>Ga0209342_10000340_pt1 | contig 52308 bp, 47 predicted proteins | sample RifCSP16_2_FD_184023 | JGI IMG/M metagenome (GOLD analysis project Ga0209342, IMG submission 184023) | Soil microbial communities from Rifle, Colorado - Rifle CSP2_sed 16_2 (SPAdes) (version 2) | ecosystem: Environmental > Terrestrial > Deep subsurface > Rock core/Sediment | place: Rifle... | reverse complement strand
CGTCGTGCTGGTGGGCGCGGGGTTCATCGCGTTCACGATCCTGAACTCGATCCTCTCGCTCGGCGCCCGGCTGACGATCGTCGAGGTCGCCCCGCGGATCCTGCCGCGGATGATCGACGACACGGGTGCGGGCCTCGTCGCCCGGTGGCTCGCCGACCACGGCGTCACGGTGCGGACCGGCGTCACGCTCACGCGGATCGAGGACGCGAAGGGGGGCAAGCGCCTCGTGTTCGCCTCGGGCGCGCCCCTCGCCTGCGACCTCGTGATCATGGCGACGGGCATCACGACCAACCTCGAGTGGCTCCAGGGCTCGGGCGTCGGCGTCAACCGCGGCGTCGTCGTGGACGAGCACCTCCGCTCGAGCGTCCCGAGCGTCTACGCGGCGGGCGACGTCGCCGAGGGGCGCGACCGGATCTCGGGCGAGGCCGCGGTGCACGCGATCGAGCCGACGGCGCAGGAGCACGGGCGCGTCGCCGGCGCCAACATGGCCGGCAAGGACGTCCGCTACCGCGGCAGCGTGCTCATCAACATCGTCGAGGTCTGCCACCTCGACGTCGCCTCCTTCGGCGCGTGGGACGACCCGAAGGCCGAGGCCGCGAGCGGCCTCATGGCGGACCGGCCCGCGTACCGGAAGCTCCTCTGGCGCGGCGACCGGCTGACCGGCGCGATCATCCTCGGGCCCTCGAGCGACATCTGGACCACCAACGACGTCGGGATGCTCAAGGGCCTGGTGCAGTCGGGCGTCGCGCTGGGACGGTTCAAGGCGCACCTCATGGCGCAGCCGTTCGACGTCAAGCCCGCGTTCATCGCCTCCCGGACCACGAGTCGGCTGCTCGACGAAACCATCCTCGGCCGTCCCGCGAAGGCGCCCGGCGACACCCCGGTGGCCGTATGACGCCCGTGACCGCGAACGCCCCGAAGCCCTCGAAGACGAAGAAGGCCCCCGAGCCCGCCGTGGCGCTGCCCGGCGGGTACGCGGGCAAGCTCCTCCGCGTGGACCTCACGACGCGGAAGTGCTGGGCGGAGCCGTGGGGGAGCCGGATGCGCGAGCTCCTCGGCGGCGCCGGGCTCGGCGCGATGCTCCTCTACCGCGAGACCGCGAAGCGGGGCGGCAAGGGCAACGTCGCCTGGGACGACCCCGACAACCGGCTCGTGCTCGCGACGGGCCCGCTCGCGGGCCTGCCGGTGTGGGGCACGGGCGGCCTCACGGTCTGCACGATCGGCGCGGGCACCAACGGCCCCACGTCCACGCAGGCCAACGGCTTCTTCGGGACCAACCTCAAGTACTCGGGCTGGGACGCGATCGTCGTCCAGGGCCAGGCCCGTGACTGGGTCTACCTCTACATCAACGACGACACGGTCGAGCTGCGCGACGCGAAGTTCCTCGTCGGCAAGGACACGTGGGAGACGCAGGACGCGCTCTGCCGCGTGACCGGCCTGGCCGGCCACCAGCTCTCGGTCTACTCGATCGGGCCCGCGGGCGAGCACCTCGTCCGCTTCGCCGCGATCCAGGGCGACTACGGCCACGTCGCGTCGAAGAACGGCACCGGCGCCGTGATGGGCAAGAAGCGGCTCAAGGCCGTCGCGATCGTCAGGGGCACGAAGGCGCTCCGCGCGGTCGACCCGCGCGGCGTCCTGCAGGCCGCGGACGACATCGCCCACGACCTCCGGACCGATCCCTCGGCGCGCTCGCTCTACGAGTACGGCACGCTGCCGGGGGTGGGGAACCTCTCCAAGCTCGGCGTGCTGCCGATCAGGAACTACACGACCAACCTGACGGCCAACGTGCCCGGCGCCGACATGGCCGACTGGGAGGCGCCCCGGCTCCGCGCGAACTTCGACCACCGGGGCCACCAGTGCAACGCGTGCGGCATGCACCACTGCCACATGTCGGTGATCCAGAAGGGCGCGCACAAGGGCCGGATCGTGGACGAGCCCGAGTACGAGGGCTGGTCGGGCTGCGGCTGGCAGATCGGCGCCGTGGACCGGGACGGCATCGCCTGGCTCGCCACCGAGTGCGACCGCGCGTGCGTGGACGTCAACGAGTTCGGCTGGATCACCGGCTGGGTGATGGAGTGCATGGAGAAGGGGTACATCACCCGGGCGCAGCTCGGCTTCGACCTCACGTGGGGCGACATCCCGGGCGCCGGCCGGCTGCTCCGCATGATCTCGCGCCGCGAGGGCTTCGGCGCCGTCCTCGCCGAGGGCGTCAAGCGCGCGGCCGAGCAGCTCGGGAGCCCCGCGAAGGACTGCGCCGTCTACATCGTCAAGGGCGCGACGCCGCGCGGCCACGATCACCGCGGCCGCTGGGACGAGATGCTCGACACCTGCACCTCGTCCACCGCCACGATGGAGACGGGCAACCCCGTGCACCCGACCGAGGTCGGGCAGCCGGCGCGCATCAACATCTTCGACGGCGTCCAGGTCGCGAAGAACGTCGCCGGCCTGGCCGGCCGGCGGAGCTTCGAGGACTCGCTGGGCATCTGCATCTTCACGACGCGCACGCGCCTCGAGAACGTCTGCCGCGCGCTCGGCGCCGCGACGGGCTGGACCTTCACGGTGGACGAGGCGATCCGCTTCGGCCGGCGCACCGCGGCGATCAACCGGGCGACCGCGCTCCGCTGCGGCCACGCGGGCGCGCTCGAGTACCCCTCGGTGCGCTACGGCTCGACGCCGGTGGACGGCCCGGCCAAGGGCCAGGCGGTCCGCGACCAGTGGGAGACGATGCTCGACACCTGGTACGCGGAGGTCGGCTACGACCGGAAGACCGGCAAGCCGTGGCCGAAGACGCTCAAGGCGCTCGGCCTCGACTGGCTCGCCCGCGACCTCTGGGGGAAGAAGGCGTAGCGCGCCGAGCAGGGAAGAACGAGCGAAAATCCGGATACTTGGGACCTGGATCGGGGGCGGGGGGTGTCCCGCCCCGCCTGACTCCGGCCCGGCCCCGCCGCGCCTCGCTTGACCCCTCGCCGAGCGTCGTGGTATCTGTCTCTCCTCATTCGCCGTCTCTCCACGGGGGTCTCATGGCACAAGTAATTGGTTTCATTGGCCTCGGCATCATGGGGCGTCCGATGGCAAAGAACCTCCTCAAGGCGGGCCACGCGCTCGTCGTGCACGACCGGAACCGCGCCCCCGTCGACGAGCTCGCGAAGGCCGGCGCCAGGACGGCGGCCTCGCCGCGCGAGGTCGCCCGGGAGTGCGAGGTGCTCATCACGATGCTGCCGAACTCGCCCGACGTCGAGCTGGTCGCGCTCGGGCCGGACGGCATCGTCGAGGGCGCGCGCGCGGGGCTCGTCTACGCGGACATGTCCACGATCTCGCCGATCGTCTCGCAGAAGGTCGGCCGCGCGCTCGCCGCCAAGGGCGTCCGGATGCTCGACGCGCCGGTGTCGGGCGGCGAGAAGGGCGCGATCGACGGCGTGCTGTCGATCATGGTCGGCGGGGAGCCGGACGTCTTCGACGCGATCCTGCCGATCTTCCAGGTGATGGGCAAGACGATCACGCGGCTCGGCCCGCTCGGCTTCGGCGGCTTCACCAAGCTCGCCAACCAGATCATCGTGGCGGTGAACCTCACCGCGCTCGGCGAGGCGCTCACGCTCGCGAAGAAGGCGGGGCTCGACCGCGAGCTCCTGCTCACGGCGCTCGGCGGCGGGCTCGCGGGCTCGAAGTGCCTCGAGCAGAAGCGCGCGAACTACCTCGCGGGGAGCTACGCCCCCGGGTTCAAGATCGACCTGCACTACAAGGACCTCGGCCTGATCATGGAGACGGCGCGCGAGCTCGGCGTGCCGCTGCCGACGACCGCGGTGGTCCAGGAGCTGTTCAGCGCGCTGCGCGTCAAGGGCCGCGGCGGCCTCGACCACTCGGCCGTGATCACGCTGCTCGAAGACCTCGCCGGCGCCTCCGCGTGAGGGCCACCGTCGACCGCGCCGGCCTCGATCCCCAGGGGCGGCTGCCGAAGGTGCAGGTGCGGCGTGTCCGCAAGGGCGACCTCGGCAAGGTCCGCGACGTGCTCGAGCAGACGTTCGGCGACTTCCTCGAGCGCCAGCTCGGGACGCGGCCGCGCCAGGCGTTCGGCGGCGCGCAGTACGTGCACCACCGCTGGCTGATGGAGCCGTGGGGGTGCTTCGTCGCCGAGGAGGACGGCTCCAAGATCGTCGGCGCCGCGCTCGCGGCGACGCTCGGCTCCCTCGGGCTGCTGGGGCCGGTCGCGGTCCTCACGAACTACCAGAACCAGGCGATCGGCCAGCAGCTCATCCGTGCGGCGCAGGAGTTCTTCGACGAGAACAAGGCGACGCTCCACGGCGTCGTGACGTACCCGACGAGCCCGAAGCACCTGTACCTCTACCACAAGTTCGGCTACAAGCCGAAGCACCTCACCGCGATCATGAGCCGGGCGATCGACCGCGGGACGCCCCGGCCGCCCGCCGCGAAGGCGGCGAAGGCGCCGCTCGCGATGCGGCGCTTCTCCACGCTCGAGGAGACGAAGAAGAAGGCCGCGCTGGCGCGCATGCACCGGATCACCAGCGCGGTCTACCGTGGCCTCGACCTCGCCAAGGAGGTGGAGATCGTCGACGGCCTGGCGCTCGGCGACACGCTCCTGCTCGAGCGCGGGCGCGAGATCCTCGGCTTCGCGATCTGCCACTCGCCGGGCGTGAGCGAGGCGCCGACGGGCGCGCTCTACGTCAAGTTCCTCGCGATCGACCCCGCGCAGAAGCGGCCCGAGCAGCTCCTCGAGTTCGTGGCCGGCGTCGAGGCGCTGGGCACCGAGCTCGGCGTGCAGCGGGTGATCCTGCCCGTGTATTCGCGCTACTGGGCCGCGTACAGTATGCTGGTGCAGTGCGGCTACGCGATCGACTTCACCATGGTCCGGATGCAGCGGGGCAAGCAGGAGGATTACGAGGACCCGACGCACCTCGTCCTCGACGACTGGCGCTGATGCGCGCCGTCGTCGCGGCCGTGGCCGTCGTCCTGCTCGCGGCGCTCCCGGCCGGTGCCCCGGCGCACTCGCTCCTGCTCGACTCCTCGCCCGCGCCGAGCGCCACGGTGCCGCCGCCGTCCCGGCTCGCGCTCCGGTTCAACAACCGCATCGAGAAGGCGCTCTCGCGTCTCAGGCTCGTGGACGCCCGCGGCGCCGCCCGGCTCCTGACGGTGCTCGCCGGTGCGGGGAAGGTCGACCACCTCGAGGCGACGCTGCCGCCGCTCGCGCCCGGCGTCTGGCGCGTCGAGTGGCAGGTGCTCTCGACGGACGGCCACGTCGTGCGCGGCAGCTTTTCCTTCCGCGTCGCGCCCTAGTCGATGGCGGGATTCTTCGACGTCCTGCTCCGCGGCCTGACCCTCGCCTTCGCGAGCGCGGCGCTCGGCGGCGTGGCCTTCACGCTCTTCGTGCTCCGCGCCGAGCCGCACGCCAAGCCCGACGCGGCGCTGCGGCGCGCGCTCCGCACGATCGCGCTCGGCGGCGCCGCCGCGGCCCTCTCGCAGGGCGCGGTCGTGCTCGTGGCGCTCGCCGAGCTGGCCCGCCTGGGCGGGGGCTGGCCCGTGGCGCCGTTCGTGCGGACGCTCTTCGCCCAGGCGTCCACCGGCCGCGCGGCGCTCGGCGTCCTGCTCGCGCTCGTCGCGTGGCGCCTCGCGGCGCGGCCCGCGGGGCGGGGCGCCTGGCTGGCGCTCACGGGCCTGGCGCTCGCGCTCAGCGGCTCGTCCGCGGTGCTGAGCCACGCCGTCGCGCGCGTCGAGGGCCGCGCGCTGCTGCTCGCGCTCGACGGCGCGCACCAGCTCGCCGCCGCGGTGTGGGTGGGCGGCCTGGCGCACCTGGTGCTGTACCGGGGGCGGAGCGACGAGGACGGGCGCGACCCGGCACGCCTGCTGCGGAGGTTCTCGAGCCTCGCGCTCGGGTCGGTCGCGACCGTCAGCGTCGCGGGCGTCCTCATGAGCGTGCTCTACGTCGGCGACTGGGGGGCGCTGGCGGGCACCGGCTACGGCGTGATGGTGCTCACCAAGGTCGTGGTGTTCGCGGCCGCGCTCGCGCTCGCGTCGGCCAACTTCCGCGCCGTCCGGCGGGACGCGCCGTCCGGCGGCGGGCTGCGCCTCACCCGCTACGTCGAGGCCGAGCTCGGCCTCGGCCTCACGGTGCTCTTCGCCGCCGCGTCGCTCACCTCGCTGCCGCCGGCCGTGGACATCACGACCGACCGCGCAACGGTCGCGGAGGTCGCGGCGCGCTTCGTGCCCGTGCCGCCACGCCTCGCGAGCCCGCCCGTCGCCGAGCTCATCCGCCAGGCCGAGCCGTTGACCGAGACCGTCACGCGCCGCGAGCCGGTCGAGATCGCGTGGTCGGAGTACAACCACCACTGGGCCGGCATGTTCGTCCTCGCGATGGGGCTGCTCGCCGCGCTCGAGCGCCTCGGCGTGCGGCCCGCGCGGCACTGGCCGCTCGTCTTCCTCGGGCTCGCCACGTTCCTGTTCCTCCGGAACGACCCGCGCGCCTGGCCCCTCGGGCCCGCCGGGTTCTGGGAGAGCATGCTGCTCGCCGACGTCCTCCAGCACCGCCTGTTCGTCGTGCTCATCGTCGGTTTCGCGGCGTTCGAGTGGATGGTGCGGACCGGGCGGCTCGCGGCGCGCCCGTGGGCGCTCGTCTTCCCGCTGCTCTGCGCGGTGGGCGGCGGGCTCCTGCTCACGCACTCGCACGCGATGTTCAACCTGAAAGCCGAGTTCCTCACCGAGGTGACCCACACCCCGCTCGGCGTGCTCGGCGCCTTCGCCGGCTGGGCCCGCTGGCTCGAGCTGCGGCTGCCCGGGGCCGAGCGCGCCGCCGGCTGGACGTGGACCGCGTGCTTCCTCGCGGTGGGGGCGCTGCTCCTGTTCTACCGCGAGGCCTGAGGCGATGGCGACGCGGCTGCCCGGGCGCGCCACGGCCGAGGGGACACGGCGGTACGCCGCGCGGCTCGGCGCGCGCACGGCGCCCGGCCACTTCCGCGAGCTCGCCGGCGGCCTCGCGCTCTCGAGCATCGGGCTCGGCACCTACCTCGGCCCCGAGGACGGCGCGACCGACGTCCTCTACCAGGACGCGGTGACGCGCGCGCTCGAGCTCGGCCTCAACGTCGTGGACACGGCCGTCAACTACCGCCACCAGCGCAGCGAGCGCGCGATCCGCACGGCCCTCGCGGGCGCCGCGGCCCGCGGGCTCGTCGCGCGCGACGAGGTCGTCGTCGCGACCAAGGGCGGGTTCATCCCCTTCGACGGCGCGGTGCCGCGGGACGCGCGGGGCTGGTTCACCGCCACGTACCTCGAGCCCGGGATCGTCGCGCCCGGCGACGTGGCGGCGGGCATCCACTGCATGGCGCCGCGCTACCTCGCCGACCAGATCGAGCGGAGCCGGGCGAACCTCGGGCTCGAGACGCTCGACGTCTACTACGTGCACAACCCGGAGACCCAGCTCGGCGAGGTGGCGCGCCCCGAGTTCCTCGCGCGGATCCGCGCCGCGTTCGAGGCGCTCGAGCAGGCGGCCGGCGACGGCCGGATCGGCGTGTACGGCGCCGCGACCTGGAACGGCTGCCGCCAGGACGCGAGCGCGCCCGAGCACCTGTCGCTCGCCGAGCTCGTGGCCGTGGCGCGCGAGGTCGCGGGCGCCGAGCACCACTTCCGCGTGATCCAGCTCCCGTACAACCTGGCGATGCCCGAGGCGTTCACGCGCGCCACGCAGCGCGTCGGGGACGAGGTCGTGTCGACGCTCGAGGCGGCGCGGCGCCTCGGCGTGTACGTGATGGCGTCGGCGTCCGTGTACCAGGGCCAGCTCAGCCGGGGCCTGCCGCCGCTGGTGGGCGAGGTCCTGCCGGGCCTCGCGACCGACGCGCAGCGGGCGCTCCAGTTCGTGCGCTCCACGCCGGGCGTCGGCACGGCGCTCGTCGGGATGAAGGCGGTGGCCCACGTCGAGGAGAACGCGGCGGTCGCCGCGCGCCCGCCCGTGGCCTGGAGCGAGTTCCAGCGGTTCTTCAGCGCCGCGGACGCCTGAGCGGGCGTGATATTGCGCACCCGGGCGACGTCGGGTAGGGTGAGGCGGTGATCACGCTCGAGCGTGACTACGAGCGGGCGCTCGGCATCCGGCCGAGCGTGTCCGCGGTGATCTTCGACCGCCGCGGGCGCCTGCCGCTGCAGCAGCGCTCGGTCGCCGAGGAGACGGGGCTCCGCGTGGCTACCCGAACGGCAACGTGTGGCACTACGTGAACGCCTGCTTCGAGTGCGCGGCGCGCGGCGGCGAGCTCCGGACGTGCGACGAGACGCTCGCCCTCGGGTTCTTCCCTCCCGGCCGGCTGCCGCGCGGCCTCCTGTCCAACCACAGGATCCGCATCCGTGATGCCTGCGCGCGCAGGGTCGCCCCGTTCGTCCGCTGAGGAGGAATCGCAGGTGATGCGAGGGATCCATCACGTCGGGATCGTGGTCAGGCGCCTGGCCGACGCCTTCGGCTTCTATCGCGACGCGCTCGGGCTGCCGCTGCTGAAGGAAGCGGTCCTGCTCGACCAGGGCGTGCGCGCCGCGCTGCTCGGCGCGGGCGACAGCGAGCTCGAGCTGCTCGAGCCACTCGACGCCGGCACGGGTGTCGGGCGCTTCCTGGCCCGGCGCGGCGAGGGGCTGCACCACCTCTGCTTCGACACGCCGGACGTCGAGGGCGCGCTGGCGGCGCTCAAGGAGAAGCAGGTCGAGCTGCTCGACACCGCGCCGCGCCCCGGGCTCGCCGGCCAGATCGCGTTCCTCCACCCGCGGGCGTGCTGCGGCGTGCTCGTCGAGCTGGCCACGCCCTCGCCCGAGGCGAGCGCGCACGAGCGCGCGGTCGCCTCGCCGGTGCGGCTCAAGCGCCTCGTCATCGGCGCGCGCGACGTCCAGCAGACGGCCGAGACGTTCCAGTCGCTCTTCGGCCTCCCGGAGGTCGCGATGAACAGCGGGCCGCGCGTGATGCTCGCGGTCGGCCGGGGCGCGCTCCTCGTCGTGCCGGCGGCGGAGGTCGGCGGCACCGAGGGGATGGTGGCGCTCTCGCTCGTCGCCGAGGACTTCCAGGCGCTCAACGCATCGTTCGTCCGGGCCGGCACGCGGTACCTCAAGGGCACCGGCGAGGTGACGGTCGAGCCCGTGTCGAGCCACGGCGTGCACCTCCACATCAGCCGCTACGAGTAGGTCACCGGCCGGCCGGCCGCCGGGCCCTGCGGGGGGCGCCGCACGGTGCTGGACGGGCTGAGCCGCGCGGCGCTCTACGCGGTCCTCGTCTGGGCGCCGCTGGCTTCCGGGGCGTACCGGGGTGTCCCGCTCGCCGTCGCGACGGTCCTCGTCGCGCTCGCGCTCGCCGGCGCGGTGGGCGGCGGGCTCGCCGCGCGCCGGCTCGAGTGGCGCCGGACGCCGCTCGACCTGCCGCTCGCGCTGCTGACCCTGCTCGTGCTCGCCCAGCTCGCGCTCGGCCACCAGCCCCTCGTCCGCTGGGCGCTCGCGCCGCCGCCCGCCACGCCCGAGCTCGCCGCGCCCTTCCCGGCGCCGGCGCTCGCCGTGGGCACGGTCAAGCCGACGCAGACGCTCGAGTCGCTCCTGCTCTTCCTGCTCTACGCCTCGGTCTACTACCTCGTCGTCCACCTCGTGCGGACGCGCCGGCAGGTCGGGCGCCTCGTGCGGATGCTCCTGGTGCTCGGCGGCCTGCTCGCGTTCCTCGGGCTCCTCGACTACCTGACCGGCGAGGCCTGGCTCCTGGCGTGGCGCGACCATCCCTACGGCGGCCGGCTCGCGGCCACGTTCGTCAACCCCGACCACTTCGCCTCGTACCTGGCGATGCTGATCTGCCTCGGCAGCGGCTGGCTCGTGGCGCGCGGCCGCGGCGACGGCCGCGCGGCCCCGCTCGGCGAGGTCTTCACGAACCGCGCGGCGCGGGAGCAGGCGGTCCGCCGCTACCTGCCGCTCGTCGCGCTCGTGGCGATGGCGGTCGCGCTCGTGTTCACGCTGAGCCGGGGCGGCCTGCTCGGGCTGGCGGCGGGCCTGCTCGTGCTGCTCGGGCTGCTCGGCGGGGTCGGGCACGCGCGGCGCAGCCTCGTGCTGACCGGCGTCCTGCTCGTCGCGGTCGTCGGCTACGGCGGCTGGATCGGCTTCGGGCCGCTGCTCGCCCGCTTCGCCCAGAGCCCCGCGGGCGCGCTCGACCGCTGGGGCCAGTACGTCGCCTCGGCGCCGATGCTGCGCGACTTCCCGCTCCTCGGCGTCGGGCTCGGCGCGTACCGCGAGATCTACTTCCGCTACCAGCCGCTCGCGTACGCGCCCCACGAGGTCTACTACCCGTACGCGCACAACGACGTGCTCCAGTTCGTGATCGAGACGGGCGTGCTCGGCGCCGTGCTCGGCGCGTTCCTGCTCTGGCGGCTCGCGGCCGACCTCGTCGGCGCCCACCTGTTCGGCCGCGGCGCGTGCCCCGTGGACGGCGGCGCGGGCGCGGCCGCGCGCCGGAACGATCCCCTGAGCGTGGGGACCGCGGTCGGCGCGCTCGCGGGCGTCGCCGCCGTGCTCGCGCACGGCACGCTCGACTTCGCCGCGCGCATCCCCGCCAACGGCATTCTCGCGGCGGCGCTCCTCGGGCTCGCGACGGTCGCGCTGCACACGCGCCTGATCGCGGGCCGCGAGCAGCTCCTGACGGCGGTGCGGGCGCGGCCGCTCGCGGGCCGCGCGTGGCTCCCCGCCGGCGCGCTCGGCCTGGTCGCGGCGGCGCTCCTCGCGGGCTGGATCGCCTGGGCCCTGCGCGGCGCGCTCGCGCACTCGCTCCTCGACGAGGTCGGGCGCGTGCCGGACGCCGCGCGCGCCGGCGTCGTGCTCTCGCTCGACCGCTGGAACATCCCGGCGCGCATGACCCGCGCCGCCGCCCGGCGCGTCGAGGCGTTCGCCGTGTGGCAGGGGCGCGGCTCGTCCGAGCCGGTCGACGTCCGCCGGCGGATCGCCGACGGGCTCCTCGCCGAGGGGCGCGCGGACCTCCGGGACGCGCTCGCGCTGGGGCCGACCAATCCCTTCGTCCACCACCAGCTCGCCTGGCTCGAGGCGGTGGCCGCCGTCGTGGACGAGCGGACGGGCGTGGCGGGCGTCGCCCCGGCGCTCGCGCACGCGGCGCGGGCGATCGCGCTCGCGCCGGACAACCCGCGCCTCTACGACTCGCTCGCGCGGCTCGCGATGCGGGAGGCGCCCGCGCTCGGGCTCCGCGCCTCGCGGGAGGCCGTGCGCCGCGGGCCGGCGCTCCTGCCCGGCCTCGTGGACCTCTGGCGGGGCGTCGGGCTGACCGACGCGGAGTGGCTCGCGCTCGTGCCCGAGACCGTCGTGGACCGGCTCGACCTGGCGCTCCGGCTCGAGGACCGGCGCCTCGTGGCGGCGAGCCTCGCGGCGTACCGCGCGGCGCTCGCGAGCGCGAGCGAGGCCGAGCGGCCGGCGCTCCGCTACATGCTCGCGCTCGGCCTGGCGGGGCTCGGCCGCGACGCCGCCGCGCAGACGGAGCTCGGCGAGGCCCTGGGCGCCGACCCGTCCAATCCCGAGCTCAACCGCGCGCTCGGCGACGTGCGCGCCCGCCGGGGCGACCCGGGCGCGCTCGACAACCTGCGCGCGGCGCTCGTCTTCGCCGAGGACCGGGCGCGGATCGACCCGCCGCCGCCGCCGTTCGCCCTCCGGCCCGCGCGGCTCGCGGCGCTCGTGCGGCGGCGCGCGGGCGACGACTGGACGCGCCCGGAGCGCTACCGGCGCGCGCTCGCGCGCTACCTCCTCGAGCGGGAGCTCTGGGAGCCGGCCGTGGCCGCGTGGCGACCGCTCGCCGGCGACCCGCGGGACGCCGAGGCCCAGTTCGGGCTGGGCGTCGCGCTCGAGGGGGCGGGCGCGCCCGACGCGGCGCTCGAGCACCTCCGCCGTGCCGTGGCGCTCGACGCGACGGCCACGCGCTACCGTGAGCGGCTGGCGCGCCGGCTGTGGGCGAGCGAGCAGTACTTCCAGGCGATCAACGAGTGGCGCACCCTGAAGGCCCAGCTGCCGCGGAGCGCGGAGCCGCGCGTGGCGCTCGGCCGGGCCTACGAGAAGATCGGCGAGCGGTTCGACGCGCTCCGGGAGTACCGCGAGGCCCTCGAGCTCGACCCCGGCCACGCGGGCGCGCGCGAGGCCCTGGCGCGGCTCACCGGCCGCCGGCCCTGAGGCCTCAGAGGGCGTCGGGCGCGGCGGCGATCGCCTCGAGCTCGGCGCGGGTGTACGAGCCCAGGCTCCGGAAGTCGAAGGCGGTGTAGTTCCGGATCCACCGCATCGCGATCCTCACGGCCTTCCGGTAGCGCTCGTGCGTGTCCGCACCCTGCCGCCGCGGCAGGATGTCGGCGAGCTCCTCCTGGAGCAGCCGCTTGACGAGCGCGGCGTCGTGCGCCGCGCCGCTGTGCGCGTCCCTGGCGCCGTGCACGATGCGCTGCGCGATCTGCGCGACCGACATGCGGCCGGTGGCGAGGTCCTCCATGAGCGCCGGGTGGACGCCGGGCTTGCCCTCGAGGCTGTCGATGCCCTTGGCGCCGCGGCCGTTGAGCCAGCCCTCCACGTACTCGATCACCATGCGCGCGTTGCGGCGCGTGCCCTCGAGCGTGATCGGGCCCGCCGGCACCTCGAGGCGCACGGGGTAGGTGTCGGGGTTCGCCATCTCGGGCGTCGGCCGCCAGCCGGTGGCGCGGAGCGTCTTGAACGGGTCGGCCGCGGTCTTCATGTGGAAGATGTGGGCGACCCACCCGCGCAGGAAGCCCTGCGCGGCCTCCCACTCCTTGTCCGCGCGGATCGCCGCGGCCGCGACGCGGTTGACCTCGGGGTCGTTGGACGGCAGCGCCGTCGCCATGCCGCCGATCGGCACGGCCCCGCGCCGGAGGCAGATCGCGACGAGCCGCCGGAAGATGTTCGCGAGGAACGGCGTCGTCTTGATGTCCACACCGAAGCGGTCGGGCCAGACCTGCGCGGGGTCGGCCATGACGTACTCGAAGATCGACGCCTTGAGGTCCCAGCGCGCGGCGTTCAGCCCGGCCGCGTAGGGCCCGAGCGCCCAGAGCATCTCCTCCATCTCGTACACGCACGGCAGCGACTCGACCAGCACGATCCCGCGGACCGTCGCGCCGCGGAGGTGGGGGAGGTGCCCGGCCGAGAGGTCGAACAGGTCGCGGTACCAGCGCGCCTCGGGCGCGTGCTCGAGCTTCGGCAGGTAGAAGTAGATGCCCTGACCGCGATCGGCCTGGGCGCGGCCGGCGTAGAAGAGCGTGAGCGCGGTGCCGAGGATCGCGGCGTTGACGGGCGCGCCATCGACCGTGACGTCGGGCTCGTCGAGGTGCAGGCCCCGCTCGCGGTGCATGAAGAACGGCAGCTCGCCCGGCGCGATCCGGTAGCTCTTGCCGCGCTCCGTGTCCTCGAACGCGAGCTCGCGGCTCACCGCGGCGAGCCGGTTGTGCGCGGCGCGCACCGTGTCGAGCAGGCGATGCCCGCCCGAGTCCTCGTCGTCGTCGAGATCCCCCTCGGCGCGCTCGCCCTCGGGGCCGGGGTTGAGCGCGTTGATGAACATCGAGGTGATCGAGCAGGGGCCGGAGATCTCGATGCCCGGCGTGCGGAGCTCGTCCGGCACGGGCGGCACCTGCCAGGGCGCCGCGGTGGCCTCGGAGCTCGGCGGGTGCCCGGGCAGGAGGTGCTGCCGGAGCGCGCGCTCGAGCGTCGCGCGGCGCGCGGCGCGGAGCGCCCGGGCGCGCGCGTCCAGGCGGTCGTGGAGCAGCGCCAGGTACGCGCAGAAGGCCGGGGTGAAGAGCCGGGCGGCCCCCTCGACGGGCGCGAACGTCACGCGCGCGTGTGTCTCGGCCGCCATGGCAACGCCTCTTTTCGCATGGCGACGGAGAGCCTGTCAATGGCAGAATGGGCGGCGCTCGAATCCGCCCGCTGCGAGGAGACGCGATGGCGACAGTGCTGTTCATCGTGAAGGCGACCATCCGCACGGATCAGGAAGAGGCGTTCAACCGCTGGTACAACGAGGAGCACGTGCCGCAGTTCCTCCGATGGCCCGGCGCCGTGAGCGCCCGGCGCTACCGGGCGCTGGAGGGCGAGGACCGCTACCAGTACATGGCGGTGTACGAGCTCCAGGACGAGGCGAACTACAGGCGGCTCATGGCGTCGGAGCACATGAGGGCGCTCCGGGCCGAGTACGACGCCCGCTTCGGCGCGGCCAGCGCGCGCGCGCGCTTCGCCTACACCCAGGTCTGGCCATAGCCGCGCGCCGCTTCCGCGGCATGGGGAAGGGGCGCAAGGTGCGGCGCACGCTGGCGCGCGGCGGGACCGGCCCCGCGCACCGGCTCAACGAGACGCTCCGCGGGTGGGAGGGCGTCCGCATCACGCCGATGTTCGGCCGCTGGGGCTACTTCGCCGGCGAGACGCTCTTCGCGTGCTTCCCGCTGCGCGAGAAGGAGCGCGACCTCTGGATCCGGCTCGCGACGGCCGATCAGGCCCGTGCGCTCAAGGAGGCGGGGATGCGCCCGCACCGGCGGTTCGCGCGGCGCGGCTGGGTCGAGACGGACGTGATCGAGCCGTCCGACGTCGCGCGTGCGTTACGCTGGCTCAGGCGCGCCCACGCGGCGGCGACGCGCAGCGCACATACAGACGACGACAGGGAGGCGTGATGACGAACGTGCTGACCGTGGTGGCGACGCTCTCGGCGAAGCCGGGCAGGGGTGACGAGCTGGCAGCGATCCTCGCCGAGCAGGTGGCGGCGGTGGTGAAGGCCGAGCCCGACTGTCTCGTGTACCGGCTGCACCGGTCGAAGAAGCAGCCGGACCTGTTCCTGTTCTACGAGCAGTACCGCTCGGACGCGGCCTTCGATCTGCACCGGAAGGCGCCGCACCTCGCGGCCTTCCGCGAGCGCCGCGACCCGCTCGTCGCGGGCCCGCCCGAGGTGCAGTTCTACCTCTCGCTCACGGACTAGGGCGTGGGCGCGATCCTCGACCTGGCCGAGGCGTTCTGGTCGGGCGCGGTCCCCGCGGCCCAGCTCTGGAAGCCGACGGGCCAGGTCGAGGAGCTCCGGCCCGGCCTGCACTTCCTGCACACGTTCGCGAACATGACGGTCCTCGCCACGCGGGCGGGTCTCGTCCTCGTCGACACCTCGAACTACGCCGCGCGGGAGAAGACCTTCGCCGCCGTGCGCGCGGTGGCCGGGGGGCCTCTCTTCGCCGCGATCTACACGCACGGCCACGCCGACCACGCCTGCGGCATGCCGCCCTTCCTCGCCGAGGCCCGGGCGAAGGGCTGGGACCGGCCGCGCATCGTCGGCCATCGGAACGTCGCGGCCCGCTTCGAGCGCTACACGCGGACCAGCGGCTTCAACGGGCTCATCAACGCCCGGCAGTTCGGGATCCCGCCGACGTGGCCCACCGAGTACGACTACCCGGACACGGCCTACGATGACGCGCTCCGCTTCGAAGCGGGCGAGGTGGTGCTCGAGCTCCGGCACGCGCGCGGCGAGACCGACGACCACACGTGGATCTGGTGGCCCGAGCGGCGCGTTCTCTGGAGCGGCGACCAGTTCATCTGGGTCGCGCCGAACGCCGGCAACCCGCAGAAGGTCCAGCGCTACGCGGCCGAGTGGGCCGCCTCGCTGCGCGCGATGCGCGCGTGCGAGGCCGAGCTCCTGATCCCGGGGCACGGGATGCCGATCGTCGGCCGGGAGCGCGTCCGCCAGGCGCTGGGCGAGACGGCCGAGTGGCTCGAGCACCTCGTGAGCGAGACCGTGGCGCGCATGAACGCGGGCGCGACGCTCGAGACGATCCTGCGCGAGGTGATGCCGCCCGCGCGCCTGGCGCAGCGGCCGTATCTGCAGGCCGTCTACGACGAGCCCGAGTACGTCGTGCGCAACATCTGGCGCCTCTACGGCGGCTGGTGGGACGGCATCGCTTCGCACCTGAAGCCCGCGTCCCAGCGCGAACTCGGCGCCGAGGTCGTGCAGCTCGCGGGCGGGGTGGCGGCCCTCGCGCGCCGCGCCCGGGAGCTGGCCACCGGCGGCCGCCTCGACCTGGCGAGCCACCTGATCGACTGGGCGGCGGCGGCGGCGCCCGACGACGCCGCGGTCCACGCGGTGCGCGCCGACGTCTACGAGGCGCGCGCGAAGGCCGCGGCCGCGCTCATGACACGAGGGATCTTCTCGGCCGAGGCCCGCGAGTCGGCCCGCCGGGCGGGCCGGGGCTAAGCTCCGGCCTCGCTGCGCGCGCGCGCCTCGATGCGGTCGATCTTCACCAGCGGCACCAGGACCCACACCAGCGCCGTCATCGCCGTCGAGATCAGCACGAGCCAGGTGAAGCCGACCGACTCGTAGAGGCGCGCGCCGACGTTCTGGGAGAGCTGGGCCCCGCCGTTGTAGACGGACATCAGGAGCGCGAAGAACGTCGCCTCCACGCGCCGCGGGCAGGCCTTGGCCGCCAGGTCGAGCAACGCGAGCTGGGTGAGCATGCCGATGGCGCCGAAGACGGTGTCGATCACGATCGCCGAGACGGGATCGCGATAGACGAGGTAGGCGAGGGTGCCGACGACCGCGGCGCCGATGCACCAGTTGATGAGGCGCCGCAGCGGCAGCCGCCGCGAGACCGGCGCGTAGACGGCGGCGCCGGCCACCCCGGCCGCCGCGCCGAGCGAGCCGAGCAGGCCGATGAACTGCTGGCCGAAGCCGAGCGTGTCGGTCTGGTAGAAGAGGAAGGCCGGGCCGAAGCTCGGGCTGAACGTCCAGAAGAAGATGAAGCCCGCCACCGCCCACACCTCCCGGGTGGCGAGCGCGGCGCGGATCGCCGTCCAGGTGGCGCGGAAGGCGGCGCGGTCCACGCGCGCGCGGGGCTCGCGCACGAAGACGGCCGCCATGCCGAGCGACACGAGCGGAAAGCCCGCCGCCAGCCCGAACGCGAGCGGGAGCGCGCGCCGCTCCGCGAGCCAGCCGCCCGCCACGCCGACCAGGACCAGGGCGATGGTGATGCACGCCCACTGGACCGACTGGAAGGCGCCGGTGAGGCCGCGCGGCCGGCCGCTCTCGACCATCATGGCGTCGGTCAGCACGTCGGTGAAAGCGAGGCCGAGCGCCATCGCCGTGAACAGGCCCACGCCGGCGACGAGCGTGAAGGAGAGCGGGTACTCGAAGCCGAGCCCGCGGAGCGTCCACGCGTAGGTGCGGATGGGGCCGTCGGAGATGAGCAGGCCCGAGGCGAGGACCCCGGCGGACCCCGCCGCGAGCCCGCACGTGACGAGGAAATAGCTCTTCCGCCGGCGGCCGAAGAGCGGGACGAAATCGGACAGGAGCCCGTAGGCCGGCTTGATCAGCCACGGGATCGTGCTGAGCAGGAAGAAGTCGGCGATCTGCCCCGGGCCGAGCCCGCGGTCCTTCAGGACGATCGTGATGCTCTGGGCCGGCAGCGACCACATGCCCTGGGCGAAGTAGACGACGCCGAAGAGCACGGCGAGGCGCCGGGCCTCGGGCGTCTTGAACGGGTTCAGCCGTCCCACGAAGCCGAGCATGGCCGGCGGCCATGATACCTTTGTTGCCGGCCATGCGTTCGGTCTGCGCCCACGACTGTCCCTCGGCATGCGGCCGGCTCTCCCCGGCCTGATGCTCCGGACGCTCTTCCTCCACCCCCCCGCGTGGGAGGGCTTCGACGGCGGCGCCGGCTCGCGCTACCAGGCGCGACGCGAGGTCCGCTCGTTCTGGTACCCGACGTGGCTCGCGCAGCCGGCCGCGCTCGTGCCCGGCTCGCGCCTGGTGGACGCGCCGCCCGACGGCCTCGGCCTCGCGGACGTGCTGCCGCTCGCGCGCGCGTACGACCTCGCGGTGCTGCACACGAGCACGCCGTCCTTCCCCCACGACGTGGAGGTCGCCGCGGCCCTCGTGCGCGAGAACCCGCGCCTCCGCATCGGCTTCGTGGGCGCCCACGTCGCCGTTCGCCCGGCGGAGAGCCTCCGCGCCTCCGAGGCGATCGAGTTCGTCGCGCGCAGCGAGTTCGACTTCACGATCCGCGAGGTCGCCGAGGGCCGCCCGCTCCGCGAGGTGCTCGGGCTCAGCTACCGCGAGGACGGCCGGATCCTCCACACGCCGGCGCGGCCGGTCCTCGAGGACATGGACGCGCTGCCGTGGGTGGTGGACGTCTACCAGCGCGACCTGACCGTCGAGCACTACGCGATCGGCTATCTGCTGCACCCCTACGTGTCGCTCTACACGGGCCGCGGCTGCCGCTCCCGGTGCACCTTCTGCCTCTGGCCGCAGACCGTCGGCGGCCGGCGCTACCGGACGCGCTCGGTCGCGCACGTCGTCGGCGAGATCGCGCAGGCCCGGCGCCACTTCCCCCAGGTCCGCGAGTTCTTCTTCGACGACGACACGTTCACCGACGACCGGCCGCGCGCGGAGGCGATCGCGCGCGGGCTCGGACGGCTCGGCGTCACGTGGTCGTGCAACGCCAAGGCGAACGTCCCCGCCGAGACCCTCCGCGTGCTCCGGGACAACGGCCTGCGCCTGCTCCTGGTCGGCTACGAGTCGGGGAGCCAGCAGATCCTGAACAACATCAGGAAGGGCCTCCGCCTGGACGTGGCGCAGCGCTTCACGCGGGAGGCGAAGGCCCTCGGCATCAAGATCCACGGCACGTTCATCCTGGGCCTGCCCGGCGAGTCGCGGGAGACGATCGCGGCGACGATCCGCTACGCGTGCGAGCTCGATCCCGACACGCTCCAGGTCTCGATCGCCGCGCCGTACCCGGGCACGGCCCTGCACCGCCAGGCGCTCGAGAACGGGTGGCTCGAGGGGCGCGCGCTGGTCGACGGGCGCGGCGTGCAGCGGAGCGCGCTGAGCTACCCCCACCTGGGGCACACCGAGATCTTCGACTCGGTGGACGCCTTCTACCGGCGCTTCTACTTCCGGCCGCGCAAGATCTTCGCGCTCGCCGGCGAGATGGCGCGGGACCGCCGCGTGCTCGCGCGCCGGCTCCGCGAGGGCGCCGAGTTCGTCCGCTTCCTCGCGCGCCGCTCGCGGTAGGGACGCCGAGGCCTAGCTAGCGCTGCTGGGCCTCGACGGGCGCCGCCGGCACGAGTGGCCGCGGGAGCGCGTCGGGCGGCCGGTAGAGCAGGCGGAGCAACACGGGGAGCACGACGAGGGCGGCGATGAGGCTCGTGGCCGTGCCGAGCGTCAGCAGGAGACCCAGGCCGAAGATGCCGCGGTGGTCCGCGATCATCAGGCTGCCGAACCCCACGATCGTCGTCAGCCCGTTCACGAGGACCGCCATGAGCGTGCTGCGGGCGACGAGCGGGCCGCCGTGGTCGCGTCCCTCCATGAAGCGGATCACGATGTTGAAGCCGTACTCGGCCGCGGCGCCGAGGATGAGCGGCAGGCCGAACACGTTGCCCATGTTGAACTTGAGGTCGAAGAAGTACATCAGGCCGAACGTCCACAGCATGCCGAGCCCGAGCGGCAGCAGCGCGAGCAGCGTCTCGCGCACGCGGCGCAGCGTCAGGGCGGCGGCGAGCGAGACGAGGAGCACCGCGTACACGGTCCCGTGCTGGTAGGAGCGCTCCATGAACCGGATCGCCTCGAACGTGATGACGGGCGTTCCGGTGACCGCGGGGTCGACCGCGCGCAGCTCGGTCACGAAGCGGAGCGCGCCCTCGCGGTCCCAGATGTCCACGGCGGGCTGGATCTGCAGCAGGAAGCGGCCCGCCGGGCTGATGAACTTGTTCCGGATCTCCCGGGGGAGGTCGTCGAGCCCCACCTGGCCCGGCGCCACGTTCCCCTGCAGGCGCTGGAAGTTGTGGACGAAGTCCCGGTAGATCTGGGACTGGAGGTGGGTGAGCGCGGGCTCGCTCACCTCCCGGTCGGTCTGGCGCAGCTTGATCACGAGCAGCTCGATCCGGTCGCGCACCCCGGCCAGCCGGGTCTTGACCTCGCCCTCGGGCGCCTCGTTCGCCGCGATGCCGAACCGGCGCGTGAGGGTGTCGAGGGCCCCGATGAGCCGCTCGACGTCCGCCGGCCGCGGCCGCCCGACGCGCACCGGCGAGACCAGCGGCGCGAAGTCGGCGATGATCTTCCGCTTCGCGACCTGGTCCTCGGGGATCAGCAGGAGGGCCGAGTCCACCTCGGAGACCGTCGGCAGCCGGCCGAAGGCCTCGCTCTTGCGCCTGAGCTCCTCGAGCGAGTCCGCGCTGGCGAGCGCGGTGAAGCCGGAGCGGCCCGCGGTCGCCAGGATGCGCCGCTCCCACACGACGGACTCGGTCCCGCGGGCCTGGAGGTTGAGCAGGTTGTAGTCGAACTGCACCGCCCGGAGGCCCCAGACGGAGAGCGCCGTCAGCGCCGCCGCGAAGAGCAGCACCGACTTCGGATACGCGGCCAGCCGCTCCATCAGCGGCACGTGCACGCGCTCGAGCGCGATCGCGCGCGGGATCGCGCCCGCGGCGCGGACCTCGTGGCGCCGGTCGAGGAGGACGAGCGTGGCCGGGAACACGGTCATCATCGCGAGCCACGACAGCAGGATCGCCGTGCCGGCGATGAAGCCGAGCTCCTGGACGCCGCGGAACTCGGTGAGGCCGAGGACGTAGAAGGTGCCGGCCGCGGTGATCGCGCCGAGCAGCATGCCCGGGCCGCTGCGGGCCGCCGTGATCTCGATCGCCTCGCGCAGGTTGCGCCCGAGGAACAGCTCCTCCTCGTAGCGGAACAGGTAGTAGATGCCGTAGTCGATGCCGATGCCGATGACGATCGAGATGAACATCACCGAGAACAGCGACAGGTGCCCGATGACGAGCGTCGCGACCCCGATGGCCCAGCACTGGGAGAGCGCGAGCACGACGAGCATCATGAGCGGCTTGCCGAGGCGGAGGAACGCGATGAGCAGCAGGGCGAGGGTGAGCGCGAACGCGAGGACCGTCGCGCGCTCGCTGTCGCGGAAGGCCGCGGTCATCTCGTCGTTGGCCAGCGCCGGCTTGCCGGTCACGCCGACCTCGACGTCCGGGAACTCGTCCTTGAGGGAGGCGATCACCCGGCGCGTGCCCTCGATCGCGGCCCGCTCGCCGGTGAAGCTCCCGCGCTCGACCTCGGGCTCGGCCAGGATGAACAGGAGCTTCTCGTCGTCGGAGAGGAAGTAGCCGGCGCTCGCCGAGTCGTGCCCCACGGAGAAGAGGCCGCCCCAGGGGGAGTGGTAGGGCGTCGGCCGGTCGAGCCGCTCGGAGACCTGCCGGACGAGATCCTCCACGAAGCGGACGTCCACCGCGGCCTTGCCGTCGCTGAGGCCGAGGTCGATGAAGCTCGTGAGGAACGCGGCGGCGATCTGGGTCGAGACGCCGTCGACGAGCTGGTCGAGCGTCGGCCGGCCGGCGAACGCCTCCATGAAGTCCTGGTAGTCGAAGATCCTGTCGCGGATCTCCTCCAGCCGCGCCCGGGACAGGTACAGGAGCGCGCGGCCCTCGAACTGCTTGGGGTCGATGCGGTAGGCGATGCGGGCGAGCGGCACCGCGCTCGCCCGGAGCTCGCGCACGAGGCGGCTCGCGTAGTGCGTGGCCTCCGCGAGCGAGGGTGCCCGGACGACGATCGCCAGCTCGTCCAGCTCGCCGAACTCCCGGTCGTACTGCCGGTACTTCTCGACGTACGGCTGGCCGGGCGGCAGGAGCTTGAGCGTGGAGGTCTGGAAGCTCAGGCTCGTGAGCGCGTACGCGATCGAGACCGCGGCGAGGACGACCGCCAGCGCCACCGTCAGGGTGGGCCGCGCGCAGGCCAGCCGCACCAGCCGGCGAAGCGGACGTCCGATGCGGCGTGCGACCGCCACCTACTCGTCGCCGGCGATGAACCGCTCGAGGCGCTCGTGGGCCACGTCGTCGGCCCACTGCTCCGGTGGCGACTTCATCAGGTAGGCTGACGGGGCGAACAGCGCCCCCTTGAGGCCCCGGTCCACCGCGATCTTGCACGCGCGGATCGCGTCGATGACGACGCCCGCCGAGTTCGGCGAGTCCCAGACCTCGAGCTTGAGCTCGACGTTGATGGGCTGGTCACCGAAGCCGCGGCCCTCGAGACGGATGTGCGCCCACTTGCGGTCCTCGAGCCAGGGCACGTAGTCGCTCGGGCCGATGTGGACCGCGTCGACCGGCAGGTCGTGCGCGAGCTGCGAGCGCACCGCGTCGGTCTTGGAGATCTTCTTCGAGGCCAGCCGCTGGCGCTCGAGCATGTTGTAGAAGTCCGTGTTGCCGCCGACGTTGAGCTGGCTGGTCCGCTCGACACGCACCCCGCGGTCCATGAACAGACGCGTGAGCACGCGGTGGACGATCGTGGCGCCGAGCTGCGACTTCACGTCGTCGCCGACGACCGGCAGCCCGCGCTCCTCGAAGCGGCGGCGCCAGTACGCCTCGCGCGCGATGAACACCGGGATGCAGTTGACGAACGCGCAGCCCGCGTCGAGCACCTGCTCGACGTACCACTTGGTCGCCATCTCGCTGCCGACCGGGAGGAAGTTCACGACGACGTGGGTGCCGGTCTCGCGGAGGATCCCGGCGATGTCGGCCGTGGAGCCGGGTGCTTTCCGGATCATCTGCGACAGGTAGTGCCCGAGCCCGTCGTGGGTCATCCCGCGGTGAACCGGGACACCGAGCGCCGGGACCGCGGCGAAGCGGACGGTGTTGTTCGGCGGCGCGCCGATCGCCTCGGCGAGGTCCCGGCCGACCTTGCGCTCGTCGATGTCGAAGGCCGCCGAGAACTCGATGTCGCCGACGTGGTAGTCGCCGAGTCGCGCGTGCATCAGCCCCGGGACGAACTCCCCCTCGCGGGCGCTCCGGTAGTAGTGGACGCCCTGGACGAGGGCCGAGGCACAGTTGCCGACGCCGATGATGGCGACTCGAACGGATCCCACGGGCGCCTCCCCTGTCGACACGATCGCGGCGTGATTCTCGCGCGGTGATTTCCCGCGTCAGTGTAGCATAAGGACTCGCCGGGAGGTGGCGATGGATCCGATCGTGGACGAGGTGGCGGGGGCGATCGCGCGTGTGGACGTCGAGGCGTTGCGCGCGGCCTACCGGGAGCAGAACGAGTTCGTCTACGTCGAGCGGTGGCTGCCGCCGGCGCTCGTCGAGCGGCTCGTCGCCGACGTCGACCGCGTGCGGCCGGCGATCCACCGCAACTACATCCCGCGGCACAAGAAGGGCGGGAGCGTCGGCTACTACACGCTCGTCGAGCAGGCGCCCGCGATCGTGGCGCTGTACCGCGCGCCCGCGTTCCTCGACTTCCTGGCGCGCGTCACCGGCGCGCGCCTCGGGCTCTGCCCCGCGACCGACCCGCACTCGTGCGCGCTGTACTTCTACACGGAGCCGGGCGACCACATCGGCTTCCACTACGACACCTCGTACTACCGCTCCGCGCGCTACACCGTGCTCGTGGGCCTGGTCGAGCGCTCCTCGAGCCGGCTCGAGTGCGTGCTCCACCGGGGGGTGCCCGGCCGGACGCCGGTCGCGGTGAGCCTCAGGACCGACCCCGGCACGTTCATCCTGTTCAACGGCGACAAGCTCTGGCACGCGATCACCCCGCTCGGCGAGGGCGAGGAGCGCGTGAGCCTCACGATGGAGTTCGTCACGGACCCGCGCATGACGCCGCTCAAGCGGTTCGTGTCGAACATGAAGGACTCGATCGCGTACTTCGGCTTCCGCTCCGTCTTCGGCGGGCGGCCGGCACGGCCCGCCGCGCTGCCCCGCTAGCGGTCCGCTGCCCCGTCGCGGCTGGGCTCCACCCGGGCGGGTGCGGCCCGCTGCCGCATGGCGGGAACGGATCCCTGCGACCCCAGCCGCACGGGCCCGCGGGTCTCGCGCGCGCGCTGGCGTGGTCTCGGGGACGGGCGGCGCGCGCGCCTGATTCGCGAACGGCGCTGGCGCGACCGGGCGCTAGCGGCGGCGGAGCGCGTAGGCGGCGCGGCCGAGCCAGTAGGCGTGAGAGCCGGCGGCCACGAGGACCATCAGGGCGGGGAGCGCGGTGGGGAGCGCGGCCAGCGCGAGGATGAACCCGACGAGCATCGCGTAGTAGCCGTCGCGGTTGCCGAGCCCCGCGAGCAGCCGGCCGAGCCGGTCGCCGCCGCCGCGCAGCACGATCGTCGGCGACAGCTTCGCCAGGACCGCGCTCGCCGCCACGCCCGCCGCGGCGACGACGCCCGCCACGACGCCCGCGCCGCCGGCGACGCGCGCCGTCGTGACGCCCATCCCGAGCACGAGGAGCGCGTGCACCACGGTGTCGGCGGCGATGTCGAGCCACTCCCCGAGCGCCGACTCGCTGAGGGAGAGGCGCGCGACCTCGCCGTCGGAGTGGTCGAGGACCACCGCGACGAGGTAGAGGCCGAGCGCCGCGAGCGCGCTCGCGGGCGTGGCACCCCAGAGGCACCACCCGGCGCCCGCGCCCGCGCCGAGGCTCAGGAGCGTGACCGAGTTCGGGCCGATGCCCCAGGCGACGGCGAGGTGGCTCACCGGGCGCGAGAGGCGGCGGTGCACCGCGCGGTCCAGGCGCGTGTCGAGCGGGCTCCCGAGGCCGGCGTAGAGGTGCGCCTCGGCGCGCCGGGCGTCGGCCGCGTCCCGCGCGCGGACGAACCAGGCGTCGCCGTGGAGCGGGCCGGCGCCGCGCGCGAGCGCCGCGGCGAGCGCGTCGCCCACGGGCGCGCCGGCGGCGAGCCGCGGGGCGAGCGCCCGGACGAGCGCCGCGTCGGCGACGAGCACGGGCGCGCCGGTCGCGCGCGACTCGACGAGGACGGCGGGCGGCTCGGCGACGAGCAGCCGCGCGAGCGCGTCCGGCGGGGCGAGCGCCGCGGCGGGCAGCAGCAGGGCGGGGGCGTCGTCGAGGCATCCGTCCGGGAGCCAGACCACGGCGGCCCGGGCCCGCGGGCTCCGGGCGATGGCGCGCTCGAGCGCGGCCCCGCGTAGCGCGACCGGCACGCCGACCCGCGCGGCACCCGCGCGGACGGCGGCGAGGACGGCGCGGAAGGCCAGCGGGCGGCCCGCGACCGGGAGCGCGGCCGCGCGGGCGTCGTCGGAGGAGGCGAGGTAGAGGGCGGCCTGCCGGATCACGCGCCGTCCAGCCGGACGACGTGCGGGAGCACGTCCGTCTCGGCGCGGCGCAGGTCCTCGGCGAAGTCGATCTCCGTCCAGGGCAGCCCGGTGACGTCCACCCAGCCGACGTGGCGGGTCGCGAGCAGCTGGTGGAGCGCGTCCTCGTACTCGTTGAGGCCGTCGCCCTCCTCGATGCTCTTCCTCAGCAGGCGCACGAACTCCGGCCCGGCCTCCGCGCCGCACTTGAAGAAGCCGACGCCCTCGCCCACGGTGTCCCACGCCTCGGGCACGAGCTTCTTGCCGAGCGCGATCACGCGGTCGCCCCGCGTGTAGAGCTTGACCTCCTCGCCCGTGTCCTGGAAGCCGCGGTCGATGAGCAGCGCGCTCGGCGCGGGCGTCGCGAGCAGCCGGCGCAGGAGCTCGCGCGGGAACAGCACGTCGGCGTCCATCACGAGGGCCGGCTCCGCCAGGTGGACCCGCGCGGCGTAGAGCGAGAGGATCGAGCCCTTCGTGTACTCGGGATTGTCCACGTAGCTCACCACCATCCGCCCGACCCGCTCGCCCGCGAGCCGGCGGACCTGGTCGGCGCAGTGGCCGACGACCAGGACGGCCTCGCGGAGGCCGGCCGCCGCGAGCGCCTCGAGCATGCGCGCGAGGACCGGGCGGCCGCCCACGGGCAGGAGCGCCTTGTGGGTGCGGTCGGTGAGCGGCGCGAGCCGGCGGGCGACGCCGGCGCAGAGGATGATCGCCTTCACGGCCGCTCCACCGCCTTCCTGAATCGGTCGCGGATCGCGCGAGGCGTGTGCGGGATACGCGGCACCTCCGCCTCCTCGGTCGTCACCTTCGCGAGCACGAAGTGCGGGCCCGCGTCCGCGCGGGCCGCGCGCACGGCCGCGGCGATCTCGTCGGGGCCCGTGACCGCGGCCACCGTGCGGTAGCCCGCGGCGCGCGCGAGCCGGTCGAGCCGGACGTGGCGCGAGGGCGAGGCCTGGTTGCCCGTCGAGCCGTAGACCTCGTTGTCGAAGACGACGTGCACGAGGTTGGCCGGACGCAGGCTCGCGACCGTCCCGACGATCCCGAGGCTCATCAGGAGGTTGCCGTCGCCGTCGAAGACGACGGTGCGCCGCCCGGGCCGGGCGAGCGCGAGCCCCAGGCCGATCGCCGAGGCCAGGCCCATCGAGCCGAGCATGTAGAAGTTCTGCGGCCGGTCGGCGACCGAGAAGGACTCGCGGCAGACGTAGCCGTTGGCGTGGATCACGGGCTCGTCGTCGAGCTGCTTGACCGCGGCCGCGATGGCCTCGCGCCGCGAGATCACCGGCGCGAGCTCCCGGTCCTCTTCGGGGACAGGGGCCGGGACGGTGCCCGAGCGAGTGTCGTTCCGCGCGGAGGGGGCTGCCCCGGCCCCCGCCTCACCGCCGGTCTCCAGCACGCCGGGGGGGAGCAGGAGCGCGACCGGCGACATCCTCGCGTCCATGTCCCTCCGCGCCCAGTCGAGCTGCGCGTCGACGGAATCGCGGGCCAGCGTCCGGTGGGGGATGCCGAGGAGGTCGAGCAGGCTCGGCGTGATCGCGCCCGTCAGGATGTGCTCGGGCGCGTCCTTGCCCCCGAAGCCACGCCACGTCACCAGGAGCAGCACGGGCAGCCCGTACATCAGCGAGAACGACGCGAGGGCGTTCAGGCTCGTGCCGAGCCCGGAGTTCTGCATGAGCACGGCGGGCCGGCGCCCGCCGAACCACGCGCCGCCCGCCAGGCCGACCGCCGCGTCCTCGCGGGCCGCGGCGATCCAGGGCGCCCGCGGGTCCCGCTCGAGCGCGCCGATCACGCCCTCGATCAGCGAGCAGGGGACGCCCGCGAAGCAGTCGAAGCCGTGGCGCCCCAGGAGGGCGGCGAGCGCCGCGCCGGTCACTACGACCGGATCTCCGCCCAGGCGCGCTGGTAGTCGTCGAACGTGTCGATCTCGAGCCACCCCTTGTACGTGCTCACGCACGTCACCGGATGGCCCGCGGCGACCAGCGCCTGGAGCGCGTCGGTGAACGAGGCCTGGCGGACGCTCTCGGCCTCGTGGAACGGCGCCGCGCCCGCGGCCAGGGCGTGCGCGTACGTCTCGCGCAGGAGCTCGGCGCCGCGCGCCGAGAACGCCGCCAGCCCGATGAACTCGCCGCCCGCGGTGTCGGGCGGGACGCGCTGGCCGATGCGCACGAGCCGGTCCACGGCCTCCTCGCCGAGCGCCCGGCGGCCCGCCCGCGGCGGGTCGGACGTCACGACCAGATCCACGGGCTTCGCGAGCGGCAGGAGCCGGTCGCGCTGGTCCATCCACGCGCGATCCACCGCGATGACGATGTCGCCCGGCGCGCGCAGCACCTTCTCGAGGACGCCGCGCTCGAACAGGACGTCCGAGTAGAGGAACACGAACCGCCCCTGGAGCTCGGGCTCCGCCGCGAAGAGCGAGGCCAGCTCGCCCGTCTCCTCGTACGCGTCGTTGTCGTACAGGCGCGCGCCCGGCGCGACCACGGTCTCCTTGCGGTAGCCGCGCACGACGGCGATCTCGTGGAGGCCGCAGGCGCGCAGCGTCTCGAGCTGGCGCTCGAGGACCGTGCGCCCCTTGATGTCGAGCATGCACTTGGGCCGGTCCTGCGTGAGGGGCAGCAGCGACTTGCCCGAGCCCGCGGCGATCACGACGGCCCGCGCGTCGGACACGCCGCGCGGCAGGAACTCGCGCTCGATCTCCTTGAACTCCTCGACGCCGACGTGCCGGTAGATCTCCTCGAGCGTCACGATGTGCGGGTCGAGCGCGGACAGGCGCCGCGCGCGCGCGAGCGTCGCGAGCGTCTGCTGCATCCCCCGGACGGCGCCCCGGAGCACCTGGTTCGCCCAGATCACGAGCTTCACGCCCGCGCCCTCGAGCTCCTCGAAGGTGACCGATGGGTAGAGCGTGGGCACGACCACGATCGGCGTCGGCCGGTCCCAGAGGCGCATGAACTCGAGCACCTCGGCCGCGGTCGGCGCCTTGGAGTGCATGAGGATCATGTCCGCGCCGGCGTCGGCGTAGGCGTGCGCGCGCCGGAGCGCCTCGTTCATGCCCCAGCCGGCGATGAGCGCCTCGGTGCGGGAGATGACGACCGTCGCCGGATCGCGCTGGGCGCGCTTGGCGGCCCGGATCTTGCCCGCGTGCTCCTCGATCGAGAGCAGCTCGCGCCGCATCCCGGGGTACAGGCTGCACTTCTTCGGGAAGACGTTGTCCTCGAAGCAGAGCGCCGCGATGCCGGCCCGCTCGTACTCCTCGACGGTGCGGACGACGTTCACCGCGTTGCCGTAGCCGTTGTCGCAGTCGGCGACGACCGGCAGGCCGACCGCGCGGTTGATGTGGGCGGCGGCCTCGAGGGTCTCGGTCATGGTCAGCAGATTTACGTCCGGCATGGCCCGCTGGGCCGCCGAGACCGTGAAGCTCGACGACCACACGACCGGGAAGCCGGCCGCCTCGATGAGCCTGGCGCTCAGCGCGTCGTGGGCGCCGACCGCGGGCACGAGCCCCGGGCGGGCGAGGAGGTCGCGGAGGATCGCGGCCTTGCTCATTTGAGTGACGTCCGCCGCTGCCGCTCGTCCTCCAGGAACTCCTCCTGCTTGGTCCGCATCTTCTTCACCAGCTCCTTGTAGGACGAGGTCGTGATGATCTTGTTGAACTGCGCCCGGTAGTTGGCGACGAGGCTGACGCCCTCGATGACCACGTCGTAGACGAGCCAGCGGCTGCCCCGGGGCAGCATCCGGTAGTCGATCGGGATGTCGGAGCCTTCCCTCGTGGTGATCCTGGTCCGCACCGTCGCGCGGTCGCCGTCGATGCTCTCGCCGATGAACTGGATCTTCTCGCCGCCGTACACCTCGATCTTCGAGATGTACGAGCGCTCGAGGAGGTCGGCGAAGAGCTGGACGAACTCGGCGCGCTCCGCGGGCGTCCGCGGCGCCCAGTGGCGGGCCAGCGAGCGCTGGGCGGTCTCGGAGAAGTCGAAGATGTCGTTGGCGATCTTCCGGACCGCCGCGCGGCGGTCGAGGGCCCGGGGCTCCTTCTTCAGCTCGGGGTCCTCCAGGACCTTCAGGACCCGGTCGATCTGGGCGCGGAGCTGCTCGGTGGGCGGGCCGGCCCACGCGGGATGCTCCGCGGCGAGAAGCGCCAGGAGCGCGGCGGCGAACACGACCCCACAGCGACGCACCCTCATCGGGACCCTCCTAGACCTTCCCAAAGATGTACTTGGACAGCAGCTCCTCGAAATCGACCGGCGCCTCGACCTCGCGGATCCGGCCGCCGGGCGGGATGATCTTCTCCGAGCCTCCCGGACTGATCCGGACGTACTTCTCACCGATCAGCCCCTTGGTCTTGATCGACGCGATCGAGTCGTCCTGGAGCTTGACGTCCCCGACCACGCGCAGCGTCACGCGCGCCTGGTAGTCGGCCAGCCGGATCGATTCGACGCGCCCGATCTCGACGCCCGCGATCTCGACGGTGGAGCCGGCCTTGAGCCCGCCGACCGACGGAAAGTCGACCGTGACCACGTACCCGCTGCCGCCGAGGAAGGAAACCCTTCCGAGTCTAATCGAAAGGTACCCCAAAGCCAAGATGCCGAGCAGCATGAACACGCCGACCGCGACGTTGACGCGCGTCCGCTCCATCAGCTGACCTCCGCGAGATCCGGCTCGCCCCGGATGAACTGGCGCACGACTCGGGTTTCCGACTCCTGGATGGCCGCCGGCGGGCCCACCTCGACGATCCGCCCCTCGTGCAGCATCGCCACGCGGTCGGCGATCTCGAAGATCTCCGGGATCTCGTGGCTCACCATCACGGCGGTGAAGCGGAAGCGCTGGTGCAGGTCCTGGATCAGCCGGTGGATCGTGTTGACGAGGATCGGGTCGAGGCCCGTCGTGGGCTCGTCGAAGAAGATGATCTCGGGTTCGATGACCAGGGCGCGCGCGATCGCCACGCGCTTGCGCATGCCGCCCGAGATCTCGGCCGGGTACTTGCCGCCGACGCCCTCGAGGCCGACCTGGGCGAGCGCGGCCTCGACCCGCTTGGCCACCTCCGCGCGCGGCAGCCGGAGCTTCTCGCGCAGCGGGAACGCGACGTTGTCGACGCAGGTCATCGAGTCGAAGAGCGCGCCCCCCTGGAAGACCACGCCGTAGCGCCGGCGGATCTCGTCGAGCGCCCGCCCGCGCAGATCCGTGATCTGCGCGCCGTCGACCAGCACGCGGCCCGCGTCCGGCCGCAGGAGCCCGATCAGGTGCTTGAGGAAGACCGACTTGCCGCCGCCGCTGCGGCCGATGATGACGGTGATCGAGCCCGTCGGCATCTCGAGGTCGATGCCCCGCAGGACCTGCTGGCGCCCGAACGACTTGACGAGCCCCTCGACCTTGATCACTTCCAGACCGATCCGAAGAAGTAGTCCCAGACGAGGATCAGCACCGAGGACAGGACGACGGCCTGGGTGGTCGCGCGCGCGACGCCCTCGGCGCCGTGGCCGACGTTGAAGCCCTTGTACGTGCAGACCCAGGTCACGATGACGCCGAACGAGACGGACTTCCAGAAGCCGAGCATGATGTCGGTCATGTCCACGAAGGTCTGCATCTCGCCGAAGTACGTCCCCTGCGAGAGGCCGAGCAGCTCGACCCCGACCACGTACCCGCCGAAGATGCCGACCACGTCGAAGATCGCGGTCATCAGCGGGAACGTCACGACGCCGGCGAGGACCGCCGGCGCGACCAGGTAGCGCATGGGGTTGAGCGCCATCACGGTGAGCGCGTCGATCTGCTCGCTGATCCGCATGATGCCGAGCTCCGCCGTGAGCGCCGAGCCCGCGCGGCCGGTGATCATGAGCGCGGCGAGCACGGGGCCGAGCTCGCGGATGAGCGAGAGCGCGACGGCCGGGCCGAGGAACGCCTCCGAGCCGAAGCGCGAGAGCGTCAGGAAGATCTGCAGGCCCAGCACCATGCCGGTGAAGGCGCCCGTGAGGATGATGATCAGGAGCGAGCGGTAGCCGACGAACACGATGCGCGAGAGGAACGCCCAGAGCTTGAACGGCGGCGTCAGGAGCGCCGCGAGGGCCTCGACGAGGAACGCCCCGAAGCGTCCCAGCGCGTCGACGACGTCGAGCGCGTGCCGGCCCAGGGCTTCGAGCGGGCGCAGCGTCAGCGGGAGGGCGGGCTCGGTCATGTCCGGGCGCTGCGGTAGACCCCCAGCGCCCAGAGGGGGAAGTACTGCGCGTAGAGGTGGTACTTCAGGTAGAAGACGCGCGGGAACCCCGTCCCGTTCCAGAGCGCGTCGGTCCAGCCGCCGTCGGCCTGCTGCGTGCGGAGCAGGTGCTGGACGCCGCGCTCGACCACGGGCCCGCTCGTCCGCCCCGCGGCGAAGAGCGCGAGCAGCGCCCACGCCGTCTGGCTGGGCGTCGAGGTGCCGACGCCGGCGAACGCGGGGTCGTCGTAGCTCTCGCACGTCTCGCCCCAGCCGCCGTCCGCGTTCTGGCGGCTCTCGAGCCAGCGGACCGCGCGCTGCACGTACTCGTGGCGGGGATCCTCGCCGATCGCGGCCAGGCCGCGCAGCACCGACCACGTCCCGTAGATGTAGTTCACGCCCCAGCGCCCGTACCACGGCCCGTCGTGCCGCTGGGCGTGCCGCAGGAACTGGATCGCGCGCTGCGCCGGCTCGAAGTCCTTGCCGTAGCCGAGGGTGCCGAGCAGCTCGAGCCCGCGGCCCGTCAGGTCCTCGGTGGACGGGTCGAGGAGCGCGCCGTGGTCGGCGAACGGGATGGTGTTGAGGTAGAGGCGGTTGTTGTCGGCGTCGAAGGACGCCCAGCCGCCGTCCTCGCCCTGCATGCCCAGGAACCAGCCGAGCCCGCGCTCCTTGGCGACGCGGACCGCGCCGGGATCGAGGCCCTGCAGCTTCTCGAGGGCCATCAGGACCATCGCGGTGTCGTCGAGGTCCGGGTAGAAGTCGTTGTCGTACTGGAACGCCCAGCCGCCGGGCTGCACGTGCGGCCGCTTGACCTGCCAGTCACCGGCCACCAGGATCTGCCGGGCCAGCAGCCACTCGGCCGCACGCAGGAGCTCCGGGTGGTCGGCGGGCGCCCCCGACTCGACGAGCGCGTTGATCGCGAGCGCGGTGTCCCACACCGGCGAGGGGCAGGGCTGATAGTGGAGCTCGTCGTCGGTCTCCACGGCGAGCGCCTCGATCTCCTTGACCTGCCCGAGCACGAGCGGGTGGTCGTCGGGGTACCCGAGCAGCCGCATCGCGACGATCGAGTTGGCCATCGCCGGGTAGATGCCGCCGAGGCCGCCCGGCACCGCGAGGCGCTCCTCGAGCCAGACCCGCGCGGCGTCGATCGCGCGCTTGCGGAGCGGGCGCGGCGAGAACTGCTCCCAGATCTTGAGCCCGTCGTCCACCGCGACGAAGAAGTTCTTCCAGAAGAGCTTGCGCCAGCTGAACGGCTCGGGCATGCGCGGGAAGCGCAGGCTCGTCGCCTCGCGGGGCGAGGGCCAGAGCTCGTCGAGGCGGAGGTGCGGCGGCAGCCACTTGACCGGCTTGCGGTCCATGATGATCAGGAGCGGTACGATGACCGTCCGCGACCAGTACGAGACCTCGTAGATGTTGAACAGGAAGAACGGCGGCGGCAGCAGCATGATCTCCGCCGGCATCGTCGGCACGCCGTTCCAGTCGTACTCGCCGAACAGCGCCAGCAGGATCTTGGTGAAGACGTTGGCCTTGACCGGCCCGCCCATCTCGAGGATCCGCTCACGGGCCGCGAGCATCGCGGGGTCGTCGGGGCCGACGCCGGCCAGCTTCATCGCGAAGTAGGCCTTGATCGTCGCCGAGAGGTTGGTCGGCCCGGCCTCGAAGAGGTTGAAGCCGCCGTCGGGCTGCTGCCGCCGGCGGAGGTAGCGGACCATCTTGGTCTCGCGCTCGCGGTTGACGTGGTCGATCAGGTGGCCGAGCAGGAGCTGCTCGGAGGTGATGGTCGTGTCCGCCTCGAGCTCGCCGACCCAGTGGCCGTCGGGCCTCTGGGTGGAGCGGAGGTGGGCCTGCCCGCGAGAGATCGCCTCGTTGAGTCCGGTCACGAACGGTGATGGTAACATGCTGACCGGGCAACGGAAACGCCCTTCGTCATGGACCTCCTGGCCGGCACCCTCGTCCTGCGCCCCTACGTGTTCGCCTTCGTCGCGTGCTTCCTCGCCGCGGGATGCGCCGACCTCGGCTGGCGCCGGACCCTGCTGTTCGGCGGGCTCGTCTGGCCGGTGGCCTGGCTCGCCGAGTTCTCGTCGACCCGCACCGGCGTGCCCTTCGGCCTCTACCACTACACGGGCGCGACCCGCGGCCAGGAGCTCTACCTCGCCGACGTCCCGCTCATGGACTCGCTCTCGTTCACGTTCCTCGCCTACGCCGGCTTCGCCCTGGCGCGCGGGGTGCTCGCCCGCCGGCGCCCGTCGCGCGCGAGGCTCGCGCTCGCCACGGGGCTCCTGATGACGGCGCTCGACGTCGTCATCGACCCGGCGGCGGTGCGGGGCGAGCGGTGGTTCCTCGGGCGCGTGTTCTACTACCCGGAGGGCGGCGTCTACTTCGGGGTGCCGCTCTCGAACTTCGCTGGCTGGGTGCTGGTGGGCGCGCTCGGCGTGGGCCTCTACCTGGCCGCGGCCGGCGCCGCGGGCGCCGCCGGGGGCCGCGCGTGGCCCGGAATCGCGTTATACTACGCGGTGCTGGCGTTCAACCTCGCCGTGACCGCGTGGATCGGCGAGTGGGGGCTCGTCGGGGCCGGCGCGGCGCTGCACGCCGCGCTCGCCCTGACGCTTTGTGTACGTCCATGGGAGCCGCGGCGCCGCGCCGGGGCCGTGAACACGGGGGACATCGGGCCGGTATGAGCGTGCCGCTCTCGCAGATGTGGGCCGTGGCGGCGTACGTCCTCCGGCAGCGGCTGCGCGGCCGCCGCCGCTACCCCCTGGTGCTGATGCTCGAGCCGCTCTTCCGCTGCAACCTCGCGTGCGCGGGCTGCGGCAAGATCCAGTACCCGCCGCAGATCCTCCGCAAGCACCTCAGCGTCGAGCAGTGCCTGCGGGCCGTCGAGGAGTGCGGGGCTCCGATGGTCTCGATCCCGGGGGGCGAGCCGCTCATGTACCCGGAGATCGGCCCGCTCGTCCGCGAGCTCGTCGCGCGCAAGAAGTACGTCTACCTCTGCACCAACGCGATCCTCCTCGGGGAGAAGCTCGCCGCCGGCCTGTTCGAGCCCTCGAAATACCTGTCGTTCAGCGTCCACATGGACGGGCTCCGCGCGGAGCACGACGAGGCCGTGTGTCGCGAGGGCGTCTTCGAGGAGGCGGTGGCGGGGATCCGCGAGGCGCTCGCGCGCGGCTTCCGCGTGACGACCAACACGACGCTCTTCGAGGGCACGAACCCGCTCCGCATGCGGGAGTTCTTCGACGCGATGATGGACCTCGGCGTCGAGGGGATGATGATCTCGCCGGGCTACAGCTACTCGAAGGCCCCCGACCAGGAGCACTTCCTCCGGCGGCAGCGGGCGCACGAGCTGTTCTCGCGGATGCTCTCGCACCCGAAGCGGCGGTGGAAGTTCAACCAGTCGACGCTGTTCCTGCAGTTCCTCATGGGCAAGCACGACTTCGAGTGCACGCCGTGGGGCAACCCGACCTACAACATGTTCGGCTGGCAGCGCCCGTGCTACCTGCTCCAGGAGGGCTACGCGTCGAGCTTCGCCGAGCTCATGGCGACGACGCGCTGGGAGCAGTACGGGCAGCGCAGCGGCAACGACAAGTGCCGCGACTGCATGGTCCACTGCGGGTACGAGCCCACCGCCGTCCACCACACGTTCGCCTCGTGGCGCGGCCTGCGCGGCACCGTCGTCGCCACGCTCACCGGCAGGCTCTAGGGCGATGCCGGACGAGACCACGCTCGAGGGCTGGACGCCCGAGATCGGCGGGGGGCTGACGCTCGAGGAGGTCGTCGAGCGCGCGTTCGACTACCGGGGCAACGTGACCGTGGTCCGCACCGACGGCGCCGAGGTCGAGGGCTACCTCTTCAACCGCTGCGGGGACGTCGCCGCGCCGTTCGTCGAGCTGTTCGACGGGAACGGCGACGGCCCGCTGACGATCCGCTACGCGGAGATCCGCACGATCCGCTTCACCGGCCGGGACACGGCGGCCGGCAACTCCTACGCGGCGTGGCTCCGCGCCAGGGAGGCGGCGAAGAAGACCTCGGGCGCCCCGCCCGCCGCCGGCGCGTGACCCGCGTCGTCGTCCTCACCGCCGTCGACGTCGAAGCCCGCGGTCTCGCCCGGCACCTGGGCCTCGCGCGCGTGGCCGGCGCCACGCACCCGCACTTCCGCGCGGGCGCCCTCGAGCTCGTGTGCGTCGGGCCCGGCGCGGGCCACCTCGACGCGCGCGTGGGCGGCCTCGAGCGGCCCGCGCTGCTCGTCTCGGCGGGCGCGTGCGGCGCGCTCGCGCCGCACCTCGAGGAGGGCGAGCTGGTCGTGCCCGAGGCGGTGCTGGACGCCGCCGGCGCGCGGCACGCGACCGCCGAGGTGCCGGGGCTCCGCCGGCGCGGCACGCTGCTCGGCGTCGCCGCGGTGGTCGCGACGCCCGACGCCAAGGCGCGCCTGTGGCTCGAGACCGGCGCCCTCGCCTGCGACATGGAGTCCACGGCGATCCTGGCGTGGGCCCGGGCGCACGGCGTGCCCGCCGCGGTGGTCCGCGCCGTCTCCGACCCGGCCTCGCGCGGGGTCCCGCCCGACCTCGCGGCGCTCGTCGAGCCCGACGGGCGGGTGCGCACGGCGCACGCGGTCCGGGTCGCGCTCGCCCGGCCGCGCGCGCTGGCCGACGCGCTGGCCCTCAGGAGCGGCACGCACGCCGCGCTCCGGAGCGTGGCCCGGGCGCTCGCCCGCCTCGCGAGGGCCCACGCGTGAGCCCCGACTCCCTCGTCACCGGCGGCACCGGCTTCGTCGGCGCCAACGTCGTGCGCGCGCTCCTCGCCGAGGGGCGCACGGTGCGCGTGCTGGCGCGGCCCGGCGGCGACCGCCGCGCGCTCGCCGGCCTCGACGTCGAGCTCTGCGAGGGCGACCTGGGCGATACGGCCTCGCTCGCGCGGGCGGTCGCCGGCGTCGGCACGCTCTTCCACGTGGCCGCCGACTACCGGCTCTGGGCGCGCGACCCCCGCGAGCTCTACCGCGTCAACGTCGAGGGCACGCGCGCGATCCTGCAGGCCGCGGGCGACGCGGGCGTCGCGCGCGTGGTCTACACCTCGACGGTCGGCGCGCTCGGGATCCCGGCGGACGGCACGCCGGGCGACGAGGCCACGCCGGTCGCGCTCCGTGACATGGTGGGTCCGTACAAGGCGTCCAAGTTCCTCGCCGAGCAGGTGGCGGTCGGGTTCGCCCGGGCGGGCCTGCCGGTCGTGATCGTCAACCCGTCGGCGCCGGTCGGGCCGTGGGACGTCAAGCCGACGCCGACCGGGCAGATGGTCGTGGATTTCCTGGAGGGCCGGATGTTCGCGACGCTCGACACCGGGCTGAACCTCGTCCACGTGCGCGACGTCGCGCGGGGCCACCTGCTCGCCGCCGCACGGGGCCGCGTCGGCGAGAAGTACGTGCTCGGCCACGCGAACCTGTCGCTCGCCGGGATCGGCGCGCTGCTCGCGGAGCTCGTGGGCTGTCGCGCGCCGCGCCTGCGGATCCCCTACGCGGTGGCGTGGCTCGCGGCCGGGTGCATGGAGGCCGCGGCGCGGGTGACGCGCACGACGCCGCGCGTGCCGCTGGCCGCCGTCCGGATGGCGCGCAAGCGCATGTACTTCAGCCCGGCGAAGGCCGTGCGCGAGCTCGGGCTGCCGCAGACCGACGTGCGCGAGGCGCTCGCCGACGCCGCGGCGTGGTTCGTCGCCCACGGCTACGTCCGGCGCCGCGGCCCGAGGGCGGCGTGAGCGTCCTCGACGTGGCCGCGCGCCTCACGCGCCGGAGCCGGTCCAACTTCTACTACGCGTTCCTCACGCTGCCGAAGCCGCGCCGCGAGGCGCTCTACGCGGTCTACGCCTTCTGCCGCCTCGTGGACGACGTCGTCGACCTCGGCGCCGAGCGCGGCGTGGACCGCGAGGCCCAGCGCGCCGAGCTCGGGCGGTGGCGCGGGGACGTCGCGCGCTGCTACGCGCCGGGCGGCGCGCCCGGGCACCCGGTGGCGCAGCGGCTCCAGGCGGCCGTGCGCGCCTTCGCGATCCCGCGGGACGCGCTCGAGGCGATCATCGACGGCGTCGAGATGGACCTCGAGCGGGTGGAGTACGAGACGGCCGAGGCGCTCTACCCGTACTGCTACCGCGTCGCCGGCGCGGTCGGGCTCTGCTGCATCGAGATCTTCGGCTACACCGACCCGCGCGCCCGTGCGTACGCGGTCCACCTGGGGACGGCGCTCCAGCTCACGAACATCATCCGCGACGTCGGCGCCGACGCATCCGCGGGCCGCGTCTACCTCCCGCGGGAGGACCTCCGGGCCTGGGGCGTCACGGTGGACGACCTGCGCGCCGGCCGGTACTCGGACCGCTTCGTCCGGCTCATGGCCCACCAGGCCGAGCGCGCCCGCCGCTTCTACGCCGCGGCGGCCGCGAGCTTCCCCCGGGCGGACGCGCGCTCGCTCGTCCCGGCCGAGATCATGGGCCGCATCTACTTCGCCCTGCTCGAGGAGATCGAGGCGCGGCGCTTCCGCGTGCTCGAGGGGCGGATCACCGTGCCGGCCCGACGGAAGCTCGCGATCGCCGTGCGCTGCTGGGCCGGCGCGCGCCGCCGCGCCGCCGCCGGAGCGGCCCGGGCATGAAGGCGGCCGTCCTCAGGGGCGGGGGCTGCATCGAGACCGAGGACCTGCCGCGGCCGGCGATCGGCGACGGCGAGGTGCTCCTGCGCCTCAAGGGCTGCGGCCTCTGCGGCTCGGACATCGCGAAGATCGTGGACCCGACGCCGCGGGTGCCGGCCGTGCTCGGCCACGAGGTCGTCGGCGAGGTCGTGGCGGTCGGCGCCGGCGTGACCGCCTGCGTGATCGGCGACCGCGTCGTCGCCGCGCACCACGTGCCGTGCGGCGACTGCCACTACTGCCGGCGCGGCAGCGAGTCCATGTGCCCCGCGTTCCGGGAGAGCAACCTCGACCCGGGCGGGTTCGCCGAGTACGTGCGCGTGCCGGCGCCCAACGTCCGCCACGCGATGTTCCGGGTGCCCCGCCACGTCCCGGACGAGGCGGCCTCGTTCGTCGAGCCGCTCGCCTGCTGCGTGCGCGCCGTGCGGCGCGCGCGGGTCGAGCGTGGCGACACGACGGTCGTCGTGGGCCTGGGCTCGATCGGCTGCCTCTTCGTCCAGCTCTTCGCGCGCGCGGGCGCGCGCGTCGTCGGCTGCGACCCGCTCGCCGACCGCGCCGAGCTCGCCTGCCGCCTGGGCGCCGCCGCCGCGGGCCCGATGGACGTCGCGACCGCGGCCCAGCGGCGGGCGAGCGACGGGCGCGGCGCCGACCAGGTGATCGTGACCGGCGGGGGCACCGAGGTGCTGCCGTGGGCCGCGGAGATCCTGCGCGACGGCGGCGCCGTCCATTACTTCGCGGGCGGCGCCGGCGACGCGCTGCCGCTGCGCCTCGAGACCCTCTACCACCGCGAGCTGACGCTCACCGCGACCTACTCGTCCTCGCCCGCCGACCTCGCCGAGGCGTTCGCGCTGCTCACCGCGGGCGAGATCCGCGTGGACCGCCTCGTCACGCACCGCGTGTCGCTCGGGCGGCTCGCCACGGGCGTGGACCTCATGCGGCGCCGGGAGGCCCTCAAGGTCTACGTGACGCCGTGAGGGCGATGGTCTTCCACGGCCCCGGCGACCTCCGCCGGGAGGAGCTGCCCGTGCCGGCGCCCGGGCCGGGCGAGCTCGTGCTCCGGATCGACGCGGCGCTGACCTGCGGCACGGACGTGAAGACGCTCCGCCGCGGCCATCCGGTCATGATCCCGCGCGTGCCGACCGTGTTCGGCCACGAGTTCGCGGGCACCGTGCGCGCGGTCGGCGCGGGGGTCCGGGCCTTCCGCGAGGGCGACCGCGTGGTGGCCGCCAACTCGGCGCCGTGCGGCGCGTGCCCGTCGTGCCGCGGCGGCCGAGCGAACCTCTGTGAGGACCTGCTCTTCGTCAACGGCGCCTACGGCGAGTTCATCGCGCTGCCGCCCCGGCTCGTCGCCACGAACGTGGTGCCGCTCGCGCCGGCGCTGCCGGCGCGGCGCGCGGCGTTCGCCGAGCCGCTCGCGTGCGCGCTCGGCGGCGTCGCGCGCGCGCGCGTCGAGGCGGGACAGACCGTCGTCGTGCTCGGCGCGGGCCCCCTCGGCTGCCTGCTCGGCATGGTCGCGGCCGCGCAGGGCGCGCGGGTGCTCCTGGTGGGCAAGGCCGGGTGGCGCCTCGACCGGGTGCGCCAGCTCGGCATCGGCGAGTGCCTGGACGCGACCAAAACCGGCAGCGTTGTCGCGGAGATCCGCGCGCGGACCGGGGGGCGCGGGGCCGAGGTGACGATCGACGCCACGGGCCGCCCCGAGGTCTGGGAGGAGGCCGTGGAAGCCGTGGCCCGCGGAGGCCGCGTGGTATTCTTTGGGGGCTGCGCGCCCGGCACGGCGATTCGCCTGGAGACGCGGCGGACGCACTACGAGGAGCTCACGCTGCTCGGGGCGTTCCATCACACCCCCGAGCTGATCCGGCGGGCGGTGGGGCTGATGGCGGCGGGCACCCTCGTGCCGGACGGCCTGATCTCCCACCGGATGCCGCTCGAGGAGGTCGGGGAGGCGCTCGAGCTGATGGCCAGGGGTGAAGCGCTGAAGGTGCTCGTCGAGCCGTGAGGACCCACGGCCTCCGCGGCCTCGCCGCGGCGCTGCTCGGCACGCTCCTGCTCGCCGCGCCGGCCCGCGCCTTCGACGCGGCCGAGACGTTCAAGCAGGGCACGTACGTCGTCTCCCTCGAGGGCGGCCGGGGCGAGCAGTTCAACCTCGAGGGCTTCACCGACCAGAGCGACCTCAAGTTCTTCACCCTCGGCTTCCGCTCGTCGATGCTGCCCCTGGGGCCGACCGGCGCGGGCGCGCTCCGCGGCGCCCTCGAGGTGGGCCTCGAGCCCCTCTGGGTGCACTACACGGACCCGCAGTCGGCGGACTGGGGCGGCCTCGCCGCCGTGGTCCGCTACCACTTCCTCTCGCTCGGCCGCTTCGTGCCGTACGCCGAGCTGGCCGCGGCCGCGGGCGGGACCGACCTCCGGGTGCGCGAGATCGACTCGACCTTCTCGTTCCTGCTCTGGGGCGGTGTGGGCGCGTCGGTGTTCGTCACGGACTCGACGGCCGTCTACGCCGGCTACCGCTACCTGCACAACTCGAACGGCAACGTCGACACGCCCAACCGCGGCTGGGAGTCGCACGTGGGCGTGGCGGGGATCTCGTACTATTTCCGCTGAGCCGAAGGGGAGTCCGTCATGAGCCTGCCGATCGCCGAGATCCTCCTCGCGGGCCCGCGCGGCTTCTGCGCCGGCGTCGAGCGCGCGATCGACATCGTCGAGCTGGCGCTGTCGGTGTGCCAGCCGCCCGTCTACGTGCGCAAGGAGATCGTCCACAACCGCTACGTCGTCGAGGAGCTGCGCGCCAAGGGCGCGATCTTCGTGGACGAGCTCGACGAGGTGCCGGACGACGCGACCGTGATCTTCAGCGCTCACGGGATCTCCCCGGAGGTGCGGACGGAGGCCGAGCGCCGCCGGCTCCGCGTCATCGACGCGACCTGCCCGCTGGTGACGAAGGTGCACCTCGAGGCGGTCCGCTACGCGCGCGAGAACTACTCGATCGTGCTGATCGGCCACGCCGACCACGACGAGGTCATCGGCACGCTCGGCGAGGCGCCCGACCGGATCCACGTGATCGCCAGCGCCGAGGAGGCCCGGAAGCTCCAGGTCCCGGACCCCGAGAAGATCGCGTACCTGACGCAGACGACGCTCTCGGTGGACGACACCCGCGACGTCATCGAGGCGCTCCGGCGCAAGTTCCCGAAGATCGTGGGGCCCTCCCGCGACGACATCTGCTACGCCACGCAGAACCGCCAGGCGGCGGTCAAGCGCCTCGCGAGCGACGTGGACGTGCTGCTCGTCATCGGCGCCGCGAACAGCTCGAACGCCAACCGCCTCGTCGAGGTGTCCCAGATGGCGGGCACCCGCGCCTACCTCATCAACGACGTGCGCGACATCCGGCGGGAGTGGCTGGCCGGCGCGCGCCGCGTCGGGGTGACGGCGGGCGCCTCCACGCCCGAGGTGCTCGTGAGCCAGACCGTCGAGGCGCTCGCCAGCCGCGGCGTCGCCGTGCGGGAGGTACACGTGGTCGAGGAGGACGTCCGCTTCGCGCTGCCGCAGGAGCTCGACGAGATCGCCCGCGAGCGGCACGTGCCGCTGCCGTCCCGGACCGCGATGCGCCAGTCCCTCTAGCGCGCACGCGCGCGCGGTGACCATCCGAGAGGCGGCCCGCGCCGCCTCTCGGCGTTTTGGGGGAGGTCGAGGATGAGACGGATCCACAGGCGGTGGGGTGTGGCCGCGCTGGGCCTGGCCGTGTGCGCCGTCACGGCGCTGGCCGGCGGGCGGCTCGTCGCCGCCCGGGGCCCGCACGAGGTCGGCGAGAAGCTCCTGCTCGACAACGCGCGCGTCGCCGTGTACGAGTTCACGTTCCCGCCCGGCTTCCGCGGCGAGGAGCACGCGGCGGTCGCCGACGAGTTCGCGTACGTCCTCGACGGCGAGTTCGCGGTCGTGACCCGGGGCCAGGGCAAGCGCGTCGTCGGGAAGGGCGGGCTCGAGTACGCGCGCCGCGGCACCGTCCACAGGTCGCTGAACGAGGGCAGGCGGCCGGCGCGCGTCCTCGTCGTGCTGCTCAAGGAGCCGTGATACTCCGGGAGGAACGGACCGATGAGCTTCGTGAGCCACGTCGAGTGCACCATCTGCGGCCACCGCCACGACCCCGCGCGCCTGCTGACGGTCTGCGAGACGTGCGGCCAGATGCTCGCGGTGCGCTACGACCTCGAGCGCGTGCGCGCGAGCGTCACGAAGGACGCGCTGCGCGGGCGGCCGCCCGGCATGTACCGCTTCCGCGAGCTCACGCCGCTCGACGACGGCGAGGCGCCGGTGACCCTCGGCGAGGGAGGCACGCCGCTGCTCGCGCTCCCACGCCTGGCCGCGCACTTCGGCATGACGACGCTCTGGGCGAAGGACGAGGGCCAGAACCCGACGGGCTCGTTCAAGGCGCGCGGGCTCGGGATGGCGATCACGCGCTCGCGGACGCTCGGCGCGAAGGGCTTCGTGATCCCGTCGGCCGGCAACGCGGGCGGCGCGGCCGCGGCCTACGGCGCGCGCTGCGGGCTGCCGGTCGCGGTCGTCGTGCCGCGGTCCACGCCCGCGGCGAACATCGCCGAGGCGCTGATCGCGGGGGCCCACGTGTTCACGCTCGAGGGCTCGATCGCGACGGCCGGGACCGTCGTCGCGCGGGCGGCGCCGGCGCTCGGCTGGTTCGATCTGTCGACGCTCAAGGAGCCGTACCGCCTCGAGGGCAAGAAGACGATCGGCCTCGAGCTGGCCGCCGAGCTCGGCTGGCGCATGCCCGACGTGCTCCTCTACCCGACGGGCGGCGGCACGGGCCTCGTCGGCATCCCGAAGGGCTACGCGGAGCTGAAGGCGATGGGCTGGCTCGCGGGGGCACTCCCGCGCTTCTTCGCCGTGCAGGCGGACGGCTGCGCGCCCGTCGTGAAGGCGTTCGCCGAGGGGGCGGAGACGACCGCCGCGTGGGAGCACCCGACGACCCACGCCGCCGGCCTGCGCGTGCCGTCACCCTTCGCCGGCCGCCAGATGCTGCGTGTGCTGCGCGAGACCGGCGGCGGCGCCGTCGCCGTCGGCGAGGATGCGATCCGCGAGGCCCAGCGGCTCGTCGCGCGCGTCGAAGGGATCTGGACGGCGCCGGAGTCGGCGGCGCTGGTCGCGGCGCTCGGCGTGCTCCTCGACCGCGGCGCGCTCGCCCGGGACGCGGAGGTCGTGCTGGTGTTCACCGGCTCGGGCCTCAAGTACGAGCCCCCGCCGCTCGCGGCGCCGACCGACCTGGCCGGGACCGAGGCGGAGGTCCTCGCCCAGGTGCGCCGGGCCGTCGGGGCTTAACGCCTCGGGCATTCGATGGTAGCATCGGCTCCACCGCATCGCCCGTCCCAGGAGGCCGGTCAATGGCGATCGAGATCGGAAAGATCCGGAACGTCGGTGTCGTCGGTCACGGCGGCGTCGGCAAGACGTCCCTCGTCGAGGCCCTCCTCTTCACCGCGGGCGCCCTGACGCGCCTGGGGAAGGTGGACGACGGCTCGACCACCACCGACTTCGATCCCGACGAGATCAAGCGCAAGATCTCGATCAACACCGCGGTGGCGTACTGCGACTGGAAGGGGCACCGGATCAACCTGGTCGACACGCCGGGGTACGGCGATTTTATCGCCGACGCGCGCGCGGGCCTCCGCGTGGTCGAGGCGGCGGTGGTCGTCGTGGACGCGGTGGCGGGCGTCCAGGTGCAGACCGAGAAGGTCTGGAAGTTCGCGAGCGAGTTCGAGCTGCCGCGGGTGATCGTCGTGAACCGCCTCGACCGCGAGCGTGCCGACTTCTACCGGACGCTCGACTCGATCGGGCGCCGGCTCAAGGGCCGCGTCGTGCCGCTGCAGATCCCGGTCGGCGAGGAGAGCGGGTTCAAGGGCTACGTGGACCTGGGCAAGATGAAGGCCGTCGTCTACGCCGACGGCAAGCCGGGCGAGACCGACATCCCCGGGGAGCTCGGCGACCGGGCCAAGGAGTACCGCGAGAAGCTCGTCGAGGCGGCCGCCGAGACCGACGACGAGCTGCTCAGCAAGTACCTCGAGGAGGGCTCGCTCGGCGAGCCCGAGATGCTCCGGGCGCTCCGCGCCGGCATCACGGAGGGCAAGATCGTCCCGGTGCTCTGCGCCGCGGCGTCGAGGAACCTCGGCACCCTGCCGCTCCTCGACCTGATCGTCCACGAGGTCCCGTCGCCCGCCGACCGCGGCGAGGTGGCCGGCACCGACGTCCGCGCCAAGCAGGCCGGCACGCGCGCCCCCGACCCGAAGGCACCGGTGACCGCGCTCGTGTTCAAGACGCTCTCCGACCCGCACATCGGCAAGCTGTCGATCTTCCGCGTCATGAGCGGCACGCTCCGGGCGGACTCGACGCTCCTGAACCCGGCGCGCGGGGCGAAGGAGCGGATGGGGCACGTCTCCTGGCTCCAGGGCAAGACGCAGAAGAACGTCGAGGCGCTCGGGCCCGGCGAGATCGGCGTCGCCCAGAAGCTCAAGGAGACCCTCACCGGGGACACGCTCTGCGACGAGGCGCAACCGTTCGAGCTGCCGCGGATCGTCTTCCCCGAGCCCGCGATCTCGTTCGCGATCCAGCCGAAGACGCGCGGCGACGAGGACAAGATCTCCAACGCCCTCGCCCGCATCGCCGAGGAGGATCCGACGGTCCACTACCACTTCGACGCCGAGACGAAGCAGCTCCTCGTGTCGGGCGTGGGGAGTCTCCACGTCGAGATGGTCGTCGAGCGCATGAAGCGCAAGTACAACGTGGACGTCAACCTCCTGCCGCCGCGCATCCCGTACAAGGAGACGGTCAAGGGGCGCGCCGAGGGCCAGGGCAAGTACAAGAAGCAGACGGGCGGGCGCGGCCAGTACGGCGACGTCTGGCTCCGCGTCGAGCCGCTCGCGCGCGGCGCGGGGTTCGAGTTCGTCGACGACATCTTCGGCGGCGCCGTGCCCCGCAACTACATCCCGTCGGTCGAGAAGGGCGTCCGCGAGTGCATGAAGAAGGGCATCCTCGCCGGCTACCCGATCGTCGACCTCCAGGTCACGCTCTACGACGGCTCCTACCACGAGGTCGACTCGTCCGACATGGCCTTCCAGATCGCCGCGTCCATGGGGCTCCAGAAGGTCTTCGCGGACGCCCACCCGATCATGCTCGAGCCGATCATGACCGTCGAGGTCACGTGCCCGTCCGACGCGGCCGGCGACATCATCGGCGACCTCAACTCGCGCCGGGGCCGGATCGTCGGCATGGAGCCGGCGGGGGAGACCGCGCTCGTCCGCGCCGTGGTGCCGATGGCCGAGATGCTGACGTACGAGTCCACGCTGCGCTCGATGACGGGCGGCCGCGGCGGCTACTCGATGGAGTTCTCCCACTACGAGGAGGTGCCCGCCTTCATCGCCGAGAAGGTCGTCAAGGAGGCGAAGGCGGAGCGTGAGCGCGCCGAGAAGCACTGAGCCGTGACGGCGACCGAAGCGCCCCTCACGCTCGACTGCACGGGGCTGGTGTGCCCGCTGCCGGTGATCAAGCTCTCGAAGGCGCTCAGGCGCGCGACGCCGGGCGCGGTGGTCGAGCTGCTCGCCTCGGATCCGGGCACCGTCGCCGACCTCGAGGCGTTCGAGCGGCAGACCGGCCACCGGATCCTCGAGCGCTCGGCGGCGCACGGGGTGTTCCGGTTCCTGGTCCGGCGCGCCGCGTGAGGGCCTTCGCGGAGCAGCACGCCGCGCTCTTCCGGCGGCCGTGGCCCGTGCTCACCGCGGCGCTCCTGGTCGCGACCGTCAACGTGTTCCTGTTCGCCTTCGACCGCCCGTGGACGGCCTCCGCCGGGATGCGCAACTGGGGCGACTGGATGCTCACGGGGGTCGGGCTCGTCGAGCGTCCCGACCTGCTCGCGCCGTGGCTCTCCTCGGGCTCGCTGCTGAACCTCGGGGTCCTCGCCGGGGGCTGCGCCGGCGCCCTGCTCTCGGCCGAGTTCGCGGTGCGGGTCGCGCCCCGCGGCGAGCTGGTCAAGGGCGCCCTGGGCGGACTCCTCCTCGGCGGGGGCGCGATGCTCGCGCTCGGCTGCAACATCGGCGGCTTCCTGAGCGCCACGAGCGCGCTCTCGCTCGCGGGCCTCGGCATGATGCTGGGGCTCGTGGCCGGCGCGTTCCTGGGGCTCCGCTACCTGCTCTGGGAGCTGGAGCACCGGCCGGCATGGTCGCGCGGGAGCGCCCGGGTGCTCGGCGCCGCCGCGACCGACCGGCCGAGCCGCCAGCCGCTCGCCGGCGCGCTCCTGCTCCTGGGCCTGCTGCTCGCGGCGCTCGCCTACGGGCGCCGGGGCTACGCGCCGCAGGGCGTCTTCCTCCTGTTCGGCGTCGCCCTCGGCGTGATCTTCCAGCGCTCGCGCTTCTGCCTCGTGCGCGCCTTCCGCGAGCCGTTCATGACGGGCGACGGCGAGCACACGCGCGCGGCGGCCCTCGCGGTGGTCGTGAGCACGCTCGGGTTCACGATCCTCAAGTTCGCCGACCTCAAGGACCGGGGCGAGTGGGTGTTCGCCTCCGCCGGCATCGGCGCGCTCGCGGGCGGCCTCGTGTTCGGCGTGGGGATGACCCTCGCCGGCGGGTGCGGCGCGGGCGCGATCTGGCGCGCCGGCGAGGGGCAGGTGAAGCTCTGGGCGACCGTCGCCTGCTTCGCCCTCGGCGCCTCGCTCGCGCGCCTGGTCCTCGTCGGCACGGGCTTCCAGCAGCGGCTCGGCGTGGCGGTCTTCCTGCCCGCGGTCGTCGGCTGGAGCGGCGCCCTCCTGCTCGTCGTCGTCGTGATGGCGGCGTGGGCGGCGTTCGCGACGTGGAACGAGGCGTCGCGCCGGTTCAGCGCGCTCTGAGCCTGTGCCATACTGCGTCGTCCCGCGCGGGGCGGGCGGGAGGGGCGTCATGCGTGAAGGACGGGAAGGTCGTGCGGAGGCAGCGCCCTGAGGGTCGCGTGACGCTCGCGTTCGTGCTCACGCTGCTGGCGCTCGGGCTCCTCGGCGCGTTCGTCGCCGGGCTCCTCGGCGTCGGGGGCGCGATCGTGATGATCCCGCTCCTGCTCTACGTGCCCCCGCTGCTCGGCGTGGGCCGGCTCGACGTGAAGTCCATCGCCGGCGTGACGATGACCCAGGTGCTGATCGCGGCGGCCTCGGGCATGCTCGTCCACCGGCGCCACGGCGCGGTCGACGCGCGCCTGGCCTGGCTCGGCGGCGGCGCGATGGCGGCGGGCTCGCTCGCCGGGGCGCTCGGCTCGAAGTGGGCGGACGAGCGCACGCTGCTGCTCGTGTTCGCGCTGATGGTGAGCGCGGCGGCGGTCCTGATCCTGGCGCCGGGACCGCGGGACGACGCCGTGGTGGACGCGGCGCGCGTCGCGTGGAGCCCCGTGCGCGCCGCGGCGGTCACGTCGGGCGTGGGCGTCGCCGCGGGCCTCGTGGGCGCCGGCGGGGCGTTCCTGCTCGTCCCGCTGCTGCTCGTCGTCGTGGGCATCCCGCTCCGCGTCACGATCGGCAGCTCGCTCGCGATCACCGCGCTCGCCGCGGTCGCCGGCTTCGCGGGCAAGCTCGCGACCGGCCAGATCCCGTGGGCGCCGACGCTCGCGGTCGTCGCGGGCGCGGTCCCGGGCGCCCAGCTCGGCGCGCTCGTGAGCCGGCGCCTGCCGCCGCGCGCCCTCAGGCTCGTGCTGCTCGCGTTCGTCGTGCTGACGGCGCTCCGCGTCTGGGGCGACGTGCTGTCCACCGTCGTCGTCCGGGGGGAGTGAGTGCGCTACGGGTTCGTGATCGACCAGCACCGCTGCATCGGCTGCCACGCGTGCACGGTGGCCTGCAAGGAGGAGAACCGGGTGCCGCTCGGCGCGTTCCGCACCTGGGTCAAGTACGTCGAGCGCGGGACGTTCCCGCACACGCGGCGCTACTTCTCCGTGCTGCGCTGCAACCACTGCGACGCCGCGCCGTGCGTGACGATCTGCCCGACCGTCGCGCTCGACCGCCGCCCGGACGGCATCGTGGACTTCGACGGCGCCCGCTGCATCGGCTGCAAGGCGTGCATGCAGGCGTGCCCGTACGACGCCCTCTACATGGACCCGGACACGGGCACGGCGGCCAAGTGCCACTACTGCGCGCACCGCGTCGAGGCGGGGCTCGAGCCCGCGTGCGTGATCGTCTGCCCCGAGCAGGCGATCGTCGCGGGCGACCTGGACGACCCGGGCTCGCGCATCGCGCAGGTGGTCGCGCGCGCCCCGGTGCAGGTGCGCAAGCCGGAGCAGGGGACCCGCCCCAAGCTCTACTACCTCGGCGCCGACGCCGCCGCGCTCACGCCCGCGCTCCAGGCGCCGGCCGAGCGCTGGCTCTGGGGGGAGCGGCCCGCGGCCGAGGTGGACCTGGTGCGGATGCTCGTGGCGGCGCAGGGCGACGCGGCCGACGGCGCGCTCGCGCGGCCCGTCTACGACGCGCCCCACGCGCCGTGTCCGTGGGGCTGGAAGGTCGGCGCCTACCTCTGGACGAAGTCGATCGCGGCGGGCGCGCTCGCGGTCGCGGCCCTCGGCGTCGGCGCGGGCGCGCCGGGCGCCGCGCTCCTGCTCGGCGTCGCGGCGCCGGTGGTGGCGCTCCTCGGCCTGCTCCTGACGACCGCGCTCCTCGTCTGGGACCTCCGGCGCCCGGAGCGCTTCCTCTACCTCCTGCGCCGGCCGAACCGCCGTTCGTGGCTCGTCTGGGGCACCTGCATCCTGCTCGCCTACGGCGGCGCGGCGGCGCTCTGGCTCGGCGGCGGCCTCACGGGGAGCCCGGGGCTCCTGCGCGCGCTCGCGCTGCCCACGCTCGCGCTCGCGGCGGGCGCGGCCGGCTACAGCGCGTTCCTCTTCGGCCAGGCCGAGGGGCGCGACTTCTGGCAGAGCCCGCTCCTGCTCCCGCACCTGCTCGTGGCCGCGCTCGTCGCGGGCGCCGCCTCGCTGCTCGTGGTCGGCGTCGCCGCCGGCGTGGACGCGGAGGCCCTCTGGGAGCTCGCCGCGCTCCTCGGGGTGGCGCTCCTCCTCGAGGCCGTGATCCTCGGCGCCGAGCTCTTCGGCGCGCACGCGAACCTCGACGTCGCGCGCGCGGCCGGGCTGATCACGCGCGGGCCCTGGCGCGGGCGCTTCTGGTGGGGCGTCGTCGCCGGCGGCATCGCGCTCCCGATCCTCCTGCTCTGGTACGGCCCCACCACGGCGGCGCCCGGCGCGCTCCTCGCGCTCGGCGGCCTCTGGCTCTGGGAGGACCTCTGGGTCCGGGCCGGCCAGGCCATCCCCCTGAGCTGAGCGCCATGCCCCCGACACCGCCCGAGCCGCTGCACCCGGTCGCGCAGGAGCTCGGGCGGCCCGCGGGCGGCCTGGCGAGCTATCCCCCCGTCGAGCGCTGGGACGACTGGCAGGAGTACGACCCCGTCGCCTGGCCCCGCCGGGTCCCGCGGCGCTACGCGCTGATCCCGACGATCTGCTTCAACTGCGAGGCGGGCTGCGGCCTGCTCGCGTACGTGGACCGCGAGACGCTCCGCATCCAGAAGTTCGAGGGCAACCCCGTGCACCCCGGCAGCCGCGGGCGCACCTGCGCCAAGGGCCCGGCCACGCTCAACCAGGTGGAGGACCCCGAGCGCATCCTCTACCCGCTGCGCCGTGTCGGGCCGCGCGGGGGCGGCCGGTGGGAGCGCGTCACCTGGGACGATGCGCTCGACGACATCGCGGGGCGCATCCGGAAGGCGCTCGTCGAGGGACGCCAGCGGGAGGTCATGTACCACCTCGGCCGCCCGGGGCACGAGCTCGTCTACCTGCAGCGCGTGTTCCACGCCTGGGGCATCGACGGCCACAACAGCCACACCAACGTCTGCTCGGCGAGCGCGCGCGCGGGCTACGCGTTCTGGCACGGCCTGGACCGGCCCTCGCCGGACCACGCCAACGCGCGCCTGATCCTGCTCCTGTCCGCGCACCTGGAGACCGGCCACTACTTCAACCCGCACGCCCAGCGGATCATCGAGGCCAAGGCGCGCGGGGCGAAGATCTGCGTGATCGACACGCGCCTGTCCAACACCGCCTCGATGGCCGACTGGTGGCTCGCCCCGTGGCCGGGCTCGGAGGCGGCGCTGCTGCTCGCGATGGCGCGCGTGCTGCTCCGCGAGCGGTGCTGGGACCGCGAGTTCGTGCGACGCTGGGTGAACTGGGAGGAGTACCTGCGCGAGGAGCGGCCGGACCTGCCGCCGACGTTCGAGGCGTTCGCGCAGGCGCTCGACGAGCTCTACGCGCGCTACACGCCCGAGTTCGCCGAGGCCGAGAGCGGCGTCCCGGCGGCGACGATCGTCGAGGTCGCGCGCGCGGTCGGCCGGGCGGGCCCGGCGCTCGCCACCCACGTCTGGCGCAACACCGCCGCGGGCAACCTCGGCGGCTGGCAGGTCGCGCGCGCGCTCGAGCTGCTCGTGGTGCTGATGGGCGCCGTCGCGACGCCCGGCGGCACCGCGCCGAGCGGCTTCAACAAGGCGGTGCCGCCCCCGCCGATGATGCCCCCGCCCGGGAAGATCTGGAGCGAGCTCCTGATGCCGCGCGAGTACCCGCTCGCGTTCTTCGAGATGAGCTACCTGCTGCCGCACTTCCTCCGCGAGGGGCGCGGCAAGCTCGCGATGTACTTCACGCGCGTCTACAACCCGGTGTGGACCAACCCGGACGGCATGTCGTGGATCGAGATGCTCACCGACGAGGCGAAGGTCGAGCGCCACGCGTGTCTCACGCCGATCTGGAGCGAGACCGCGTGGTTCGCGGACTACGTCCTGCCGATGGGCCACGCCTCCGAGCGCCACGACCTCATGTCCCAGGAGACGCACGCGGCGCGCTGGATCGGCTTTCGCCAGCCGGTGCTGCGGGTGCTGCTCGAGCGGCAGGGGCGGACCTTCGACCTCACCTGGCAGGCCCACGAGGCGGCGGGGCTCGGGCAGGTGTGGGAGGAGGACGAGTTCTGGATCGAGCTCTCGTGGCGCATCGACCCGGACGGCGCTCTCGGCATCCGCCAGTACTTCGAGTCGCCCGACCGCCCGGGCCAGAAGCTCCGCGTCGACGAGCTGTACCGCTGGATCTTCGAGCACAGCGTGCCCGGGCTCCCCGAGGCCGCCGCGCGCGAGGGCCTGACGCCGCTCGCCTACATGCGTCGCTACGGCGCGTTCCTCGTCGAGGACCGGGTCTACCGCACCCACGAGCAGCCGGTGGCCGCCAGGGATCTGGAGGGCGCCCGCGTCGATCCCGGCACGCGGCTCGTCCTCAAGGACGGGCAGGTGGTCGGCGTCGAGGTGGACGGCCGCGCCTGCGTGGGCTTCCCGACGCCCTCGCGCAAGCTCGAGTTCTTCTCCCGCACGCTCAAGGAGTGGAAGTGGCCCGAGCAGGCGGTGCCGGGCTACGTGCGGAGCCACGTCCACCCGTCCAGCATCGACCGCGCCAACGGCGAGATGCTGCTGCTGCCGACCTTCCGCCTGCCGACGCTGATCCACACGCGCTCGGGCAACGCCAAGTGGCTCTACGAGATCTCGCACGCGAACCCCCTCTGGCTGCACCCCGAGGACGCCGCGCGCCTGGGCGTGACGACCGGCGATCTGCTGAAGGTCGCCACGCGCATCGGCCACTTCGTGGACCGGGTGTGGGTGACCGAGGCGATCCGCCCGGGCGTCGTCGCCTGCTCCCACCACCTCGGCCGCTGGCGGCTCGGGGCCACGACGGGCGGCGAGCGCTGGTCGACCACGCTCGTGGACCTCCAGCAGCCCGAGCCGGGCAAGTGGCGGATGCGCCACGTCGAGGGCCCGCGGCCGTTTCCGAGCGCCGACCCCGACTCGTCGCGGATCTGGTGGCGCGAGGGGGGCGTCCATCAGAACCTGACCTTCCCCGTGCAGCCCGACCCGGTGAGCGGCCAGCACTGCTGGCACCAGAAGGTCACCGTCTCCCGGCCGGGGCCCGACGAGCGCTACGGCGACGTCTTCGTGGACACCGAGAAGTCGTTCGCGGTGTACCGCGAGTGGCTCGCGCTCGCGCGGCCTGCGCCCGGCCCGGGCGGGCTCCGGCGACCGCTGTGGCTCCCGCGGGCCTTCAAGCCCGACGCCTCGGCGTACCGTGTGGACGGCGCTAGCCTGGACGGGACGTGAGCGGCCCCGTCCTCCTGCGCGGCCTCGCCCTCGGCGCGGCCCTCCTCGCGGCGGCCAGCGCGTCCGCCGGGGACGCCCCCGGCGGGCGCCGCCCGGGCGCCGACGAGCGGGCGGCGCTCGCCACCGGCCTCGGGCGCTGGGCGGAGGCGCACGCCGACCGCGTGCACGGCGGCTTCGGCACGGCACCGAAGCGCCCGCACGCGCGCCTGCTCCTCGCGCTGCTCGAGCGCCCGGAGCTCGAGCGGCGACGCGG
>Ga0209342_10000338_pt1 | contig 52564 bp, 42 predicted proteins | sample RifCSP16_2_FD_184023 | JGI IMG/M metagenome (GOLD analysis project Ga0209342, IMG submission 184023) | Soil microbial communities from Rifle, Colorado - Rifle CSP2_sed 16_2 (SPAdes) (version 2) | ecosystem: Environmental > Terrestrial > Deep subsurface > Rock core/Sediment | place: Rifle... | reverse complement strand
GGATCGCGCCGGGGGTCGCCGTCCCATCGGAGGGGCTCGTCGTGGAGACCCTCCGGATCGCCGGGCTCCTCCACGACGTCGGCCACGGGCCGTTCGCCCACTTCTTCGACGACCACGTCCTGGCCGGCTTCCGGGCCCCGGCCGATCCCCGGCGGCCGGCCGGCAAGGCGCTCTCCCACGAGGACCTCAGCCAGCTCATCATCGAGCGAGAGCTCGGTCCGCTGATCGGCGGCCTGCGCCGGGCGCCCGGCGCCGTGCCCGAGCGCGACGCCTTCACCGAGGGCGAGGCCATCGATCCCCGGTGGGTCTCGTTCCTCGTCTCGAAACCGGCCCTGGCCGACGCATCGATGCCGGCCTGGGTCCGCATGCTCCAGCCGCTCCTGTCGGGCGTCTTCACCGTCGACAACCTCGACTACGTCCGACGCGATGCCTTCTTCACCGGGGTCCGGGTGGGCATCGACGTCGAGCGGCTCCGCCGTTACGCCTACGTCTCCGATCGCGGCCTGACCGTCTACGAGCCCGGCGTCCCGGCCCTCGAGGCCTTCCTGGGAGCGCGGCTCCTGCTCCACCAGCAGGTCTACTTCCACAGGACGGTGCGGGCGATCGACCTCGATCTCGGCGAGGTCTTCGCGCCGTCCATCCGGGCGCTGTTCGGGGCTGCCTCGCCGGCCGACGAGCTGACCGGCTACGCCGACCTCGACGAGTACGCCCTCCTCCACCAGGCCGCACGCTGGGCCCGCGGCGAGGCCGTGGCGGCCGACGGCGACGCCCGGGCTGGTGACGGCCGGGTCTCGCGGACGGTGGCCGAGGGCTGGCGCGGCATCCTCCTCCGCCGGCCGCGCTGGCGTGCCGAGGCGGAGGTCCGTGTCGCCTACGAGGACGGGGGCTTCCCGACCGACGACGTCGGCTCGCTGGGCATTGCCGAGTCGGGCCGGGTGGCCATCGACCTGGCAACCGTGGACGCCCGGATGAGCGACGCAGCGGCCGCCCGCCTCCTTGTCGTCGAGGGCCGGGACGGTTCGGTGGTCCCGCTCTCGCGGGCGATCCCGCGTGTCCCGGCCTGGGCCCTCATCGCGAGGCGCTACCGCCGCCTGGCCTGACCACGGACGCCCGGTCGCTCGGCGACGGATCGGACGCCGGATTCGAGGGGGCCGGATAACCTCAGTGGATCCCGGCCTCCTCGGGCCGCGGCAGGACGAGGAGCGGGTCGATCCGGGCGATCATCTCGACCGGCAGGAGCATGTGGTCTGCGGCGACCGGATCCAACCCGAAGTGGGCGGTCTCGTCGGGGCTGAAGAGGCCGTAGTGGAGATGGCACCCGGTGGCCCGACCGGTCATGCCCTCGTAGCCGATGACGTCACCGGCGGCCACCGCGTCCCCGGCCGACACGACGACCGTGGCGAAGTGAGCGTAGATGCTCCGGTAACCGTTGCCGTCATCGATGACGACGACGATCGGAAGCGATGGCCAGAGGCCCTTGGCATCGAGGCGATCGGCGTACGCGGTGAGGTCGCCGGCCCAACCCATGAACGCGTCGTACCGGCGGCCGGCGGCGAGCACGACTCCGGCATGGGCAGCGCGAATCCGGTCGCCGCAGTGGGTCGCGAGGTCGATCCCGTCGTGGAACGGCTCACCCTCGACGACCCGCGATCCCCACTCGGTGGGCCCGAATGGCTGCGTCAGGCGGGCGTTCCGGATCGGCCACATGTAGCCGGTCAGCGTGGCCGGGTCGGGCGGTCTCTCGGGCGGCCGAGCGCCGCTGACGCCGGGTGCGGAGCGCCGCGTCCGCGCGTGTCCCGCCGCGGAGGCGTCGCCGTCCGGACCCTGGCTCGCCTGAAAGCCGGGGGCGGCGGTGGCCAGCGACCCAAGGACGTCGCTCACGACCGCAGGGTTCGAGACCGGGGCCGCCGGCACCGCGACGAAGAGGATCAGCCCCGAGAGCGCGGCCAGGGACAGGCGGCCGCGCGACGCGCGCCGGCGCGGATGGCGATCCGGGGTCGAACGTGCGCCCACGACGGGCCTGTATAGCGGCTCGGGCCGCCCGGCGCAAGTTCCGTCCGGCTCGCCCCTCGAGCGCGGGCCCGCTCAGCCGAGGCGGCGGCGATGCAGGGACGGGCTGACCAGCACGCCCGCGACCGGCATGACGATGACGTATTTGCCGGCCGTCGACTGCGACCAGCTGACGGTCGGGCTCGAGGCCGTGCCCGAACTGGACTCGGTCCCGCCGCCCGGCATGGCCCCGAAGCTGCCGCGCGGCACGAACTGGCGACCGAGCTCCGCGATCGTGAGCGTCTCGCGCGGCCGGGGGCTGGGACCCCACGTCCGCGAGCCGTACGGGTAAAGAGGGTCCAGGATGATGACACCGGTGACCTCGAAGTCGTCGGTCAGGCGCGGGTCGGCGGTCGCCGTGAAGCCGGCCATGACCCAGGCGTGGCGACCGCGCCAGACGAGCAACCCGATGGGACGGTTCGTCTCCCGCATGGCGGTCGCGGCAACCTTCATGGCGCCCTGGATGTCGGTTGAGGCGACGGTTCGGTACGGCCCAGCGCCGAGGACGTTGAGCCCGGCCGTCCAGCCGCGGGCGCTTGCGCCCTTGCGCTGGCGGCCGTCGGGGCGCTGCCCGCTGAGGGAGCGGGCGAGGACCTGGAGCTCGGCCTGGGTGGTCTTTGTCCGGTCGTCCTCGGCCCGGATGATGTTGAGCATCATCTGCATGCTCGCGCCGACGCACTGGACGAAGTTGACCTGGGCGACGAAATCGCCGGACTTCGAGAGGTCGAGGGTGAATCCGGCCCCGGCCCCGGCCGAGTGGGTCGTATCCCCGAGCGCTGTGCTGCGTCCGAGGACGCCGACGGGCGCCATCAGGGCGAGGCCGAGGGCGGCGACGAGGATGACGGGGAGCCGGCGGGACCCCCCGACGCGTACCGGCATGGCGACACCGTAGCGCAGGATCGCGTGGCTGTCACCCGGGCCCACCGGCGCCCTTCGAGCGTCCGGCAGGCGCCGATCAGCGGGCCCGCATCCGGTTGCTCTTCGCGTCGTGGGTCAGCTCGGCCAGGCCGAGGGCCTCGAGGAGCGGCGGGAGGTACATCCCGAACCGCCCGCGGTATCCCTTCCGGAGGCCGTACCAGCCTCCCACCGGGTTGTCGGCCGCACGGGCCCACGCCTCGACCGTTCCCCGCTTCGCGTCCTTCTGCTCATCGGCGGCGCCGAGATCCATCCAGTCGCCGTGGGCCATGAGCATGGCGTGGAGGTCGTCGATCGCCCTGAGGTGGTACTTGAGCTGGGTCGAGCCAACCTGGCAGACAAGCGCCGGCGGGTCGGCCGCCTCGTCGCGCCACATCTGATAGTCGGACGTCCCGGGTGCCGTCTTGAGCTCCCACGGGTCCGCCTTCGTGCCGCTGCCCGTCGCCATCGTCGCTGCCCTCCCCGCCCCGGCGCCACCCGCCGGGAGTTGCGCATTCCGGCTTCGAGAGACGATTACACCAGATCTCGCCTCCCGGCAAGGGCTTCCGGACCGAAACACCCCGCCGGTCTGAGCGCGGTTGGCTCGCACGGTCGAGGCGCACTGGCCCGGGCACGTGGTCGCCGGGGCAGCGGATCACTGCCTGGTCGTCCCCGGGCGACGATATGAGCAAGTCTGGCCGCGTGGTACGGGTCCCGCCTGTTACGGGGCGCGCCGGCTCGGCTGCTACCCTATCGCTCCGCGCGCCCGTAGCTCAGCGGACCAGAGCATGTGGCTTCGGACCAGATCCGGCTTAGCGCCATGGCACTGGGCGTGAGCCACGAACCAGTTCGGTCCGAGTTATCTACTCTCGATCCCGACCCCAGGGGCTGGCCCTATGACTGCACCCGCTCAACAACCCTGCCGTCCCGGAGCCTGATCACCCGGTCGCAACGGCCGGCCACCAGCGGGTCATGGGTCGCGACGAGGACAGTCATCTCGCGGTCGCGACGAAGGTCGAGGATGAGGCCCACGATCCCGGCCCCGGTGACCGAGTCGAGGTTGCCAGTGGGCTCGTCGGCGAGCAGCAGACCTGGGGCGTTGATCAGCGCGCGCGCGATCGCCACCCGCTGCTGCTCACCACCAGATAATCGCGACGGCAGCGAGTTGCCCCGGTCGCCGAGGCCGACGGCGTTGAGCAACTCGTCCGCCCGCGCGAACTTGTCGTAGGGCGTGCGGTACGGAAGCACCGGCGCGGCCACGTTGTCCCGGACGCTCAGCGCGGGCAGCAGGTGGAAGCGCTGGAAGACGAACCCGATCGTCCGCCGATAGGCAGCCTGCTGGCCGCGGCTGAGCGCCGTTACCTCGCTGCCGCCCACTATCACGCTGCCTGCGTCTGGCGTGTCCATGGCGCCGATCACGTGGAGCAGGGTCGACTTCCCGGATCCCGATGGCCCGACGACCGCGACGGGCTCCCCCTCGGCGACCGGTCACAGCGCTCAACCGCCGATCAGCCGAGAGTAGTAGGATGCCCACAGCGCGCGAAACTGCTCGGGTCTAGAGGTCGCGGTGAGGCTGAAGAGGCGCGGATTCGGGGTGCTCCTGGCAACGTTCGCGTTCCTAGGAATTGTCACTCCCGTTCTAGCGAACAACTCCTTCTACAACTGGACAATGTACTATCGGGTTGTCAACGGCAGCTCAAATGGTCAGTTCCACCAGATGACCGCTGGCACCCTGACAAACCAGGGGCAGGTCTGGGTTATCTCTACGGACCCCGGTCATGTGCCGAACCCGTACGCCGTCCACATCGACGTCTATAAGGACGAGTTCTTCGACCCCAAGATCTGCGGGACAAGCCTCACGCCCTACACGAACGGACAAGGCAAGTCGTACTCCAAGAACTGTGGCTCCATCTCGTCCGGTAGCTACTACCTCATAATCTGGAAAACAGAAGATGACGACTGGAATGAGTCCGGTCAAGGGAACTTGATAACCCCGTAGCTCAGGGTATCCACGTTCGCAGAAGCGGGGCCGTCCAGTGATCGTTACGTTCGAGACGGCCTCGCCCGTCTTCCTGCTCGTGCTCGCGGCCGCGCTGACGGTCGCATGGCGACGAGGGTTCCCGGCGATGCGAATCCTGTGCCTCCTGGTCTTTCTCCTCTATCTCGCTGGCGTAGTCGCGGTCACGTTCTTCCCCTTTATCCTTGAAAGCGACTTCGTCGAGGCGATGCGCCGAGAGACGCACCTTGTGGATGGGATCAACGTCGTTCCACTGAAGGGCCTGGGCATGTCCGGCGAGGTGCTCAGGCAGGCGTTCCTTAACCTCCTTCTCGGGATTCCGTTCGGACTTGGAATGCCTTTCCTTCGAGTGCCCGCTCGCCGGTCCCTCGTCTACGGAGCCATCTTCGCATTCCTAATCGAGCTCATCCAGTTGTGCGTCGATTTCGCATACGGTTTCGCCTATCGAACAGTCGACATCAATGACGCACTCCTCAACTTCACGGGGGTTGTCATCGGCATCGGCCTCTTCTCGCTGACCCGTTGGCTCTATGGCCGGCTCCGATTGTCGCCCGCGGACGTTGGAACCTATCTCGACTCTGTCTTGAGGCCTGGGGCCGAATTCGGTCCGCGAACTGGCGGTAGCTGAGCCGCAAGGCCAGACCGGGTGACAACCAACGTGCCGCCTGCCGCCGCGCCGGCGGCGATCCGCGGCATCATCCACGGCTGCCCCCCCGCGAGATGGCCGAGCGCCAGCTCCTCGAGCCGATGTCACCCGACTCGCTTAGCTCTCCGCGGGTTTGGCCCTGCGACGGCGGCTGTTGCAACGGTCACAAACCCGCGATGGAGGCGGCCTCAACGAGCCGCGGCACCGTCCGACAGCGGTGGGATGTCCAAGCCGAGGTGATGCCGTAGGGCGGCGCGGACCGCTGCCCGGATCCGCGGGTCCGCGACGTAGGCGATCCCGCCGTCGGGCAGGATGCCGGACGCGCGGATCCGGCGAACCGAGATCGTCCGGACCTGTGCGCACAGGATCAGCCCGGCCTTCGTCTGCCCCGCCTCGCCGGCCGGGATGGCGACCTCGCCCGGATACCGGGGCCGCTCCCGCGCCGCGGTGATCGGGCAGACGGTCAGCAAGCCGGAGCGATGGAACGCCTCGTAGCTCACGACGAGAGCTCGCCGCTCGCCGGCCTGCTCGTGGCCCTCGACCGGGTCGAGCCCGACGATGACGACCGCCCAGCGGAGCGGCGGCAGGCTTACGGCCTGGGCCACGTCTCGGCGGCGGCATCGCCATAGACGGCCTCGAGCTCGGCGGCCTCGGCGGCGAACTCCGGATCAGCGGCCGCGGCCGTCCAGGCCTCGGCCTCGTCGGCCTCGAGGACGTGGCGGGCGAGCTCGTCGACTGCGAGCTCCACGAGGGCATCCTGGGTGGGCGCCACGTTGCGCTCGGCGAGCGCCTGGACGGTCTCGATCGTCCGGCGGCTGAGGTTGTAGGTCCGCTTCGTCTTGAGCACGATCGGAGCCTTGCACACGTCGTCCTGGGTGTCAATCAGGACGTGAATGGCCCGCGAATACACAGAATCATACACACGAACCCGGTTCCCACGGCCGGTTCGACGGGCTAGCGTCGGATGAGGCGGCTGGCTTCCCGGTCGACCGCTCGATCACCGTCTCGGCGGGTCCGCTGCCAGCGCAGCGCACCCGTCGCGTCGATCAGGCCAGGAGCCACTGCTCCGGCTGATCGCTGACGGGGGACCGGGCGACCGAGTGGCGAGGTCCGCGCCGTGGCTCGTCGGCCGGGGCCGGCGATCGAGCGGACGTCCCGTCCCTGCGCGGCGGCGGCACCGGCGATCGCGGTCCGGTGCGGACTGGTCCCGGCCTGCCGCCGCAGGTTCATAGATCGGGCCGCCCTCGAAATCGAGGGATCGTGGCCCCAGCTTGAGGTCGCCCGGATTTGGGAAGTAGAGCGAGGTTGACAAGCGCGCCGCACGGTCGTCACGGCGACGTCAGACGCTCACGTCTCGGTCTGGCCTGCCGCGCCACGATCGTCGCTCCGCTCGACGGCGATCCGCGGCAGATGCTCGGCGAGGTCCCGGCTGACCCCGCGCCGTGGGGCTGGCGGACGCCGGTTGACACCAGCGCCTGGCCTCGGCTCGGTGGCGACGACGGCGCCGAGGAGCCCGACGAGGCACGCGCGTGACCACGGCGCGGCGGACCGACGGGGACGGCGGTCTCGGCCGGGTGGAGCGCTCGCTCCGCGGCCGGATCGGCGCCTATCGGCTCCACGCGACCCACGATTCGCGCCAGACGTCCGCGCCGGGTCGGCTCGCCTTTCTCGCCTCGTTCGAGCTGCTCGTCGACCCCGACGGCTTGTTGCCCCCTGCCGAGCGAGCGCGACGGGCGGCCCATGCCCGGTCGGCCCACTTCACCCGGCTCGCCTACCTGTCGGCGCGTGCGCGACGGACCCGGGTGGCGCGGCGCCGACCGAGTGGACCGTGACGGCGCCGGCGCGGGTGGTGGCGCTCCGCGGGGCACCAGGGCTCGCCGGCTGGACGGCGCTGCCCGAGCGCGATCGGGCGGTCCTGCTGTGGCTCCTCGTCGGCGACGTCATGACCGCCGAGCTGGCGGCGCTGCTCGCCTACGGCCACCGCCGGATCGCCCAGCGCCGACTCGCCCGGCTCGCGGAGTACGGCCTCGTGTCGGGCTCCTGGGCGGCCAACCGGCAACGTCCGCGCGGCCGCTACGCCTATAGCCTGACGAAGACGACCCGGACCGGGCTCGAGCGGCTGGTCTGGCCGGACGGTCGGGCGCGCCTCGACGGCGGCGTCGAAGTCGTCTCGCCGGTGATCCACGGTCTCGCCACGCACGACCTCCTCGCGGCCTTCCTTCGGGCATCCGAGCCGGCGACCGCGACTGGCCTCGCAGCCTGGGTCCCCGAGCGCGCCTGCCTCCGCCTGTTCGGTGGCTGGCTCCGACCCGACGCCCTCGCGGTCATCCGAGTCGGCACACGTTCGATCGTTCTGCTCATCGAGCGCGACCTCGGGACCGAGCGCGGGGCGATCCTGCCCGAGAAGATCCGCCGCTACCGCTCGGCGTTCTCGCGCTCGTCGCAGGATCCACCGATCCACGTCGGGATCGTGGCCGACTCGGCGCGGCGCGGGGCGTCGGTCGGTCGCCTCATCACCCGATCCGACCGGCCCGGTCCGCCGGTCGACGTCTGGGTCATTGCCGAGTCGGCCCTCACCGCGGACCCGCTCCGGGCGATCTGGACGTCGCCTGGCGGTCTGGAGGTCCGGACGGTCGATCTCGCGGCGCACTGGAGCGGTGATCCCTGGCCGCTGCTCTCACGCGGCTGCCTCGGCGGACCGGACGGACTCGAGGGCCTCGACGAGCGGGTGTTCGCCGCCATCCCAGCGCTCGCTCGGTTCATCCGTTGAGGCGCCGCCAGCGGCGGTCGCGCCGGAGGTCGCGTCCGTGGCGCCTCCGTGGGCGACAGTGACGACCGGGCGGCGACCGCGTCGCGACGATGGACCGGGCAGGCCGATTGTGCGCAGCGGCCGCCTGACGCCGAGGCGCGACATCACTCCGTGAATCCACGCCGCGGGGTGACCCTGAGGCCTCAATCGGCCGGGAAGGCCTCGAGGATCTCGTCGGGCTCGACCCTACGACAGGTGGGAGTCACATCTAGCGCAGGCTCGGAAATCGGACAAGTTGGATCTTACGGGGCGTCCATCACCGGTGGATCGAATGTCCGGATCATCGCCGGGTTGTCGACACAATAGCCGTGCTCCAGTAGATGCCAACCCGGGTGGGTCTGGTGCCAGCGCAGGGAAACGCTCGGTGTGACGCCCTCGGGGTACTTGGCGAATGCAGAGCTGCAGGCGACGAGGACTGTGCCGGCCGGGAGCGCATCGAGCTGCGCGCGGGTGTCCGGGGGCAGCGAGTCGAGGCTGGGCGCCTCGGCAACTCCATCGTCCCCCTCCTGGGACGGCGCGACCGTTGCCGGTCCGCTTGATGCCTGGGCACCGGCGGCGACCTCCTGGGCGGCCGGGGCCGGCCATCCGCCTCGTACGACGACTGCCAAGGCTGCGAGAGCGAGCAGCAGCGCCGGCAGCACCCAGAAGTCACGAAGCCTTGCTGGGTTGATCACGGATCCGCTCCTACCTGCTGATTGTGTCGAGGTAGATGTGTTGGTTATCGACGACCTTGCAGGTGTAGATCGTCGGATCGGACTCACTGCAGTGGCTGTTGGGCGGCCCGAGCAACGGGACCAGCCACCCCGTGTTGATGGAATAGCGCAGCAGCGTGTAGTCTAGGTGGTTCGCCACGCCCGCGGCGTTCCACCCGCCCATCGAGTCGGACTCGTTGAACGTCTCCCCGAACCACGTGAGTCCCCGTGTTGGCGTGTCGGAATCCCAGCAGATCGCACTAGCCGCGACGCGCGCCACTCGATTATTCCCGAGTGCGTCGGTCCCCTGGAGGAGCACCCCGCCCACGTATGCGTCGTAGTAGTAGGTGCCACCGACGTTCTCGCGAAGGACATAGATGTCTTTCGTGGGTGGTGGCGATGAAAGCGCAGCGCCGATCCGCAGGGGGATCGCGCCGTTCATGCCGCCGCTCCCGGTCGGGTCTCCGGGGCCACAGTCGCTGCCCCACGCCCAGTACCAATACAGCTGCCCGTTGCAGTTGGTCCAGCCATAGTCGGCCGAGTTGTTCGTCCGCAGGCATCGTCCGTAGCCAACCTGGACTATGTTCGAGCCTGAAAGCGCGCCATCGTCAACGGACACCCACTCGAATGTGCCCGACCTGTAGCCGGGCCCAGTGTCGATGCAGGACGTGATGGGTTGACCCTCGATGGTGGCTCGTGTGCCTCGCTCCCAGCCTGCCGACACGGCGATCTGGCCAGCGCCGTTCTGACCTGTGAAGGGAACGCAGAAGGTCGCGCCATCGGCGGCGGCTACCGTCCCAGGGACCACCAGGAGCGTCACGACCGCGATCAATGGAGCGAGGCGTGATACTCGGCGCTGACTATGCATGGTCGCGAATCCCCCTGGCGAAGCCTGCGGAGCGAGCATACGCACGAACTGAGGGGTGTCAACATGACTCCGGCGCGAATCACCGCGCGAACGACCCAGAAAGCACCCCTCCCGCCGGATCCGCGCGACCAGCATCCAGCCCGACGGCGGGATGGCGTACGTCACGGACGTGCGGATCCGCTCGGCGGTCCGCGCCGCCCCTGCGGCATCACCTCTAAACCCGACTCGCTTCGCTCTGTGCCGCGATGGAGGCGGACCTAACGAGCCGCCTCACCGTCCGACGGCGGTGGGATGGCCAAGCCCAGGAGGAATCGTCCTTCGGAACTGACGTCCGAATGTGGCCGCGCCACCTTCTTTCCGAGGAGTGGAAAGGGGCTTCGCGATCTCCCTGTCGATGAAGCACAGCACGACGGGATGATCGGGCACCAGATCCGCCCAGCGTTGTGGTTGCCCCCGTGGCTCGGGGGCCTCCGAGCCCTAAGTAGCGTCTTTGCCTACAGCTCGTCGGCCGGGTTGAAGCGGCGGGCCGCCGCCAGGGCCCGGTCCTGGGCTGCCCCGGCCGCGTAGCGGCGAAGCATGTCCCGCGACTTCCAGCCCATGAGCTGCATGACGTCGGCCTCGAGGTAGCCGGCCGCGAAGTAGCCGTGGGCGGCCTGGTGGCGGAGCAGGTGGGGGTGGAGGTTCGGGATGCCGGCCTCGCGGCCCCGGCGCTTGATCATCTGGGCGATGCCGGTGGCGGTCAGGCGGCCCTTCGGCCCGAGCCACAGCCAGGGCAGCGCGGCCTGGGGGTGCTTCGCCCGGGCCCGGAGGTAGCGATCGAGCGCCCGGTCGCCCTTGAGGCCGATGTCGCTTAGGCGCTCGCGGCGGTTCTTGCCCTGGCGGATCCGGATGACCCGATCGCCGACGTCGTGGCGCTCGGGGTGCACCGGCTCATAGCGGAGGTCGGCGAGCTCCGCGAGCCTCGCCCCCGTCGCGAGGAAGAGGCGGATGATGGCCGCGTCGCGGCGGTCGCTGAACGTCGCGTCGCGGGCGCCTTCCCGAGCCGCGGCGAGAAGGCGCCGGACGGCGTCGTCGGGCAGGACCGGGGCGAGCCGCTCGGGCTGCCGTGGCTGGCGCATCCGGGTCATCGGCGACTCGGAGATCTCGCCCTCGTCGGCGAGCCAGCGGAAGAACGCCCGGAGGCCGCTGTAGCGGTTGCGGGCCGTGGCCGGGGTGAAGCGGGCGAGGAGATCCTCGAGGAACGCCTCCAGGTGCTCGCGCCGGATGTTGGCCACGTCGGTCGGCATGCCCTTAGCCGCGAGGAACTCGGCCAGGCGGGCGACGGACTGCATGTACGTCAGGATCGTCGCCGGCGAGAGGTTCTCGGCCCGGATGTGGCGAAGGAAACTGGCGGCGTTGACGGCCAGGTCGCCGGGCGACGACACTAGGTGGGCGGTCGACGAGTCACGGGCCATCGCGAGTGTCTTTCTAACCGCGGGTTCCGAAGCCGAGGTTATACGCTCTCGCAGCGTCATGGTCAAGGGCTTGTCGCCTGCGCAGTCGGGTCACATGGTCTCGTTGAACGGGAGAATGGCCCGAACGGAGCGCCCGTAGCTCAGCGGACCAGAGCATGTGGCTTCGGACCACAGGGTCGGGGGTTCGAATCCCTCCGGGCGCGCCATGACCTCCGGGCGCGCCACGGCCTCCGCCGCGTGGGCGTAGGGCTCAGGACAGCGGGCGGATGACCGTGGCCCGGAAGGGCCCCGCGAGCAGCCCGAGCACCGGACCATAGGCACCCGCGGCCGTGGCCTTCGCGAGATGCGTCGTCCGTGCTTCTGGCGAGTCCCAGTCGGCGATGTCGATGAGCAGGTCGGGGTCGTCGAGCGACTGGTAGTACGTGCTCCCGTGGTAGCCGCTCGGTCGATCGCGGGTGGCGAGCTGCTCGATGAGCGATCGCAACTCGTCTCGTCGCCCTGGTTTGGCCTTCAGCTCGACGATGACCTTGACTGCCATGGCACTCCTCCCGCCAGGACCCCGATCCGGCCGCGCTCCGGGGATGCCGGCAGGCGATCGTAGCGAAATGGCGGCACGGCATGTTGTTCCTGCCCGCCCGACGCCCTCCGGGCGCGCCAGTATCCCCCCGTCAGACGAGCTGGGACAGCAGCCGCTGCACCAGGTAGAGCCCGAGCGGCAGCAGGATCGCCGAGGCGAACCCGCGAGCCGTCCCGGCGGACCACGGCCAGGTCGAGAGCTTCGCGACGATCTCGCGCTGCCGCATCACCGAGGCGAGCGCCCGGTCGAGCGGGTCCAGGCCGGCGAGGTCCCGCGCGTCGATGTCGCGATTGATCTCCCGGAGCAGCCCCCTCAGGCGCTCCTCGGCCTCGTCCGCAAGTCGCTCCTTCTCGGCGGCGAGCCGCTGGTGGGTGCCGTACAGCGGGACGATGAAGGCGATCACGGCGATCACCGGTGGGAGCAGTACGTACGGCGCCCATGCCAGCACGTTGCCGCCCGCGGTCTGGACCGTTGGCACCACCGACGGTGCCGCGAGAAGGACGAGCGAGGCCCCGGACGTCGCCATGAGGCGCGGGAAGGCGTGGAGCGGACCGGGCCGGAAGATGTCGACCACGACATGGCGATCGAGGGTCCGCCTGATCAGCCGCATCTGGCGGATGAGCTGGTAGAGGACGACGAAGAGGAGAGAGACCATGAAGGCCTGGGCCATCAGGACCGCGACGAACAAGGGACCCGGGACACGGTCGACGTCCGACGATGCCGGGTCGGAGACGAGCGTCGCGACCGTGAGCAAGGTCGCGAGGAGAGCAGCGGCGAGGGACGGGATCCGGGGCGCTGTCGTCAGCTCGTAGCGGAGCCGTTCCGGGTCACCCACGGATGGCGAGAGCGCCGGTCGAACGGCGTCGAACGCCCTCGATGCCACGCGCTCGAGGTACCCGAGGACCCACAGCAACGACCCGGCGAGCAGGCCCCAGTAGGAGCTCGTCGGATCGAGCGTGCCAACCGGCGCGTCGCCGCGCCACCACCCCGGCAGGTGCGTGACCAGGGCGACGATCAGGCCGAGGGCGACGCTGACGATCCAGGTCGGTCCGGGCAGGCGCTCCACTGCCCTCAGGAGCAGGTGCGGCCATCCGGGCGGGTATGGGGAGCGCGCCGCGTCGACCGTCTGTTCCGCCGCGGTGGCGGTCGCAATCCCCGTCTTGAGCGATCTCACCCCTTCCTCCTCCAGCCCAGCGAGGCCGCGAGTCTAGTACTCACATCTCCTGACGTCGTGTGCCGCGCGACCGCGATCGCCGCGGTGATCGTCGCGAGCAGGCATCGAGACGCCAGGCTGACACAGCCCGAACGTGTAGTTCGTGCGCGCTCGACGCCCTCCGGGCGCGCGTTCCAACTGGACTCGGTCCGGCACGGCGGCCGCGAGCGGAACACGGGTGGCCGGACTCCAGGGCAGTACGATCCCGCCCGTGGACGAGATCGACCTCCGCTCCGACACGGTGACGCGGCCATCCCCCGGGATGCGCGCGGCGATGGCCGCGGCCGAGGTCGGCGACGATCAGTTCGGCGAGGACCCGACGGTCAACCGGCTCCAGGAGCGGGTCGCCGAACTGCTGGGCAAGGAAGCGGCGCTCTGGGTCCCGACGGGGACGATGGCGAACCAGGTGGCGCTCCGCGTCTTCACCCGTCCGGGCGACGACGTCATCGTCTGCCGGGAGAGCCACGCGATGTGGCACGAGACGGGAGCGGCGGCGGCGAACGCCGGGGTCCAGTTCACGGAGGTGGGTTCCGGGGGCGTGTTCACCGCGGCCGACTTCCTCGCCGCTCGCAAACCACGCGGCCACCTGCTCTATCCGCCGACGACGCTCGTCGAGGTCGAGGACACCCACAATCGAGCCGGTGGCGTCGTCTTCCCGCCGGCCGACGCTGCCGCCATCTGCAGTGCCGCCCGCGAGCAGGGCACCGCGTCGTACCTCGACGGCGCCCGGCTGTTCAACGCCGCAATTGCCGGCGCCAGGCGCCCGGCCGACCTCGCCGCCCCCTTCGACCTCGTATCGATCGCCCTGTCCAAGGGGCTCGGCGCTCCGGGCGGCTCGGTCCTGGCCGGCTCTCTCGACCACATCGAGGCCGCGATTCGCTACCGGCGGATGAGCGGCGGGGCGATGCGCCAGGTGGGGATCTTCGCGGCCGCCGGGCTCTACGCCCTCGATCACAACATCGGCCGGCTCGTGGAGGATCATGCCAACGCCAGGGTCATCGCCGATCGGGTGGCTGAAAGCGCACGGGCGATCCTCGATCCGGTGACCGTCCGGACCAACATCCTCGTCTTTCGCCTCACCGATGACGGGCCTGACGCCGCGACCGTCGTGGCCCGGGCGAGGGAGCGGGGCGTCCTAGTCTTTGCGTTCGGCCCTCGAACCGTCCGGGCGGTGACCCACCTTGACGTCTCGAAGGAGGGCTGCGTTCGGGCCGCGTCGCTGCTGCTCGAGGCGATCGAAGCCTCGGCGTGATCCGACCGGGCCGCGCTCATCCGCCTCCGTGGCGTCGTTCGTTGCTGGCCCCCGGCGCCCGCCTGGCGCGCCACGGATCCAGGGGCGGCGAGCAGGAGGCTGGCGAGTCCTGCCAGGCTTGACCGTGACTTCGTGACGGATGGCTTTAGGCAGCCTTGATCGTCTCATCCAGACTCGACGCTGACGTGGGGGCGACGACGCGCGGCACCGTCCCTGGCCACCAGGACCGCGCCGAGCCACCGACGCGACCGCCTGCTGAGGGCTACACGTGGATCCGCTGGACAAGCAAACGGCATTCCGAGCGTCGATTGGCGTTGATCGCTCGCGGGTTTCAGCCTTCGTGGTGATCGCCGCGTTCGTGCTCGTTGCAGGCCTCGGGATCCTGGGCAACCTGGCCGGCGAGCGGAATGACGAGGCGTCGCCGCGGCCCCCGATCGCCAGCGGTCCGGTCTCGGCCGCTACGCCCCGCCTCACCCCTGGCCCGACATCGGCGCCGACGCCCGAGGCCACCCTGGAGCCCATGGCCGCGCCCGTGACCACCTCCGAGCTTTCCCCGACCGGCGTGTTCGTGGCCGGCATCGGTGACCCGGCCTTCGGCGGCCTCGTGGCCGACGTGAACGGCACGATCTGGGCGAACCGCGCGGGCGGAGTCGCCAACGTGGACCCGCAAACCGGTTTCACCCGCGAGTGGACGCTCGCCGACGATCCGGCGTTCGCGACGGCCGTCCTCGCGCCAGCGCGGCAGGGTGGGGTCTGGCTGGCGAGTCCGGGTGTGATCCGCTTGTTCGATGGGGAACGGTTCCGCGCGGTCATCGAATCGCCGGGGTCGGTTTGGACCGTCGTCGAGGGCTCCGACGGCGTTCTCTGGGCAACGACGAGAACGTACGGGCTGATCCGCTGGGCCGACGGCGTCTGGACCAGCGATCCCCCGGGCCGCCCGACCCGGGGCGCGGTCAACATCGCGGTCGACGCCGAGGGTCAGGTGTGGACGGCCAACATGGACCAGCGCGCGGACGGCGAGTGGACCCCGCGGGGCATCTCCGTCTGGGACGGCTCGGCCTGGACGACCTTCACCGCTGAGAACCTGCCGGAACTGGTGGATATCGGACCCTGGGTCCCATCCCTGGTCGCGGCTGGCGACGGCAGCGTCTGGGTTGTCATGGAGAGGCAGCTGGCGCGGTTCCAGGCGGGTAGCTGGACGAGGTACGACGTGGCGGATCTCGCGAGTGGCGTGTCGCTGAGCACCGTCGACGACGGTGGCCGGCTCTGGTTCGTCCGGTCGGACTGCGAGGCTTGCGGCGTTCGGATCCAGGTGTTGGACGGGCCCACGCCGACCACCTACACCGACCAGGACGGGCTGCCCGGCGCCGATGACGTCGACTGGCCAGGGGCGACGATCCTGAGCGGACCGGGCTACGTGGTCGCGGCGACGGAGGCCGGGCTGTACCGGTTGGCCGACGGGTCATGGCAGCGGCTGGACATGTCGACGCAGTCTGGGCGGCCCGCACGCGCGTCGAGCCCAACCCGCTTTGTGGCGGCGATTGCGGCGATGTCGCGCAACGAGATCTGGGCGGCCAATTGGCCGACCGGCAGTCCCCGGGAGGATGGGCTCTTCCACTTCGACGGCGACAGCTGGCAGCGGCAGCAACTGCCGGTCGAGTCGACCGTCGGACAGGTCGTGGTCGGCCCGGACGGGGCGCTCTGGGTGGCCACCGCCTCCGGCCCGCTGGTCCGCCGTAATGGCGACTGGATCAACCTTGGCGACACGGTCGCGGGGGTGGTGCCCGAACCAGGCGATGACGGCACCCCCTGTGGAGGCGCCGTCTTCATCGGTGGCGACGGCGTCGTGTACTACGCCGGACCGCGCTCGGGGAACCGGCTGGTGATGCTCCTGCCGGTCGGCAGCTCATGGGAAGCGAGCCTTCATCCTGCGCCGCCGCTGGGCGACCCGTGCCTGGCGACGCTGGCGGTGACCGCTGACGGCGCGATCTGGCTCCTCCAGCGTGATTGGGGCACCACCCTGAGGCGCTCGGCCGGCGGGCCGTGGGACGTCGTACCCCTGTCGCCCGGGGACCAGCCAGGCGTGGACGCCAATGCGGCGGCGATCACGGTCGACCGCTACGGGTCCCTGTGGGCGGTGGTCAACACGCTCAACACCAATGGTTCGATACGCGCCGACGTGATGGAGCTCGCGGGCGCGCAGTGGGTGCATCGTGGCGGCGGTGAGGGTGTGGAATACGTCCATGCGCTCGCGCTGCTCCCCGACGGGTCACTGATCGCTGTCGGAGACGGGATCGCCCAGTTCGATGGGCAGCGGTGGCGCCACTGGTGGCGTGGCCTCTGGTTGACCGCCGTGTCCGTTGCGCCCGACGGAGCAATCTGGGTCGCCGGCGCGAACGTGTACCGTCTCCCGCCGTCGCTGCCGTAGCGGGTCAGTCGGCCCGGAGCTGCTCGACGACGGGGGCCAGCGCCTCGAACGCGGCCATCGTCCCCGGACCGACCATCATCTCGAGCCGGGTGAACCCGGCCTCTCGGAATGTGCGGACGGCGTCGGCAATCTCCTCGGCCGAGCCAGAGATCACGTCGGGCCGCACGCCGGCCGGCTCGAGGGGATGGACCGAGACCCCGACCGATCGCGCGATGGTCGCCGGGTCCCGGCCGACCTCGGCGCAGATGGCGTCGAGTGCCACGAGGCGCGGTGCCACCTCGTCGACGTGAGCCCGCTCCTCCACGTAGCAGCTGTAGATGTCGGCGTGGCGAGCCGCCGCGCGCTGGCCCCGCGGGCCGTTGCCGCCGATGAGGATCGGGATCGCATTGGGGCGCGGGCCGACAGGCGCCTGCGGCAGGTCGTGGGCGGCATGCCACGTCCCCTCGAAGTCGGCGTGACCACCGCGCAGGAGCGGGATGATGACCTGGAGCGATTCCTCGAAGCGGGCGAAGACGTTGTCCTCTGGCAGTCCGAATGCGTGGGCCTGGCCCGGCCAGACGTGACCGGCGCCGAGGCCGAAGATGAACCGCCCGCCGCTGATCTCGTCGAGCGTCTCGGCCGCCTTGGCGATGATCCCGGCGTTGCGATGGAGGGCGGACAGCACCCACGTCCCGACCCTCGTCCTGGAGGTCACCGCCGCCACGGCACCGGCCATTGCGACGCCCTCCCAGACACCACGGGGCGGGCCGTCCTCGGTCTGCCACAGGAGCTCATCCGGTGTCCAGATCGTGTCGAAGCCGATCTCTTCGGCGCGGATCGCCATGGCCCGGATGTCGGCCCAGCGGGCCGTCTCCCGGTCGGGCCCGAACTGCGCCAGGGGAAGCACGATTCCGATCTCGAAGGCGCCCAATGGATCTCCTCCCGAGCCCGAGCGGCGGACGTGACCCGGCGATGGTGCCACGTACGCCACCGACCTTCAGCCCAGGACCATCCTGATCCGGTGCGTCCCTTCCTCGGGCGACAGCGGGATCGCCGCCGTCCCGGGCTCGAGCACGACGCCATCGAGCTCGGTGGAGGCGACGCCGCGGCTCACTCCCTGCGGGTTCTCGACGATGATCTCGTAGCGGGCGGCGTGGTAGCGGAAGTCGAGCTCGTAGCCGGGCCATGCCCGCGGGATGCAGGGGTCGACGACGAGCGTCTTCCCGCGGAGGCGGAATCCCAGGATCGCCTCAACCGCCGCCTGGTACATCCAGCCGGCGGACCCCGTGTACCACGTCCAGCCACCCCGGCCGACGTGCGGCGGTTCAGCATAGACGTCGGCCGGCATGACATACGGCTCCACCTTGTAGCGGTGGACGCCGGCCCGCGTGCTTGCGTGGTTGATCGGGTTGAGGATGGAGAACAGCTCACCCGCCTTGTCACCCTCGCCGAGCGCGGCGAAGGCCAGGGTCGACCAGATCGCGCCGTGGGTGTACTGGCCGCCGTTCTCCCGGATGCCTGGCAGGTAGCCCTTGATGTAGCCCGGGTCGACGGTGGAGCGGTCGAACGGAGGCGTGAACAGCAGGACGAGGCCGTCCCCGCGACGGACGAGGTACTCCTCGACGGCGGCCATCGCGCGGGCCGCGCGAACCGGATCGGTGGCACCCGAGAGCACGCTCCACGACTGGGCGATCGAGTCGATCCGGCATTCGGCGTTCGACGCCGACCCGAGGGGCGTCCCGTCGTCGAAGAAGGCCCGCCGGTACCAGTCGCCGTCCCAGCCGTCCCGCTCCAGGGCCCGCCGGAGCGACTTCATGTGGGCCCGCCAGCGCTCCGCCCGCCGCCGATCGCCGCGCTGCTCCGCGATCGGGACGAAGGCGGCCATCACGGCGTGGAGGAACCAGCCGAGCCAGACGCTCTCACCGCGACCCTCGTGTCCGACCCTGTTCATGCCGTCGTTCCAGTCGCCCGAGCCCATGAGCGGGAGCCCGTGCCTGCCGACCGCGAGGCTGACATCGATGGCCCGGGCGCAGTGCTCGAACAGCGAGGCCGATTCGGCTGAGCGTTCGGGCTGGAAGTACAGGTCCGTCTGCTCGGGCTGGAGCGCCGGCCCGTCGATGAAGGGGACGGCCTCGTCGAGCACTGCCGCGTCCCCTGTCACGGTGACGTACCGGTCTACCGCGTATGGCAGCCAGAGTCGATCGTCGGAGATCCACGTTCGCACCCCGCGGCCGGACGGCGGGTGCCACCAGTGCTGGACATCGCCCTCGACGAACTGCCTGGCCGCGGCTCGCAGGAGATGCTCGCGCGGCAGCTTGCGTTGGGCCGTGATGAGTGCGGCGACGTCCTGGAGCTGGTCTCGGAAGCCGTAGGCGCCGCCGGCCTGGTAGAAGCCCCCCCTGGCCCAGAGCCGGCAGGCAAGCGCCTGGTAGAGCAGCCAGCTATTGACCATGATGTCCATCGATCGATCCGGTGTGCGCACCTGAACCGTGCCGAGCAGGTCGTCCCACCAGGTCCGCACGCCGCGCAGCGTCGCCGCGTGGTCGGCGGCGCGCCACTTCCCGATGAGGCCGGCAGCGGCCTCGGCATCGTCCGCCTCGCCGAGCAGCAGCCTGACCTCCGTGCGGGCTCCGGGCGGGAGCTCGACGGTCACCTGCACGGCGGCGCATGGGTCCATGCCGGCCCCGACCGCGCCCTGCAGGCGGTGCCCCCGGTCGAGGCCCGCCGGCTGGTTCGGGGCCCCGTTGCGACCCAGGAACTCGGTGCGATCGGCGGTCCAGCCAGTCTGGTGGCCGCCCAGGTCGAGGAAGGCGACTCGCCCGCCGAATTCCGTGTTCCACGGGTTTCGGGCAAGGAGCGCCCCGGTCGCCGGCTGGCGGTCGGTGACGATGTGGGGCGCCGCGTCTCCCCGCGACGTGCCGAGGACCCACTCCGCGTAGGCCGTCACGGACAGGCGTCTCGTCCGGCCCGACCGGTTCGCGATCGCCAGGATGGAGATCTTGACCGGGTCGTCGAGCGGCACGAGCTGGAGGAGTTCCAGGCCGATGCCATCGTGCTCGTGCTCGAAGCGGCTATAGCCGGGGCCGTGGCGTGCGATATACGTGGAGTCGTCGATCCGAATCGGGAGGGCCGTAGGCCCCCACAGCTCCCCGCTGTCGTCGTCCCGGATGTAGATGGCCTCCCCCGAGCCATCACCGACTGGGTCGTTCGACCACGGCGTGAGCTGATTCTCGCGGCTGTTCTCCGACCACGTGTAGCCGGAGCCGGATTCTGAGGCCTGGAAGCCGAAGGACGGATTGGCGATCACGTTCAGCCACGGGGCCGGGGTCGACTGCCCCGGACCGAGGACGACGACGTACTCCCGTCCACCCTCGGCGAAGCCACCGATTCCGTTGAAGAACTCGAGGTCCGGACGGAAGGCGACGGCCGGCGCGTGGTCGCTCGGGGACCCGGATGGCGACACGGAGGGCGGCGGGGCGATCCGTTCCGGCCTCTCCAGGCGAATCACCTGGTCTGCCAGGCTGCCCCGCCGGCTCAGGAGGACGGCCCGGGCGGCGGTCTGGAGCAGCGTCCGGTCCTCCGGCGAGAGGTGGTCGCCGCGCAGGATGTGGACGCCGCCGTGCGCGTCGTGACGCTCATGGGCGAGGTGAGACTGGCTCGTCCGGACGAGGGTCTCGAGGGTCTCCTGGAGGTCCTGGGCGTACGACACCCCGTGCTCGTTGATGATCACCAGATCGACGTCGAGCAGCTTCAGCCGCCAGTACTCGTGGGCCCGGAGCAGCTGGCGGACGATGTCGATGTCCTCGGCCTCGTCGATCCGGACCAGGACGATGGGGAGGTCGCCGGAAATGCCGTATGCCCACAGCCCCGGGGCACCGCGGTCGCTCCGGGCCAGCAGCGTCGGCGACGGCCGAAGGGTCGGGTCTGAGTAAAGGATCCGGTTGGCGAGGCGCTGGAAGAGGTGCGCCTCGTCGGCGTCGACGCCCAGGTGATGGAGCTGGACCTGGGCCTGTGTCCAGGCCAGGGTCGCCGCTCGCTCGAAGGTCGCCGATTCCCGGTACTTGTCGGCCAGGTCCAGGACGTCATCCCGTGACCCCGCGACAACGGTTGAGAAGATCGCGTGGGCGGTGGCGCCCGGGGCCAGCGAGACCCGGCAGCGGAGGCTGAAGATCGGATCCAGCACCGCCCCGACCGTGTTTGACAACGGACGTCCGTCGATGACCGAGACGGGCGAGCGGATCGACCGGCCACGACCGAGGAAGCGGGCCCGGTCGGTCTCGTACTGGATGACGCCGCCGGTCTGCTCCTCGACCGCTGCGACATGGGCCGCCCAGATCTGCCGCTCGTCCGCCGAGCGCGGCCGGCGGGTCGCCAGGAGGGCGCCAATCTCCGGCGCGAACTCGGTCTCCACGAACAGGTTCTGGAAGGCGGGATGGGCGACATCGGCCGCCTGTGGGGCGAGGACGATCTCGGCGTATGAGGTCAGCTCGATCTCGCGGGCGTGCGAGCCGAGGTTCGTCAGTGACACGCGGCGGATCTCGGCGTCGTGCTCGGCCGACACCACCACGGTCATCCCGGTCGCGATTGAGCCGTCCCGCCGGGCGAACTCAGCATGCTCCTCCGAGTAGCGGACCTCGTAGCTGTCCGCCTCCACGCCGCTCGGCTGATGCGCGGCCGACCAGACGACGCCCGTCCGTGTGTCGCGCAGGAACAGGTAGCTGCCCCACGTATCCCGGGTCACGTCCTCCCGCCAGCGGGTGACGGCGACGTCCCCCCAGCGGCTGTAACCGGACCCGGCCGCGGTGACCATGACCGCGTAGCGGCCGTTCGAGAGCAGGTGCGTCCGCGGCGTCACGTCGTGGGGCGACGTGAACCGCCGGAGGACGGGCGGCACGAGATCACGCACATCGGCCGCGCTCTTGACCTCCTCGGCCCGAGGCCGGGCCACGAGGACGTCGCGCGGCATGCGCTCCTGGAGGAGGAGCTCGGTCGCCTGGATTATCGGGTCGGCATGGAAGCGCGCGACCATGGCATCGTCGTTGAGGACGTTGCCGATCGCCACCAGGGCCATGCCCTGGTGGTGGGCCATGTAGCTGTTGACGACCGCGACAGTCGCGCCCTGGGGAAGCCGCCGGGTGGTGTAATCGAGCGCCTCCCGGAAGCCGAACGGTCCGCTCGCGCCCGCGGCCTGCAGCCGGGCGAAGTTCCTGACCGCGGCCTCCGGGTCGATCATCGCCCCGAGGGCGGTGGCGTACGGGGCCACCACCACGTCCTCGCTCAGGCCGCGCTTGAGGCCGAGCCCGGGCACGCCGAAGCTCGAGTACTGGTAGGTGCGTGCGAGGTCTCGCGCGCTGAACGCCGATTCGGAGATCCCCCACGGGACGCCGCGCTCTGCTGCGTAGCTCATCTGGCGCGCCACGACCAGGCTGTAGGTCTGGTCCAGCAGGCTGCGCGGCGGGGCGTGCATCACGAGCGCCGGCATGAGGTACTCGAACATCGACCCCGACCACGAGATCAGCGCCGAGCTCCGGCCGACCGGCGTCAGCGCCCGGCCGAGCCGGAACCAGTGATCCGGGGCGACGTCGCCCTTGGCGATCGCGAGGAAGCTGCCGAGGCGGGCCTCCGACGCGAGCAGGTCGTAGTAGCTGGGGTCGAGCGTCCCATCCATGACCCGGAAGCCGATCGAGAAGAGCTTGCGGGTGGGGTCGAAGAGGAAGCTGAAGTCCGTCGCCCGGAAGAGTTCCTGGGCGTGGTCCGCGATCGCCTGCAGGCGCCGCGCGAGCCGAACCGCGGCCGGCGTCTGGTCATCCGCACGACGGACCTCGAGGTCCCGGGCGTGGCTGTCCGGACGCTCGCCGACGGCTTCGGCCCAGGTCACGAGCTCGCCGTCGACCTCCTCACCCCGTTCCGCGGTCAGCGCCGCAGCGACGTCGGCGAGCGTCCGCGCATGCCCGGCCAGCTGGCCCAGTCGCGCCGCCCACTCGATCGGCGTCGCCGGGACGTCACCGGGGACGGCCAGCGGCTCGAGGGCCTCGGCCAGCTGGCGCCTGGAGAGCGTCTGGGTCCGTCGCTCGTCGGTGATCGCCGCGGCCGCGGCTCGGGTGAGCTGGATCGCATCGTCGATGCCCGCCAGCGCGGTCGCCGTTGCCAGCGGCCGGTCGACCATGTCGCGACAGGCGTTGGACAGCACGAGCAGCGCGGCACACAGGTTGCCGCTGTCGACCGACGACACGTAGGCAGGCTCGAGCGGTCGCCCCTCGCGCGTGTCGTACCAGTTGTACAAGTGCCCATGGAAGCCCGCCAGACCGGCGATGGTGGCGAGCGTCGCCTCGAGGCGTTCGACCATCTCGATCGTGCCGATCCAGCCGAAGTCGCGCGCGGTGACGATCGCGAGGAGGTACATCCCGATGTTGGTCGGCGATGTCCGGTGGGCGACGACCGGCTCGGGCTGCTCCTGGAAGTTGTCGGGCGGCAGGAAGCGGTCCTCCGGGCCGACGAACCGCTCGAAGAACCGCCAGGTCCGGCGGGCGATGAGCCGGAGCACGGCGGCGTCGGCTGCCGACAGCTGTCGCGCGGCGGATTCGGCGGGTGGCAGGCTGACCCACCGGGCGATGAGTGGCGAGAGCAGCCAGAGGACGACGAACGGCAACGCGAGCGGCGCCGCGACCGGCTTCGTGGCGACGACGAGGACCCCGATCGCCGCAGCGATGGCTACGCCGCCGGCCATCTGGCGGTAGAAGCCGGCCAGGTCCATCGTCATGCTGGCCTTCGTCTGCGAGGCCGTGGTCCACTCGAGCAGGCCTCGTCGCGTGATCAACAGGCGGGTCAGCGTTCGCAGCACGGCATCGGCCATGAGGGCGGCCTGATGAGCGAGGAAGGTCAGCCCGAAGGCCACGTGGGCAGTGGCAAAGGCGATGTCGGAGGCGACGGACCGGAGATGGCTGCGCTTCGAGATGCCCCGCCGACGGGGCAGCAGGCCGGCGGCGACCGGCAGCGCCGCCGGCACGATCAGGGCCGCGAGGACGAACCCGGTCCAAGCGCCGGCCGGCACGGCCGGCAGGGTCCAGGCCGCCAGGAGGGTGGCCAGCGTCAGCGGTGGGGACAGGGTCCGGCGGAGGTTGTCGACCATCTTCCAGCGGGCGATGCCCGGGAGCGGGTTCCGGCCAGTTCGGCCGTGCGTGTCGCGTGCTCGCCCGAGGATCCACGGCAGGAGCTGCCAGTCACCCCGCGCCCAGCGGTGCTGCCGGGCCGCCGACTCCAGGTAGTGCGAGGGGTACTCGTCGAACAGCTCGATGTCGGTCACCAGCCCAGCTCGGGCGAAGGTCCCCTCGAAGAGGTCGTGACTGAGGAGCGTGCTGTCGGGCACCCGGTCGGCGAGCGCCTGCTCGAAAGCATCGAGGTCGTAGATCCCCTTGCCCGTGTAGCTCCCCTCGCCGAACAGGTCCTGGTAGACGTCCGAGACGGCCGAGGCGTACGGGTCGATCCCCGCCGACCCGGAGTGGGTCCGCTGGAAGATCGAAGCCTCCCGCTCGGCGGGGAGCGTCGGCGTGATCCGCGGCTGAAGGATCCCGTAGCCCTGCGCGACGCGCCCCGTCCCGGGGTCGAAGCTCGGCCGGTTGAGCGGGTGGGCGAGGGTCCCCACGAGGCGGGCCACGGCGCCCCGGGGCAGGCGCGTGTCGGCGTCGAGGGTGAGGACGTAGCGGACATCCGTCGGCGCGGTGGACGCCGGCCGTTCCGTCGTCAGGATGCTCGTCGACGTCGAGCCGCGCAGCAGGGCGTTCAGCTCATGGAGCTTGCCCCGCTTGCGCTCCCAGCCCATCCAGCGGCTCTCGGCGTCGTTCCAGCGGCGCGTCCGATGGAAGAGCAGGAAGCGGGCGCCGCCGCCGGGGGCGTCGCCGTGGCTGGCGTTGAGCCGGTCGATCGCCGAGGCCGCGGTCGAGAGCAGCTCGTCGTCTCCGGGGACGGTCTCAGCGGTCGCGTCGAGCCAGTCGGACAGGAGCGCGAACCGAAGGTCGCCCTCGGGGTTGGCCAGGTAGTGGATCTCGAGGCGGTTCACCTGCTCCTCGACGTCGGCCTCGGTGGTCAGGAGCGTCGGCACCACGACGAGCGTCCGGAACTCCGGGGGCACGCCGTCGGCGAGCTCGAAGCGGGGCATCGGCCGCGGCCCGAGGACGTTCGTCACGGCCCGGTTGACCACTGCGATTGCCAGGTCGGACGCCGGGACGAGCCCCAGGGCCGCAGTGAGGAGGATGCCGGGCAGGCCCGCGTGGGCGCCGCCGGAGAGGTAGAAGGGCACCGCGAGAACCACCGCGGTCGCCAACGCGAGCGTGCCAAGGTACCCGGGCGTGGCTGCCGCCGCATAGGCCCGCCGCAGCCGACCGGCCAGCGGGACGCGGACCCCGAGGGTGCGCTCGAACTCCATCCGGCCGCTGGCGATGAGGTAGTGGCCGGGTTCGCCCGCCGGGCCCTGATCGGCGATGCGGCCCTCGTCGGCCTTGGCCGAAGCGCTGAGCGCGACCTCGACCTCCGTGTGGCCCGAGCCGCGGGCGAGCTCCTCGATCGCGTGGCGGTATCGGTCCCGCGTCGCGAAATCCATCTGCCCGAAGGCACTCCGCGACCGAAGGACCTCGTCGACAAGGCTCACGCTCTCGACGAAGGTGGCCCAGTCGAACCAGGAGATCAGGCGCATGCTCGTGATCACGTTCCGGACGGTCACGTTCATGGCCGCCTGCCGCTGGTGCTCGACACGGACTGTTTCCTCGGCCGTCGTGCCCTGGGCGACGAGGTTTTCCTCCAACCAGCCGAGGGCGGGAGTCACGGCCGGGTCCTGGTCCCGGAGGCGCTGGAAGAGTTGGACCCGGGCGGCCGTGGGCAGCGTCGCGTCCTTGAGCCGGCGGAGCGATGCCCCGGCGGCCTCAGGCGTCACCCGGCCGATGCCCAGGAGACTGTCGGCGAGCTCGTCCGCCCGCTGCCGAGCCTCCCGGCTGCGCACGATCTCCTCGGCCAGGCGGCGGAGGTTCTCGACGAGGATGATGCGGAGGCTGATCGCGATCGCCCAGAGCTCTCCCATCGTCAGCGGCTCAACCTGCTGGTAGGCGGCCACCAGTCGTCGAAGGCTCTCGGGATCGAAGCGACTGTCCGTGTGCGCGACGTAGGCCCAGGCCAGCCCGAGGACACGGGGGTAGCCCTCAAGGTGGCCCTCGGCGAGCTTCGGGAGCTCGCGGTAGTAGTCAGCCGGCAGGTCGTCGCGGATCTCGCGGAGCTGCTCGTCGACGATGTGGAAGTTGTCGACGAGCCATTCCGCGGCCGGCGTGATCGAGCGCTCCTCCTTGATCGCTCCCGCGAGCACGCGGTAGGCGTCGAGGAGGATCCGGCCGTTCTCGGCGATCCGCGGCCGGATCGGGCGGCCGCGCCGGGGCTCGCTCGTGACCGTCTGGGCCACGGCGAGCGACTGGGCGTGCTGCTCGAGGCGCTCGACGCTGAAGAGCTCCGAGACGATCGGATCCCCGAGGTCGCCGAGCGGGGCGGCCGGCCTGCGGACCGCCCGTGGTGCCCTGATCGGCCGGTCGCCGAGCGGTTGGATCGATCTCACCTGGCCCGATCATAGGCGCGGGAGCCCGACCCCGCGAGAAGGCGACGAGCGCGACAGCGAATGGCAGGCCGGCCAGCGGCACCATCGCCAGGGCGAACGGCAGCGGGTAGGAGTACCCGGTGCCGACCATGAAGACGTCGCCGTCCCAGGTCGCGAGCAGGCGCAGGGCATCGAGGTCGTACGGCGAGGCGCCGTCAGCGAGCAGCCGGCCCGCGTGCCAGTAGCTACCACGATCGCCGGATCGAGGACCGCCGTCGGAGATGACCACCGTTGGCGAGATTCAGACGGCCGTTGCCGCGATTCCGACGACCGTCGTCGTCATGACGACGACCGTCGTCGTGATTCGACCTCCCCGTTGACGCAGGTGGTGGCGGACGTGCCGTACCAATCCGCGACCGTCGGACCTAGCCTCGGGTCAGATGCGTGACGTCGCCACGACGGACGCCGCGTCCGACGAAAGGACACACGGATGAACTGGATCGAAGCGCTCTGGGGCGTCCTGTTCTGGGCGGCGCTCGTCCTGGTCGTCGTCTTCCTGGGCCCGATGCAGACTCATCGTGCCCCGGGTCGGCTGACCCAGGTGGCGACGTGGCTGCTGATGACCCTCCTCACGCTCGCCTACGGGGGCCTGCTCGTGTTCGTCGTCGTCCACCTGCTCCTCTTCACCTGGGGCACGGGTGCCGCGGCGTTCGGTCTGCTCTGCAGCGCGATCCTGCTGGTTGCGACCCCGGTCGCCTGGTGGTTCGGGGTCCGGGCCGTCGTCCACCGGATCGACCCCCATGGCCGCGCCCGCAGCTGAGCGCGAGGACGCGGTGACGCAGAACGGCTCGAACGCGACGGGCGAGCCCCTCCGGGTCCTCCTCGCGATCCTCGACTTCCCGCTCGTCAACGCCGGGCTCGCGGCGGCCATCGAGGCCGAGCCGGACATGCGCGTCGTCGGCACGGCGACCGACCAGGCCGGGCTCCGGGAGCTCGTCGGGAGCGTCCCGGCCGAGGCCGTCGTGACCGAGTGCCTGCCCTACAGCCGGGAGGGCTGCGCCGCCTTCGCCGCGATCGAGACGATCCGCCAGACCGCGCCGGGTCTCAAGATCCTGGCCCTCGACTGCCGGACCGGGGCCGAGCAGTTCAGCCTCGCCCTGCGGGCCGGGGCCGACGGCTTCCTGTCCCGCGACGCCGAGCCGGCCGACGTCGTGACCGCCCTCCGCTGCATCCGGCGGGGCGAGACGTACGTCGCCCCGGCGCTCGTCACGAAGATGGTCAACACGTACGTCCTGCGGAGCCCCGAGCACAGCCTCGAGGACGCCTACGACACCCTCACCGACCGGGAGCACGAGGTCCTCCTCCTGGCCGCCGTCGGGCACACCAACCGCGAGATCGCGCGGGCCCTCCACCTGAGCGAGCAGACCGTCCACAACTACCGGGCCACGGTCATGGAGAAGCTCGGCTTCCACGACCGGGTCGAGCTCCTGAAGTTCGCCATCCGACGGGGCGTCCTGAACGTCGCGGATCTCTAGAAGTCCGCGACGCCCGGTCAGGCGCCGACCGCCGGACACCAAGGCACACCGTTCGCCGTTCGGCGGGTGACGACGCCCGACGAACACCGTGGTGATCTCTTGCTCGGGAGCGTGATACGGTGCCCCAGGATGGCGGTCATGCGACGGCACCTGCTCACGGCGATCGTGACGGTCGTGGCCGGCAGCACGGCCCTCGGGGGCTCAGCCATCGCGGCGCCGACGGGGATCGTCGTCACGCCTGTCGTGGCCTCGACCGGCGCGTCGGTGACGGTCTCAGGGGGCGGCTGCACAGCGGACGTCCACGTGACCGCCACCGGCTTTCTCTTTCCCGGCTCGCCGTCGGTCGTCGCCGACCAGACAGTCGCTCCGGCGCTCGACGGCGCCTGGGATGTCACGTTCCCGATGCCGCCTGCACCGAGCTATGTCCTGGCGGAGTGCGACGGGACGACCTCCGCCCCGGTCGTGATCGCGCCCAGGGACATCCCCGCCGGCTACCTCTCCCCGCAGTCGGTCACCGCCACTGACGTAGTCATCAGCACGTCACCGCTCGTCAACGGCAGCACGTTCGCCGTCTTCGACTTCGCCGGCACATTGGTCGCCAGCGACACCGTGGCCTCCGGGGTGGGGACCGTCGTCGTCCCTCGATCGCTCGGGGAGCCGTCGCTCCTCGCGCTCGCCCTCCGCCAGCAGGATCCCGGCATCCAGCTGCCCTACGTTCCCCTGGCGCTGCGGGTCGAGATGCCGCTGGCGTCGGCGTCGACGATCGACGTCAGCCCGCCGGTCGCGGAGTCAGGTGAGGTCGTCGTCGTGTCGGGCACCTGCAGCGCGGCGCCCCGGCTCGTTGTCTCGGGGCGCGTCCTGGGTTGGTACGATCCAGCGCCGATCTACCTCGACGTGGTGCCGTCCCTCGACTCGACGGGCGCCTGGAGCACGATCCTGCCGATGCCGGTCCTGCCCTCGATCGCAAGGCTCACCTGCACGGGCGCGACGGTGGCGGATGTCGTGGCAATGCAGATCTCGCCGTCCGCCGGGGACCTGCCGTCGGTGACGCCCACTGTGTCCGGTGACCTGATCACCGTGGCGGTGCCTTCGACCGCGTTCCCGTACACCCTGCGGGCGTACACGTCAGAGGGCGAGGGCATCGCCCTGTCCATCACGAACGAGGCGGGCGGGTTGGTCGGGCGGATGGAATCCGCGGCGCGGCCCGTCCGGATCCTCCTGATCGGGACGGAGTCGCTGGGCGAGAACGCAGAGGCCTTCCAGAACACCCGCGTCCAGGCGTGGACAGTCGACGTGGCGGGGACCCCGCCCGTGCCAACGGACACGTTTGCACCCTCGTCGCCGCCCCTCCCGGACACCGCCGCGAGCGAGTCAGCGCAGGGCGCGGCTGGGAGCTGGCTCGCGGCACTGGCGTTGCCCATCCTCCTCGCCGGCCTGCTCGCCGCTGCGGTCCGCGCACACTGGCGCTCATGACCGAACGTCCCCGGCTCCCGTGTCGCAGCGATCCTGGGGCGGATCAACCCCTGGCCGACGGACCCTCAGCGGCCGGCGGCGGTCCGTCCACGACGGTCAGCTGCCCGCCGTACATGCCCATCGAGCACATGTACTGGACCCGGCCCGCCTGGAGTGCCGGCAGGTCGATGACGTTCTCGCCGGGCCGGAGGGTCACCGCGATCCCGAGCGATGGCACCTGGAGGAAGACGGCGCACGAGCCGCCGTCCCGCGAGTCGATGACCCAGCGGGTTGGCACACCCGCGTAGATCGAGACATTTGCCGGCACGTAGCCGTCGCTCACCTGAGCGGTGCGAAGCGTCTGGACGCCGCCCGACACGGTCACGCTGGGTGCGGCCGCGGCCGCAATCCCGAAGTCCGGCATGAGACCGGCCAGGCGCAGGCCGGCCACTCCGTTGAGGACCGCGAAGCCGATGACGATGACGCCGATCGTCTGCAGGAGGGCCGGCCGGGAGGCCTTCGGCAGGAGCGACGGCAAGCCGCCGAGGCTGAGCAGACCCGGCACCGTCCCGATCGCGAACGCGGCCATGATCCCGCCCGCGACGAGGGGTGAGCCGGTCGAGAGCGCGTAGATCTGGACCGCCTGGGTAAACCCGCAGGGCAGGAAGAACGAGGCGACGCCGAGTGCGCCGGCCCGGACGTCCGAGTACGCCGTGACCTCGCCCCCGCCGATCAGCGTACCCAGCCCACCCGGGAGGGTCGGCGACCAGGCGGCGATCCGCGGCGACAGGCCCGTCAGGCGAACACCGAGGATCGTCATGAGGATGGCCACGACGATCATCAGGACGGCGATCGCGAGCGGCGGCAGGACGACCCGCGAGCCGACCGCGCCGAGGGCCGCACCGAGCAGGGCGAAGCCGGCCACCCGGCCGGTCAGGAAGACCGCGATCGGCCGGAGGCGGGTGGCGATCGAGGGGTCGGGTCCGTCGGTCCGGTCGGCGGCCGCGGCGGCCGAGAGGGCGAGGACGAGCCCACCGGTGAGGGCGATGCAGGTGGAGACCCCGGCAGCGAGGCCCAGGAGCCCCGCCACGAGCAGGCCGCCCTCGCGGATGTCGCCCAGGCCGGCGGTGAAGCCGGTGAACCCGAGGAGCTCGGCCAGGATGGCGATCGAGACGATGAGGACGAGCCCCGAGCCCGCGACGAGCCACGTGTCCCGGTCGGGGCTCAGCCAGGGCGTCCGCCCGATCTCGTAGCCGGCGGCCTCGATCGCCTCGGCGAGGTCGACGCCCGAGACCGGCCCGCTCGTCATGACCTCGACGCGGGCGTGCGATGCGGACGCGGTCGCGCGTTCGACGTTGGGAATCCGGCGAACCTGCCGCTCGATGCGGCGCTCGCATGACCGGCAGGTCATGCCCGCGATCGGGACCACGATGACTCCGCCGGCGGGCGCCAGTGCCTGCGCCCGGGTGCGCGCCGTGCGGGGGACGCTCGCCTTCATGACCGGAGTGTGGCCATCGAAACGGCGGCCGCGTCAGGGACGTTCGGCCCGTGGCCGCCGGCCCGTTCGGCCCGAGTCATCGGGACTCGTGGCGGGGGCCCGGTAACGATGGGCCGCCAAGCGCGTCCATCAACCGTGAAGCACGCCATCTCGGGTCCGACCCGCTCCCTCAGGGTCGTGGCTGTCGCGCTTGCTGCCGTCGTCACCACGGTCATCGTGGCCGCCTGCGGCGGTGGCGCTGCCAGCCCGACGCCGCCACCGGGCGCCACCAACTTCGAGGAGTTCCGAACCGCGAACTGCGCCGCCTGGGAATCGATGTTCCTGGCCGTTGGCAACCCCGACACGGGGTCTGGATCCGACCGCAGCCACGCCTTCGAAGACGCCATTGCCGGTCGCGACCTCGCGACGGCCGACCTGGAGGCGGCCGCGATCCGCGACGAGCTCGAGACGGGGCGCGCCCACGTCGCCGTGGCAGCGTCGTGGCCACCGGGCGCCGAGCCGATGGCCCAGCTTGACCGGGTCCTCGTTGCCTTCGAGGCATACGTCGAGGCCGAGCGGGCGGCCGCCGGCAAGGGCCTGTCCGCGGCGAAGCAGGAGGCCCAGGCCGCGTTCGAGGCGACTGGAGCGCTGGAGGCGTGGAGCCTCCTCCTGACACCGGACACCTGGGCGGAGGTCAACGCCGCGCGTCCGGCCGGCGTCCAGCCAGAGCGCTGCGGCGATCTGCCGATCTCGTTCTGAGGAGGCGGCCCGCGCGGTGCCGCTCGGCCGCGTCGCGACTCGGGAGGTTCAGACTCGCCTGTCCGTCAGGAATCGACCGCCCGTCGTCGGGCGCGGAGGAGGCCGGTTCGCGGGCCGAGCGCCAGCGCCAGCAGGAAGGCCGCCGTCTCGACGAGGACGATGAGCGCGCTACTGGCCGTGTTCGTCCAGAAGCTCAGGTAGAGGCCGCCGACGGGGGCGACCGCCCCGATCACGACCGCGATCGCCATGAGCCGCGAGAAGCGGTCGGCGAGGAGCTGGGCCGTCGCTGCCGGCGTCACCAGCATCGCCACGACGAGGATGATCCCGACCGCCTGGAGGCTGATCACGATCGTCAGGGCGATGAGGCCGAGGAAGAGGTACTCGAGCGCCGCCACCGGCAGGCCCGAGGCTGCCGCGGCCAGCGGATCGAACGTCGAGTAGAGGAGCTCTTTCCACAGGAGCGTCACGACCCCGAGCACGACGATGCTCAGGACGGCCAGGGCCACGAGGTCCGCGCCGCTGATCCCGAGGACCTCGCCGAACAGGAACCCGAACAGGTCGCCCACGTAGTTCGGGATCGTGCTGAACAGGAAGACCCCGAGGGCGAACATGCCCGCGAAGAGAACGCCGATCGTCGTGTCGCCCCGGAGCCGGCCGCGCCGGGTGATCCACCCGATCGCGAGGGCCGTGCCCACGGCCGCGATCGTGGCCCCGAGGTAGAACGGCGCCTTCAGGAGGTAGGCGGCGACGACCCCGGGGAACGCCGCATGGCTGAGGGCGTCGCCCATGAAGGCCAGGCCGCGCAGGACCATGTAGGTGCCGATGACGGCGCAGACCAGCCCGACGAGGACCGAGGCCGCGAGGGCGCGGACGAAGAACTCGTAGGCGAGCGGCTCGGTGAGAGCGGTCATGGGCGACGGGCCCCCCGCCCCGGGGTGCCCTCGTGATGGTGGACCTCGCCCGCCGGCGCCTCGTCGTGGTGATGGGCGTCGTCGAGGAGCATCGCCCGCTCGCCGACGAACAGGAGGTGCCCGCCGTACGTCCGCAGCAGGACGTCGGAATTGAGGACGAGGCTCGCGTCGCCCTGGGCGACGACTGTCCCGTTGACTGCCACGATCGACCGGAAGTGCTGGGCCGCCGAGGCCAGGTCGTGGGTGCTGGCGATGACCGTCTTGCCGCTGCGGGCCTCGGCATCGAGGACGGCCATGAGGTCCTCCTGGGTGGCGTTGTCGACCCCGGTCACCGGCTCGTCGAGGAGGTAGAGGTCGGGCTGGGAGGCGAGCGCCCGGGCGAGGAAGACCCGGCGCCGCTGGCCGCCCGAGAGCGCCCCGATCTGGCGGCGGGCGTGGGCCGTCATCCCGACGAGCTCGAGGGCGTTGGCGACGGCTGCATGGTCGCGCGCCCCGGGGCGTCGCAGCGGCCCGAGCCGAGGGTAGCGACCCATCATCACCACGTCGCCCGCGGCGACTGGAAAGCTCCAGTCGACCGCCTCGGCCTGGGGAACGTACGCGATCGCCCGGGCATGCTCGCCGGGCCGCCCGCCGAGGACGGAGATCGTGCCGCCCCACGGCTCGAGGAGGCCGGCGATGAGCTTGAGGAGGGTGCTCTTGCCGCCGCCGTTGGGGCCGACGACCGCGGTCAGCGAGCCGGCCGGCAGCCGGAGGTCGACGTCCTCGAGGACGGGCCGATCCTCGTAGCCGACAGAGACGTCGACGAGCCAGATGCTGAGCGGCGGTCCGCCGCCGTGGCCGGCATGGTGCTGGTGCGAGGGCGCCGGCGGCGCTACCGGCTCGCCGCCGTGGCCGACGAGCCGCACGGGCTCGGGGTGCTGATCCGGGGCCGGGCGGGGGGACGTCATCGCCACGGGATGCCCGGCGGGTTCGTCACCTGAGCGCCTCGACCAGCTTCTCGACGTCCCAGTGGATCACGGACTCATACGACGTGACTGGGGGGTCACCGAGTGAATCATCGTAGAGGTCCGCCACGACCGTCGCGCCGGTTTCGCGGGCGATCTGATCGATGAGGGCGGTCGGGAACTGGTCCTCAGAGAAGATCGCCTTGACGCCGCTCATCCGGATGGCGTCGATGAGCGCGGCGATCTCGCCGGCGCTCGGGTCCTGGCCGGGCGCCTCGACCGCGACGCCGACGATCTCGAGCCCGTAGGCCCGGGCGAAGTACGGCAGGGCATCGTGGAACGTCACGAGCTTGCGATTCTCGACCGGGATCGTCGAGATCTGCTCGCGGACCCAGCCGTCGAGCTCGCTGATCGCGGCGCGGTAAGCCTCGCTCGAGCGTCCGATGTCGGCGGCCTTCGCCGGCGCCGCCGCGACGAGCGCGGTCTCGATCCGCTCGACGTACTGGATCGCGTAGCTGACGTCCATCCAGAGATGGGGGTTGCGGGTATCCGGCTCTTCACCCGGGAGAAGCTCGTAGTCGACGCCGTCCTCCGCGAGCCGGACGATCGGGACCCGACTCTGCGGTCCACCGGACACGCTCTCGATCATGTCGGCGAGCCAGTCGTCCAGGCCGAGGCCGTTCATGATGACGAGATCGGCCTCGGCCAGGTCCTGGAGGTCGGCCGGGGTCGCCTGGTAGGTGTGGACGTCAACGCCGGGTGGGACGAGGCTGGTGACCGCGACCTGGTCGCCCCCCGTCTGGTGGACGAGGTCCCCGAAGACGGTCGAGGTCGTGACGACGCGGATCGGGGCCGCGGGGTCGCTCGAGGGGGACGCCGACGGCGCGCAGCCGGCCGCCACGAGGAGCATGGCGAGGAGCGCGGCGGGGATGGCGCGCTGGGCGTTCACGGCGTCGATATTGAGACTCAGTCGCAGTTCGTGTCAACCGCGGGCTCCCACTGCATCCTGTCGATTCCGGCCCGCGTGTTCGTCGTGGAGATGACGGGAGGTCCGGCGGGCGCCGGGTCCGGACGTCGACCAGGAAGGGGTTCCGGCAGATGGCTGCACACGTGATCCATGTCGAGGTCGTCGGGAAGGATGGCCCGGCGCTCCAGAAGTTCTACGGCGACGTCTTCGGCTGGCAGCTCGACACCAACAATCCCGGCGGCTACGGGATGTTCCGTGACGAGGCGCTGACGGCCGGCCTCGGCCAGTCGCAGGACGGCGGGCCGGGCCACGTCACCTTTTACGTCCACGCGGACGATCCGGCGGCGACCCTCCGTCGCGTCGAGGAGCTCGGCGGTCGGGTGATCATGCCGCTCACCGAGGTGGCGCCCGAGACGACGGTCGCCCTGTTCGCCGATCCCGAAGGTCACATCGTCGGGCTGATGTAAGCCCCGGCGACTCCTCGCGACGTGCCGGCCGGGACCATCCCGGCCGGCAGTTCTCGTCTGGGGCCTCCCGGCCGGGCCCGGGCGGGCTACGATCTGTGGATGGGCGCGTTCCGTTCCTCCGATCCGCCGGCCGCGCAGGCACCGCTCGCACCACCGGCATCGCCGGTCCTCACGGGCGAGCAGATCGCGGCGATCAGCCGCTTCCCGGACCAGAATCCCAACCCCGTCCTGCGAATGACGGCCGACGGGCGGCTCCACTACGCGAACGACGCGAGCGCCGGCGTCATCGCGGCGATGGGGGCTACTCTCGGCGAGCCCCTCGCCGGCGAGTGGCGATCGAGGATCGAGTCGGCCACGGCATCGGGCCAGCCGTTCGAGGTCCGGGTCGGGTCAGCCACGTTCGAGCTCCTTGCCGTCGAGGTCCCGGAGTTCGCGTTCGTGAACCTGTACGGGACAGACGTGACGGCCCGCAAGGCCGTCGCCCGCTTCCCCGACCAGAACCCGAACCCGGTCTTCCGGCTCGACTGGGACGGCCGGATCGTCTACGCCAACGACGCCAGCGGAGACCTGATCGAGGGGATCGGCTGCCGGATTGGCGGCACGATCGAGGGCGAGCTGTGGGATCGCCTGAAAGCCCGGGCCTCGGCGGGCGATCGGGTGGTCGTCGAGGTCCAGAGCGGCGGTCGGACATACGCCCTCCTGCCGGTGGACGTCCCGGAGTTCGGCTTCATCAACGTCTACGGCACCGACGTCACCGCCGCGAAGGAGCTCGAGCGGCTGCACCGCGAGAACGAGCGCCTCCTGCTGAACATCCTGCCCGAGCCGATCGCCGACCGCCTCCGGCGAGGCGAGCGTTTGATCGCCGACCGCTTCGACGACGTGACGCTCCTCTTCGCCGACATCGTCGGCTTCACCGAACTGTCAAGCTCGATGCGTGCCGACGAGCTCGTCGGCGTCCTCAACGACGTCTTCACGGTCTTCGACGACCTCGTCGAGGAGCACGGCCTCGAGAAGGTCAAGACGATCGGCGACGCATACATGGTCGTCGGCGGCCTGACCGACCCGAGCCCGGACCACTCCGAGCGGGTGGCGAGGATGGCGATCGCCCTCGCCGCGCGGATCGCCGAGATCGAGGCCGCGAGCCTCTTCGGGATCCGGTTCCGGGTCGGCATCAACTGCGGGCCGGTCGTTGCCGGGGTCATCGGCACGAAGAAGTTCATCTACGACATCTGGGGCGACACCGTGAACCTCGCCAGCCGCATGGAATCGACCGGCGTGCCGGGGCGCGTCCAGGTCTCGGCCGCGCTCGAGGAGCGGCTCCGCGGACGCTTCCGGCTGGCGCCCCGCGGGCTCGTCGAGGTCAAGGGCAAAGGCTTCCTGCCGACCTGGTTCCTCGAGGGTGAGGTCGCTCAGGCACCCCGGTCGCGATCGTCGCACCAGGCCCGGACGACCGCCTCGAGCTCCTGACGGCGGGCCTCGAGGTCGGCGGCCGAGTCGATCCGGGCGTAGCGGGCGACGTCGCCGCCGCCCTCGAGGATCGGATGGTCGCCCGAGATCGTCGCCCCGCGATGGAAGAGCAGGCTGACGTAGGCCTTGGCCGTCGGGTTGATGCTGACGATGTTGCCGCGATAGGCGAACGTCGGCGTCTGCCACTTGATCGATTCGGTGATCCGGGGATCGGCGGCGAGGATGGCCTCCCGGACCGCCCGCATGAGCTCGAGCTGCGGGTGCTGCTTCGTCTCGAACCAGGCGTCGACATCGGCCGCCATCTCGCCCCTCGCGCTCCGGGTACCAGCGTCGTCGATGATAGGCCGGTGACGGAACCCAGCGACCGGACGATCCTGGCCCTCGTCCCCGCCCACGACGAGGCCCCACGGATCGGCGCCGTCGTCCGGGCGGCCGCCGCGCACCTGCCGGTCCTCGTCGTCGACGACGGATCCTCTGACGCGACGGCGGAGGTCGCCGCGGCCGCCGGCGCCACCGTCCTCTCGCAGCACCCCAACCGGGGCAAGGGGGCCGCGCTGCGGGCCGGCTTCGCGCGAGCGATCGCCGACGGCGCCCTCGCGGTGGTGACCCTCGACGGCGACGGCCAGCACGACCCGGCCGAGCTGCCGCGGTTCGTGGCGGCCGAGCGAGCGCGGCCGGTCGAGCTCGTCGTGGGCCGGCGCGAGTTCGGGCGGATGCCACTCGTCCGGCGGCTCTCGAACACCGCCGGGACGGTCCTCCTGTCGGCCGCCGTGGGCCGCTGGATCCCCGACAACCAGTCGGGCTACCGGCTCGTCGGCCGGCGGCTCATGGCCGAGATGCTCGCCAGCCGGGAGGACGGCTTTGCCTTCGAGGTCGAGATGATCGCCGTCTGCCTGCGCGAGGGCTGGCCGATCCAGTGGGTTCCGATCTCGACGATGTACGGGGAGGAGCGAAGCCACATCCGGCCGCTCCACCACCTCCGGGAGTTCGTGGCGGTCGCCGGCCGGGCCCGGCGCATCGTTCGGGGCGGGCGAGTCTAGCCACCGGGTCGGAACCGGCTCTCGGCACGCCGCCACGAACGAGACTCGGGCCATCCGGCCCGCCGGGGCGGTGCCCGTTCGGCCCTCGCCCGGAAGCTGGCCCGGGGACAGGCTGCCGCCATGGTTGCGGCGTCCTCACCGCGCGCTCCCGACACCTGGGCCGCCGCTTCGGCGGCGCCGAGGCCCGACCTGCGCCGCGCCGCAGCGATCCTGCTGGTCGCGCGCCGGGACATTGCAGACGGTCGCTCCGCGCTCATCGAGCCCGACGGGCTCGAACTGCTCGATGCCCTCGGGATCGCGACGCCGCGCCGGGTCGTCCTCGATGCCGGGACGGCGGTGGCCGAGGAGCACCTGGCCGGCCTGGGCGGTGGCGTTCGCTGTGTAGTGAAGCTCGTCGCCGCGGGCGTCGCCCACAAGTCCGATGTCGGTGGCGTCGCCGTCGTCGAGGCGACTGTCCCGGCGGTGACCGCCGCGATTGCTGCGATGGGTGCGCGGTCGGCGGCCGGCTCGGTGTCCGGGTACCTCGTCGAGGCGTTCGTCGACCACGAGACCGGCCTCGGCGGCGAGCTCCTCGTCTCCCTCCGCTGGACGGATGACTTCGGGCCGGTCATTGCCGCCGGCATCGGCGGGGTCCACGCCGAGCTCCTCGCCCGGGACCTGCGGCCGGGCCGCGGGCTCGCGATCGTCGCTCCGGGGCTGACGCCTGTTGCGGAGCTGTCCCGGGCGCTTCGGGCCGCGACGGCCGTCCGCATCGCCACCGAGCCGCAGCGCGGCCGGCCGGCGGTCCTGCCGATCGGAGAGCTTGTCGACGTCGTCGAGCGGCTCGCCGCGCTCGCGCCAGGCTGCGGACCCGGCGGCATCCTCGAGCTCGAGGTCAACCCGCTCGCCGTCACGCCGGGCGGACCGGTCGCCCTCGATGTCCTCGTCACGCTCGACGCCGGCACGGCGAGGTCCTCATCCCGCGGCGCAGAGGCCGTGGCCGCGCTCGAGCGGCCGGTCTGGAAGCTGCCCCGCCTCCTGGAGCCGGCGTCGATCGCGATCGCCGGCGTCTCGAGCGGCGACAATCCCGGCCGGACGATCCTCCGGAACCTCATCCGCGACGGCTTCGAGCCGGCACGGATCACGGTGGTGAAGCCCGGCCTTGCCACGCTCGACGGGTGTCGCTGCGTCCCGGACGTGGCGTCGCTCCCGGCGAAGGTCGACCTGTTCGTCGTGGCGGTCGCTGCGACGAGCGCGGCCGCGCTCGTCGCCGAGGTCGCGAAGCGTGACGCTGCCGAGTCGATCATCGTCATCCCCGGCGGCCTCGAGGAGACGGCCGGTGGCCGGGAACGGGCGGCCCGGATGCGCGCGGCGCTGGACGCAGCGCGGCTGCGGCCTGGCGGCGGCCCGATCGTCAACGGCGGCAACTGCCTCGGGATCAGGTCGCGGCCCGGTCGCTACGACACGTTCTTCATCCCCGAGGCGAAGCTCGCTCCGCCGAGCGGCCACCCGGCGCCGCTGGCGATCGTGGCCCAGAGCGGCGCCTTCGCGCTCTCGCGGATGAGCCGGCTGCACGAGCTCGACCCGAAGTACGTCATCACCGTCGGCAACCAGATGGACCTCACGAGCGGCGACCACCTGGAGCATCTCGCGACCGACGCGGAGATCCGCGTCATCGGCGTCTATGTCGAGGGCTTCGCCCCGCTCGACGGCCGTCGGTTCGTGGCCGCGGCCCGGGCGATCGCCGCCCGCGGCGGGGTCGTCATCCTCTACCGGGCCGGGCGGACCGTCGCCGGCGCCCGGGCCAGTGCCAGCCACACGGCCGCCATCGCCGGCGACGCCCTCGTCAGCGACCAGCTCGCGCGGGGCGCCGGGGTCGTCATGGCCGAGAGCCTCGAGGCATTCGACGACCTCCTGCGGACGTTCGTCCGTCTCGATGGTCGGACGGTCGGCGGGCGGCGCCTGGCGGCGATCTCGAACGCGGGCTTCGAGTGCGTCGCGATCGCCGACAACCTCGGCAGCCTCCGGCCGGCGAAGCTCGATGCGGCGACGGAGCGACGGCTGGCGGCGATTCTGGGCGAAGCCGGGCTCGCCGAGGTCGTCGACGTCCACAACCCGTTCGACATCACACCGATGGGCGACGATGCGACGTTCGCCAAGATCGCCGAGACGATCCTGGCCGACGATGGCGTGGATGTCGGGCTCGTCGGCGACGTGCCGTTCACGGCGGCCCTCCGGACGCTCCCCGCCGGGACGGCCGGCGCGCCGGGCGGCGAGAATCTCGCCGCGCCGGGAGCGATCGCTTCGCGGCTCGTCGACCTGTGGCGGCGGACGACGAAGACCTGGGTCACGGTCGTCGACGCGGGCCCCCGCTACGACCCGCTGGCAGGGGCGCTCGAGGCCGGCGGGCTGCCCGTCTTCCGGACGGCTGATGCCGCGCTCCGGGCGCTCGGCGCCGTCGTCGAGCGGTCCCTGGCCATGATCGAGCGCAGCGAGGCTGCCGAGCGTAGCTGAAGGGCTCGGCCGCCAACCGCAGGGGAAGGCTCGACGCCTTCGACGGCATCGACCGGCGGGCCGGGCCGGCGTGGGATCGCCGCCGAGGCACGGAATGTCGAGACGCGCCTCAGCCAGCGCGGGGCAGGCTCAGCCCAGCTTCAGCTGGGGCAGAACGTCGCGGCCGAAGACCTCGATCCACTCGGCCTGGTTCCGGCCGACGTGGTGGAGGTGAATCTCGTCGAATCCCAGGTCGAGGTAGTGCTGAATGTTGGCCGTATGCCGCTCGAGGTCGGAGCTGATGAGCATCCTGTTGACGAAGCTCTCGGGCCGGACGAGCTTGGCCATGGCGGCGAAGTCCTCGGGGTTTCGGATGTCCTGCTTGGGGAAGGCCATCCCGCCGTTCGGCCATTCGCGGACGGCGATCTCGGCCGCTTCGTCGTCGGTCTTCGCCCAGCTGAGGTGGAGCTGGAGGATCTTCGGCATCGTCGAGGGGTCCTTGCCGGCCTCCCGCGCGCCGATGTCGTTGTTCTCCCAGAGCTCCTTGAGCTTTGCGTCGGCGGCACCGACCGTGATCATCCCGTCGGCCAGCCGGCCGGTCCGCTTGGCGTTCAGCGGCCCGGCCGTCGCGACGTAGATCGGGACGCGCTCAGTTGGCAGGGTGTAGAGGCGGGCGCTCTCGAGGGTGAAGTGCGTGCCGCGATGCCGGACCACCTCGCCGGTGAAGAGCTTGTTGATGATCTCGATCGCCTCGAACATCATCGCCGAGCGGACCCCGACCTCGGGCCACTGGCCGCCGATGATGTGCTCGTTGAGGGCCTCACCGGCACCGAGCCCCAGCCAGAAACGGCCGGGGAACATCGCCCCCAGGGTCGCCGCCGCCTGGGCGACGACGGCCGGGTGGTAGCGGAAGGTCGGGCACGTCACGCCGGTCCCGAACCGCAGCGACGTTCGCAGCCCCAGGGCGCCCATGAAGGTCCAGGCGAACGCGCTCTGGCCCTGCTGCGGCGTCCATGGGTGGAAGTGCTCGCTGACCATGAAGCCGGCACCGAAGCCGGCGTCCTCGGCCTGGGCGCACCAGTCCAGCAGGTCCGTCGGGTGGAACTGTTCAAGCATTGCCGCGTAGCCGATCTTGGCCATCGCGCCCAATGGTACGAGGCCGCACGATCCGGGGCGGTGTCGGTGAGCGAAGCGTGCGACGATGATCGGCGTCATGGATCTCGAGCTGTTCACGACGAAGGGCCTCGGTGACGCCTCGTACCTCATCGCCAGCGACGGCGAGGCGGCGTTGGTTGACCCGCAGCGCGACGCGTGGCGCTTCCTTGCCGCGGCCGAGCGGCGGGGCCTGCGGGTGACCCGCGTCCTCGAGACCCACGTCCACAACGACTACCTGTCCGGCGCCCTCGAGGTCCAGGCCGCGACGGGCGCCGAGATCGTGGCTCCAGCGCGCGGCGGCTACGCCTTCGCCCACCGCGGAGCCGACGAGGGCACGACGGTCGAGGTCGGCGGGCTGCGCCTGACGGCGATGGCGACGCCCGGCCATACCCCGGAGCACCTCGCCTGGGCGGTCCGGGCGGCGGGCGACGGCGACGACGCCGCGCCCGAGGGGATCTTCAGCGGCGGCTCGCTCCTCGTCGGGACCGCTGGGCGGACCGACCTTCTCGGCGAGGCGAAGACGGCCGAGCTGACCGAGCTCCAGGCGACGAGCCTGCGCCGGCTCGCCGCGCTGCCGCTAACCGTCCGGATCCTGCCGACGCACGGCGCGGGCAGCTTCTGCAGCGCCGGGCCGGCGGCGCCCTCGCGGACGACCTCGATCGGCGCGGAGCTGGCACGGAACCCGGTCCTCGTGGCGATGGCCGGCGGCGACTTCCGCGACGCGCTCCTCGGCGGGCTCGGGCGATTCCCCGCCTACTACGCCCACATGGCCCCGCTCAATCGCGCCGGGCCGATGGTCCTCGGCGCGCTCCCCCGGACGCCGGCGCTCGACACCGATGGCCTCGCCGCCGCCGCGCAGGCCGGCGTCAGGATCGTCGACGGACGACCGAGGTCGGCGTTCGCGGCGGCCCACATCCCGGGCACCCTGAACATCGAGCTCGACGACACGTTCGCCGCCTACGTCGGCTGGCTCCTGCCATTCGATGCGCCCATCGCGCTCGTCCTGCCGGAGCCGCCGGCCGGCGCGGTCGAGGAGGCGGTCACCCAGCTCATGCGGATCGGCTACGAGCACGTCGCCGGGGCGCTCAGCGGGGGTATCGATGCCTGGCGCGCCGACGGCCGATCGATCTCGAGCTACCCGACTGCCTCGATGGACGACGTCTACGCCGAAGCGGCCTCAGGCAGGATGACGCCGCTCCTCGATGTCCGCCAACCGATCGAATGGCGGGACGACGGCGTCATCCCCGGCGCTCGGACGATTTTCGTCGCGGACCTCGCCGGCCGGCTCGACGAACTGCCCCGGGACCGACCGATCACCGTCGCCTGCAAGGCCGGCGGTCGGGCGGCGATCGCGGCCAGCCTCCTCGACGCGGCCGGGTTCGAGGTCCGCCTTGTCGCCGAGGGCGGCCAGATCGGCTGGCCGGAGCGCTTCGCCCGCCTCGCCGCCGGCGCCGTGGGTCCCACGAGCGAGGCTGCGGAGAGGTAGGTCGGCGGTCGATCAGGCCTCGCTGGCGCGGACGACCGCATCGTCGTCCTCCAGGAGGATCCCGTAGCGGCCGGCGGCCCGGATGATCCGATGGGCAGCCGCCTTCTTCGCCGACTCGTCCTCGAAATCGGTCTGGCTGAAGCGCGCGATCGCGTTCCGTACGTGGGCCTCGTCGTGGATCGGGAGCTTCCGCTCGCCGGATGAATCCATAGAGGCGAAGTCGTCGTTCTCGAGGCGGTCGCGGCGCTCCTCGGTAAGCTGCATGGCGTGCACCTCCGGCGACCATGGTGGGCCGCTGGAGGTCGCACGCGCGCCGCCCGGAACGGGCCTCGCCTTACGGCGACGTTGCCGGGGGGTGAGCCTGTGGCGGCACGCTCCGGCAACGCGATCTTGTGACCCGCCCGACGCCACGCGGATGCGGTAGCGTGGCTCGCCATGGACCAGCTGCGGCCGCGGATCTTGGGGTGAGCTTCGATCGGTCTGCCTCGAGCGACGGCGGGACGCGGGCCCGGGTGCTCTGGGCGAGGTTCATCGACGGACCCGCGTACCCGGCCTCGGCCGGCGACCGGCGGACGTTCCGCCTCGTGGGGCTGGAGCTGCCTTTGCGGGCGACGACGGCGCTCGTGGTCGCGACGCTCGTCCTCCTCTTCGACTTCACCCGGACGGCGATCCCGCGCGAGGTCCAGGACATCGGCCGGGCGGCCGAGGCGCTCCGCTACCAGGCGCTCGAGCGGACGATCCTCTTCGGCCTGGTACCGGCGCTCGTCGTCGTCCTGGCGTTCCGCGATCGCCTGACGGGGTACGGCCTGGGCGTCGGCGACTGGCGCTGGGGCGCGGGGCTGGCCGTCGCCGGCTGCGCGGTCATGACCCCGATCGTCGTCGCCCTTGGCTCGGACCCCCTGTTCAGCGCTTACTACGGGATCTCCGGGGCACCCGTCGACTACCTCCTCGTCACGCACCTCCTCGACCTCATCCCGGCCGAGTTCCTCTTTCGCGGCTTCCTCATGTTCACCCTCATCCGGGCGATCGGGCCGGTCGGCGTCGTGGTGGCCCTCCTGCCGTTCGTCTTCGCCCACCTCGGCAAGCCCGAGATCGAGCTCTTCTCGACCCTCGCCGGCGGCACCGTCTTCGGCTGGCTCAACTGGCGCACCCGCTCGATCTGGTGGAGCGCGCTCGGCCACGTCTACATCCTGACCCTCGTCGTCGCGGTGGCAGGGGCGGCGCGGTAACCGGGCCCCCGGGGCGACGGTCTGGCCGCGGGCACGGCGCGAGCGCTGCGGGTATCCTTCACGCGGCCCCGGATCAGGCAGCGCGGCGACGCGGAGGGCGGCGTCGAGCCGGCACGGCGGCGGCCCACGCATGACGTTCGTTGCCCAGACATCAGGTGGTGCCCATGAAGATCGGAGTCGCCAGGGAGACCGCGCCCGGAGAGCGGCGCGTGGCCCTGGTCCCCGAGGCGCTCGGCAAGCTGACGGCGGCCGGGCTCGAGATCCTCGTCGAGGCCGGCGCCGGCGTCGGCGCCCTCATCCCCGACTCGGCGTACTCCGACGCCGGGGCGCGGGTCCTCCCGACCGACGAGCTGTACCGTGAAGCCGACGTCATCCTCCGGGTCCAGAAGCCCAACGCCGCGGAGGCGGTTCGACTCCGTTCCGGCCAGGCGGTCATCGGGCTCCTGCAGCCGCTCCTCGACCCGCAGCTCATGGCGGCGCTCGCGGCGGCCGGGGTCACTGCGATCAGCCTGGACGCGATCCCGCGGACCCTCAGCCGGGCCCAGACGATGGACGCCCTCTCGTCGCAGGCCAACGTCGGCGGCTACAAGGCGGTCCTCATCGCCGCGGACACGTTCGGGCGCTACTTCCCGCTCCTGACGACCGCCGCGGGCACGGCCAAGCCGGCCAACGTCCTCATCCTCGGCATTGGCGTCGCCGGCCTCCAGGCGATCGGCACGGCCCGCCGCCTCGGCGGGGTCGTCAAGGCCTACGACGTCCGGCCTGAGACCCGTGAGCAGGCTGAGTCGCTCGGCGCCAGCTTCGTGACCCTCAAGACCCGGATCGATGCCACCGGCGCGGGGGGTTACGCCCGCGAGCTGACGGCCGAGGAGCGCGCCGCCCAGCAGGCCGAGCTCAACGAGGTCATCGGCGGCATGGACATCGTCATCACCACGGCCCAGGTCCCGGGCCGCAAGCCACCGGTCCTCGTCACCGCGGCGGCCGTGGCGCTCATGAAGCCCGGCTCGGTCATCGTCGACATGGCCGCCTCTGCGCTCGGCGGCAACTGCGAGCTCTCGAAGGCCGGCGAGGACGTCGTGACCGACAACCTCGTCACGATCATCGCACCCGAGAACCTGCCGGCCACGATGCCGGTCGGCGCGTCGGCGTTCTACGCCCGCAACCTGTCGGCCTTGCTCCTTCAGCTCGTCAAGGACGGGGCCCTCGCCCTCGACCCGGCCGACGAGATCGCCGGGCCGGTAACGATCACCCACGGCGGCGAGATCCGCTCCGAGGCCGTGAAGAAGCTGCTCCAGCCGGGCGGAGGTGCCGCATGAACGCCGAGCTCCTGACCGCCCTGACGATCTTCGTCCTAGCGATCCTGTGCGGCTTCGCCGTGATCAGCAAGGTCCCGGCGACCCTCCACACGCCGTTGATGTCAGGCGCCAACTCCATCCACGGGATCGTCGTCGTGGGCGCGATGTTCATCGCCATCGAGGCGGACGAGCCGATCGCCTACCTGCTCTCGTTCATCGCCGTCGCCTTCGGGACGATGAACGTGGTCGGTGGCTACGTCGTCACCGACCGGATGCTCCAGATGTTCCGGCGCAAGCCGGTCGCGCCCGCGGCAGCGAAGGCCGAGAAGGCGGAGGCCTGACCGTGGAACTCTCCGTCCTCGAGACCCTCGTCCGCGTCGCCTGGGTGGCCGGCGCGGTGGCCTTCGTCATCGGCCTCATCCGGATGAACTCGCCGGCCACGGCCCGGAACGGCAACCTCCTGTCGGCCGGCGGGATGACCGTCGCGATCGTCGCGACCGCGGTCTTCCTCGCCCTCGAGCGTGGCGGAGAGGCGTTCAACGTCACCGGCTGGATCATCGTCATCGCCGGCATCGCCCTTGGCGGCGGCCTCGGGCTGTACACGGCCCGGACCGTGAAGATGACCGCGATGCCGCAGCTGGTGTCGCTGTTCAACGCCGTCGGCGGTGGCGCGGCCGCCCTCATCGCGATCGACGACTACCTCCACCTGAGTGCGACATCGACGCTCCCGACGCTCCAGGTGAATGTCGCGACCGTCCTCGACATCGTCATCGGCTCGGTCACGTTCACCGGCTCGCTCATCGCCTCGGGCAAGCTCATGGGCCTCCGGATCACGCCGTCGAGGCCCGTGAAGATCCCCGGCGGCCAGCTCGTCACCGCAGCCCTCGCGCTCATCGTCGTCGCCGGCGCGGCCTTCCTCTGGATCCCGAACCTGAGCGTCCCGGTGATGCTCCTCATCCTCGCCGCGGCCCTCGTCTTCGGGGTCACCATGACCCTCCCGATCGGCGGCGCCGACATGCCCGTGGTCATCAGCCTCCTGAACAGCTTCACCGGCACGGCCGTGGCGATGGCCGGCTTCGTCCTCGACAACCCGGTCCTCATCATCGCCGGGGCCCTCGTGGGTGCCTCGGGCGCGATCCTGACCAAGCTCATGGCCGATGCCATGAACCGCTCCGTGATCAACATCATGGTCGGCGGCTTCGGCGGCGGCGAGGGCACCGTGGGGTCGGTCGGCGGGGCGGGCCACTCGGTCCGTGAGCTCGGGATGGACGACGCGGCGATCCAGCTCGCCTACGCCAGCTCCGTGATCGTCGTCCCCGGCTACGGCCTCGCCGTCGCCCAGGCCCAGCACGCCCTGCGCGAGCTGGCCGAGCTCCTCGAGGCCCGCGGCGTCGACGTCAAGTACGCGATCCACCCGGTCGCGGGCCGGATGCCGGGGCACATGAACGTCCTCCTGGCTGAGGCCAACGTCCCGTATCCCCAGCTCCGCGAGATGGAGGAGATCAACCCCGAGTTCGACCGGGCCGACGTCGCCCTCGTCGTCGGCGCCAACGACGTCACCAACCCGGCCGCGCGCAAGCCCGGCTCGCCAGTCTCGGGGATGCCGATCCTCGACGTGGACCACGCCAGGGCGATCATCGTCATCAAGCGCAGCATGGGGCGCGGCTACGCCGGGATCGACAACGAGCTGTACGGCAACCCCAAGACGGGGATGCTGTTCGCCGACGCGAAGGCCGGCCTGACCGAGCTGGTCAGCGCGGTCAAGGCGCTCTAGGGTGGCCGACGAAGCCGCTCGCCAGGGCGCCTCGGGCGAGAAGGGCGACCCCGCGAAGGGCGCAGCCTCGACCTCGACCGCGACCGAGGCGACCAGGGCGGCCGACCCGACCGACGACCTCGTCGAGCGAAAGCACAGCCTGACGATCGGCCGGAAGAAGCTCGCCTACACGACCTCGACGGGTCGGATCGTGCTCCGCGAGGAGGTCATCGAGGACGGCAAGTTCGCCGGCTTCAAGCCCAGGGCCACCGTCTTCATCAGTGCCTACACCCTCGACGGCGTGCCCAGCCGGGAGCGGCCGGTGACGTTCGCCTTCAACGGCGGGCCGGGCTCATCGAGCGTCTGGCTCCACCTGGGACTGCTGGGTCCGCGGCGCGTCCGCTCGGGCGACGTCGACGACCACGTGCCGCCACCATACGACGTCGTCGACAACCTCGAGACGCTCCTCGTCCACACCGACCTCGTCTTCATCGATCCCGTCGCGACGGGATTCTCGCGGGCGGTCGACGGCGTCAAGCCGGCCGACTACCACGGCTTCACCCGGGACATCGAGTCGGTCGGCGAGGTCATCCGTCTGTGGGCCTCGCGCAACGGCCGCTGGCTGTCGCCGAAGTTCCTGACCGGCGAGTCGTACGGGACGCTCCGCGCCGCGGGGCTGGCCGCGTACCTCCAGACCCGCCACGGGATGTACCTCAACGGGATCGCCCTCGTGTCGTCCGTGCTCGACATCGGGACGATCCAGTTCAGCGAGGGCAACGACGTCCCCTACGTCCTGTTCCTGCCGACGTACGCGGCCGTCGCCCACTACCACGGCAAGCATCCTGGGCGAGCCCTGCCGGACGTGGTTGCCGAGGCCGAGGCGTACGCGGCCGGTGACTACCCGCGGATCCTGGCCCGGGGCTCGCGGTTGTCGGCCACCGAACGGCGGGCAGCCGCCGCGAAGCTGGCCCGCCTGACCGGGCTCCGTCGCGAGTACGTCGAGCGGGTCAACCTCCGGATCGAGCACCTCCGCTTCTTCGCCGAGCTGCTCCGTGACCGCGGTCTCGCCGTGGGCCGGCTGGACGCCCGGTTCACGACCCCCGAGCCGGACGGCGGGCGCGAGCACTTCAGCGCGGATCCCTCGTACTCGTTCATCCAGGGCCCGTACTCGGCCGCACTCAACCAGTACGTCCGCGAGGAGCTCGGCTACGAGAACGACCTGCCCTACGAGATCCTGTCGGGCGCGACCAACGAGGCCTGGTCCTACAAGGAGTTCGAGGGCCGCTCCATCTCCGTCGTGGAACAGCTCGGCGGGGCGATGCGCGCGAACCCCGACCTCCGTGTCCACGTCGCCTGCGGCTACTACGACGGGGCGACGCCCCACTACGCCGCCGAGTACGTCGCGGCCCACCTGCCGATCCCGCCGGAGCTGCAGCAGAACGTCGAGTTCGCCCACTACGAGGCGGGCCACATGATGTACGTCCACGAGCCGTCGCGGATCCGCCAGTCGGCCGACCTCGCCGACTTCATCCGGAGGTCCGTGCCGGGGGCCTAGCGTGGGCCAGGGGCGTCGCCGACCCGGGGTGCCGTCAGCCGCTCCGCCACGGCTCAACGCCGCCGCGTCTCAGACGGTCACCGGGGGACAGTCGGAACGTGAATCCGGTCCATCAGTGCCGTCGGCGGGCGCGGTCGGGCCGCTCGAGCGTCAAGCGCGGGCTGAACCGGGTGTCAGGCGTATCTCGGCGTCTGCACGATCCAACGTTCCGCGGGAGACCGTCTGACAGGAAACGTCCGGGGGACGCGGAGGTGCCCGACGCCGGGCCCGCGGGTCGGGCCGCATCGTCACGGGCGGGACCTCAGGCTGTGGCAGCCCGAGTCGTCAGGGTCGGCCCGAGTCGTCAGGGGTCGGCCCGAGTCGCCAGGCGGGGAGTCAGGCCGGCACGTCGGGAAGGGCCCTCAGGCCGGCTCGTGGGCGTGGTCGTGGGTGTGCTCGTGGGCGTGGGCCTGGCCGGCGAGGGCCATCGCCCGGTCGGGGCGGAGGGGCGCCAGGGCGCCGAGTGATTCGGCCAGGACGAGGAGGTCGTCGTCGGCCTGCAGCCGGAAGTCGGCCGACGGGTTGACGAACGTCTGGTGCTCGCGGCTGACGGCGAGGAGCGTGGCCCGGTGCTCGCCCCGGAGCCGCGCGCTCACCTCGTCGATCGTCAGGCCGAGGTACGTCGCGGGCAGCTCTACGCGGTAGAGCTCGGAGCCCTCGCCGCCGGAAACGATGTCCGTGACCAGGGAGGTGAGCCCCGGGTACAGCGCGGACCGGGCCAGCAGACGCGACGCCAATCGCGACGTCACGAGGATCTCGTCGACGCGGGTCCGCTGGAAGTGCTCGACGTGACGCGGGTTGTTGACCTCGGCGACCGTCCGGACGCCGGGCGCGACGGCCTCGATCGCCATGACCGTGAGGATCGAGTGCATGTCCGCCTCGTTCGTGGGCTGGGACGGGAAGACGAGCGCGGCGGCCGCGTCCTCGATGCCCGCCCGGCGGAGGTCCTCGTCGGACGTCGTGTCACCCCGGACGAAATAGACGCCCTCACCGGCGGGGTTCTTGTCAACGTCGGCAAGCACCACGACCCTGGCCTTGTACTCGTCGCTCCTGAGCTCGGCGATGAGGTCGCGCGCGGTTGCGTTCCAGCCGCACACGACGATGTGGTCCCTGTATCCCGACGCGCCCAATCCCTGGCCCTCCTTGAGCAGGAAGTCGATGACGAGGGCGACGAGCGCCCCGGTGATGGTGCCCACGATGGCGACCCCGAAGAGCACGAGCGCCCAGCTGACGACGAAGCCACCGGCCGAAACCACGTACCCGGAATCGCCCTGGCCGAGAATCGTGAAGATCGCCCAGTTGAACGACTTCCCGAACCACTCGATGGCCGAGCCGGGTCCCTCCGTCCAGGGCTTCTCGAGCAACGTCACGAGGAGCGCCGCAACGGCCACGAACGCGGCCGCCCCCTCTGCCAGGCTCAGGAAGAACCGCCGATCGACCGCGCCCGCGATCCGCCGCGTGTGCCACGCCACGCGCCGCATGAGCGGGTTGGCGAGGAGCACGACGAGGGGATTGAATCGACCCACGGATGACGGCCTCCCCGGTTGGACCTCGCGCCTGCGTTGATTCCGCTGCTCCGCGATCCTGCCATACCCGGACGCGATCCGGCGGCCTCAGCCGCGGCGTATGCCCCGGTATCCTTCCGGGGCGTCCCGTCCCGGCCGTCCCGCAGGCGAGGTCATCCTTGTCCCGTCGCGCCGCCCATCCCCACCGGAACGTGTTTCGCGCGATGATCGCCCTCCTCCTCGGCGCGCTCACGGCCGCGGCCTGCAGCGGGTCGACGACCAGCAGACAACCGGCCAGCCTGGCTCCCGGTCAGTCCGCCGGCCGGTCCGACGTGCCGACCTCCGCCGAACCGGTCGCGCTGCGCCTCCAGGTGAGCCTGACGCCCGAGGAGCTCGTGACGTTCCAGCCGGCGATCGAGGCCCTCGATGTCGCCCACCCCGAGTGGGAGGTCGAGCTCGAGACCGTGCCCCAGGGTTCCGAGGTCGAGAAGGTCGCGGCCGACCTCGCCGCCGGGACGCTCCCGGACGTCCTTCGTGTCCAGGGCCTGAACGTCCAGCAGTGGATCCGACGGTCGGCCTTCGTCGACCTCGACGACCTGATCGCGGTCGATCTCGAAGGCGCGGCCGACTTCTATCCCGGCCCGCTCGAGCAGTTCACCTGGGGGGGCAACGTCTGGGGTCTGCCCGACACGGCCAGCCCCGAGGTCGTCTTCTACAACACCGCGATGTTCGATGCCGCGGGCCTCGCCTACCCGAGCGAGGCCTGGACGTACGACGACATGCGGGCCGCGGCGATCACCCTGACGCTCGATGCCGCGTCCCGTCATCCGGGCGACGCGGGCTTCGACCCGGCGACGATCCGCCAGTGGGGCTGGAACGGCGGCCTCACCTACTTCTGGCAGAACGAGCTCGTCCGGGCCCTCGGCGGCGACCTGTGCCTCAACGACGACTGCACGACGATGTCCTTCACCGACCCGGCGACGGCCGCTGCGATCGAGTGGTGGGTCAGCCTCGTCCGCGACGATCACGCCGCCCTGTACGACCCCTACGGCGGCTCGCAGACCGGGGTCCCCGGCGATCCGTTCCTGGCCGGTGCGGCGGCGATGGGCTCGAACGGCTGGTTCGCGGTGGGCCAGCTGAACGCCGCGGGCACGATCCCGTACGACGTCGTGCCGCCGCTCCTCGGCGTCGACGGCGAGCGCCACACGCCGCTGAGCACGAACGGCTACGTCATCAGCGCGTCGAGCGCCCACCCGGCCGAGACCTGGGCGCTCGTCCGGGCGCTCGTCGCGCCGGGCTTCCTCGAGGCGACGTGGGGCCGGCCGGGCCATGCCGTGCCGGCCCGGATCTCGGTCGCCGGCTCGGCGATCGATGCGGGCCATCCCCCGGCGAACCAGGCGGCCGTCCTCGACGCGATGGCCGTAGGCCGGGTCTTCCGCCCGTACACCGCGTCGGCGTTCGCGGCCTTCGGGACGACGGTCGATCTCTTCACGAGGCTCAACACCGGGGAGCTGTCGCTCGAGGACGGCCTGGTCCGGCTCGAGACGGCCGCGAACGACGCCCTGGCCCCGGACCGCGGCCAGTGACGACCCGGGGCGCGCCACGCCGGCCGTGGCGACCGGCCATCCCGAGGCCCGGTCTACGCCCGCGCGAGCGCTGGTTCTACCTGCTCATCGGCCCGTGGCTCATCGGCCTCGTCGTCTTCCAGGCGGCGCCGGTCGCCGGGGCCGCGGCCCTGGCCTTCGCCGAGTGGTCGCCACCGCTCCCGATCCAGTGGGTCGGCACCGCCAACGTCGAGGCGATGCTCGCCGACCCGAGCTTCTGGCAGGCCCTCGGGAACACGCTCGTCTACGGGGTCGGGACGGTGGTTCCCGGGCTCGCCATCGGCCTGGGCCTGGCGATCCTGCTGCGCGGCCAGCGCCGTGGCGGGTCGATCCTGCGAGGGGCCGTGTTCCTGCCGGCGGTCGTCTCGGGCGTGGCCACGGCGCTCGTCTGGGGCTGGATCCTCAACCCGAGGTTCGGGCTCCTCAACGCACTCCTTGGGCTGGTTGGAATCCAGGGTCCGGCCTGGCTCCGGGACCCGGCCTGGGCGATGCCGGCCCTCATTGTCATGGGCCTCTGGAACGTCGGTATCAACGTCATCGTCTACCTCGCCGCCCTCAACGCCGTCCCACGCGAGCTCCACGAGGCCGCTGCTCTCGACGGCGCGGGGCGTGCCGGCCGGTTCCGCCACGTCGTCTGGCCGGCCCTCACGCCGGTCACCTTCTATCTCGCGATCGTGAACGCGATCGGCGCCTTCCAGGTCTTCACCCCGACGTACCTCCTGACCGGCGGGGGACCCGAGAGCTCGACCCTGACGCTCGCCCTGTACACCTACCAGAACGCCTTCGCCTACGGCCAGCTGGGCTACGCCTCGGCGCTCGCGCTCGCGCTCGTCGCCGGGCTGGTGGCCCTGACGGCCCTCCTGTTCCGGCTCGCGGGGCGGCGGGTCGCCTACGTGGGTGCGGAAGTGGGAGCGGACGGGTGAGCGAGGGGATCCTGCCCGTCGGCGGGCGCTTCGCGACGGGCGACCCGGCCACCCACGAGGGCATCGATGCCGCGACGGAC
>Ga0209342_10000336_pt1 | contig 52606 bp, 48 predicted proteins | sample RifCSP16_2_FD_184023 | JGI IMG/M metagenome (GOLD analysis project Ga0209342, IMG submission 184023) | Soil microbial communities from Rifle, Colorado - Rifle CSP2_sed 16_2 (SPAdes) (version 2) | ecosystem: Environmental > Terrestrial > Deep subsurface > Rock core/Sediment | place: Rifle... | reverse complement strand
CAACCGGCCGAGCGCTTCGAGCTGGACCTCGAGCTCCCGCTCGAGGTCCGCGATGGCGCGGCGGAGCTGCTCCCGATGGAGCCGGAGCCGCTTCTCCTCTGCCTGCCCGCGGAGCTCGGCCGCCTCGGCGCGTGCCCTCTCGGCCTCGGCCGTCCGTCCTGCTGCCGCCTGGCTGCGGGCTTCGATCTCCTTGGCCCGCTGCGCCTGCTCCAGCGCCCGCGCCTCGAGCTCCCGTTGGCGGTCGGCGATCTCCCTCTCCTGCTGCGCACGGGCCCGCTCGAGATCCGTCTCCATCGCCACGCGCTCCCGTTCGAACGCCTCGCGGGCCGCGTCCCTTTCCGCGAGGCGCGCCCGGTGCTCGGCCTCCAGGGCCTCGCGCTCGAGCGCGACCTGCTGCTTCTCACGCTCGAGTGTCTCCTGCATCCCCTGCTCTTCGGCGCGTTCCAGTTCGATGCGGAGGCGCTCGGCCTCTGCCTCGCGTCCTTCGCGCTCCAGGGCCTCGATCTGCTGGACTTTCGCCCTCATGCCCTGCTCGCGCGCCATCTGCTCCGCAAGCCGCGCGTGTTCCAGCTCGAGTTGCCGGCGCTGCACGTCGAGCCTCCGGGCCAGGGCCCCGGCGCGCTCCTCGAGCCGCGCCGCTTGTGCGGGCTCGCCCCGGGCGCGGAGGCGAGCGGCCTCGGCGCGCAGCTCCTGCTGCTCGCGCTGCGCTTCGAGTTCGAGCGACTGCCGCGCCAGATCGAGCTCGCGGCGGTGGAGCTCCGCCCGCTGGGCCTCGAGCTTCCGGTGCTCGTGCTCGAGCTCCTGTTCCTGGATCGGGTCGCGGGGCGCCGTAGCCGGAGGCCCCTCGGGCGGCTCTGGCGCGGGGGCGGGTGCGACGGGACTGACCGGCGCGGCGGGCGCCACCGGTGCCGTCTCCTCCGCTCCCGCCCGCGCCGGCTCCGCCTCCGGCGAAGGCGACTGCGCACGGGTCGGGAACACGGCAAGGAGGGAAAGCGCGGCGGCGGCGAGCGTCAGCCGCACCGGGGCCGCAAGCCGGGTGGTCGGACGGGTCATCAGGATCTCCTTCAGACGGGCTTCGAGGTCATGGACGGGGCTGGCACCGGAGGCGCCGGCCGGGAGAGGGTCGGGCTCGCCGGCGACGAAGGCGAGGCTCTTGAGCAGGCCCTGGGCGTAGGCGTGGGCGGAGCCCGGCATCAGCCGCAGCACCCACTCGTCGCAGCAGCGCTCCTCGGCGCGCCGGAGCGCGTGGCGCACCCACCAGGCAACGGGGTACCACCAGAACACCACGGTCACCGCCAGCTCGAGGAACCGCACCCAGTGGTCTCGCCGGCGGACGTGGGCCAGCTCGTGGACGAGGAGGGCGTCCCGCTCCTCCTCGCTCAGCCGCGGCAGCAGCTCCGTGGGTAGCAGCAGCAGCGGGCCGCGTCGCCCCGGCCACAGCATGGGCGGCACGGAGGCGGAGAGAAGACGAAGCGGCGGCGCCCGCCGGAGGCCGACGCGACGCGCCAGCACGGCGGTGCGGCTCTCGAGCTCCCCCGGAGCCGGCCGGGCGTCGCGGAGAAGCCGGCAGAAGCGTCTGATTCGCCGAGAGGCGAGCCCGGCCACGACGAGGGCCCCGACCAGGAGCCCGGCGGCGGCCAGGGAGGCCCGGTCGGGAAGGGCCGAAGCCTGACCGACCGGGGTCGGCAGCGCCGTCCACGCCGCCGCCGTTTGCGTCTCGAGCCCCGGGCTGCGGAGCGAGGCGGCCGGCACGTGCTCGGGTACAGGACGCTCGGGGAAACGGGGCATCGGCGTCTCGGGGGCGGGCTTCACGGACGACCGCGGCTCGATGACCACCACGGTCAGACTCCGCGAGGGCGGCACCAGCGTGGGCCACTCCAATGACGGAACGAGTGGGAGCGGCACGAGCGGCGGCGTGACGAGCTTGACGAGCGCCAGCAGCCACAGGCCGTGGACGACCGCCTGGCGTCGGAGGCGTCGCGCCGCGACCCACGCCACCGCCGCCAGGAGGCCGGCGACGAAGGCGTTGGCCAGGAGAACGCGGAGCAGTCCCTCCATCCCTCAGCCCTCTCTTGACAGCCGGTCGACAAGCCGCCGGAGCTCGCGCAGCTCCTCCCGCGACAGACGCCCGGCGCTCACGAGCTGGGTCAGGATAGGCGTCAGCGAGCCGTCGCAGAGCTGTTGCGCGGTGTCGCGCAGGCGCCGGGCGACGAGCTCCTCGCGCCGCACCCGCGCGCGGAAGACGTTCGGCCGCCCCTCCGCGCGTCGGGCGACGTGGCCCTTCGCCTCGAGGCGCTCCAGCAGCTTCTGCACGGTGGCGTACTCGGAGACACCCCCGCTCGGGTAGAGCCGGTCGGTGAGGGCGCGGATCGTGGCCGGCCCCCCCTCCCAGAGGGCCCGGAGCACGTCGAGCTCGGCGTCGGTCACGTCACGCGGGCGTCGCGCCATTCGTCGCTCCCCCAAGACCCCGGCTCCCGTTTCGACGGCGGGAAGGTCAGACGTCTCGTCTTGGAATATAAGACGTCATGTCTGATTTGTCAACGATCCCAGGGATGGACCCCTGGACGGTCCGGCGCCCCCCCGGTACCATTCACGACGGGGTACACGAGATGAACCGCAGAACTCCGACCGTCGGCGTCGTCCTCGCCCTCGCCGTCGCGCTCTCCGGCTGCAGCAAGAAGCCTCCGGCGCCGCCGGGCCGCGAGGTGGTGACGCCGCTCCTCCTTCAGGAGGTGCAGGTGATCAAGACGGGCGGCGAGCAGGCCGATCCCGGCCTGCGCCTCAAGCCCACCTGGGACATGGTCAGCGTCGACGTCAGGGAGCGGGCGAACGACACCGAGACCCCCTGGGCCGGGACCATCACCTTCCGCGTGAAGACGGAGGCGAAGGAATACGATGGCTCGGTGGTGACGAAGGAAAGCGAGCGGCGCTTCGAGTATCTCTACAACGCCGGCCTCCAGCGCTGGATCTACCAGGTCACGCCGTAGGGGGCTCGGGGGTTGCGCTCGCGCGCTCGGGCCTGACCGGCGCGGACGGATTCGGCATTCATCAACGACGAGCGCGCTCCCGCGCGACCCCGGGGGAGGTCTCATCTCTTGTCCCGGATCGTGGCGTTCGAGATGAGCGGCCGCGCCCATAGCCCGATCGCCAGGATGTAGCCGAGGGTCAGGTAGAGGACGGTCATCGCGAGGCGGAGGCCCAGGAGGTCTCCAAGCGCCCCGATCACGGGCGGAAGGAGGGCGCCGCCGACGATCCCGGTTACGAGGATCCCCGAGAAGGCGCCATGGTGCCGGTCCACCGAGTTGAGGGCGAGCGAGAAGATGATCGGCCACATGACGGACGCGCAGAAGCCCATGAGCGGGAAAGCCCACCGCGACAGGGCCGCCGGCCCGAACAGCGCCACGGATAGGGTGGCCATGGCCGCCGCCGCGAAGCCGACGAGGACGTGACGGCTGTCGAAGAGCTTGAGGAGGACGAGGCCCAGCAGACAGCCTGCGGTCATCAGCAACCAGAACCAGGCGACGGCCGCCGCGCCCTCCCTCACCGGGTCGAGGCCGTGGTAGGTCTTGAGGAACTGCGATATCCAGTTCGCGACTCCCTGCTCCGTCCCCACGTACATGAAGATGCCGGCGAAGTAGAGAAGCACGATCGGCTTGCGGAGAAGCTCCATGTAGGTGGCCGCGGCCCCGGCGCGCTCGTCTTCCTTGAGCTCCACGGCCGGCAGCCGCACGACGGCGAGGACGACGACCATCGCCAGCGTGACGACGGCGAAGACCCAGTAGAGCGACACCCACGGCAGGGAGGGAGGGACGAGCCGCCCCAGGGTCACGATTAGGGTGTTGGCCGGTTCGCCCGCCCTCAGGCCCTGCACCAGGTAGGCGTAGAGCCACGGGCTCAGGAACGACGCCAGACCGAAGATGAGCTGGGCCATGGTCGAGTTGAAGGCGAAGTGCTCCTCCCCACCCGCGACGCGCAGGAGGGGGTTGATGGCGACCTGGAGCATGGCCATGCCGATCCCGATCATGAAGAGCGAGGCGAGCATCACGCCGAAGCGCGGCGCCGTCGCAAAGGTCATCGAGCCGATGAAGGCAAGGACGAATGAGGCCACGAGGACCGGCTTCTCGTGGTAGCGCTCGACGAGCACACCGGCCGGAATCGACATCAAGCCGTAGGCGATGAAGAACGAGAATGTCACGAGGCTGGCCACGAACAGGCGGAGGCGGAAGTCGTCGATGATGTTCGGGATGAGCGAATTCAGTATGTTCGTCAGGAGCGAGATCACGAAGAAGATGAGGAACACCAGGCCGACGGCGAAGGCGCTGCGCTTCATCTCGTCCGGAGTCTAGCCCAGCTCGGGTCCGGCCCCAAGAATCAAAGGGACCGATCGGACGCGCCGGATCGCCCGCCCCGGGGCTCAGTAGATCCGGAAGGTCGTCCGCTCCGAAAGCCGTACGGCGACCGGCTCCTTGGCCCGCCTTGCGGGCTCGAAGCGCCAGAGGGAGAGCGCCCGCTTCACCTGCCGCTCGTGGACCTCGGCGAGCGGCGTGAGGATGCTGGGTCCGTAGAGGCGCCCGTCGGAGCCGACGACGGCCGTGAACTCCATCTCCCCTTCGTGCCGCACCTTTCGTGCGGGATCGGCGTAAGCGGGCTCGACCCACACCAGCTTCCGCGGCCAGCGAGTGACGTCGCGTGCGAGGCGCGCCTCGGCCGGCTTGGCGACGGGCGACCGATCGGCGACGACCGACGGCTCCGAGGCCGGCGAGACGTCGAAGGGGATGCCGTGGGCGGCGAGCAGCGCCTCGGGGGCCATGAGAAGCCGGTCGAGGACCGAGGTGACGGCGTCGGGAGGCTCGTCGGGGAGGAAGCCCTTGACCTGGAGCGCGATCAGCGAGCGCGGGCGGTCGCGCTCTTTGGCGCGGCACTGGTTTCTCTTGCCTTCCACCCGCGCTCGTCCCAGATACTCGAGGCGGAACTGCGCGACCCCCTTCTGGAACACGGCATCTTTCACCTCGACTCCGACATCGCAGGTTGCGGACTGCCGCGCGACGTCCTTCTTGTCCAGCGACCACTGCTTCTGGTCCCCGAGGTGGCGGAGGATGACCGCCCGCCCTACGTAGGAGCGGACGAACTCGGGCTCCGGGGCCGAAGGGGCCCTGGGCGTCGGCCCCGTCCCCGTTCGGCAGGCCGGGATCGCGAGGAGGGCCAGGGCCACCAACGACCAGCGGGCGCGCGGACCGGCTACGGCGGGAAGGAAGGGGATCATTTCGCCTCCGGGCGAGGGTACGTGCCTGGGATCCACGGGTCAAGACCTGCGGAGCCTCGGGAGCCGACCAGGGCACTCGCGTTGCCGAAAGGCACCGACGCGCGCAAGATGGACGCGGCGGGGCGCCGCCCCGCGCGGGAGGGGGAGGTGAGGCGTGAAGAAAGTGCTCGTGGGGGCGGTGGCCGTCCTCGTGCTGCTGGTCGCGACCGCGCTCGGCTACGGGGCGTACCGGCTGCGGTCGCTGAACACACCGGAGTTCCGGCAGGGGCTGCTCGACCGGGCGAGCCTCGCCCTCGGCACCCGTGTGCAGGCGCGGGAGATGGACATCTCGGTGATGAGGGGAGTGACGCTCCGAGGCATCGAGGTGGCGAACCCGCGCGGCTTCGAGGGCCGACTTCTCACCGCGGACGGATTCGTCCTGCGACATCGCCTGCTGCCGCTCCTGCGGGGGCGGATCGAGATCGAGCGCCTGGCGCTCCAGAAGCCGAACCTCGCGCTGGCGATGGATGCGAAGGGCGCCTTCAACTACGAGAAGCTGGGCGGGGCACGCCCGGAATCGCCCGCCGCCAAGGGCACGGCCTCGCCCGCCTCGCTGCCGCTGAGGCTAGTGCTCGACGAGCTCGCGGTCGAGGACGCCACCGCGACGGTGACCGACGCCGCGAAGGCGACGCTGCTCAAGCTCGAGGGTGGCACGGTGCGCAGCCGCCTCGAGGCGGGAGGAGGGGCGTTCGCCGGCTCCGGCGACGCGCGCATTGCGGTCCTCGACCTCATGGACACGCTCTTCGTCCGGAAGGTCAAGGCGCCGATCCGGCTCTCGAAGCGATCGGTCGAGCTCGCCCCCATCCAGGGGACCCTCGCCGGCGGCGAGCTCAGCGGGGAGGTGAAGCTCGATCTCGCGGGTGGCTTTCGCTACGCCTTGAGCCTCGACGTCTCACGCGCCTCGGTCGCGACGCTGCTCGAGGAGGCGGGCCTGCGCAAGGCCGCTTCCGGCACCCTGCGGGCGAGGGCGTCGTTCGAGGGCACGGGAGGGGCGGCCACGATGAAGGGCCGCGGCCGCGCGGACATCGCGGACTGCCGCCTCTCGGATTCGAAGGTGCTCGGCGGGCTCGCTCTCGCCCTCCGCGTGCCCGAGCTCGCCGACCCAGACTTCGAGGAGTGCACGATCGACTTCACGATGGCGAGAGGGCGAGTGGAGACGCCCTCCCTCGCCCTCAAGGGGGCGCAGGTGCAGCTCACGGGTCGGGGGCAGATGACGATGGAGACGGGCGCCCTCGACTACGACCTGACCCTCGCCCTCGCCCCGCCGGTGTTCGCGAAGGTGACGGCCCGGGAGATCCGGAGCGCCTTCCGCGACCGCGGCGACGGCTTCATGGCGATCGACTTCCGGGTTACGGGGACGACGGCGGCGCCGAAGAACGACCTCATCGCTCGACTCGGCCAAGCGGCTGCCACCGAGGCCGTGAAAGGGAGCCTCGGAAAACTGTTCGGAAAGAAGAAGCCCTTCTGAGGCGGAGCTTGCCTTCCCGGCCGGTGGCGGGGTAACGTCCGGGTCCCGAGGAGTCTCCTGAATGAAGATCGGCGACGGGGGATCCTCCCCTCCGCGACCGGTCGGACCCGGTGAGCCGAAGCCGGCAGCGGCCGCGTCCGAGCCCACGCGCACCGGCGGTCCGGATGCTTTCGAGCGGACCGCCGGCGCCTCGCCGTCGACACCGTTCCGATCCGTGGCGCCTCCGCACCTGCTCGCCGCCACCGAGGGCCGCTACCGGGAGGCGCGGCAGCGCGTCTGGAACGACGCCTGCGCGGACGCGCTGAACGATGCCCGCGCGATCCTCGGCGCGTTGCCGCCGGAGGATCGGGCGCCGGCCACGATGGCGGCGCAGCGCGTGGCGGACGGGGCGGCGGCGACCCTCGACGCGCTCTATGGCCAGGAGCTGGCCCGCACCGAAGAACGGCTGCAGACGCTGCCGATGGAGGACCGCGCGGCGGCGGAGCAGCAGGCCCTCGCCCGGGCGCTGGCCCGTTACGAGGCCAACGGCCACGTCGCCCTCGACGCCGGCCGCAGTCACGTGAGCCAGCGGACCGGCGATCCAAATCGCGTGAACGGCAACTGCGCATTCGCCTCGTCGCTGATGGCGCTGCGCTACCTCGGCCTCCCGGCCCCGGCCGCGGACCCGGCCAACCCGCGCGTCCCGGCGGGCGACAGCCAGAGCTACCAGCGGACCATGGTTCTGCGCTCTCTGGGCGGGGCGGGTACCGACGACACCGTCTGCGGGTGGCCCGCGCAGGCCGTGGCCGCGCTCCGCGCGGCGGGGGCGGAGGCGGCCGTCGTCCCCAACACGTGGGGGGCCAACAAGGAAGAAGCGGTCGAGCTGATGCGCAGCCTGCTGCTCGACTCCCGCCGCAGCGTCGCGTTGATCGCGGGCGGCAACCCGCACAACGGCTGGCCGGACGAGGTCGCCCATGACGGCGGCCATTTCGTCACCGTCGTCGCCTACGACCGCGCGCGCGAGGCCTTCACCGTCCTCGATCCCCTGGCTTCCCACCCCTTGCAGGTCACCGCCGACCAGCTCGCTGCCTACCTCCGCGACCCCGTGACGACGGAGACGGGCGCCGTCGGCGAGGGCATCTACGCCGGTGAGCTGGTTCGGGTGAGCCTCCCCTGACCCCGGCCGCCTTCGGAGGGGATGCCGGATGAACAACGTGGGCCAAGGGCCGCTGCACCTCGCGATCGACCTGGGCGTGAGCGGCGGTCGCGGCGTCCTGGGCCGTCTCTCGCCCGAAGGGCTGCGGTTCGAAGAGGTCCACCGTTTCGCCTACCCGCCCGCGACGGCGAAGGGCCACCTCCGCTGGCCGTTCGGCGAGATTCTCGCCGGCATCAAGGAGGCCCTCCGCGAGGGGCGGGGGATGGCGATGGTTTTCGGGGGGACGCTGGAGACGATCGGGGTCGACGCCTGGGGAGCCGACTACGGCTTCGTGGATGCCGGGGGCCAGCTTCTCGAGGATCCCGTCTGCTACCGCGACCGTCGCACAGACGGGGCGATCGAGCGAGTGCTCCAGAAGCTGTCACGCGAGGAGGTCTTCGGGAAGACGGGAATGCCCCTCCAGCCCTTCAACACACTCTTCCAGCTCCACGCGCACGCGCGCGAGGGGCTTCCGGCGGCGGCGAAGCGGCTGCTCATGATCCCCGACCTCTGCCATCACGCCCTCTGTGGCTCTCGGACCGGCGAGTACACCAACGCCACCACGACCCAGCTCGTCGACCTGCGCACGCGGAGGTGGGCGGACGAGCTCTTCTCCCGCCTCGATCTCCCCCGCGAGCTCATGCCGGAGATCGTGGAGCCGGGAACGATCCTCGGCGAGATCGACCCCTCGCTCCAGAAGGAGCTGGAGGTGGGCGCGCTCCGCGTGATCGCGCCCGCCACGCACGACACCGCGAGCGCGATGGCGGGCACCCCGCTCCGGCCCGGGTGGGCTTTTCTCTTCTGCGGGACGTGGTCCCGGCTGGGGGTCGAGCGCGACGCGCCCATCGTCACTCCCGCCGCGGCCGGCGCCGGCTTCACCAACGAGGGCGGGGTGGCGGGCGTGCGCTTCCTGAAGAACCTGATGGGGCTCTGGATCCTCGAGTCCTGCCGGACGGAGTGGGCGGCGCGCGGAGAGGCCATGGACCAGGGGGGGCTGCGCGCCGCTCTGGCCGGGATCGAGGAGGTGCCGGGGGTTGTCTTCCCGGACGACGCGCGCTTCGTCGGGCCGAAGGCCATGACCGCCGAGCTGCTCGCGGCGCTCGCGGAGACGGGGCAGCAGGTGCCGGAGGAGCCCGTGTTCCTCACCAAGGTCATCCTCGATTCGCTCGCCTTTCGCTACGCCTCCGTCGTCCGCGAGATCGAGGCCGTCACCGGCGCGAGCGTAGCCGGCATCCACGCCGTCGGCACCGGAGCCCTCAACGACTACCTCAACCAGGCGATCGCCGACGCCGCCGGCCGTCCGGTCCTCGCCGGCCCCGCCGACGCGACGGCGGTGGGGAACCTCATGCTGCAGGCGATCGCCTCCGGCGGGATCGGCTCCCTCGCCGAGGGTCGCGGCCTCTTGGAGCGGGCGCTGAGGCTCCGGCGCTACGAGCCCCGCGAGCGCACGGGCTGGGGCCCGGCCGGGGAACGCTACCGGGAGATCGAGCAGAAGCACGTCTCCGGGGAGCGATGAGGACGCGACGGGCGGGACGCCAACGCAAGGGCCGGCGCGACTTCTTGAGACGGCTGGGGGCCTCCGTCGCCGCCTCCGTCGGCGCGCCCGCCATCGCCGCCGCGGTCCCGCCGAAGTCGCGCCCCGAGCGCTCCTCTCCCGCGCGCCCGCCGACGGAGACGGCGGTCCCCCGATCGGCAGGGGCTGGCCCCCCGCCGCTTGCCGTGGGGAGGGGCGATTGGCCCCGTCCCGACCCGGGAGCGCGTGTCGACTTCGCGCCCGCCCGCTGGATCTGGCTCCCGTCGCAGCGGACGCTCGCCAACACGTTCGTGCTCTTCCGGCGGGAGATCGATCTCGAGGCGGAGCCGGTGAGCGCACGGGGCTGGATCTCCGCGGATAGCCGCTATCGGCTCTGGGTCAATGGGCGCCGCGTGCAGTGGGGGCCGGCCCCCTGTGATCCCCGCTCGTACGACGTCGATCCGCTCGACCTGACCGAGCATCTGCGCCCGGGGCCGAACGTGATCGGAGCGGAAGTCCTCTTCTATGGCCATGGCGAGGGAACCTGGCCCGGCGGCAAGCCGGGCTTCCTGTTCGCCCTTCGCGTCGATGAGGAGGGGGGACGGGTCCAGGAGGTCTACTCCGACGGCTCGTGGCTCGCCCGTCTGGATCGCGCGCACCGGCCGGGGCAGGCAAAGCGCGCGTACCTGCGGGCACTGCAGGAAGAGTTCGACGCTCGGCTCCACCCCGAGGGCTGGAGCGAGCCGGGCCTCCGCCTGGACGAGGCATGGGTGACCCCGCTGGCCCTCGAGGTGGCCGCCGACCGCCCGGCCGCGGCCAGCTCCTACTACGACTACCTGACCGACAGCCGCCTCGACCCCGAGGGGGCGGAGCTGCGCGCACGCGACGTCCCGCTGGTGCGGGAGACGGAGGGACGCGCGCTGCGTCTCGTGCGCTCGGGGCGGGTGAGGTGGCGCCGCGATCCCCGGGACTGGTTCGAGTTCCGACTGCCGGGCGCGTTCGAGCTCGTGGACGAGACGGCGGCATTCCCCTCCGGAGAGGGGGCCTGGATGCTTTCGCCAGCGGAGGGGGAAGGGGTGGGGGCGATCTTCGAGCTCGCGGAGCAGGTGGTCGGGTTCCCTTTCTTCACCGTGGAGGCGCCCGCGGGCACCGTGGTCGAGCTCATGACGCAGGAAGCGCACGATCCGTCCGCGGCGGCTTGGCTGGACACCCACCACTTCTCCTGGTCACGCTTCGTCTGCCGCGAGGGAGCCAACCGATTCGAGGCATTCGACTACGAGTCGCTGCGCTTTCTCCAGGTCCACGTGCGGGAGGCGGCGGGGCCAGTCCTCCTTCGCGACGTCGGCGTGCGCCGACGCAGCTTCGATTGGCCCCGGCCTCCCCATTTCCGGTGCGCGGAGGGGGGGCTGCAGCGTCTCCTCGACGCCTCCTTCAACACGCTCGTCAACGCCGCCGCGGAGTCGACCGTGACCTCCTACTTGCCCCACGCTACGCGCCTCGTGTGCGGCGACACCTCGCTCTGCCGCCGCTTCCTGCGCACCTTCGCGCTCGGCCAGGCGCTCGAGGGCTACTTCCTCGACGGCTGGCCGGGCTGGGACCGGCTCAATCGGATCGCGCAGCGGCAGCTGGGGGCGACGCCCTGGGGCCCGCGGCTCGATCAGGGCGTCGGCTTCATCGATGACGTATGGCATCACTATTTCGTGACGGGCGAGGCCGACCTCGTTCGGGAGCTCTATCCCCGGCTCCTGCGCTTCGCCCGCTTCCTCCTCGAGCGCCGGGACGCCAACGGCCTGCTGCCCGTCGAGGGCTGGGGCGTTCCGACGGTCTGGATGGACAACGCACCGTGCTTCCCGCGTCAGAGGCACAAGCAGTGCGCGTTCAACTTGTTCACGGCCGCCGTCCTCCGCGATGGGCTCGCGGCGCTCGCGCGCCTCGCGGGAGACGCCGGCGAGGCGCGCCGCCTCGACGGCGCTGCCGGCCAGCTCGTCGCGGCCGTCGTCGCGCGTTTCTGGAGCCCGGAGCGAGCTCTTTTCGTCAGCAACCTGCCCTGGCAGGGCGAGGAGGGTGGAGAGCGCCTCGACGATCGCTCGCTCGCCAACGCGCTGCTCTTCGACCAGTGCCCCGGGGGGCAGACGACGCGCGCGCTCGAGGTCCTGGCCGAGCCCCCGGCCGGGCTGGGGCTGTCCAATCCCGCCAACGCCCACTGGCGGCTGCAGGCCCTCGCCCGACACGGCCGCATCGACGTGGTCCTTCGTGAGCTGCGCCACCGCTGGGCGGCGCTGCCCTCGGTCCTCCTCAACAACACGATCGCCGAGAGCTGGGAGGTGCGGCCGGACTCGACGGACAGATGGAGTCACTGCGCGGTGTCGCCGCTCGTCATTCTCTTCATGGACGTCGCCGGGATCCGCCCCGCCGCCCCCGGCTTCGGAACCGTGTCCGTGCGCCCGCAGCTCGGCGACCTGCGGGGTCTCGAGCTGACGGCGCACACGGTCCGGGGACCGATCGGCTTTCGGGCCGATTCGACGGCCGAGGGTCACCACGTCTGGGTCACACTGCCGGCCGGGTGCACCGGGGAGCTGCTGCTTCCGGAAGCCGTGCCCTGCGAACTTCCGCCTCTCGTCCCGGATCGGACGCTCGGTCTCGCCCGGTACCGCCTCGCGGCGGGGGAGACGACCCTCATCGACCTGCCTCGACAGGGGGCTTGAGGTGTCGGGCCCCCTCCTCTCGCTCGCCCTCGGGACGGCGGTCCTCAGCGGGGTGATGGCGGCGGTGTGGGTGACTGCCGTCCGCATACGGAACGCCGGGACCGTCGACGTCGCCTGGTCGCTGAACTTCTCGTTGCTTGCGCTGCTCTACGCGACCCTGGGGAAGGGGTACGTGCCCCGACGCCTCCTCATTGCGGGCATGGTCGTTCTCTGGAGCCTGCGGCTCAGCGGGCATCTCTACGCGCGGGTGATGGGCGAGCACCCCGTCGAGGACGGCCGCTACCGGCAACTCCGCCAGGAGTGGGGACCCGACCCGGACGCGCGCTTCTTCTGGTTCTTCGAGCTCCAGGCCGTCCTCAACGTGGCCCTTTCCGTGCCCATCCTCGTCTCCTGCTCGAACGCCACCCCGTGGATCCGGCCACTGGAGTGGGCGGGCGTCGGGCTCTGGGCGGTGGCGCTCGTCGGGGAGGCGGCCGCCGACCGCCAGCTCGAGCGCTTCCGCCGGGACGCCGCCAATCGCGGACGCACGTGCCAGGTCGGACTCTGGCGATACTCCCGACACCCGAACTACTTCTTCGAGTGGCTGGTCTGGGTGGCCTACTTCGCCTTCGCCTCCGCCTCGCCCTGGGGCTGGGCGACCGTCTACTGCCCGCTGCTGATGCTCTGCTTCCTCTTGCGCGTGACCGGTATCCCCGCGACTGAGGCCCAGGCCCTGAGGAGCCGGGGCGAGGAGTACCGCCAGTACCAGCGCACGACCAGCGCGTTCGTGCCGTGGTTTCGGAAGGGCTGACCCCGGCGACGCCCGGCTCAGGACGTGGGCGGTGGGAGACAGGCGGGGAGCCCTTCGCGCTCGGCGCCCTGGTAGAACGTGCGGAACGCGTAGCTCGTTCGGAGAGGGCGGTCGCGATAGGGGCTCTCGCCGACGCTCAGCAGGAGCGTCGCGTCTTCTGCCGTGCGGAGCCCGTCGAGCCAGCGCGTTTCCGGTCCCACGACCGGCGTGCGGAGACAGAAGTCGCCCCGGGGCATCGAGCCCGCACCGATGAAGACGGGCACGATGTCGTAGACGAGGCGGTAGGCGCGGCCGGCCGCGAAGGCCTCCGGCACTGGTCCTCTCTGCCCCTCTTCATCCTGCAGAGCGGCGGCGGCGGTCCAGGCTACGATCCCGGCGCTAGGCCCGTCGCGGAACCGTAGGTAAGGATCGAGCGACCAGCGGCCGGTCCGGCGGAACCCGCGCGGTGAACCGCAGGCGGATCCCGATCGGGTTCCCGTGCGCGCCGAGGAGCGGCTCGTCGGCGACGTCGGTGATCTCGATCCGCTCGGCGAGAGCAGCGCGGCGCCGATACGACCACTCGTCTTGGACGACGGCGAGGGCCAGGAGGAGAGGCGCCGCCGCGCCGAGGGCGAGGGCCGTCCCCAGGAAGCGCAGGAGGGCGTGCGGCGGTCGCCGGCTCTGGAGGACCGCGAAGCGCCACCAGAGGACCGCGAGGGAAACGAGGGCGTAGGCCGGGCCGAAGACCCCCAGCGCGTTCGGTCCGTGTACGCTCGTGAGCGTCAGGAACCCGGCGATGCCCAGGTAGAGGAGGCTGAAGACGAAACCGAGGAGGACCATCCAGTATGAACATGTTGGCATGGATCTGGGGAAGAGGAAAAAGCCGGATCACGATCGTCGCCGTGCCGCTCCGCCGACCGGACGGCGTCCCACCACGTCCAGCATCGCCGGCGCGATCAGCAATGAGGTCCGGTGCCGGGCGGCCGCCCGCCACCAGCGACGCAACCGGGCCGCCTTCTGTGGCGTAAAGGGTCGAAAGCGCGCGTAGCGGTCCACGACGCTCAGGAAATAGGCGGTGAGCCACTCCCACACCGCCGAGCCGGGGTGGCCGGTCTTCACCGTGGGCACGGTTTCCACGACCTCCAGGCCCACCTTGCGGTACAGCTCGGGCAGCCGTCCTCCCACACTGACGTCCCCGCCCTGCGAGGCGAAGAAGGCACGGTCGGCGGCGAGGAAGTCGACCCACTCGGGGGGACGCGGGACGAGGGCCCAGGTTTCGCGATGGTAGTCCTGGAGCGCGAGACAGCCCCCGGGTCGGAGGGCTCGCACGATCTTGCGAAGGTGCGCCTCCGGGTCCTCGAGGAACAGGAACACCCAGCGTGCGAACACGAGGTCGTACGACTCGCGCGTCAAGGGCGCGTCGAGCAACGTGGCGGTCCAGATCTGGCCGGGGCCCATACGGTCCGCGCGCACAACCTCTTGAGTCTCTGGCAGAAGGCGAGAGAGGGCTCGACCGCATCGACCGGTCCCCCTACGAGATGCCGCAGGGTCAGGTGGAGTGAGCCCTGGCCAGGACCGACTTCGAGGACCCGAAGGCCGCGCCCAACCTGCAGACGCTCGAACAGAGCAGCGGCCACGGGGTCCCACAGGCGGGCCTGCCTCCGCAGGCGAGCCGCCTCGCGCCGGGAGTCGCCCAGCAGGTAGCGATGGATCATGCGTACTACGATCGCCGCGACGAGTTCAGGGCGCCATCCGTTTCTTGCCGACGAACTTCCCCTGGGTCTCCTGAGACCCGACGAGCCCATGCTTCAAGCCGCCTGGGGGGAGGCGCTCGACTTATCCGCGGGCGGCCTCGAGCCTCTTTGCCACGGACTCAACGGACCCAGGGAACAAGCGCTCAACCACGGCTAGGAAGTTGCCGCGGAGACGCCGACGATCGCCAACCGGGTCTGTCTCGTCCTCGAACCGTTGGACAAGGACATCCAGTTCGAGCGGCGAATTCGCGTGCATCTCTGCGATTGCGTCGAGATCATGTTGATCCGCGCGCAACGTCTTCATGAGCACGAGGTCGTGCTTCTCGGGCACCCGGACGGTCAGGCGTTTGAGGTGCGGGAGAACTCGCTCAAGTCGCGACTCCAGACCTTCCGGTCCCTCTGCGATCCCGCTCTTCGCGACTGGCACTTCGAGTCCCGTGGCTTGAGACGCCTTCTTGATCGCCTCGGCAAGGCTAACGGTGATGGTGTTCCAAGTGTCGATGTCGCGCGTGGGGTGCTTCACGCCATAGTGCAACGCGGCCGCTGTTCCGCCGATGACGATGACCTCCGTTGGCTCGTCGAGGGCGGCGTCGACGGCAACAAGAAAGCGCTCGAGCTGATCCTTCAGGTACGTTCTCATCAGGCTTCAGCGAACTTCTCAAATACTGACCTGAAGCTGTCAAGACCCATGTTCATGAGGTAGCCCCACCGCCGGGCCTCTTTCGGCGTATTCCGGACCGTCAGGGCCAACGCGTAGCGACCGTGAGGGCCATGAAAGAACATGCGTACTCTCCTGCGGCGCCCGTCCTTCAACGCACGAGCCGCCTCGACGAGAGTTGCATCGCCGCCAAGTGATCCAGCTAGCTCGAGGAAGTAGCCAAGAGCGGGTCGCTCGTCGCGCCGGGTGGCCTCGAGAACAAGCCTATCCAGATTCACATGCTTACGCCGCCGCCACAACGCGACGGGTAGAACCCGGGCAACTGTAGCGTCTCGATGAGAGAGCTTCACCCCTTCGGCGAGGACCTCTTCAAGTATGGGTACTGGAGTGGTTGGCTCGGGTGAACCGAGCGGCGCGCCGACAGTCGCCAGCCAGCGCCGCACTTGTTCGTCGTGGCTCCCCTGATTCGTAGCTTCGGCCTCGTCGGACACGTTGGCGAGCTGGCGTAGAAGTTCGGCCTGTGGGTGATCGGTCTTCGCCCGGTATTGCAGCTCAGCGCTCACACGCTCGCAAAGCGCCAGCCCTGCCTCACGCATCGACTCTAGTTCCCGGTGAACCGCCGAAAAGCTCACGCCGGCTAGCCGGGAGAGGGCACTGACGTTCCCGACTGCGAGCTTGCCCCACAGCAACCGGAAGACTTCGCGGTGGACCTGTCCCCTCATCAGATACTCCAGCACGTAGAGAAGATATCTCATTTAGGGATAATTGTCAAGCACTAGACAGTAACTCGTACAAGGATAGTCAAATCAATCCGATAGCGTCCTCCTGATGGAGTCGCCGAGGACGCCGTCCACGCCGCCTTCCCGTTCGCTATCGGAGGCGCGACGCCTGGCCGGAACCTCCCCTTTGCGGATAGCATGAAAGCCGAGACCAGGGAGAGCGACCGCGGATGCGGCAGCCGATCCTCGCCGCCAATTGGAAGATGAACCTCGGGCGCCCGGACGAGGCGCTCGACTTCGTCCGTCGCATCCGCCACCCACTGTGCGATCTCGAGGGCGTCGACGTCGTCCTCTGCCCACCCTTCACGGCCCTGGCCGCCGTTGCCGAGGCCGTCCGGGCCACCCCGATCGCCCTCGGCGCCCAGAACATGCACTGGGAGGAGAAGGGCGCCCACACCGGCGAGATCTCGCCGGCGATGCTCGCCCCTCTCTGCCGCTTCGTCATCCTGGGCCACTCGGAGCGGCGGGCCACCGGGGCCATGCTCGACGACGATGCCGCCATCCAGCGCAAGGTGCGCGCCGCGCTCGCCCACGACCTCACGCCAATCGTCTGCGTCGGCGAGAACGCGGCACAGAAGGAGAGAGGCGAGACGCACGGGTGGGTGAGCGGGCAGTTGGCGGCCGCGCTCGAGGGCTCGACAGCGGAAGAGGTCCGGCGCTGTGTGATCGCCTACGAGCCGATCTGGGCCATCGGGACCGGCCTCGCCGCCACACCCGCCGACGCCAACCGGGTGATCGCCCTCTCGATCCGCGGGACGATCGCCGAGACGTTCGGAGAGGGCACCGCGCAAGCGGTGCGCGTGCAGTACGGCGGCAGCGTGAGCGCCGAGAACATCGCCGAGTTCATGACCATGCCCGAGATCGACGGAGCGCTGGTGGGAGGCGCGAGCCTGAAGCCCGACTACGTCGACCTCGTCCGGCGCGCGGCAAGGGCCAAGCAGGGCGGTTAGCGGCGTTCACGGCCGGCGTTCGCGGTACTTGATTCGTCTCCCCACGGGACGTACCGTTGGCCGCGACACCCACACTTGGAGGTGTGTATGGGGAGGCTCGGTCTGTGTGTGGCCCTGGGTCTTGCCGTCCCTGCTCTCTCGGCGGAGCCGCTGGCCGTGGCCGTGACGGCGGCTCAGGTGACCGAACGGAAGGATGTCGACGACGCGACGAAGAAGGAGCTCAAGGCCCGTAAGGAGAAGGCCCGCGACGCGCGCAAGGCTCTGGAGAAGCAGATCAAGGACCAGTACGGCAAGAAGCGGGAGACCTGGCCCGAGCAGAAGGAGGCGGAGCTGGAGACGGCGGAGGAAGCCGAGGCGCTCGCGAGCGCGGCCTATGAGTACCTCAAGGTCAAGCCTAAGGAGCTCAAGGACTCCGTCAAGGACATCAACAAGGAGTTCGACGGGATGGTCAAGAGGGGCGCCGTCACGCTCGTGGCGTCCGAGAAAGAGGCGGATGTCGTGCTCCAGGTCGAGGGCCGCCGCGGGGAGAAGACGCTGCCGACCTACTTCAAGCCGGACCGCTGCTACGTGCTGTTCAGCCTGGGCGCGGGGGGCAAGACGGGAGCGGCGAAGCGCTTCAAGAAGGTCCCGGCCGGCTGGAGGCCGAGGAAGGTGAGCTCCTACAAGGTCCAGGCCCCGAAGCCGGAGAGACCCGTGTTCGTCTTCGAGTCCAAGAACGGAGCCGGAGCCGAGATCGGCTGCTTCAGCTCGGCGGCCGACGCCGCCGTCAAGACACTCGAGAAGATGATCGAGGACAACCGCGTGGCCTTCGGCGCGAAGTGAGGGCGAAGGCGTTCATTCGCTCAGCGACACCTCGTCGACCACGCCCACGATGACGGCGCGGACGGCGCCCGGGTCGAGGCCGAGGATCTGGCGAGCGCCGTTGCCCTCGTCGAGCACCAGCACCGTGTCTCCCGGCCCCGCCTGGGCGACATCGACCGCGATGTCGTAGGCGCCGGTCTCATTTCCCCGCAGGTCGAGCTGATCGACCAGAAGCAGCTTGCGCGCCTGCAGGTGGGAGATCTTGATCGTCGAGACGACAGTCCCGATCACCTTGCCGATGTACATCGTCAATCGTCCTCTTCGGGTGCGATGTGCCAGGTGGCCGTCGGCTGCTGACGGCGGGGTCCCCGCTCCACGTCCACCTCGTCGACGATCCCGGTGATGGCCAAGTCGACGGGGACGAACACCTCGGGCAGCGCCTGGGCCGCCTCGCGGCTGGCGACGACGAAGACCAGCTCTCCCCGCCCCGCCTGCCCCGTGGCGTCGGCGGCGATGTTGGGCTGGCCCTGCGGCCGGAGCTCCTCATCCAGGAGCTGCACGACGAGGAGCTTCACGCCCTCCAGCCCTTCGTACTTGCGCGTGGCGACCACCGTCCCGATGACGCGACCGAACTTCATCGTCCGCCCATCACGCGCGGGCCAAACCGGGTCGTCTCGCCCACGTTCTCCCAGACCCCCGGATGGAGCCTCGGGATCACGACCTGGCCGACCAATAGGTCCCGCCTCTCGAGGACACCCACGCCGATTCGGACCGCGGCCTCCACATCGGCCACCAGGCCGGAGAAGAGCACGATGCCTTTTCCGCCCAGCCCGTCCGCCAGCCGCACCTCCACCAACCGCACCTCGGCGCCCTTGATGCCGGCGTCGGCGGCGTGAATGGCGGCGGCGACGGTCGTGGTCTCGACGACCCCGAGCGCGTCCGTCGCCGCGGGCGTGCGCGCTCCCCGGATCGCCTCGACCACATCGGGGTGCACCTGGGGCAGGAGGACGAAGTCGAGCACCGCGTCGCCGCCGACCTCCCGGCCCGTCGCAAGCGACTCTTGCACGTCGGCGACCTGTCCCCCGATCAGCACCAGGAACTTGCCGTTGTGCACCGTGCCCGCCCGGATGACCTCGATCGGGGCGCGCTTGACCATCGCATCCGCGGCCTGCATGCCGGCGGCGATGCTCGAGAGCTCCACGAGGGCCAGGGCGGGCTCGATCACACCGAGCCGGCCCTCGATGGAATGGCGGCTCGTCGGCATCAGACGATCCGGAACGCGTCCTTCAGCGTGCAGCGGCGGATCCGGCTGAAGCTGATGGGGTTGGTGAGGCCCTCGCCGGTGGGGCTGGCGATGGTGAAGGAGCAAAACCCCTCGCCGCCGTCGCCGAGGCCCGCCAGCGAGGGCGCGTTCTTGACGAAGATGCTGGTGTCCATTACCCGCGCCATGCGGCTGAGGTTGTCCAGGTTCTTCGAGTACATGACCGCCGTGTGGCGAAAACCGTGCTCCACCCTCTTCGCGAGGTCGATGCCCTCGTCGGCGCTCCTCACACGCACCAGCGGGAGGATCGGCATCATCTGTTCCGAGACCACGAGCGGATGGTCGCGATCGACGTCCACCAGCACCAGACGGATCTCGTCGCCGACCGTGACCCCGACCTGCTTGAGCAGCACGGCGGCGTTCTTGCCGATGAAATCCTTGTTCATGGGGCCCGGCTTCCCGGGTGGGGGCACCTGCACGAAGATGACCTTCATCAGTCGCTCGAGCTGCCCGGAGTCGATCTCGTAGCCGCCGTGGGCAAGGATGGAGCGCTTGAGCTCGTCGGCGATCCCCGCCACCGCGAAGACCTCCTTCTCGTCCGTGCAGACGACGTTGTTGTCGAAGGAGGCGCCGCGCACGATGCCGCGCCCCGCCTGATCGAGGTCGGCGGTCTCGTCGACGACCACCGGCGGGTTGCCGGGGCCGGCGCAGATGGCGCGCTTGCCGCTCTGCATCGCGGCCTGGACGACACCCACCCCGCCGGTGACGGTCAGGAGGTTCACCCGCGGGTGGCGCATGACCGCCTGCGCGGTCTCGATCGTCGGCTCCGCGACGGCGCAGATGAGGCTGGCCGGACCCCCGGCCTCCACGATCGCCTCGTGCAGGAGCTGCAGTGTGAGGTTCGAGGACTTCCGGGCGGAGGGATGCGCGTTGAAGACGACGGCGTTGCCGGCGGCGACCATGCCGATGGCGTTGCAGATGACGGTCGAGGTCGGGTTGGTGCTCGGGATCATGGCCCCGATCACGCCGAATGGCGCGTATTCGACGAGCGTGAGGCCGTCGTCCCCCGTCCAGGTCCGGGGGGTGAGGGCCTCGGGTCCGGGGACCTTGTTGGCATTGAGCAGGTTCTTCTGGATCTTGTCTTCGTAGCGCCCGAGCCCCGTCTCCTGGCAGGCCTCGAGCGCGAGGAGCTGGGCGCTCTCGCGCGCCGCGCGGCGCATGTGGGCGATCATGTGCTCGCGCAGAGCCAGCGGGAGCGTGTTGAGCTGCTCGAAGGCCCGCCGGGCGGCGGTGACCGCGCCGTCGACGTCGGGGAAGAGACTCCCGCCGTGCCGCAGTGGGGGAGCCGGTGCCGGCGGCCGCGACGCCTCGACTGCGGGCAACGGGGCGTGCGGGCCGCGCTCCCCCTGGCGCAGCTCCGACATCACCTGTCGGATGATCGCCTCGATACGGGCTTCATCGAGCATCAGCCGACCTCCGCCTTGTCGTATTTGATCAGGCCATCGACTTCGAGCGTGTCGACGATGGCCATGATGACGCCATCGCACGGGCGCTTGTCGGTGACCTTGGTCATGCGCGCCGAGCTCCCGGTGGCGTACAGCACCACCTCACCCAGCCCCGCCCCCACCGCATCGGCGGCGACGCGGTAACCCGGCATCTCCTTACCCTCGATGTCGAGCTGGCGCAGCACCAGGAACTTCAGCCCTTCGAGCGAGGGTTCCTTGCGCGTGGCGACGAGCGTACCCACCACTTTACCTAGCAGCACGGGCTACTCCTATCGAAACGCCATCTTCACACTCCGGTCGGTGCCGCAGGCCTCGCCCACCGTCTGCACATGCCACCCCTCGTGCGACACGCCCTCGGGCTGGGCACGGCCCGCCGCACCGACCGCTCGCTGGCCGGCCTACGCCTTCGTCGGGCGCTTGCCCTCCGCGGGCGGGCGTCCCAAGGGAAGCGTGCGGTCCACGTTCGCATGCGGCCGCGGGATCACATGGATGGCCACGACCTCGCCGACCTTCTCCGCCCCCCGCGCCCCGGCTTCGACCGCGGCCTTCACCGCCGCGACGTCGCCCCGCACGACGGCGGTGACGAGGCCGCCCCCGGTCTTCTCGTAGGCGACCAGCTCGACCTTGGCCGCCTTGACCATCGCATCCGCCGCCTCCACCATCGCGGGGTAGCTCTTCGTCTCGATCAGCCCCAGCGCTTCCGTTGACCCGTATTCCTCAGCCACGTTTTCCTCCTGACGTCATAGGTAATAGGGAATCGCTTGAACGCCCGGTCGCATCCCGGGCCCCGACGCAGGTACGGTCGGGGGTTTCAATCGCGCCTCCCGCTTCCGACCTCGCGCCCGGTCACGCCTTCGATCGCCGCCACCGCGGCGCCGTATGCGGCCATGATGTCGCGCTCCTCGCCTCCGAGATACACCCGGCCGAAGCTGCCGAAGGCGCGCACCTCGAGGATGTTGATGTGCGCGGCCTTCTCCGCCTCGTTGGCGGCCAGCGCGGCATAGCCGGCGGGCTCCACCTCCAGGACGTAGAGCGTCTGCCCGGCGAGCAGCATGTGGCCGTGGCGCGTGCGGTTGATGAGCTGCACCTGGTGCGGGTCGACATGCCGGATGATCTGGCTCGAAACCACCTTGGGCTTGATCCGATCCGTCTCCTGCAGGTCCAACGCCTTCAGGATGGCGGCGCCGGCGGCGCGCACCTCGGCCTGGTCCTCGTGGTGCAGCTCGAGCAGCCCGAACAACCGCTCGACGATCTGCATCCCGGGGCGGACACGGGTCGATTTCAGCGCGATGTCGGTGATCCGGTTGACCTCGATGCCCGGGGATATCTCCACCCACAGCGACGTGTCGTTGGGCAGGGGAAGGAACCCCTGCGCCACCGTGCCCAGGAAGCCTGCGTGCTGCAGCTGCAGGCTGTCCAGAAAGACGTAGGTTCGCAAGTCGACGGCCATTCGCAACTTCTCCTTGATCGCTACTTCCTGGCTTCTTGCATGATCTTCACGCTCGCGCTGGCTCCGATCCGGCTGGCGCCGGCGGCGATCATCTTCTGCGCGTCGGCATACGTGCGGATCCCGCCCGCGGCCTTGACCCCCATCGTGGGCCCCACCACGCGCCGCATCAGGGCCACGTCCTCCGCCGTCGCCCCGCCGGGGCCGAAGCCGGTCGAAGTCTTGACGAAGTCGGCGCCCGCCACCTTGGCCAGCTGACAGGCGACCACCTTCTCCTCGTCCGTGAGGAGGGCGGCCTCGATGATCACCTTGAGGATCGCGTTGCCGGCGTGGCAGGCGCGGGCGACGGAGGCGATGTCGCGCTCCACGAGCTCGTAGTCGCGCGATTTCACCGCGCCGACGTTGACGACCATGTCGAGCTCGCTCGCCCCGTCGCGGATGGCCTGCTGGGCCTCGAAGACCTTGACGTCGGTGGGAGTCGCCCCAAGCGGGAAGCCGATGGTCGTGCAGACGGGAACGCCGCTTCCCTTGAGGAGCTCCGCGCATAGCTTCACGTGGGCGGAGTTGACGCACACCGAGGCGAAGCCGTGCTTGCGGGCCTCGAAGCAGAGCTGGGCGATCTGGTCTTGCGTGGCGTCGGGCCTGAGCAGCGTGTGGTCGATCGTGTGCGCCAATCGGGCGTCGGTCGGGGCGATCCCGAGGGTGCTCGCCAAGCGATCCGCGCCCGCGCTCAGAACCGACTGCACGCGCTCGACGTAGTTGTCCGCCGAAAGCGGAGCCGCGCCCGGTGCGTCCCTCGACCCCGGCTCCTCCTGCAGGAGAATCAGCACCTGGCTTGTGATCTGCTCGATGATGCGATCCAGCGTCTGCTCGTCGATTGGCTTCATAGGCCGTCCTGACGAAACTCTCCCGTAGCGGCGAGGCGCGTCCACTAACCCTTTCGCAAGAAACGCCGTTCGATGTCCATGATCTTCTCGACCCGTCGGGCGTGGCGACCCCCGCCGAAAGGGGTCTCGAGCCAGGTCTTGACGATCTGGCGGGCGAGGCCCGCGCCGATCAGGCCCGCCCCGAGCGTGAGCACGTTGGCGTCGTTGTGCTCGCGGCTGTTGAGGGCGGTGGATTGGTCGTAGCAGAGGGCGGCGCGGGCGCCGGGCACCTTGTTGGCCGCCATGCAGGAGCCGATGCCGGCACCGTCCACCAGGATGCCCCGCCAGGCGCGGCCCTGGCCCACGAGCTCGGCCACGGCCAGAGCGAAGTCGGGGTAATCGACCGCCTCCGTCCCGTGCGTCCCACAGTCGATCGGCTCGTATCCCAGCTCGCGCAGGTACTCCTTGAGGCTCTCCTTGAGCGGATACCCACCGTGGTCCGCCCCGATCGCCACGAGCTGGCAGAGGGACGAGGACGGCGCCACCGGGCGCTGCGGTCCAGCAAAGGTTGCGGACGATGACGCCGGCCGCAGACTGAGATGCCGATCCATCGCCACCTGCCGGGCCAGGGGCGTCACCAGCGCTCCTGCCGGCACCTTGAACTCCGCCCCGAAGGGGAGGTCGCGGATGTCGTGCTCGGTGACGAGCGGGCGACGCGGTGCGGCCTGAGTGCGGTGGGGGAGACCGAGCGTCTGATAAACCACCGCGCGCACCTTCGAGCGGATCTGCTCCCGGCTCGTCACCCCGTGCCTCCGGCCTCGTCACGTCCGGACGTCATCGCCGCCTCGCCCCCGATCTCCCTCCGATCAACTCGCCGCCGCCCGGGGGGAGCCGGGCAATCCGGCTCGAGCCGGCCCGCACCGGCCCGCGGCGGCGAAACAGCTCGACCTCGAATCGCGAGCGGTCGGCACGATGGAGGGCCAGGTAGTACTCGATCGGCCGCTCGTTGGCGAGGTAGCTCACGCTCTCCATGAGAATGAGCGGCGCCCCCTTGCGGATACGGAGCAGGCTCGCCTGTCGTGAGTCGGCGGCGACCGCCTCGATCGTCCTCCGCCCGCGGACCAGGCTCAGCCCGCACACGGTCTCCAGGTACTCGTACAGCGACCGACGGGTGAGGTCGGCATCCTTCAGCCCCGGGCACAGCGCTTGGGGCAGGTAGGTCGTGGTCAGGACCACCGGCTCGTCCTGCACGAAACGCAATCGCTCGATCTCGACCACACCCTCCCCGGGAGGCAGATCCAGCCGGGCGGCGACCTCTTGATCGGCCCGGATCACCGCCTGCTTGAGCACCCGGCTCACCGGTTGGTGACCGAGCGACACCATGTCCTCGTAGAAGCCCGATAGGCGCTGCGCTGCGCTCTCGGTGAGCTTGGGTGGGGCGACGAACGTGCCGCGCCCCTGCTCGCGCACGACGAGCCCCACGTGCGTCAGCTCCGCCAGCGCCTGCCGCACGGTCGTCCGGCTCACGCCGAACTGGCGGCAGAGGTCGGGCTCCCCGGGCACCAGGTCGCCGGGCTTCCACGCCCCGCGCTGGATCTGCTCCTGCAACGCCTGCTTGGCCTGGACATGGAGGGGGATCGGGCTCGACCGGTCGATGCGGAGACGAGATGCGGGAGGCTTGCCGCCGGGGCCCGGCGCCGGCCTCTTTCGGAGGAGAGCGGAAGACATGACGTTACTACATCATGATGATATGCTGACCGCCCTCTCCTGTCAAGCCCCCTCCAAGTGGGGCCTTTCGCCCCGCCTCTACGTCCAGGGAAGCGAACGAGACCCGCCGCGGCCGCGATCGCCGGGCGTCTAGCCGAAGCCGGGATCGATTACGCCATCGCGGGCGCCATAGCCCTGGGCGAGCACGGGTTCAAGCGCCTCACCGTCGACGTGGACATCCTGATCCGGCGCGAGGGTCTCGATCGCTTCAAGGCGGAGTGGCTCGGACGTGGCTACGTCGAGGTCCGGCCGGGAGGGAAGGCGGTCCGGGATACGATCAACGACGTCAAGATCGGCTTCCTTCCCTGGCGACGGGAAGCCCAAGCCCGTCGCCTTCCCCGATCCACGGGAGGCCGCGGTCGCGGGCGAGAAGTACCGGATCGTGTCTCTTCCCCGGCTCGTCGAGATGAAGCTCGCCTCGGGCATGACGGCGCCCCACCGGCTCCAGCACCTCGCCGACGTCCTCCCCCTCATCAGAGCGGCGGACCTGCCGCAGGACTTCGTTGCCCAGATCGATCCTTACGTGCGGGACAAGTTCGAGGAGCTCTGGCTCGCTTCTCAGCATCCCGAAGACGACTAGTGATCCTATCGGTTTAACGCGTGGGCCGGGGCCAGCGTGCGAGCGGTGACGAGCACGAACGCGATCCACAGGAGGTCGGCGAACAGCAGGTGCAGGATCTGCATGCAGACCGGGGCAAGGAGCGCCACGTTGAGCAGGCCCGCCGCGACCTGCAGCAGGGCGAGGACCGCGAGGGCCCATGCCGCCCGCCGCGTCCCCGGATCCGGCGTCGACCGCAGCACGCGCCCCGCGGCGAGCGCCACCGCCAGCGTGCCCGCGAAGGCGAGGAGCGGGTGGGCGAGGCGCAGGCGGACGAGGACGTGGGCGGCGGGGGAGAGGTCCTCGGCGAGCGCGCCGAAGAGCGATCGCGCGGGGTAGAGCGTGTCGCCGAGGGCGGCCACGGCCCCGCTCGTCCCGACCAGGAGGAAGACGAGGGCGCCCAGTCCGAACACCCAGCGATCGCGGGATGCCGTCTTCCGCCCGAGCGGGGGGTCGAGCGTGCTCCAGTGGGCGGTGAGGGCGAGCGCGGCCAGCAGCAGGAAGGTGTTCACGAGGTGGGCGGCCATGACGAGGGCGCGGGCCACGGACTCATTCTCGGCCACGAGGCGGAAGAGGACGAGGCCAGCGCCCACGGCGGCCTCGGTCAAGATCAAGGCGACCGACGCCACGGCCGCGTGTCGCGCGCGGTGACCCTGCGGACGCTTGCGGAAGACCCACACCGCGAGGGCGAGGACGAGAAGCAGGGCCACCCCGCTCGTCAGCCGGTGCATGAACTCGATCTGCGTCTCGATCGCCGGCGCCAGGGGCACCACCTCGCCGTCGCACAGCGGCCAGTGGGCGCCGCAGCCGGCCCCGGATCCGGTCGCGCGCACGAAGGCGCCCCAGAGGATGACCGCGACGTTCCAGCCGAGGACGGTCCAGGCGAAGCGGGCGAGACGTGTCATCCGAGCGCGGGTTCCCGCCGGCGCGGGGCGAGGGTCATGGGCAGCCTCCGCGCCAGCTTATCCACGTCGCACATCGTGTCAATGCTGGTGTAGACTCCGGCTGGGCGGCGCGGGCCGTCCCTCCCACCACCGGAGGTCCACATGCTCGCGAAAATCCTCTCGAAGTACTGGTGGGTCCTGCTCCTGCGCGGAATCGTCTCGATCCTCTTCGGTGTGATGGCGTACACGTCACCCGGCATTACCCTGACCGCGCTCGTGCTCTTCTTCGCGGCGTGGGTGTTCGTGGACGGGATCGTCGACGTCGTGGCCGCGGTCGGCGGCCGCAAGGAGCACGAGAACTGGTGGGTGCTCCTCATCGAGGGCCTGCTCGGGATCGCTTTCGGGGTGATCGCCTTCCAGGCCCCGGAGATCACGGCCCTGGTGCTCCTCATCTACATCGCGGCCTGGGCCATCGCCACGGGGGTGATGAGGATCATCCTCGCGGTGCGGCTGCGCAAGGAGATCGAGGGGGAGTGGCTGCTGGCGCTGAGCGGGCTGGCCTCGATCCTCTTCGGTCTTTGGATGATGGCGCGGCCGGGTGCGGGGGCCCTCGCGCTGCTGTGGTTCATCGCCGCCTGGGCGATCGTCGTGGGCGCGTTCCTCGCGATCCTCTCCTTCAAGGTCCGGGGCTTCGGAAAGACGCCGGCGAGTGTGGCCGCGTCGTAAAGGCCGGTGCCGACGCGCGTTTATCTGCAGTACGGACGGGAGGGGCTCGAGGCGGACCTCCCGTCTGCCCGCGTCACCGTCATCGAGCCCCAGTTCGTCCCCGGACTCGCGGACGAAGCGGCGGCCTTCCGCGAGGCCCTCCGGCGGCCAATCGGCGCGCGTCCCCTGCGGGAGGTCGTCCGCGCCTCCGACCGCGTGGCGGTGGTGATCCCGGACCTGACGCGGCCGCTGCCCTCGGAGCGGCTGTTGCCCTGGCTCTTCGAGGAGCTGAGCCACGTCCCCGCCGGCCGGTTCGTCATCATCAACGGGACCGGCTCTCACCGCGCGAACACGCCGGAGGAGCTGGCCTCGATGGTCGGCCGCGAGGTCCTCGCCCGCTACCGTCTCGTCAATCACGACGCCCACGACCCCGCCACCATGCGGCCCGTGGGCCGCTCGCCCGACGGGGAGACTGTCCAGATGAGCCGCGACTACGTCGAGGCGGACCGGAGGATCGTCCTCGGCTTCATCGAGCCGCACTTCATGGCCGGCTTCTCGGGCGGCTACAAGGGCGTCTTCCCGGCCGTGGCCGACATCGCGTCGATCATGCGCTACCACGACGCGAGGACGATCGGCGATCCGGGGAGCACCTGGGGGCTCCTCGAAGGCAACCCCACTCAGGGCCTCATCCGCCACAACGGGGCGCTCGTCCCCCTCGACTTCTGCCTCAACGTCACGCTGAACCGCCAGCGCGAGATCACGCGCTTCTTCTGCGGGCACCCGATCGCGGCCCACGAGGCGGGGTGCGCCTTTTCCTGGCAGACGGCGATGGTCGCCTGCGAGCGGCCGTTCCCGATCGTGGTGACGACCAACAGCGGCTACCCGCTCGACCAGAACCTCTACCAGGCCGTCAAGGGTATGTCGGCGGCGGCGCAGATCGTGACCGAGGGCGGCTTCATCGCCGTCGCCTCCCGCTGCAACGACGGCTTCCCGGCCCACGGGAACTTCCGGAAGCTCCTCTTCGCCCACGACTCGCCCCGGGCGCTGCTGGACACGATCGAGGCCCCGGGCTTCTCGATGTACGACCAGTGGGAGGCGCAGCTCCTCGCGCGGATCCGACTCAAGACGCGAGTGGGTCTGTTCAGCGAGCTGTCGACTGAGGACGTGCGCCGGGCTCATCTCGAGCCGATCGAAGACATGGCGGCCGCCGTGGGGCGGGAGCTGGATCGGATCGGTCACGACGCACCGGTTGCGGTGCTGCCCGAAGGCCCGCAGACGATCCCCTACCTCTCGCCCGCGTGAGGAGCCGCCCGCGCCCTACTGCCGCGCCGCCGGCCCCCGGCTTGCCCGGTCCGCCGTCGCGCGCTAGCATGGCGCCGCCTCTCCGGCCGCAAGCACAGCCGTCACGCCGAATGGAGGGATGGGTGATCGGGACGAAGCTCGCGGACCGCTACGAGATCACGTCCGAGCTGGGGCGCGGGGGGATGGGGGTCGTCTACCGTGCGCGCGATCCGCGCCTCAACCGTGAGGTGGCGGTGAAGCTGGTGCCGCCGACGCAGCTCAGCCCGGACGCCGAGCATCGCTTCCAGCGCGAGGCCCAGGTGGTGGCCCAGATGGACCACCCGGCGATCGTGTCGATCCACGACTTCGGGCGTCACGAGGGGTCGCTGTTCTTCGTGATGCCGCTCGTTCAGGGGATGAACCTCCGGTCGTTCCTGCGTCAGGAGGACGCGCGCCTGGGGGACGTGCTCGACGTGGGGATCCAGGTCGCGGAGGCGCTCGAGTACTCGCACGCGCGTAACGTCGTTCACCGCGACATCAAGCCGGAGAACGTGATGGTCACGCGCGAGGAGGGGGTGGGGGTTCGGGTCCGGGTGATGGACTTCGGGCTCGCCCGGGCCTCGACGGAGAGCCGGCTGACGAGGACGGGGACGCTGGTGGGGACGCTGGGGTATCTGAGCCCGGAGCAGGTGGCGTCGAAGGAGGTGGACGGGCGGTCGGACATCTACGCGCTGGGGACGTTGCTGTACGAGTGTGTGGTGGGCTCGGCGCCGTTCTCGGGCGAGGCGCAGTCGGTGCTCTACCGCATCGTGCACGAGTTTCCGCAGTCGCCGCGGTCGCTGGGGGCGGACATCGACGAGGAGCTGGAGGCGATCATCCTCTCGTGCCTCGAAAAGGAGCCCCCTCGCCGGCCGCAGCGGGCGGGTGACGTGGCGGAGGCGCTGAAGCGGTACCGATCGCGGCTGCGGGACAGCGAGCGGGAGCGTGCGGTGACGGGGCTGACCCAGAGCTTCCAGGCGCCGCGGGCAGTGGCCTCGCCGTTCATCGGGCGAGGGAGGGAGTTTGCGGAGCTGCAGCAGCGGCTGAACGCGGCGGTGGCGGGGGAGTGTCAGTTCGTGGTCGTGTCGGGGGAGCCGGGGGTGGGGAAGACGCGGCTGCTCGACGAGCTGGCGAGCCTGGCGAGGGCGAGGCAGATCCGGGTGCTGCGGGGGCGCTCGGTGGAGAAGGACCGGGCGTTTCCGTACCAGGGGTTCTGCGAGATCATCCAGGACCACTTCCGGCTGAAGGAGACGGCCAGCTCTCCCGCGCCCGACCTCTCCGACCTCGCCGCCGACCTGATGGCCCTCTCCCCGATGCTGGGTGAGATCCCGGAGATCCGGCAGGCGGCGACGGGGGATGCGAAGCTGGCGCGCGGGGGTGGGGCGGAGAACCGCACGCAGATCTTCGAGCTGCTGGCGCGGACGCTGACTCGGATCGCGGGAGGCCGGCCGCTGGTCCTGATCCTGGAGGACCTGCACGGGTCGGAGGTGACGCTGGAGGCGCTGCCCTACATCGTGACGCGTCTGGGGCCGACGCCGACGCTGATCCTGGGGAGCTACCGCACGACGGAGGTGGACCGCCGTCACCCGCTGACCAAGGTCCTGGACGGCTTCCGCGGCGACCGGCGCTTCGCCGCCATCACGCTCGGGCCGTTCTCGCCCTCCGACCACCGCCTGTTCGTGGAGACGCTGGTCGGTGGGGCGGGGCTACCGGACAGCCTGGCGCAGAGGCTGTACGAGGGGACGGAGGGGAACCCGTTCTTCACGAAGGAGCTGGTGCGGTCGCTCCTCGACTCGGGAGGGATCGCGCGGGACGACACCGGCGAGTGGAACCTCTCCGGGGAGGCGGGGCTTTCGGCGGAGGCGATGCCGGCGACGATCCAGGAGGTCGTGCAGCAGCGGATCGAGCGACTGCCGGACGAGCTGCGGGAGGTCCTCGCTGTCGCCTCCGTCACCGGCCGCAGCTTCGCCGCCCGCGACCTCGAGGCCCTGGCGGAAGGCAAGGGCGACGTCGAGGAGGCGATCGACCGGCTGCTCCAGGAGGGCTACCTCGAGGAGGAGCGCGAGTCGCGCGGAGAGGTGCTGACCTTCGCGAGCGGCGTCGTCCGCGACGTCCTCTACGCCTCGCTCTCGCCCCGGCGGCGCCGCTCGCTCCACCGGCGCTGCGCGGAGCTGCTCGAGCAACGGCACGCGGGACGGCTCGAACGGGTGCTGCCCCAGCTCGTCCACCACTTCTACCTCGGTGACATGCCGGAGAAGACGGTGCAACACGGGCTGCAGCTCGCTCGCGCCTCGCTCGAGTCCTTCAGCGCGGAGGAGGCGGCGCGCTCGGCGCGCATCGTGCTGTCCTTCCTGGACGAAGAGTGGGAAGGCGATCGCTCGCTCGAGGGCGAGGCACGGATGCTCCTCGCGCGGGCGCAGAGGATGACGGGCGACATCGAGGGGGCGCTGCGCGAGGCCGGGGCCGCGGTGCGGGTGTTCGAGCAGCAGAAGGACAACGTCCGGGCGGTGGGGGCGATCCTGCTCGCCGCAGAGACGGCCTGGCAGGCCCGTCGCGCCGAGGAGACGGGGCGCTGGGTGGAACGCGGACTCGCCGCCGCCCGGGCCGCGGGCGACACCGAGAGCCTGCGCCAGCTCCTCTCGCTCGCCGCGACACAGGCGAGCCTCGTCGGCGAGTACGCCAAGGCCAACCAGTACCTCCAGGAGGCGGCGCGGCTGGCCCCGGAAGCGGCGGAGGCGGCGGGCGAGGAGGCCCCCCCGAGCGGCGGGCGGCTCGTCGTGGCTCTCGCCAACCCCGTAGAGTCGATCGAGCCGACGGGGATCGAGACCAACGAAGAGCTGGAGGTCTCCGCCAACGTCTACGAGACGCTGCTCGCCACCGACGTCAAGGGCAACGTCGTGCCGTCGCTGTGCGAGAAGTGGCAGGCCCTCGAGGGCGGGCGCGCCTTCCTCTTGACCCTGCGGCGCGGGGTGCGCTTCTCCGATGACGCACCCGTGACCGCGACCGACGTCCGGGACTCCTTCGAGGCGTGCGTCCGCTACGTCGGGCGGGAGATGCCGCCCGCCTACTCGGCGATCCGAGGTGTGGCCGAGTTCCAGGCCGGCAAAGCCAAGTCGATCGAGGGGATCGTCGTCCGGGGCGAGGACCGGCTCGAGATCCGGCTCTCGGAGCCGCTGCCGATCTACCCCGCGATGCTGACCGCGGGGACGGGCGTCGTCCGCGCGGTGCCGCAGCCCGGGACCGACCGGCCGAAGCTGCTCGGCACCGGGCCCTTCGTGCTGGCCTCGAAGGACGCGGAGCGGGTCGTCCTCGAGCGCAGCCCGAACTACTGGAAGGGCGTCACCCCCCCCCTCGACGCGATCGAGTTCCGGACCTACGCGAGCGCGGCCGCCATCGCCCAAGCCCTCCGGGCGGGCGAGATCGACCTCGGGCGCGACCTGCTGCCGGAGGACCTGGAGGAGATCCTCCGCGATCCTCGCTTCCGTCGCGGGTTCGTGGAGACGCCGAAGCGGAACACCTACTTCGTCCTCTTCAACTCGATGACGGGCCCCTTCGCCCGGAAAGAGGCGACCCGGCGCGCGCTCGCCAGCATCGTGCGGACGAACGACCTCGTGTGGCGGACGCTCGGGCGCTACGCCCAGCCCGCGGTGTGCCTGATCCCCCCCGACATGCTCGGCCACGATCCCGGGCGGAGGGCGCGGACGGCCACGGTCGAGGACGCCCGAGAGATGCTCGAGGCGGCAGGCATCGAGACCCCCTTCCGGCTGCGGGCGTCCATCCATCCGCTGTTCAGGGAGCGCTACGCGACGCTCCTCACCGCGCTGCTCTCGCTATGGTCCGAGCTCGGGGCGGAGGTCGAGGTCGTGCACTCGGAGATGGCCGCCTTCCTGGAGTCGTGGGAGGTGCCCGACGAGCTCGACGTCCTCATCGGACGCTGGAACGCCGACTACGACGACCCCGACAACATCACCCACACGCTCTTCTACTCGCAGACCGGGCTCTGGCGGACCTGGTTCTCTTCGCCCGCGGCGGACCGGATCCTCGAGGAGGCGAGGGCGGAGAGCCGGCCGGCGGTCAGGGAGGGTCTCTACCGCAAGCTCGAGAGCCTGCTCCAGGACGGGGCGCTCCTGATCCCGCTGTTCCACGACATCGACTACCGCCTGGCGGGCCCGAAAGTGCGGGGCCTGAACCTCCGTGGCACCGCGCCCTACGTCAACTACCCGCAGATGGGAAAGCTGGAAGCGGCAGCGCCCGAGGCGGAGCCCGTCCGGGCCGGCGGAGGCATCGTGCAGGTACCGATCGCGGGCGTCGTCGGGCACCTGGACCCGGCGCCGGTGGACACGATCGAAGAGGCGGAGGTCCTCCCCAACGTCTATGAGCCGCTGACTCGCGAGTCCGGAGAGGGCCGGATCGTGCCCTGGCTGGCGGCGGAGTGGACGGTCGAGGAGGGAGGCCGCCGGTACCGCTTCCGCCTCCGGGACGACGTCCGCTTCCACGACGGCAGGAGGCTCACTGCCCGTGACGTCCGTTACTCGTATGAGCGCGTGCTGCAGGACCAGAGGAGCGCGTCGCGCTGGATGTTCTCGCCGATCCGGGGCGCCCGCGCCCTCCTCGAGGGCGAGGCGGGAGACCTCGCCGGCTTCCGCATCCATTCCGCGCACGAGTTTTCGATCGAGCTGGAGAACCCGGTTGCGTTCTTCCCCGCCCTCGTCTCAAACCTCTCGAGCGGCATCATCCCCGAGGGGAGCGATCCCTCGGGGGAGGGAGGGAAGGAGGGCTGGGTGGGGACCGGACCCTTCCGCGTCGTCACCTTCGAGCCCGGTCAGCGCCTGGAGCTCGAGCGCAATCGCGGCTACTGGCGCAAGGGCTTCCCCCAATGTGAGGGCATCGTCTTCACCTTCGGCGTGACGCCGAAGGAGATGCTGTCGGGTCTGCGCGAGGGGCGCTTCTCGCTCGCCTCCGACCTCTTCCCGGGAGATGTCGAGGCCCTGCGGCGCGATCCGGACCTGGCCTCGGGCTACCGCGAGACGCCGCGGCTCATCACGTACTTCGTGACCTTCAACTCGCACCGGGGACCGCTCGCGGACCGCGCCTTGCGGCAGCGCCTGGTCCGCGCGGTCGACGTGTCCAAGCTCGTCCGGCAGACGCTGGGACGCCTCGCGATCCCGGCCTCGGGCCTGATTCCTCCCGGGCTGCTCGGCCACGAGGGCGGGGCCCCAGCACGGGCGGCCTCCTCTCCGTCCGCGCCCGCGGAAGGCCCCGTGACCAGTCTGGAGCTGAACGCGGCGGTCCATCCCATCTTCTTCGGGGGCTACTCCGCCTTCGCCCGCGAGCTCGAGAACGCCATCGGCCGCCTCGGTGTCCGGATCCGGCCCATCAACCGGACGATGGACGAGTACCTGGATGCCCAGAAGACGGCGGATGCCGATCTCTCGATCGGGCGCTGGAGCGCCGACTATCCCGACGCCGACACGTTCGTGCACATCGTGCACTCCCAGGAAGGGCACCTGGGCCGCATGTGCGGGTCCCCGGAGCTCGACCGCCTCATCGAGAGGGGGCGGGTGGAGCCCAGCCCCGCCGCCCGGCATGGTCTCTATCGGGAGATCGAGGAGATCCTGGCGAGGGAGGCCATCATGCTCCCCCTCTACCACGAGCAGGTCTACCGCTTCGCCCGTCCCGAGCTCGAGGGCCTCACCGTCTCCTTCGGCACCCAGACCGTCGACTACTCGCGTCTGCGGATCCGGTGAGGAGCTGACCTCCGGCGTTCCTGGACACGTGCGCGCGCTCCCAGTTCGTGCTTGAATCTCGTTCGGCCAAGCGAGAGGAGGCAGCCATGATCACACGTCGGATCTTCCTGGGCACGATGGCGGGGGGAGTGGGTGCGAGCCTCGCCGCCCGTCGCCTCGGCGCCGGAGGCGGGGTGGCCAGGGCGCCCTTCGGGCTGCAGCTGTGGAGCGTGCGGCACGACCTCGACAAGGACCTGCCGGGGACGCTCGCCCGGGTCAAGTCGCTCGGGATCGACGAGGTCGAGTCCGCGGGCTACCACAAGCGCACGGCGGCCGAGTTCGCGGCCGAGCTCCGTAAGGCCGGCCTCCGCTGCCAGTCCATGCACGTCGGCTGGGAGCGGATGGAGGCGGACTTCTCCGGCGTGCTTCGAGATGCCGAGGCCCTCGGGGCCCGCTTCGTCGTCAACCCCTACCTGCCGTACCAGGGCAAGGCGATCGCGACCCGCGAGGAGATCCTCCGGGCCGCGGCTGCATTCGCGAAGTGGGCGAGGGAGGCGAAGGCGGCGGGTCGGCGTTTCGCGTATCACCTTCACAGCCAGGAGTTCGGTCCCGCGACCGAGGGCACGCTCTTCGACGTGCTCGCGGCGGAGTCCGGGCCCGAGGTCGGCTTCGAGTTCGACGTGTTCTGGGTGGTCTGGGGAGGCGGCGATCCGGTGAAGCTCATGGAGAAGTACGCCCGCCGGGTCTGGCTGACGCACATCAAGGACATGGCGAAGACGATCGTCCCCGGCAAGGAGGGCCAGGACCTCGAATCGGCGAACGTCGTGGCGGGAACGGGCCGGATCGACATCGCCGGCGTTCTTCGAGCGGGGGCGAAGGCAGGGGTCGAGATCAACTACATCGAGGACGAGAGCCCGGACCCCTTCGCCCAGATCCCCAAGAGCCTCGTCTATCTGAAGGGCCTCGGGGGCTGATCGACGGGCGAGCCAGGCCTGGCCCTCATGCGCTACGACGGGGTCACGATCGTCACCGGCGGCAGCCATGGCATCGGCGAGGGCTGCGTGCGCGTCTTCGTGGCGGCGAGGGCGAAGGTCGTATTCTGCGCCCGCGGGGAGGCGGAAGGCCGGGCGCTCGAAGCGGACGTCAACGCGAAAGGACCTGGGCGGGCGCTCTTCATACGATGTGACGTCTCCAGGGAGGAAGAGGTCCGTGGCCTCGTCGACGAGACCGTCCGCCGCTTCGGCCGTATCGACTGCCTGATCAACAACGCCGGCTGGCATCCGCCCCACAAGCCGATCGACGACTTCAGGGCGCAGGAGTTCCGGGAGCTGCTCGAGCTGAACCTCGTCAGCATGTTCGTGGCCTGCCAGGCCGCTCTGCCGCACCTGCGGCGGACGAAGGGGAACATCATCAACCTATCGAGCCTCGTCGGCAGCATGGGCCAGCTCCACGCGACCACCTACGTCGCCACCAAGGGCGCCATCACCGCCTTCACCAAGGCCCTCGCCATCGACGAGGCGGCCCACGGCGTGCGCGTCAACTCCGTCTCCCCGGGGAACGTCTGGACCCCGCTGTGGAAGGAGGCGGTTGACGCCTCGAGCGATCCCTCGGCTACGCGGGCGGACGGCGACGCCGCCCAGGTCCTCGGCCGCATGGGCACGATCGAGGAGGCAGGCAGGCTCTGCCTCTTCCTGGCCGCGGAGGCGACCTTCACGACCGGCGTCGACCACATCCTCTCCGGCGGGGCGGAGCTGGGCTACGGGCGGAAGAGCCGGCGGAGCTAGTCCAGGATCGTCAGGACCCGCACTGCCTCGTTGGTGGCCGCGCCCCGGGAGACGTAGCCGATCGCTCCAGGGTTTGCGGCGACGAAGGCGAGCACCTCCTCGTCCGATCCGAGGACGAGCGGCGGCCGCTCGCGGTTCATCACCGCCTGTCTATATCGTCTGCCCCTGGCACTACTGGAAGTTCCACCATTCGACGGGAGAGGGGGAGCCGGGCTTCGAGGGGGACCGCGTCCCGAGCCACGAGACGAAGATCGAGAGCGGTCGGCTCTTCGTGAACCTGAGCCCGAAGACCCCGCGCCACAAGGAAGGCGCACGAGCCCCATCCCCTCGCGCGGCCGGTCCGCCGCGAAGAGGGTCCGGTCCGGGTGGCGGGGATATCGACGACGGCGATGACGCTCGACAACCCGCGCTACTCCGGCTCGGACGATCTTCTCGACACCGCCTTGCGTCACGCCCAGGCGCGGCTCGGGTGCGAGACCCGCCTCCTGCGCCTTCGGGAGCTGAGTTTTCGTCACTGCGAGGGCTTCTACTCCAAGGGCGCGCGTGCCTGCACCTGGCCCTGCTCGATCACGCGGATGGACCCTGCCGACCAGCTCGATCGGGTCTACGAGGCCCTCGTCCACTGGGCCGACGTGGTCCTGGTGGCGACGCCCGTCCGCTGGGGCGCCGCGAGCTCGCTCTACTACAAGATGGTCGAGCGGATGAACTGCGTGCAGAACCAGATCACCACTCACGACCGGATCCTGATCCGCAACAAGGTGGCGGCCTTCATCATCATCGGGGGGCAGGACAACATCCAGGCGGTGGCGGGGCAGATGCTGGGGTTCTTCGTGGAGATTGGCTTCCTCGTCCCTCAGTTCCCCTACGTCGCCCACTCGCGCGGCTGGACGGCGGAGGACATGGAGCGCAACGTGGCCTTCATCCAGGGCAGCCGCGAGCTGCACGGGGGTGCGGAGGCTCTGGCCGAGCGGGCGGTGGCGCTCGCCCGCCGGCTGCTCGCGACCGAGGGTACGCCCGAGCGCGTGTCTCGCGGCGGACGCAAGGCGCACCGGATGGCCGCGCCGGAGACCGAGGGCCCTTGACCGCAGGGACACCGCCGATCCAAGATTCCGCGTTCGCGCGCGCACTCCGCCGCCGCCCGGAGGGGGCCAAGGACCACTGTTGAGGAGGAGACGATGAGACGATTCACTGGTGCGAGACCCTGCGCGGCCCTGACCGTCGCCGTGTCGTGGGTCGTGGTCGTGGCGCTGGCCGCCCCCACCGCCGAGGGGGCGGAGAAGCTCAAGGGCAATGTCGTCGCCAACCGGCCGGACCAGCGGGAGCTCGTGGTCAAGCTCACGGGCCGCCGGGGCAAGGAAGCCACCTTCAAGGTGCGGGACCGGTGCCCGGTCAAGTTCTCGGACGGGGCCGAGTACTACCCCAACCCGACGGTGCGGGACGTCGTGCCGCCCATGTACATCTGGTTCAGCAACGAGGATGGGGTCATCACCGAGATCGACGTACGGGAGATCCCCAACGAGCTCCGACGTCCCCACACCGGAGCGGAGGCGGGGAGGCGGAATGGCCGCATCACCGCCATCGTCGATCGCCAGTACAAGATGATGATCCAGACCGCCGAAGGCAGCGACACGTACGTCGTCGATCCTGGCATGCTGAGCCGGGTGCGGGTGGGCGACCAAGTCGAGTTCCTCTACGAGGTGCGCGACGGCCGCAAGGTGATCCTCGAGCTCGAGAAGCAGTAGCGGCAGGCGTCTCTCTGAAGACCCCGGGGGGCTTCGTCACTTGGCGTAGTGCTCCGATGACTTCGGGACTCATCCTCCATTTCCCTTCCAAGGCTCGCTGTCCCCTCTCGCGCCAAGATGAATGCCCGCCGCCATCACGGGGTTCGGTCGGCCAGGACCCTTTCGATGCGACGGTCGGGGATGAGCCACATGACGGCAACCGCGATGTACAGCCCGCACGCGACCCATCGCTCGACAAATGCGAGGGAAATGGCCACCACGTAGATCACGATCGATACCTTCCCCTTGAAGTCTCGGCCCAGTGCGTTGGCCAGGGTGGAATCCCTCCCGTGGCGAGAGATGAGGGCGCGGACCAGGATGAAGTACGCGATCGCAGCCGACAGCAGCACCGCACCGTAGAGTGCCACCGGCCACGGGGCGAAGCGGTTCTCGCCCATCCAGCTCGTCACGAAGGGGATGAGCGTCAACCAGAACAAGAGGTGCATGTTCGCCCACAGGACGCGGCCATCGACGTGGCGTGCGGCCTGCAGAAGGTGATGGTGGTTGTTCCAGTAGATGCCGAGGAAAACGAAGCTCAGGGCATAGCTCAGGAAGACCGGGATGAGCGGGTTCAGCGAGGCCAGTTCCGTTCCGTGCGGCACCTTCATCTCCAGCACCATGATGGTGATGATGATGGCGATGACAGCGTCGCTGAAGGCCTCCATTCGTCCCTTGCTCATACCGAGTTCCCTCCTCCAAAACTGAGGCCCGCCGGGGCTGCACACGTCATGTTGTGAGAGGGCGCGTGTTCTTCAACGCGCCCCTCGGCGTGGCCTACGCGCCTTGCTTACGCGGAGGCTTGATGCCACGTCGCCTGAGTTCGTTGAGTATGCTCGCGGGTAGTGTTGTGCGGCACGCGCACGCCTTGGCGTGGGCCAGGTGCCAGGCCACTCGCTGGTCCAGCGAAGCGCGTGCCGGCATTCGGTTCTTCTTGTGCCATGCTGCGTTCAGCTTCATCGGCACCTCGGGTTTCCGCCGCCTGGCGCCAGTTGGGGGTGCCTCCGCGAGGATTGCGGCCTGGTTCCCCCGGTCGTGAAACGACAGGATCTTCTGTCGGTCTGAGCGCGAACAGCCCACGAGGATCTTGACTTCGGCATCCCGCTTGCCGAGATCCACCGTGAACACCGCCCCGGTGACCCTGCGCGTCTTCAGGCTACCCACCCACACGTCGATACCGTGGCCATCTCCAGACGTGGTTCCTGCCAGATAGCCATAGTCGAACGGGTAAACGAGCGTGGCAATGTGCGGATGCGTGCTCCCTTTGGGTCGGTCGATGACGACGGGCACCCCCGACACCAGCGAGGCGACCGCCGACCAGAATCGCTCGGCTCGCGTGGTCAGGCTGCCCCCGCTCTCTTCCACTGTCTGCCGACCAGCCGCGATCAGCGGCGAGGCTCCAGAGCCATCCGCTCGTTCGGCGGCCTCATCGTGAGGGATGAACCTTCCGTCGGCCGCCGCGCCTATGCCCTGCACGCGTTCGTGCCACGTCGCGGAGATGCTCCGCAGCGTGCTCGACTTCCTGCACAAGGATCTCCTCGACTTTCTTCGTGTACGGCTCAGAGCCGGGAGCATCGAAAAGCCGAACCTCTCGATCGAGCCCACCCGCCGTGGCACCTATCACTGCGGAGAAGTGCTTGCCTAGGGCCCTCAGCAGGGAGACCGCTGGGCGGATTGGCGCGGTGGTATAGCCGACCCGCTGCATCCAAGAAGTGTCGGGAGTGACCCACGACCAATCGTACGCGCAACCGCTTCTGGCGAGGGCTGCGATGATGATGTTGGAAGCGACCAGATTGGCCTCGACCAAGTGGTGGACGGTCTCCCTGATCGACCAGGCCTCAGTTCCGCCGCGGAGGTTGAGGGCCGCATCCGGAAGACCCTGGACTGCCTTCTCGATTTGTCTCGGGATCGCCAACCAGGCTCTGAGCGCTTTGGCCGCGGCTCTTGGATTCACCATACTCGCTACCCCTGCTCTTCAAGACTCCGCCATGTCCGCCGAACACCCTGCGTTCAGCTGCGAGCCTCCATTCTAGCCGTGGCTCGTTTGACGACGCGCGCGGGGGCGGCGTATCGTCCGCCCGGTCCTCGAGGAGGTCGCCATGCCCGTCGCCGCCTTCGAGCCGAAGTTCATGAAGATCGGCGTCCTGACCGCCGCGCTTCAGGAGCTCACGCCGCGCTCGGTCCGCGACGGGGACCCCGACCGGGCGATCGAAGAGTGGGCGGGGTTCGCCCGCGAGGTGGGCGCGGACTACATGCAGCTCTCGGCCGCGCTGCACCCGACGGAGGCTGACGTGCCGGCGGAGGCGATGCTCGATCCCGTGGCCAACACGCTCGACCTGCGTCAACCGTTCGGCAAGGACCGGGCGAAGCGGGTGCAGAAGGCTCTCGACGCGAGCCGCATCGGGCTCTCCGACCTCGCGTACTTCGACAACATGCTTCACGAGGACGCCGCGGTCCGGAAGAAGAAACACGGCTTCATGCGCCGGGTGTTCGAGGCGGCGAGCCTCCTCGGGGTCGACGCCGTGTGCGGCTTCGTGGGGCGCAACCAGAAGCTCTCGATGGACCAGAACCTCCTCGACTTCGAGGAGAGTTTCGTGCCCCTCCTCAAGGAGGCCAAGACGCGGGCCCTCGTGTACCGGATCGAGCAGTGCCCGATGCCGGGCTGGACGACCGGGGACAGCTTCCACAACCAGATCGCGTACACGCCCGGCACCTGGATCGCGCTTCACCGCATCTGCGAGAAGCACGGGGTGGGGGAACAGTTCCGCATCCACTACGACCCCTCGCACGCCGTCCTGATGGGTCAGGACACGCGCTCGATCTTCCAGTACCTCAAGGACGAGGGCTACGGCTTCCTGATCGGTGGCTTCCACGTGAAAGGGCAGGTCGTCGACGCGCAAGGGGTCGCCGCCTGGGGCTACGGGGGGCAGACGATCCAGCGCGGGGACTGGGTCGAGGGGAAGCCGTCGCCGAGACCCGCCGACCAGGCGAGCGCCTGGAAGAAGCAGACCGTGCTCTGCGAGCACGAGCTTCCGGGCACCGCCCGGCACGATCCGCTAGCGTATCTGCAGAACCGCACCGTCGACTGGCTCGATCACCAGCTCGCCGCGCGCGAGCTGCTCGCCCTCGACGTCGCCAACACCCACCTCGTGGTCGAGCACGAGTACCCGAAGGCCCGCATCCAGGACAAGGAGCGCCTCCGGCCGATCCTGAAAGGCTCGATCGCCTTCACGCGCAAGATCGACGAGGCCGCGGCCTGCATGTACGCGCTTCAGCAGGAGGTCCTCAAGGCGCAGGGGATCCCCGTGCAGGGCCACGGCCGGCTGGCCTATCGGAGCTAGGAGAGGGCGGTGGGAGAGGCCCGCACCGGGCTGCCCCCTTGGGGGCGGGGCGAGCTGCCAATGCCCCCGGACACCCGGGGCCTGCGCCTGCTCACGGTCGTGGGCCCGGGCGTCATCGTGCTGGGGGCCGCGATCGGGGGCGGGGAGTGGCTGATCGGGCCCTCGGCCTTCGTGCGCTACGGGCTCTCGCTGCTGTGGGTCACGCTGGCGGCGGTGACCCTGCAGGCTCTCTTCAACACCGAGCTCGTCCGTTACACGCTCTACACGGGCGAGCCTGCCCTCACCGGCTTCATGCGCACGCGCCCCCATGCCACGTTCTGGGCTTGGGTCTACGCGGGGCTCTACTTCGTCCAGAACGGATGGCCGGCCTGGGCGGGAGCCTCGGCGGGCGCCATCTTCTATCTCGCCTCCGGGCGGGCGGCGGAGGCGGGCGACGGGGGGAGCCTCTACACGATCGGCGCCGCCGCCTTCGCCGTCTGCGTCCTCATCCTTCTCCTCGCGGGGCGCCGCATCGAGCGCACGCTCGAGCTCCTGAACTGGGTGCTCGTCAGCGGAATCCTCCTGACGCTCGTCGCGCTGTGCCTCGCCTTCGCCACTCCCCGAGACTGGGTGGCGGCCCTCGTCGGCTTCGCGGGGTTCGACCTGGCCGCGGGCCGCTTCCGCCTCCTGCCCGAAGGCGCCGACTGGTTCCTGCTCGCCGCCTTCGCCGCCTTCTCCGGCTGCGGCGGCGTGACCAACATCACGATCGCCAACTGGGCGCGCGACAAGGGCTACGGCATGGGGGCGGTCGTCGGCTACATCCCGACGCTCGTGGGTGGCCGAGAGGTGCACCTCGCCCACACCGGCAGCGTCTTCGAGGTGACGAGCGAGACGAGGGCGCGCTGGCGGGAGTGGTGGCGCATCGTCCGCGCCGACCAGTGGGGCGTCTTCTTCGTAGGGGCGCTGCTGGGGATGGCGCTGCCGGGCATTCTGTACACGGCGCTGATCCCGACCGGGACCGACCTTCGGGGGGCGAACGTGGCCTCGGAGCTGGCGCGGGCGCTCGTGGGACGCGGCGGGCCGGCGCTGGCCGGCGTCGTGGCCCTCATGAGCGTCTGGATTCTCTTCAAGGCCCAGCTCGACATTCTGGAGGCCAGCGTCCGTGCGATCACCGACATCGTCTGGACCGCCAGCCGGCGCGCCCGCGCCCTCCGCGACGTGCGCATCGTCTACTACTCCGTTCTCGGCCTGATCGTGGTCTGGGGTCTGTTCGCCCTGACCCTCACCCAGCCGATCATCCTCCTGCAGCTCGCGGCGAACGTCGCGGGAGCGGTGATGGCGCTCGCCGCTCTCCACATCCTCCGCGTCAACACGACTCTCCTGCCGGAGCCCCTGCGGCCCTCGCGCTGGCGGCAGGCGGGGCTCGTCCTGATGGCGGTCTTCTATGGCTCGTTCGTCTGGCTGTGGCTCATGGGCGGCGTCGTGCCCGACCCGGGCCGGGGTTTTCTTTTCCGGCTGTTGAGGGGCCAAACCGGCTAGCGCGTCATCCCCAAAGGCGCGCGACCGTTCTCCTCGAAGACCGTCAGCTCGAGGGCGAGGACGGCAGCGGCGTCGCCGTGCGCCTCGAAGGCCAGGGTGTTCTCCCCTTTGCGGAGGAGACTGGGTGAGACCGAGAACGCGGTGAAGCCAGCGGAAGTGCCCGCGCCGTCCCCGCGCCCCACCTCGACCTCGTTGAGACGGACGAGGAACGGCCCCTCGGCCCGTACCCTCAGCACGACCTCCTCCCCCCCCGACGGCCGTGACAGCCGGAAGCGCCGCTGTGCCCGGCGGACCGGAACCGGGTGGGTCTCGTCCCGAGTCGTGGGCGCGAGGGCCTCGCTGTCGGCGACAGTGACGGCCTTGGTCAGGGTTACGGTGTCGACCTCACGTCCGTCCTCGTCGATCTGGCGGAGATGCATGACGTGCCCACTGATCTCGATCACGGTGTAGCTGTGACGCTCGTTGGCGAAGGCAACGGTGAAGGGGTTGGAGGCGGCGCGCGGGTAGAGATCGGCGCCACCGGCGCCGGTGGTGACGTAGACGACGCCCCCGATCGGTCGCGTGCGCTCGTAGAGGTGATCGTGGCCCGACAACGCAAGATCCACCCCCGTCGCTGTGAACAGCGGCGGGAAGACGGCCCGGATGGCGTCCCTGGAGGGATCGAGGTGGGCGGGCCCGGAGGAGTAGGGCGGGTGATGGAGAACGGCGAGGCGGAACGTCGCCGAACGCCCGGCGAGGTCCCGATGCCAGGGGTCGGCATGCGCGAGCTGTGCCGCCACCGGACGGTTGCTGTCGTGGACGACGACCTGGACGCCAGCGCGCTCGAACTCGTAGGCCGCCTCGGGGGGGAAGCCGGCGGGACCGTTTTGAGGCAGCGAGAACACCTCGAAGTAGGCGCGGCCGCCCGCGGTGTCGTAGTCGTGGTTGCCAAGGGCGGCATAGAACGGCACCGCGGAGAGGAGCGGGCGGTAGGGGATGAAGAACTTGGCGTCGTAGTCGGAGTCGGCGCCGGAGGGGTAGACCACGTCCCCCGCGATGAGCACGAGGTCGGGGGGCGGATCCTCGCCGGCGATGCGGGCCGCGACCGCGTACTGGGCGGGGCCGCCCTCGCCCGAATCGCCGAAGACGACCATCTTGAGCGACGCCGCCTCCGGGGTGCGGAACGAGAACTCCGCGCGACCCGCGACGTCGGCCAGGGCCCCTCGGGCGTCGGCGACGCTGTAGAGGTAGCGTGTCTCGGGCTCGAGGGGGGTGAGGGTCACCTCGTGGCGGCGGGCGCGGCCGGCGGTCGAGGCGACCTCTTGTAGCCTGCCCTCCTCCTCCTGCCAAAGGACCCGCCCCGGGATTGGCACGTCGGTGTACCAGGCGACGGTGGCGCTGCCGTCGGCTGCTGGCTGGAGGTAGGGCCCGCGCACGATCGTCGGCCGGCGAGGGGGGCCGACGGAGGGACGGGGGCGCGGGTCCTCGCTGCCGCACCCGACCACGAGCAGGCCGAGGAGAACGGCGGCTCGGATCCGCACCCGCATCCGCCTTCAGCGGGCCTGGGCGAGGACGTCCGCCTCGCGCCCGGCCACCACCCCGCGCAGGTCGATCACCGCCGTCTCGAACTCGGCGGTCGTGTACGGCTTCTTGTTGTCGGTGAGAGCCGAGAGGCGGATCTGCTGGTAGGCGGTCTCCAGCCGGGGGGTGAGCCAGCGGGGATTGACGAAGGACGTGACGGCGCGTACGACGGCGTCCGTGTAGACCCTGCGCTTCGCGGCGTCCTCGACCAGGCGGCGGGTGAGGACGTTGGTGTCGAGACCGTCGTACAGCGGCCAGGCCGCGGCGCGGAAGGTGCTGTCCTTGTCCCACGGGATGAAGACGAAGCGGCTCTGGCCTCCGTATTGATAGAGGTAGAAGTTGTTCAGGCCCTGCGCGCCGAGGATCCCGTCCCCCTCTGCGACCGCGTTCTCGACCGCGACATGGGTGAGGAAGCGGTCGACATCGAGCCAGGGCGTCATGGCGGCAACGAAGGAGGAGTCGGGGGCTTCGTTGATCGTCTGGATGAAGGCGACGAGCGCATCAGCGACGTCGGGATGATCGTCGTTCGTCTCCGGCTGGAACGGGCTCGGCACGTACGCCTCGGTATTGGGACCGAGCCACGAGAAACGGTAGGTGAAGGCCCACTCGTAGTCGAAGAGCGTCCCGCTCTTCTCCCCGAACCTGGCCTCGAGGAAGGGCTTGCTCACCGACTCCACGATCGCGTAGACGCCCCAGAACTCCCCGTTGACGATGAGAGCGGTGAAGGCATTGCGGGGCGTGGGAATGCCCATGGCCTCGAAGACGGCGAAGGTCAGCCGTTCGTGGAGCATGCTCGGGTCCGTGGCCAGGTTGTCCAGCACGAGCGTCTTGTAGCCGTAGTACTCCTGCGTGGGGACGTACCGGTTCATGTCCAGTCGCAGGCCGGGCTTCAGCTCGTTGCGGGAGCCCTCGCCGCGGGAGCGGATCCCGATCTGGAGGACGCTCACCCCGTCGATGGTGAGGTTGGCCGCGTAGTACTGGTTCGCGAAGTAGTTGTCCCGCAGTGCCTGCCAATCGTGAGGGTCGAGGTCGAGCCGGGTCTCGTGGAAGACGTTCTGATTGAAGATGGGCGCCTGTGAAGGGGAGGGAGCTGCGGTCGCGGAGGAGGAGGGAGAAGCGGAAGGGGCGGTCGGGGAGCCCCCGCCTCCTCCGCAGGCGGCGGCGAAGGCCACCACCAGCGCCGGCACCCCGCGGCGTCCGCCCCTCATCGCGTCCCGGTCGGGATGTGGACCTGCACGCGGCCGAGGAAGGAGACGTAGTCCCCCTCGCGGCCGGGCTCCGGCGCCCGCTGCGGGTCGTCGTACCGCTCCACGACCACGTCGCCCATGAGTCGCAGCCACGTCGTGGGCCACCACGAGAGGCCGCCGGTGATCGCGCGGAGCCCCGCGGGACGGATGTTGCGGGAGCGGTTGCCCACACCCTCGAAGCCCTCGTTCTCCGTGTCGTCGAAGCGGACCTCGTCGTATCGCACGCCGAGCTCGACCGCCCCCGGTCCGCCGAAGAGAGCGTGTTCGGGGCGGATGGTCCGGACCTTCCTCTCACCGGTCAAGAGCCAGGTGGCGGCCACGGAGAAGCCGCGGCCCACCACTTCCGGCAGGTCGCCGAGCGGCGGCCCTTGTCCACGCCGGGACTCCCGGGTCTCGAGGTACTCGCTCCGAAGGCCGACTGGCCCCGCGCGAAAGCTCGCCTCCGCGCCCCATCGCTGCCGACGGCCGTCGACGAAGAGAGGCGCGAAGAAACGAAAGTCAGTGAGGCTGTCCCCCCGGAGCCCCCTCGGGGCGGGGTCGAGGTCGGGCCCGGCCGGATCCGCCCCCACGTCCCCCTGCGCGAAGGAGCCTCCGAGGTCGAGGACCTTCGCCGGGCTGAGCACGAGGCGTCCGGCGATCGTCGTTCGGGCGCGGTTCTTCAGCGTTCGGCCATCGCCCTCGAAGACGCCGGCCTGGTACTCGACGAGGCGCCCCAGCTGCCCGTGCAGCATCACCCCCCAGTCCCGAGCGGGGGCGAAGAGGCGGACGGGCAGCGAGCGCTCGACGAAGTCGGTCCTAGAGGCCGAGGTGAGCCACTCGGGGCTCACGGGGAGCTTCATGTGTCCCCCTCGCACGTGCAGCTCCCGTGCGAGCCGCAGGTCCAGCCAGGCGTCCTTCAGCTCGTCGCCCTCGTCGAAGGCGGGATCGACGTCGAGCTCGAAGGAAAGGGGTCCAAAGCGGCCCTCGAATCCGATCCGGAGGCGACGCCACTCGAACTCCTCTGCGCGCAGGCGGCCGGTCTCCTCGTCCCCCGCGGTCCAGTCCTGGAAGTGGCGAAAGTCGGCCTGGGCGTAGCCGGCGAGCTGGATCCGGAAGCGGGAGCCGGGCGACTCGATGGAGAAGGGCTCGACCCGCCATCCGCCGCCCCGCCCGGCCGGGGGGTCAGCCGCCCCCGCGACCGAGGCAAGAGCGAGGAGCGCCGCCGGGAGGCAAGCCTCCCTCACGGGTTGCCGGCACCGCCGCCGTGGGCAACGGAGCCGAGCGCGGCCCGGATCGCCGGGACGGCGCGGTCGAAGCGGAGCAGCCCGGCGCGATCGTCGGCCACCCAGAGATTGCCGCGATCGTCGAGGCACACGCCTTCCTGCTGCCAGCCGCCGATCGGCAGCTCGGCCTCGATCGCTCCCGCCGGGGAGACCACGAGCAGCCGGTCCTCAGCGTCGGCCACGACCAGCAGCCGGCCGAGGTCTTCCGACCAGGTGACGGCGGTGAGATCCTCGTGTGGAGAGAGCGCATGGCGCGCTCGCACGGCCTCGGCACCGATCCGCCCCCCCGGACGCGAAGGGTCGAAGGCGAGGGTGACGAGGATGGCCGGGCGCCGCTGGTGGACGAGGTAGAAGAGCCCGCCCTCCTCTCGCGCGGGGTCCTCGCGGAAGGCGATCCCCTCGAAGCCCTGGTTGCGGCTGGCCGGCGCCTCCCCGAGCACCGCCTCGAGGTCCAGCGCGAAGCGATGCCGCTCGGCGTGGGTGGCCACGTCCCACACGATCAGCTCCGCCTTCTTCTCGGCGAGCAGCACGAGCCGACCGCTCGGCCGGTGGAAGGTGACGTCCTCGAGGTTGCCCTTGACCCTCCACATTTCGGCGCGCTGGCCGTCGGGCCCCAGGTCCGCGAGTGTGCCCCCGTCGCCGACCGCGAAGAGACGACGGAGAGTGGGGTGCCAGGCGACGCCCGAGGCCTCCTTGATCCCGGCCCCGGCGACGAGGGCGGGGGGGCCGAGGGAAGCGGGGCTCCCCGCCGCGAGCGCCGAGAGCGGCGCCGCGTCGGCCCCAACCTGCCCCGTGTTGACGCCGTGGAGCATCGAGAGGGCCAGGATCGCGAGCAGGCCTCCCACGAGCAGCGTCAGGACGCGGAGACCGCCGTAGAGGCGGCGCAGCGAGCGGTGCTTGTCCATGTTGATGCGCGCCATGACGTGGTTCTGCACCATCAGCTCCGCGTTGAGCTGACCGAAGCGCAGCTCGCGCCAGGCCGCGCGGTAGGCCTCGAGGTCGCGCAGCACCACGTCCTCGTAGTAGCGAAGGCCCTGGGGGTGGTGTTGGGGCCCGGCGACGCCGGGGTAGGGGACGTGGGGCCGGAAGCGCCGTGGGCGGAGGGCCTCGATGGCCTCGAGGAAGAAGAAGAGCGCCACCCCCGCGTAGACGAGCATGTAGACGCCCATCCACGAGCGGAGCCACCCCGGGATGAGCGCCACCATCTCCGGGCGAGTGCCGACGAAGAAGAAGGCGATGTTCAGCGCGCCCATGATCACGAGCGCGAAGCGGGCCTTGCGGTCGGCGATCTCCAGGAGGTCGATCGCCTCCTCGAGCGTGTCCACGAGCCCCCGGTAGCGCTCCCACGGGTCGAGCGGGCGGGACGATGCGGCGAGGAGCTTGGCCTCCTTCTTGCGCCGCTTGGCCTCGCCCTTCTCCGGCGCTTGCGCCGGCTCGGCCTCGGGCTCGGCCACCGGCACCGCGGGGTCGTCGCTCACGTCCGCCAGTATACGGCGAGGCCGGCGCTCTCGCGAGGCGGCGCGAGCAGGGTCATAATGGCGGCGACGAGGAGGCCCTTGATATGGTGCGATGGCTCTTGGTGCTCTTCCTGCTCCTCCTGGCGGCGGCGGGGGCGCTCTACTGGTGGGTCCACCGGCCCCAGCAGGCGGCGCTGGACGAGGCACGGCAGCAGCTCCAACTTCGCGAGCGGGAGATCGAGGTCCTGCGCGGCCAGGTCGGCGACCTGGAGGCGGTCCGCGACCGGCTCCAGGCCGTGAGCACCGAGCTGCGGCAGGCGGTGGTCGAGAAGGAGAAGCAGCTCGAGGCCGTCCGCTCGACCCAGGACGAGCTGGTGGCCTCGCTCCAGCAGGAGATCTCCGACCAGAAGGTCCAAGTCGAGCGCATCCGGGACCGGCTCCGCGTGGACATGGTCGACGAGGTGCTCTTCGACTCCGGGGAGGCGACCCTCAAGCCCGCCGGCGTCGCGGTGATGCGGAAGGTGGGCGCGATCCTCAAGAAGTCCGCCGACCGCCGGGTGGAGGTCCAGGGGCACACCGACAACGTCCCGATCCGGGGGGCGCTCGCCACTCGCTTCCCGACCAACTGGGAGCTCTCGGCGGCGCGATCGATCAACGTCGTGCGCTTCCTGCAGGATCAAGCCGGGCTCGATCCGAAGCTCTTGTATGCGAGCGCGAGCTCCGAGTACCGCCCGCGGGACACGAACGACACCGACCAGGGGCGACGCCGCAACCGCCGGATCGAGATCCTCCTCGTGCCCGTCTCAGAGGCCCAGGGCGGCGGAGGGCAGTAGGGTCTCGGGCGAGGTGAGGATGCGGTTGCCTTGGATCGTGCCGGCGCTCGCGCTCTGCGTGACCCTGCCTGCCTGGGCCGACAAGCGGCTCGACGAAGCCGTCGCCAAGGCCGAAGCCGAGCTCGCCAAGGGGAAGGAGGACGAGGCCGTCAAGATCCTCGAGAAGGCGTCGGCGCGGGCTCCCCGCGATCCGGAGGCGCAGCTCGCGCTCGCGCAGATGCTGTCGAGGGTGGGCAAGCTGGACGAAGCGGCCGCCGCGTTCGCCAAGGCCGGCGAGCAGGCGGCAGGCGCGCCCGCGGGCGTGCGTGCGCGCGTGATGGCCGGCCGGTCGGCCTTCGCCCTGCGCACGGGCACCGCACGTGAGGCGCTCGTCCTCGCCGGGCAGGCTGTCGAAGCGGAGGCCGGGGCCGAGGGCCTGGCCGCGCTGGTGTGCGCGCAGGCACGCCTCGGCGATGCGGCGGCCCGCGAGACGGCCGAGCGGGCCACTCGGGCCGCTCCCGCCTCCGGAGTGGCCCACGTCGCAAGCGGCGATGCGCTGCTCGCGGCCCGTTTGGCCAGGGAGGCCGAGGCCGCCTACGGGCGCGCCCTCGAGCTGGCGCCGGGATCGGCCGCGGCGTCCACAGGCCTCGCGCTCGCGCTGGCCGCGCAAGGGAAGGCCTCTCCTGCCCTCGAGGCTGCGCGCGCGGCCACGTTGGCCGACGCGCATTCCGCCGAGGCTCAGGCCGCGCTCGGCCTGGCGGCTCTGGCGCAGGATCCCCTCGACAAGAACGGCGAAGCCGTGGCCGCCGTCCAGCAAGGCAGCTTCCTGGAGCCGAAGAACCCGTTGGTCAAGCTGGCGGTGGGGCGGGTCTTCGAGAGCCGGGGCCAGCTCGAGCAGGCCGCCGCCGCCTACGGCGAGGCCGCGCGCCTCGACCCCTCGTGGGCGGCGCCGCGCGTGGCGGTCCTCACGCTCCAGCTCCGCCAGGGTGACGCGGAGGGGGCGCTCTCCGGTGTGCGCGCCCTGCCCGATGAGCTGAGGGCCTCGGGGGAGGCGCAGCTGCTGCTGGGCCGGCTGCTCCTGCGCAAAGAGGACTGGAAGGGCGCCAAAGCGGCGCTCGACGCCGCCGTGGCCGCCCTTCCGGGCTTGGCCGAGGCGCAGGCCGCTCAGGGCACCGCCGCCTACAACGTCGGCGAGCTGAACCTGGCCGCGAATGCCTACGGCCGCGCGGTTGCGATCGAGCCCGATAACGTCTCCTACCTCGCGAACTACGGGCTGTTCCTCGGCTACGACGACCGTCTCGAGGACGGCCTGTCCGTACTGCTCAAGGTCACTGGGCAGCCAGAGCGCCAGGAGGCGGGAGCGCTCATCAACCTGGGCTGGATCTACCGCCACTTCAAGCCGCCGCGCGTGGCCGAGGCCGTGGCAGCCTACGACAGGGCGTTGAAGCTCGAGCCCAAGAACGTCAAGGCCGCCATGGGCGTGGCCCTCAGCTACCGGGCGGGCCGGCAGTGGGCGCGCGCCGTCAGCGCCTACGAGCGTGTCTCGATGATGGACGCCAGGCTCGACGACGAGGCCTTGCTCGGCACCGCCTGGTGCTACTACTGGAGCGGCGACGACTACAAGGCCCGCTTCTTCGCCGGTGTCGCGGCCCAGAAAGGCGCAGACGTGAGGGCGCTGCGCAGCGCATTCTCGAGACCGGTGAAGGCGGGGGCCGGGGACGAGCTCACCGAGCTCGTGCTGCAGCTCGGCGAGAAGAACGCCGGCGAGCAGGCCCTCGCCGTCCGGCGCCTCCTGGCCCTGGGCAAGCCCGCGGTCCCTTATCTCGCGTCCGCGCTCCGGAAGCCGGGAACCGCCATCGCCGTGCGCGAGGCCATCGTCGACGGCCTCGGGCGGCTGGGGCCGTCCGCGCGCGAGGCGCTGCCGCAGCTCGACCGATTGATCAAAGTCGGCCCCCTCGTGCGCGGCACGGAGGGCTCGCCCGAGGAGAGCGCGCGCGAGACGAGGCTGATCAGCGCCATGCAGGAGGCCGCGGCGAAGATCCGTGGAGAATGACACCGAGGAGCAGAAGGCGAAGGTACTGGCCGGAAGCGTGGAGGCCCTTCTCGCCCGGACCCGAGCGGCGGCTCGCGGGTGTCGCTGATCCGGCGCACGGCTACTACCGTGGCCAGAGCCAGCCGAAGCAGCCGGCGGTGAGGAGCGCGTAGACGATCCCGTCGGCGAACTCCTTCCCCGCGCTCTTCCAGGGGCGACCCCACCAGATCGCGCTTGGGATCAGACCGAAGGAGTAGGCGGCAAGAGACACGGACCCTGCCACCCGGAAGACGCGCATGTACACCTCGCCGGCGGGCAGGGTCTGGCCGCTCACGAAGGCGACGAAGGCGGAGACGAACAGGAGGTAGACGAACCACGCCGAGAGGAACTGGCCCATGTTGGGCCGGCCCGAGCGCCGAACGACAAGGATGCCCACGGGTCCCTTCTCGAGCTTCTGGATGAACGCAGGATCCTTCATCGCCCGGGGGTCGGCCGAGTAGGGGATCGCGTACTGGCCGGGGGACAGGCCTTGCCTTCCGAGGGCCTCACGTGCGCCGGCCTCGTCGGGAAGGCCCTTGATGTGCCATTTGTGGGCGCCGAGAACGTTCCAGATGAGAGAGCTGGCTACGAACACGAGCACGGCGGAGAGCACGATCGGCAGCCAGAGAACGGCGAGTGTCTCCATGACGACCTCCTGTTTGGCGGGACGCGGAATCTTAGGAGTGGGCCGCCTCGTGCGTCAATCCACATCTAAGTGTTTCGGAGCGTCGGCCCGGCTCAGGCCGCCGCGGGCTTGCGGCGGGCGACGGCTGCCGCGGCGATACCGAAGAGCGCTCCCACGACCACGGTGTACGCGATCCAGATGGTGAGCTGGGGCACGAGGCCGATCGTGAACCACTTCGCGAGCGGGCTCATCTCGGGGAGGTTGGGTGGCGCTACGTCGTAGTGCGTGCCCCAGTTGCCGAAAATGGCGGCGAGCATGACCAGCGCCACCGGGATCCTTGCGGCCAGACCGTAGCTGAACAGCGTCCGGCCGAGCGCGGGCCAGGCGCGCAGGGCGATCAGGAGCGCCGCGATCGAGCCGGCCACGAAAACGCCGAAGGCCGTGAAGCTGTTCTGGTCGACGCCCGCCTGGAACGCGAGAAAGCCCAGCACCGGAACCAGCGCGAGAGCCAGCAGCGTCAGCCCGAGGGCGCGGCCGGTGCCCCCCGGTCCCGATCCGGCGCGGGTGAGCTTCCAGCCGAAGTAGGCGCCGAACACGGGGACGAGCCAGGCGATCCCGACCAGGGCGCCCCCGCCCCCGGCCGAGCGGTTGAAGAAGAGCGGCGACCAGCCTTGCAGCTCTCCGACGAGACGCAGCAGGGTGACGGCGAGTGTGATCACGGCCGGCACCAGGATCAGCTTCCCCGGGCGCATGATGGCTTCCTGGCTCATTGCGGACCTCCCTGATCGAGCCTCGCGTAGCGAGGGCGAGACGCTTCAAGACGTTGGAAGTGGGTTGAGACGCCGTGAGTATACTCCCGGCGACCGGCTCTCCGGGGGGCTCACGGCTCGCCTCCCCCACGGCGAGGGGCGGACGTATCTGCGGCAGGCCCTGCTCGTGGCGGACCACAACGCGTACCACCTGGGTCAAATCGTGCAGACGAGGAACCGGCAGGGGTTGTGGAAGGGGTCACGGCGAACTCGTTCCGGACCGAGTTCCCGGTCGCGGGCCGGGGGTGTTCCCGCCCGAAGAAGACCCTCGCCTCGTAGCCGTTGTGGCGCCGGCAGCGGAGCTGGACGTTCCCGATCGTGGCTTCCCCGCCCACCGCGTACGGCTCCACGTGATGGAACTCGAGGAACACCCGCTCGGTGCATCGACGG
>Ga0209342_10000335_pt1 | contig 52729 bp, 59 predicted proteins | sample RifCSP16_2_FD_184023 | JGI IMG/M metagenome (GOLD analysis project Ga0209342, IMG submission 184023) | Soil microbial communities from Rifle, Colorado - Rifle CSP2_sed 16_2 (SPAdes) (version 2) | ecosystem: Environmental > Terrestrial > Deep subsurface > Rock core/Sediment | place: Rifle... | reverse complement strand
GTCTTGTTTTGTGACCCCGCGGGGAATCGAACCCCGATTTTAAGCTTGAGAAGCTCACGTCCTAACCGTTAGACGATGGGGCCCTCCTTCACTAAAGCTACGGAAGGGCAGGCCAGAGCGATTTACGTAAATATGTACGTACATATCTACGTAGATTAACCCTTTAGCCACTTGCCGTACTGACGCACTAACAATTCCTTCGCCCTTTGTGGCTCCGCCATAATTTCTAACACAATCTTTTCCATTCGTATACCTTGAGATCCCTTCACAAGCACAAGATCTCCTTCCTTTATTAATTCCTGGACGGCGGTCTTCGCGCTATCCGACGTGTCAAATCTTCCGATCTTATTCTCCGGGAATCCTCTTTCAAGTGCACCTTCTGCTATAAATTCGGCCCGCGCACCGACTGTCACAAGATAGTCAACAACGCGGGCGGCGTGTCTTCCAAGATCTCTGTGCGCGCCCTCTGTGTGTACGCCTAACTCGAGCATATCTCCTATTACCGCAACCTTTCTTTTAGCATCGAGGTCGTCAAGTATTTCAAGCGCAGCCGCAGCCGACAGCGGAGAAGAATTATAACTATCATCCAATATGAAGCTCCCTTTAATGCCCGGGATTAATTTGACTCTTCCTTTAACTCCTTCATAGAGCGCGAGCGTGTCTACAATTTTGGTCAAGTTTATCCTCTCAGCGAGTCCTACGGCTGTTGCCGCCGCGACGGCATATGCTTGGCTTCTTCCGAATACACCATCAATCTCGACAGTTGCGTTATTTTTAAGTACTCCGAGCTTAATCATCATGCCAAACGGCTTTCCGTCTTTGCTTTTATTCTTGAACTCTGTGATTCGTACGTCTGCACTGCTGTCGAATCCGAAAGTTATAACTTCCGTATTCGCAATTTCTCTCATGCCAAATACTCTAGGATCATCGATATTGAGCACGGCTTTACCAGCCGGACCAAGGTCTTTTATCAAATTCGATTTTTCTTCTATAACGGCATCCACTGATTCGTAAAATTCGATGTGAACCGGCACACTTCCGATTACGGTTACGACACCTATATCGGGCCTACAGATATTAATTAACTTCTCTATATCACCGGGTTTCTCTGTTCCATACTCAAGAATCAATATTTCTGGATAATTTCTTCGGGCAAATGGCGATACGAGCTGTAAGAGACCCTTAGCAATTACTCCAATGCCAAAAAGGAGGCCGCCCGATTCTCTATAATCACCGAGTATGGAAAGCGGAAAACCGATTTCTGTATTAAGACTTCCCCCCGACACACGCACACGCAAGTCTGTGCCGTGTTTAAGAACAGTGTAAATCGCCTGCTTTGTTGACGTTTTTCCGGCATTGCCTGTTACGCCAATAATGCGCGGTTTGAAACGCTTTAAAGTTAGTTTGGCAAGAATTTTCAGAAGAAATTCCGCCAGACGGAGGATCTGTTTCCTCATGATTTTAGTTTACGTTATCCGGGGAAATTCCGTAATAGTTCAAAACAAAGTGGGTTAATTCACGAAACGCGGGTACTACCGTCATTCCCGCAGGCGGTCCTCCGACCGGTTTATCTATCTTGATTAGGACAATGACTGCAGGGTCGTAAGCGGGTGCGAATCCCACATATGTGTTAATTACATCGTCGGTATATCCGCCGGTTATGAAGTTCGGAATCTGCGCGGTACCTGTTTTACCTGCGACATTGTAGCCTTCGATTACCGGGATAACTGCTTTGTTCACACCAGATACCATCATGTCCTGCACTTGCTTCGCGGTATCAGCAGAAATTACACGCCTTATTTCCTCCGGTGAATTTTCTTTATTCAGGTATGGTTTCATCATTACACCGTCATTTGCTATTGCTCCTATCGCGGTTATAAGACCTATCGGTGTAACAGAGATTCCCTGTCCAAAGCTAGCAGTCGCGAAATTAATATCTCGTGGGTCGTATTCGAGCGGTCTCAAACTACCAACAATTTCGCCTGGTAGATCAATACCCTTTTTTTCATTAATGCCGAACTTAGTGAGGTAATTATAAAAAACATCCGGACCCATAGCGCGTTCTGCAAAAACAGCGCCCGTGTTGATTGATTTCTCTATAACGTTCGTCATTGTAACCTCGCCGTACGATTTCGAATCAAAGTTTTCAATAGTCCTGCCGTTAAGAGTAACGGATCCAGTATCAAAGAATGTTGTAGAGGGTGTAATTTTTCCAGCATCGATGCCCGCTGACATAGTTAGAACTTTCATAATAGAACCAGGTTCATAGATAGACTGCACTGCGGGATTTAAAAAATTTCCTATGTCGAACTCGCCATATGTGTTTGGATCAAAGTCGGGTTTACTTGCCATCGCAAGAATAGCTCCGGTTGTCGGATTCTCGACTATAACTGTGCCGCTCTCTGCGCTGTATTCCGCTACGAGTTCCCCTAAAAGTTTCTCTGCTTGGAATTGGATATTTCTGTCTATCGTCAAATATAAATCTTCGCCGTTCTTAGGTCTTACAAGTTTGTCGCCGTCGGTGCTTCCAGGTTCACCACGCAGTACATCATCACCATAAAGCTCCAAACCATACCGCCCGCTTCCTACGGGGTCGTCGGCGACTGAACTAAACCCAAGAATGTGCGATGCTATCCGGTTCAGAGGGTAAAATCTTGTCCAGCTCTGCTCTACGTAAACGCCGTGGAGGTTCTGTTCTTCTAAAAACGTGATTTGCTCTTCTGTCGGTCTTTTAGCTATCGGCTCGAAAGGATCGTTCTCACGAGCTAGCACTTCTACTAATTCATCTTCGCTTCGATTACTTATAGTACTTAAAATGCTCGCAACTTTAGCGGGATCCTCAATCTCAGATGGAACTGCATACGCCGTTGGATACTCCTTGTTTATGGCCGCAGGAACTCTAGAGCCATCCTTGTCCGTAAAATAGATGCTCCCACGCTTTGGAGTTAATATTCCGGCAAGTTCGTGCTGAGAGGCTGCACGCGCACGGTAAAGCTCTCCTTTCTTTACTTGGATATTCCACATATTCAATCCAAGCAGGGAATATAGAAGCGCGAATCCTACCGTTACAACTGTGATACGAATGCCCATTGTGGATTTTTGTCTTTCACCAAACCGCGCTCCGCAGCCAATCTTTCCAGATTGTCCGCATCCACAAGGTTGTAGTATCTATCTTTTAATTCGGCGTTCTCCACTTTCATCTCCTCTAGGCGATTCTTCGCCCGCGCAAGGTCATGACTTAAATTAACGGTCTGCATATAAACAAACATCCATACTAAAATTGAGACTACAATAAACGCGCCTAATGATACTGTTAGTCTTTTTATTTCTTTGTGTTTATTTGGTTGAATAATTGTCATTTTATTTTTAATACTCTTAGTTTTGCGCTTCGACTTTTCGGATTATTCCTTATTTCTTCTTCGGATGCTTGTAGGGGTTTCTTTGTTATAAGTTCTGCTTCCCCTGAATGAGCCATATCTCTAAAATAATTCTTCACTATTCTGTCTTCCTTAGAGTGAAATGAGATAATTCCTACTCGTCCGCCCGAACCTACAATTTTCTTAACGTCTTTGAGTACTGTTTCCAAATTGGTGAGTTCTTCGTTTATATACATTCGAATTGCTTGGAACGTTCTCGTCGCAGGATTAATTCGTCCCATCTCATAATTTTTCGGCACTGCTGCCTTGATGACGTCAGCTAATTCTCCTGTAGTTTTTATCGGATCCTTCTTCCCTCTTTCGTAAATCGCAGTCGCTATTCGTTCCGCATATCGCTCATCGCTGAATGTTCTTATCACCTCCGCGAGCTCTCTTTTCTTCAGTTGTCTTATGGCTGAGTAAGCTGGCGTCTCTTCATCGTTGTATGTCATGATAAGCGGCTCGTTTTTCTGGAAGCTGAATCCCCTTCCGTTGTCCAATTGATCAGACGAGAATCCAAGGTCTAAGAAAAGGATGTCTGCTTTACCTAAGTTCTCTTCCGCAAGAATCTCTGGCAAGTCTGCATAATTCCCCTCGCGAATCACGAACTTTTCTAGACCGCCTGCGCTAAGGTTTCTCCTAGCTCTTTCTACGGCACCCCTATCCCAATCGATTCCCAGAAACTTCCCGCCAGGACTCACGCGCTCTATAAACGCCTTCGCGTGCCCGCCTGCACCAAGCGTCCCATCTATCACAAACTCTCCGCCATACGGATCAAGTTTCTCTATAACCTCGTGTAAAAGAACAGGAACGTGCATCCCTAACTAAATCCCCAAGTCGGCCATCTTTTCTGCAATCTCATCAGATGCACTTTCGGTCTTACTCTTGTATGCCTCCCAATTCTTCTCATCCCATACTTCCATTCTGTTATAAACTCCGATGACCTTTACCGCCTTCTTAACGCCGGCGTACTTTCTCAAATAGTCGGGCACTAGAATTCTGCCTTGGACATCAAGTTTCACGTCCGATGCTCCTGAGAGCATTAATCTTACAAAAGCTCTTGAGTTAGCTTGTGCTAAAGGTAATTCAATAAGTTTCCCCGCAAGTTTTTCCCAATCTGTCTTTGTAAATACAAAAAGACACTTATCCAATCCTCTTGTGATAATCGCGCCTCCAGAAATTTTACTGCGAAATTTGGAAGGTATCGCTACTCTCCCTTTTTCATCAACGTTATGGCTAAATTCTCCTATAAACATGTCTTTATATTTGTGGTCCGCTTCTCACAGTTATCCACAGAAGAGGGGGGTTATCCACAGAATCATCCACAATTCCCCACTTGCTAATCAGTTTACTCCACTTTTACGCTCTTCGTCAAAAACAAACATGACTCAATAATCAATTGGGGTTGTAATGTTTAAGCCAGAAAATCGCGCAAAGCGCGATTCTTGTCCACACGTTATTCACTTACGATAATTTTTTGGTTCGGATTAATTTTTGTGGGCGATGGAGGATATCTCACATCGCTCGTTTTACTCGCTCTTTCAAAACCCACGGTTTTGAATAATTTCCTACACGGGGAAAACTTCCCTTTTCCCCGACCCCCTTTTGCGTTCGACATCTCCAAAAACAGAAGAACCTCTTTTACAGAGGTTCTTCTGTTTTGTGGGCGATGGAGGTGTCGAACCTCCGACCTTTCGGATGTGGACCGAACGCTCTACCGCTGAGCTAATCGCCCTGCCCACCGGCAGGCAGGCCAGAGAGTACAGTACTGTACTCTCTTTCAGAGGGTGCAGAATTGTACCCTCTACTGAAGCTCGGCTGTTGCGCCGGCTTCCTCGAGTTTCTTTTTGAACTCGTTTGCTTCTTCTTTCTTAACACCCTCCTTAATTACTTTAGGAGCGCCTTCAACCAAGTCTTTTGATTCCTTAAGTCCAAGGCCAGTAATTTCACGTACGGCTTTGATGACATTGATCTTCTGTTCGCCAGACGCTTTCAACATTACGTTGAATGAATCTTTCTCTTCTACTTCAGCTCCTCCAGCCGCCCCTGCAACTGGTGCCGCAGCAGAAACGCCAAATTTTTTCTCAAGAACCTGGACTAACTCTGCTAGCTCCATTACTGAGAGTTTCTCGATCTCGCTGATAAGCTTCTCAAATTTCTTTGTAAGTGCCTCCATTTCAGGACTTAGCTTCTCTTGCCCCTCTTCTTTTGTTTCTTCTGCCATGATTTTAGTACCTAGTAACTAGTATCTAGATTATTACTCTGAGTTCGACCTTGTTTTTCACTTTTACTTTTCACTTTTTCCTTTCAGTACGTACATTAATCCGCGAAGCGGCGCGGCTATAGTGCCGACTAATTGCGCTATCAACACTTCCCTCGACGGCAATGTCCCAATTCTAATAATCAAGTCTAGCGGAATTTCCACCTTCTCCCTTACATTAACTCCGCCGAGAATTGCAAAGCCTTCGTGAGTTTTGGCGAAGTTGTAAATTGGTCCTGCGATATCCGTCACGTCTCCACGCGCAAACACTGCCGCGACTTGCCCTTCGAGTCCAGTCGGGTCGAAGTTTACTCCGCTGTCGTTCAAAATTATTTTGAGCAATCTTTTCTTTATAACTTTCATCTTGGCATTCGCCTCTTTCAGAGTCGTACGCAAAATACCAAGATCGCTTACGCTTGTTCCCTTGTAGTCTGTAAATAGAACAACACCGGATTCTTGCAAATCCTTTTTTCCTTCTTCAACGATATTCTCTTTTTGTACTCTTGTTATAGCCATAAAAAAACTGCGCACAAAACCGCAGAAATTTCTTACACTTAGGCAGGTCTTACTTGCCCCTTCGTGCTTTAGCGAAGTGGGGTTGTGCCCGCTGTCTGCAGTGATGTTCAAGTAGTATAACCGACTAGCTCAATCCGTCAACCCATTCGGCAAGCTCAGGGTCAACCCCTCGATTCTCCGAGTAGGCGCACTACCTCCTCGTCGGACACCTGCTCGAAGCTGTTGTAATAGGCTCCAACGGCTCCGAGATATACTTCCGGGATTTGGAGCGCAATGAACTTATCCACGCTTTTTTCTATTTCATCTGCAACGTCTTCCGGGGCAACCGAGACTGCAACAATTATTTTCGCGGGATTTTCGTGCTTCACCTCTTCAATCGCAAGCCGCAATGTAAGCCCAGTAGCAATGCCATCGTCAACTATAATAACTGTTTTTCCTTTTAAGTTTTGCTTTTTACCTTTCAGATATAACTTTCTTCTTCTCTCTGCTTCCTCTTGTTCTTCTGCCACTGTTTTATTAAACCATTCTTTATCAATACGAGAACGCTCCTCCTCATTGCAAAGCATATGACCGTCTTCCGCTACCGCGCAGATTGCGTATTCTGGGCTTGTCGGATGACCAATTTTCCTTGTGATTATTAAATCGAGTGGAGCGCCCAAGTGTTTCGCGATTTCATATCCTAAAACCACTCCTCCTCTCGGAAGTGCAAGTACAACAACGCCTTCACCATTAAACCTCTCCAGTTTCTCCGCTAGCTTTTTTCCGGCCTCTTCTCTGTTTTCGAAACGCATTAGACGTATCCGAGAGTCTCTAGTTCGGCTTTTACTTTCTCAAATATTTTCTGATGACCATTCGCGTTTGGATGGAGTCCATCAGCTAAGTCGTCAATATCAACAACTTCTGATAAGTCTATATACGCAACTCCCTCTTTGTTTGCAACGTCTCTTATAATTCTGTCGTACTCATCCAGCTTACTGTTTGTGTAGTGGAGGTCTTCATACCATGGGACAGGTGTTGTTTTTGATTCATCAGCCCTAGTGAGACCGACGAATACAATTTTTTTAGTATATTCCATTGCCAGCTCAATTAGCTTTTCTAGGTTTTTCTTAAATGTGTCTTGCGTAGTAATCATTTTGTCTTCTGATTTAATAAATGAGGCATCGTTTGTGCCGATGGAGAAAACAATGACCTCTGGGTGCCTTGGTTTGGACTCTCCATCGAACCTTTCAAGCAATTCCTGCGTGCTGTCACCAGATATTCCTGACTCGAAGATACTAGTGTCTCTTTCGGTCGGATTATTGAAGTAGTGAATACGTAGTCTCGTGACCCACCCACCTTTTTCAAGGTCTTTATGTCCCCTAACGAGACTGTCCCCAAAAATTAGTACGTGCATTTATTATCGCGTCTTGGCTTCCTTGTGGATCGTGTGCTTTTTGCACCACTTGCAGTACTTTTTGTACTCGATCTTTCTCTCAACGGTTTTCTTATTCTTTCGGGTATAGTAATTCTTCCTATTACAGTTAGTACACTTTAACGTTATTAGTTTTTCCGTAAATGTTGATTTTGACATGTCTATTACTGAGCCGACGGCCGGAATTGAACCGGCGACCTACTCCCTACCAAGGAGTTGCTCTACCGACTGAGCTACGTCGGCGAACGATACCTATGTTATAAAAGCTTCGACCTGAAATATTTTCTAACGTCCTTATCTATATCGCCAGCCCCCATAAAGACCACCAGTTGGTCTCCGATGAGTTTAAGTGCTTCCTCAAAACTTTGCAAGTAATGTACGCCTTGTACTCGCCCACTTTTGCTGTTTTTCTCTTCAATTGCGCGCGCGAGGTCATCACTCGTTTTCCCTTTGACGCCCTCCCTACCAGCAACCTCATAGGCGGGTAAAAGTACCAGCTCATCGACGCTATCGAATGCACCTATAAAGTCGCTGAAAAGCGCTTCTAGGCGCTTAGCTTGATGTGGCTGATAGACGAGAAGAAACTTCCTTTCAGGGTATTTTTCTTTTAGGGCTTTGGCTGTGGCTTTGATCTCTGTCGGATGGTGCCCGTAGTCAGAGTAGAAAATCGCGCCCTCATATCCACTTATCGGCTCGATCTCCTCCATCCTGCGCCAGGCTCCCCTGTAGCTCTTGAGTGCCCTCTCGGCGATACCTTTTTCAACGCCGATGACTTTTGCCACTTGCCAAGCGGCTTCTGCATTTATCTGATTAAATTCTCCAGGCACCCCAAGATCCCAATCTCCCCTATCGAAATAAATTATTTTGCCCTGGTATCCCAGCGCAATTTTTTCTGAATTAATGTCGTTCTTATTCAGAATAGCTGTTGAATCTTTATCTAAATTCTTCACGTACTGATTGAAAGCTCCAACCACTCCGTCAATATCGTGGAACACATCCAAATGTTCAGCATCCACATTGGTTATTACAACTACGCTAGGTCTGTAGTTAAGAAACGACCTATCGTATTCATCTGCTTCAATCAATAGATATTTCCCGCCTCCAGATCTGAAGTTTGAGCCGCCGAATTCTTTGAGAAGTGTTCCTATTATCACGATCGGATCGAGTCCTGCCTCAATCATGATGAGTGCGAGCATCGCCGTCGTTGTGCCTTTGCCGTGCGAACCCGAGACTGCAATTGTAAAATACTCCCTCGTTAATTCTGCTAGAGTCTCTGCATAAGTTGATGCTTTTATATTCAACTTTTCTGCTTTTTTAAGTTCGGGGTTGCCGCTACCGACAGCCGCAGAGAAAACAACTCTCTCTGTATCGTTTTTCAAATTTGCCTCGGAGTGTCCAATGTTTATTTCAATTCCTTCACTTGCTAATGCTTTGGTGATGTCGGATTCCGCAAGATCAGAGCCAGAGACCCTCCACCCATCTGAAAAATAAAAACGCGCCAAAGCGCTCATTCCGATTCCCCCTATGCCGACGAAGTGAATCTTTTTCATCTCTTGGAGCCACCTCGCGGATTCGAACCGCGGACCTACAGTTTACAAAACTGTTGCTCTACCAGCTGAGCTAAGGTGGCAATTAGTGCTCTGATTATACACTTTGCGGGACTTTTTGGGGTTTCAGCCGTAAACAGTTTATCGAAGGAAGACACTGGTGAATTGGGAAGGTAAGTTATGTTTTCTCACATGAGGTGATCTCGAAGAAATCCACGATATTGCACATTTCTCCGAACCTGATTATGTGGCGTTTCATTAATGGACTGACTTTTATCTTGTTCTTATATATGGTGTCATGTGCGAGACAGGACCATAAGTCGATGCCAGGTGTTCTAACTTGCACTTCCATAAAAAAGGGACGAATAGGGAAGTAGTAATTTATTGCGCAGTAGTAATCAGGGATTTTCCTGATACGAGTTACTTTTTTTTCTCGATTAGAAAAAAAGTTCAATTTAAAGACGATATCGTTGCCGAATTCCTTCTCAAATTTTCCAACCATGTCTGGGAAGAAACACGCCCGCTTCGGTACAATTCTCAATCCAAATAAATCAGTCCTTCCCCAATCGTTATTTATTTCAACATTTTCCCTAAGGCCTTTTAGGTCTTTTATTCTGCTGGAGTGCTTGTAATCTTTGGTAGGAAATAATTGTCTGGTATTGTACGTAATCTCCCCTATCAGTCCATTTTTCAGAGAGACCGGTATCATCTTTCTCAACCATTGCCAGTCCCCTTTTCCTTCGTCAAGGATTTTCCTCTTGTTCATGTTTTGCTCGTCCAAATTTATGCTTTTCGGAGCCGCTATGGTGGTACTGAAAATGTGAGGATTTTCTTTCTCCAGCACCTGGAACAACTTTTGTCGGTTTCTCAATTCTTTAGGAATTTTCCGATACGCACCAAATAAACGTTCCACCGATCTCTGATCAACGTCTTTCATGGTGGTACTAAAGCCCATGATCCATTTCTCGAAATCATTCATGCTTTTTCTATCAGTTACATCCTGTGCACGGGGAGGGATTGGGAGCCTTACACTTGAAATTACAACCTGGGCTAGATTACAACCATCTAGGGGTTCTTTCAATATAGCTTAAGTATTCTTCTCCGTAAATCTTCTTAAGATATTCTTCTTCTAGCTTCACTTGCATTGATATTGTTGTTATTGTCGCAAGTAAAATTACCAAATTTACTAAATTTGGTAATACTAGGAAAAGGCTAAACAAAGTGATAATTACACCTAAGTAAATCGGGTTCCTGGATAGCTTAAAAACGCCACCAACAACAAGTCTAGTTTTGTTTTTCTCATCAATTCCTATACGCCACGACGAACCCATTTGCGCTTGAGATATGATCGTCCAGATCATTGAAGTATACGCAAAAAATATACCAATTACCCTTAGGGTTACTATTTCTAAGCTCGTTATTGGAAGGAGTTTCTGGTATGTGCCCATTGACTCTAAATAGATAATCGCACTAGCTAGGCTCATGCAAACTAGAATCTTGAATATTCTTCCAAGACGGTCATGTTTACTATTAGTCTTTCCGTACGTAATTGGAAGGCTACCTATTTTTTTCCACACAATGACTGTACGCAATAAAAAAACGAGCGAGGGATAAAGAATAACAAATAAAATGAGTAATAACCTTAAATTAACATCCATTTTTACGCCGAAAATAATGCCTTGTAATGTTTGTACCAATCACTCTGAAAAATTTCTTTTGGATCATATTGTCTTTTTAAGACCAGAAACTCTTTAAACTTGGGGTAGCAGGCTTCTACCTGCCTTTTTGTAGCAAATTTGTGATATGTTAAAGAATACGAACCATCGAACTCTATAGAAAGATCTATTAAGTGTCGAAAAGCCTTTGTGGAGTTCTCTATACCTTCTTTTGTGTGTTCAGTGTGTAGGTTGAAAACGATACATACCCAAGATCCACGTGCCCAAGGAAGAAAGCTTTCCGTGTCTTCTTCTATAAGCCGGATTGTTCCATAAATTAAATTTATTTTATTTTCGCGAAAGTAATCTCGTGCCTTGTTTATAAACGGCAATAAGAAACTTCTTGGTATATAGATTTCTGTAATTATTTCATTGCTCTTTTTTTTGGCTTTCGATTTTTTATCTATAAAACTGTGATAATTGTCTATATAGCTACTCAGCTGGTGAGTATCTGACCAGTACATTTGGCCGGATGTCGATAAATAATAATTTGAGTAGATTTCGAATGCTCTTGTCTTATCTGTATGTGCTAGAAGTAATAGATTATTCCAATCCCTTTTTGAAAGCTTCTTTTTATTTTTTGCCATCGCGATATCACTATCAATTGGTTTGTATGTCGAAAGTACGCCCTTGTGCATAAAATCATCGTTTTTTTCATCTATAGAAAATTGAAAATCTCCATATAAGAACCCCTCGGAAATTCGCTTTTTAAATAAATCTATAAGAGTCTCTATGCCAATAACTTCTACTGTGCGTTGAATTTTTCTACGAGGCACTAAGCGTAACGTAGCGGATACAATAATACCGAAAAGCCCGTATCCTCCTATAACCAATTTAAATAAGTCGCTATTTTCATTTCTGCTACATCTTACAAGTTCTCCCTGATTGTTGATTATGGTTAGTGTTTCGATATTATCAACTATTGGCTTCATTGCTAGTCCTCTCCCATGACTGTTTGATGAAATAGTTCCCCCTATACTAAAACGATCCGCACCGGTTTGTTTTTGAGCTATACCCCATTGTTTGTTGTTACCCTTTTGCAAGTTAAGATAATATTCGACGAGCTTCGGCCATTGTATGCCAGCTTCTATCTCAATCAGTCCTTGCTCGGAATCAAAATTTGTGACTTTGTCCATTTTAGACATGTCTATTAAAATTCCGTTTTCTATAAATTGTTGACCACCCATCGAATGCCTTCCACCAGCAATACAAAGCGACTCATCTATATCACGGGGTTTTTTTACGAGTTCTTGTATTTGCTCTACGGATCTAGCGGAGAAAATCTCCTTAACCTCTGTGGGATTAAGTTGTGAATGAATATCGTTGACTAACGAGCGTTTCACAGCAATATTAAAATCAAGATTGCATTTCCAACAATTCTTTTAAATTCTTTGTGTATTTTTCAGCGTCTCTTCGATTAATCTCCTGAATCATAGTAAGCTTTGCTTTATCGAGCCAAGACCGCGGGGGTGTATATTCTACATCTAGAGTGAAATGTGTGCCGCCGTTCTTTGTCGTCATATTCTGTAGCCACTTACTATCAACCTCGCCTTCAGTAGTAAAATTGTATATCGATGATCTTTCAATCTCATCTATTATCGTCTTTCCATCAAGCAAAACGCCTAGTATCTGATACCTAAAATTAAAAGTTGAGCCTTTTTTAATCGGCAATTCTGGAATATTGTAATTCTCTACAAGCCCCGGCAGTACAAGTGGAATATTCTTCGGATCTGTAAGAAAATCAAACACATTCTCCTGTGGAACGTTTATATCTATTTCGAAATGAACTTTTTCTTTTTGCATAAACTTCTAAAAACTACTTTTACTACTTAGCTGCTGATATTTTATTAGTGTGTTCATGATATACTTTTCTCTTTTAGAGTCCTTCTCTATCATGTTGAATATAATAACAGTAAAAAATCCTATACTCCTAATTAAAATCTGAGTTCGTGTCTTATTTACTGTGAGTATATCAAGTTCGTACGTATAGTTCAATTTCATCAAACCTAATGTGTTTTCTATTAACTTTCTAGTAACACTTGCAGAATGAAAAGTAATAAACCTATTTCTTCTTCTAATAAGCAGGCCTATAAAAAATAAAACAATTATGAGATTTGTAATATTAATAAATGGGTAGATTATGATACTTAAACTTAGTGGTAACGATAAAAAAACGAAAAAACTTCCGAGTGTATTGAACGAAATTGCTCTTGGAACACTAATCTTCATACAAAATTAACTGGTGCACGGGGAGGGATTTGAACCCCCGTAGGCATATAGCCGCCAGATTTACAGTCTGGTGCGATTGACCGCTCCGCCACCCGTGCAGTTTGCGCTAGTAGGATTATAACTTTTCCTCTTTGTTATTCAACTGTCGACTTATGAAGTTATCTGTCTTCATAACGACGACTCGCAAACGTCTCAAGGCTTTGTCTTTTGCTTTTCCAAGTAGCGCATCCAGCCTATCGAGCGGCAAATTTATCGAACCACTACCGTTCTTTTTTTCTCCAATATCTTCAACTCTCGGAACCGCGATTGCCATCAAATAAACCACGACAGCGAGCGAGGTCATCAGGATGAGTTGTAATATTAACTCGTACATTTTTTATATCTCGTATCGCGTGAATTCCTCTATCCTTATGTTCTCCCCAATTTTGGCGATAGCTCCTTTTACTAAGTCGCTTATAGTTTCTTTCTCATCCTTAATATACGCCTGTTCCATGAGCTCGTGAACATCCTTTGGGTTCATCGCGGCTACTTGCATCGCGATGTTGTGTACCAAATCCCTAAAATCCTCGGATCTGGCGACAAAATCTGTTTCACAGCTTACATTGACCAACACTCCGACTCTGTCGTTGTGAACGTATGCGTCAACTAGCCCAGAGCCCAATTCTCTTCCCGCTTTCTTGTCTGCTTTAGCTAAGCCCCGCTCTTTAAGGAGTACGGCCGCTTTCTCAAAATCTCCGCCGGCGTCTTCAAGGGCATTTTTAGAATCCATAACCCCAGCGCCTGTCATCTCCCTAAGTTTTTTTACGTCTTCTGCAGACATACTACTACTCAAATCTGTTATTTTTATTTGCTAGCTTCTTCCCCATCCGTTTTCGCTTCTTTGGGTTCTTCTTTCTTAAGTAGGGCCTCTTTCTTTCCTTCGAGTGCGGCTTCTTCCAAAAATTTCATCAGCAATACAACGCTTGCCGAACTTCTGTCATTGCCTGGAATTGGATAGTCAACGAGCGTTGGATCAGTGTCAGTATTTAAAAATCCGATGACTGGAATCTTTTTTTGCTTCGCTTCCTTGGCCGCGTACTGGTTTTGAGACAAGTCCGCGATGAAAATCATTGATGGTAATTTATCTAAAGTCTCTATACCACCGAAAAGTCTCTCCAATTTTAGAAGTTCTTTGTCTTTTTCGAGTTGTTCTTTCTTTGTGTATTTTATAAGCCTTCCGGCGCTTTTGTCTTCCTTTAATTTCTTGAAGTAACTAATCCTGGCGGATATGGTCTTGAAGTTTGTGAGAGTTCCGCCGAGCCACCTTTCCGTAACGTACGGAGATTCTAATTTTTCTGCGGTTTCCTTAATTATATTTTTGCATGCCGGGCTTGTACCCACGAACAGGATTACTCCGTTATTCGCAATAACATTTTTTAAAACATCCCCAGCTCTTTTCAAGTGCTCGATCGCTTTCTGCAAGTCTATAACCTCGAAGCCAGAACGGGTCGTGAGAATAAACTTCTTGAGTAATGGGTTGGTCTTAGATTTTGAGCGACCATAAAACACGCCCGCCTCCATCATTTGATGGAACAATTCTTTCTCCTCAACGTTTAAAGAAGGCTCCTCGCCGGAGACCTCATTTATTGACTCGTCTCGCTCGTCTTCATCGTCCGAATCTTCCTCGTCTGACTCGGAAGCGTCAGTTTCTGAAAGCAAAGAAGAGCCTTTTGTGTCTTTTATCTCTTCAGCCACGGGTCAAAGTATAAAACAATGAGTTAAAATGTCAAAACTCAAATATCCAATTTACTCCTCTTCCCCCGGTGTTTCATTCTCCAATCCTCTATTTCTTTGTGATTGCCCGATAAAAGTACCTTTGGAACTCTATAGTTTTTACCTCTGTGCTTGAAAACTTCTGGGCGCGTATAAACGGGAACGCCTATGCCGTAACGCTTTTCCTCTATTGATTCTTCTTTACCGAGAACGCCTTTAATTTGACGTGAAACTGCATCCACAATAACCATCGCTGGCACCTCGCCGCCGGTTAGAACGTAGGGTCCGACTGAAACTTCCTCGACGCTGTAGAGTTTTTTAATCCTCTCATCCACTCCCTCATACCTCCCTGCGATTAGAACAACGTCCTTATGTTTTGAAAGCTCCTGCGCGTATTTATTATCGAACTGCCTTCCGCCCGCAGAAAGCAAAATTATCTTTGCCTGCCGTTTGCCGCCCAAGCCCGTCTGACGGGCCGTCGCTTTATTTATTGCGCGTACAAGTGGTTCGATTCCCAGAACCATTCCTGGGCCACCGCCATATACACGGTCGTCAACTTTTCTATGTTTTTTATCTATAGAGAATTCTTTGAGATCGTAAAACTTTATTTTAACTAAACGTTTTTTAATCGCCTTGCCGATAATAGATTCTCTGAAGTAAGCACCGAATACTTCAGGGAAAAGTGTAATGATATGAAACGTCATACTTCGACAAGCTCAGTACAAGTGTACCTTTATTATAAACGAAAAGCCCCATGAGGGGCTTTTCTTGAATATCTAGACTGGACTTTATAAGTCTTTGATGTCTTCGATCACTTTATCTACTGCTCCCTTCGGCTCCTCAATTTTAGGTTCCTGCATTTCGGCGGACGCGTTATCTCTAGGTCTCTCATCGGCTCTCGGTTCTCGACGCTCTGGACGCTTTCCACCTTCAGGCTCCAAAATCTTGAGGTTCACTCTGGCATTATTTTTAACGCCGACAATCCTCAAGAGGGAGCGAATGGCTTTTGCGGTGCTTCCGTCTCGTCCAACAACCTGACCCATATCCTGGCGGTTTACTTTCAACGACAATAGCACTCCCATTTCATCGATCTTCCTTTCACATTCAACATCTTCAGGATGATCAACAATGGACTTTACTACAAACTCTAGAAATTCTGTCTCTGGATACTCTGCCATTCTAGTATTACTTCACTGCGACCTTTCGTTTTTGTTATCTTACTCGTCTGCTTTACTCTCTTCAACTTTTGCCTCGGGCTCAACTGGAGCTTCTTTCTGCCCTTCAACCTCGTTTGACGAGGCTTCAACCGCAGGCGTTTCCGGCACTGTCTCTTCTACGGATTCTACTTCCGCTTGAGGAGTTTCTCCTGAACCTGCGACTTCTGTTGCTCCACCTTCAGCGGAGGGTTCCTTAGACGCACTGGTATCGGGCGAGCTGACTTCGCCAGCTTTAACCTTTTTCTTTTTGCGGCCCTGGCGCGCTTCGTAACCGCCTACTTCTTGGTCTTTAACTCTCTTTAGTAACTTAGTTGCTGACTCCGTTGCTTGAGCGCCGTTTTTCACCCAGTATTCAACTCTGGCTTTGTTTACTTTGAATTGATTCGTGTGCGGATTAAACCACCCTAGGTCTTCAGCGTTTTTGCCGCCCAGTTTTTCTCGGTCTTCTTGAACGATAACGCGGAACGTTCTTTGGTTCCTACGTCCAGTAGGTTTCAGTTTTATCGCTAACATACGGAGAGAAGGATAGAGTTAGAGCGGGGCAGTGTCAAGCCGCCTATATCGCGTTCGACAGTTACTCGCTAGTCTCCTTGCTTCGTTTATACCTCTTGTAAACGCGAACAGGCACCGAAATAAATATTACGTATAGTATTTCTGTAAACATAGCGGTTATATCCAACCATTCTATAGTCGAATCCGCTTATAGTCTAAAGCGTTATACACAGACAGCTAAAATGCGCATCCCAATTGACAATCTACCCATTTAATGTTCTACTTCAAAAGTGTTTTAGGGTATGGCATACTCAATACCCAGCTTATTATGCCGCCAAAAGTTAAGACGTTACAAAGCAAAATTGAACAGGAACTCGCAAAAGAGAGTGGCGCTTCTATTGTTGACCTTGTTAATTCACTAGTTGAACACGCATATTCTCTACGTGCCTCTGATATTCGCATAACGCCTACAAAGAAAGACGTGCGCGTCCGATTAAGAATTGACGGAGTTCTCCAGGATGTTTTCACAATCCCCTCCCGTATTCATAATGAAGTCGTCTCGCGTATTAAAATTCTCTCGAGCCTTAGAACAGATGAACACCAAGCCGCTCAAGATGGACGTTTTCGTATTGATATCGAAGAGAGCGGGCCTGTCGACATTAGGGTTTCGATAACGCCGACTTACCACGGACAAAATATCGTTTTGAGAATCCTCTCGGATAAAGCCGAAGAGCACTCATTGGAAACGCTCGGTTTTAGCGAGAAGGACAGAGAAACACTTTTGAAAGCAATAAAACGCCCCTTCGGAATGATTCTATCAACAGGACCGACTGGGTCTGGAAAAACGACAACGCTCTACACATTGATGAAGAGACTCAACAATCCAGACGTTTCAATCATTACCATCGAAGACCCGATAGAGTACGCAGTGGAAAATATTGAACAGATCCAAGTTAACCCACGAACAAACTTAACTTTTGCAAATGGTCTTCGATCGGTTCTGAGACAAGATCCGAACATAATTATGGTCGGGGAGATTCGTGACCCGGAGACCGCCGGACTCGCAGTAAACACTGCTTTAACAGGACACCTTTTGTTCTCAACGCTTCACACTACAGACTCCGCCACTTCCCTTCCCCGTTTGCTCGACCTTGGCGTTGAACCATATCTTATTGCTTCCACTGTAAACGTAGTTATAGGACAGAGGCTTGTAAGGCGTATCTGTCCGAAGTGTGGAGAAAAACATCAGCTCACTGATATTGAGAAGAAGAGTTTGGATGAAACTCTGCCAAATACAAAATTAACCGCCGGACAATCGTTTATGCGCGGAACTGGATGTGACCATTGCAACGGTTCGGGTTATCATGGACGAATAGGTATAAACGAAATTCTGGTTGTTGACGATGCAATCCGCGAAGCGTTCTTGCGCAAGGCTTCGGCCTCAGAAATCAGAAAACTTGCTATGAAAAACGGAATGACTCCCATGATAGTGGACGGTGTTAATAAAGCCGCGGACGGCATAACAACGCTTGAAGAGATTTTGCGCGTGATCCATGAGTAAAAAGGAAAAGAAAACGAAGAAGGCGAAAAAAGAGAAGAAGGAGAGGAGAGGACGCAGGGCACCGAAAGAGGCTAAGTCCAGAGAAACGACTGCCAAATCCGGCAGATTTAAATTTAACAAGAAAGCCGGCAGAGAACATACAACTGCCGCAGTGAGATCTGTAAGGAGCGTTAAGAAAAGTCCGTTCTTGCGTTTTTCTATAAAGGATCAGGTATTTTTTGCAAAGCGTCTTTCGTTTCTTGTTCACGCTAGCGTTCCGATGCTCGATAGCCTTTACATACTCCAGCGTCAGACTAAATCCAAACTGAAGCGGCAGATGTTTGACCACATCATCGAGGATGTTAAAAATGGACAGTTTCTTGCATCAAGTCTTGCAAAGTTTAGTAAGGTGTTCGGTAACTTCGCAATAAGTATAATCCGCACAGGCGAGACAAGCGGTACGCTCGATGAGAGTTTAGTTTACCTCGCGGAAGAATTAGAGAAGAAACAGCAACTTCAGAGAAAAGTTTTCGGCGCGCTCATTTATCCGGCGCTTATTATAACTGCCACACTCGGCGTTGTTGGGCTACTCACAATTTACGTTTTTCCAAAAATTTTGCCGATTTTCGCAAGCTTAGATTTTGAACTCCCGATAACGACAAAGATTCTCATATGGCTAACGAACTTTCTAACTGCCTGGGGGCTTTGGATCGGCGGAGCCATAATTCTTGTTGGTGTTCTTGTAGCGTGGCTTGTGGCCGCAAAGGACAGCGCACATTACATATGGGATCGCGTAGTTATAAAAGTTCCCCTCCTTGGAAAAATCGCATTGAATTATCAGATTGCAAACCTTACCCGCACAATAGGATTGCTTTTGAAGGCGGATGTTGGAGTTGTCGATTCATTTTCAATCGCGGGTGACACAACAAACAACATCGCTTACCGCAGGGCACTTAAGGCGGTGTCAGCAAGTATTATCCGAGGAGAATCCATCTCGAGCCAGCTCGCCAAAAGACCCGACCTATTTCCTGATCTCACGTCTCAAATGGTGGCAATCGGAGAAAGGACCGGCCGTCTTTCTGATACGTTCATATATCTTTCCGGTCTTTACGAGGAGGAAGTTGATAACCGTACGAAGAATCTTTCAAATGCGATAGAGCCGATACTTATGATTACGTTAGGTTTGGTTGTGGGGTTCATCGCAATTTCAATCATCACACCAATCTACCAGGTTACTCAAAACCTAAACCCGTAGAATGACGAAAAAATCGGGATTCACTATGATCGAGATTGCCGTTGTAATAGGGCTATTTGCGATACTTATCTCTCTAGGACTTCTAATGGGAATGGACGTTTGGCGCGGGTCATCAATGCAGTCCGAGCAAGATATTGTTTTAAGTCTTTTATATAAAGCGAGGAGCCGCGCAATATCGAATATAAATGAATCAAACCACGGCCTTTATATAGATGAGGCTGGCGAACAATACATTATCTTTGAAGGAGATGATTATGATTCTGCCTCGCCTGATAACATTCCATTTGATATCGGTGGCGATTTTGACTTTGAGCCAGATAATCCGAAAATTATCTTCACAGCACGCACTGGGACAACGGACGGCCCGTCATTTACGATGACCGGGCAAGGGAAAAATCGAACATTTTGTATAAATGAGGAAGGGGGTATAACATGGCAAAATAACGATGAAAACTGTTTATAGAAAAGAGGGATTTTCGACCATAGAGATGCTCGTCGCATTCGCGATTCTCTCGCTCGCGTTTACCGGCATTCTCACGGTTGTTTTTGGAAATGACAACTTTGCGATAGACGCACAGTTAAACAGCGAAGCGCTCTTTTACGCAGAGAGAGATTTGAACGAAGGACGCAAGCAGGCAGAAAATGACTTTCTTGGATTCGCTGGATTCACGACGACGGCTGACGATGGGCGCTATACAATCACCTCAACTTCGACTGGGTTGACTGAATGTAGTAATTTACTTGAAACGACAGCGTCTTGGAATCCTACTACCCTTCGTGCACAACACGTTACATTGCAAAGTGTTATTGCTAGCGTCGAAGAGTTCATAAAACAAGGCAGCGATTGTGATTCTTTTATCGGTGGGGGGTGGGAAGCGCCTAAGTATTACCAGAACCCAGAAGTAATTCACCCGGGAAGTGATGCGACTGAAGTTGCGGTTGTTGAAAACGACAAGGGAAAATTTGCGTTTGTTACTTCTCTTGAAGTTGGAAATCACTCAACGTTCTGGGTAATAGACGTAACGGATCCGGACAACCTATTGCTTGTCGCTGAATTCGGTGGGAATGGTTTTGACGGAGATCTAACATCTATAGATACTCTTTCAGAGGATGACGTGGTTTACGCATTTACGACTGGTACAACGAGTTCGACACAGCTAACGACGATGTCTGTCGACTTCTCCGCATATCCTGGGTCGGGCCCAACAATAGGGGTAGCGACGAGCTCGCTTCCCGAGGCTCCTACTGGCGATGGTAGAAGTGTATATTTCTACGACTCCAAAGTTTACGTCGGGACAGAGTATCTCGCTTGTCCTCCAACCTGCTCGCCAAGTCAGAATAATGAGTTACACATATTCGACGCAAGCACTCCTGGAAATCCAACATGGGAAGCAAGCCTCAATATAAATCACAACATAAACGATATCTTTGTTAGAAATGATTTCGCTTATCTTGCTGTCTCAGATAACAACGGAGAGTTAATGCTTGTTAATATTGATCCTGGAAGCGACGATTACCTAGACCACCCAGACACAACTGGATATAAATTCAACGCTCAAGGCAATCAAGACGCAACTTCTATTTGGGTTCTTGGAGAAAGAGCTTATCTAGGAAGAGTTGGCGGCAGTAATACGAAAGATCTTTATGTCCTAGATGTCGGTAATAAATCTGGAATAACAGAAGTAAGTTCAACCAATCTTGATATAAACGGAGATGAAGTAGTCGGATTGTCTGTAAGCGGTCCGCTTGCGTTTCTTTCCACAAGCGATCAGAGTCAGTCCCCCTCCGGAGAAGGTGGACCGTTTATCGTGTATAACATCGACGAAGATTCTGATGAGTTTTTGGAAATTATATCAACCTGTCCGCTTAACTTCTCCGAGCAAGCATCAGGCCTCGATTTTATGGACAACACTGCTTATGTTGCTAACGCTGCGAGTGATGCCGTTCGCATAATTTACCCATCACCGACATGCAATCCGTAAGATTTAATCGGACAAACGGGTTCACTCTCCTTGAGACCATAGTTTATATCGCCCTCCTCGCAATTCTCATAGGCGGAGGAATGATCGGGGTTTTTAATATTTTGGAAGGTAGCGGGAGAACGCGCCAGTCAATGTATCGCGAGCAGGAAGCGTATTTCATAACTAGAAAAATTGACGCAGTAATTTCTGAAGCGACCAGTATTGATGAACCAGACGTAAGCTCTGCATCTACAACATCTGGGCAACTCACCGTGCAGGCCGGTGCCGAAACGATTGTGATAAACCACTCTGGCGAGGAAATTTTATTAACACGCGACGGCACTCCATATGAATTAAACGATGCGCTCGTTCCAGCCACTGCTTTGAGTTTTTATTGGAACAATGCTTCAAACACTATTGTTACGACTTTCACACTCGACGATCACCCATATTCGGTAAGCAATTACTATTATGAATAAGAACAACGGCTTCATTGCCCTAATATCTGTAATCGTAATTACTATGATTCTCCTCGGCGTGACAGCCACGCTCGGAATGAAGGGGTTTCTTGATAGGTTTAATATCTTGGAGGGTGAGGCAAAAGAAACTAGCGCAGGACTTGCGGCCGCATGTGTTGAGGCGGCACGCATTAAAATTGCCGATGAAGGAAGTACTTATACTGGAGGCGATACGCTTTGTCTCGAGTGGCCGTGTGCTGGAGAAGATGATGACAAGAAATGTCTAGTTTCGTCAGTCACCCCCGATATACCGCACACTGACGAAAGCACGATTCTCACTCACGCCTCATATAAAGGTGCCTCAACAAACTATGAAGTCGTCGTGAATTACGTCCAAGAGCTTATACCGATTGTCTCATGGAAAGAAATTTAGCTACTTGCATGATTTTCCTATTTATGGTATCAGAGACGTACTCCCCTTTTCGAAAAGAGGGAAACCAAAAGGTCGTAAATTACGTAAACAAGAAAACTAATGAAAAATCTTAAGAAAAACGGCGGATTTACGCTTATTGAAATCCTTGTCGTTATAGGTATTATCGCGATTTTGGCTGTTATAGTACTTATCGCGATTAACCCAGCTCGTCAGTTCGCTCAAGCACGAAACACGCAAAGAACGAGCAACGTCAATGCAATCTTGAATGCAATCGGCCAATATACAGCTGATCACAAGGGAACCCTACCAACGATTCCAGATGACGAGGTTACTGAAGCACTTTGTCTGCAACTTGTTCCAGACTATCTCCCAGCCATGCCAATTGATCCTGTAATGGATGAGAACGAGATAGCTTGTGCTGATATTGACCCAGGTGATGTCCAATACGACGTGAATACTGTCGCAGGAGGCCGCATAGAAGTATGTGCTCCAAATGCCGCAACTGAGACTGCGCTTGGTACCCCAGATCCGATTTGTGTAACACGATAAGAAATTACTAAATCAAACAAAACGCCCCAATCGGGGCGTTTTGTTTGGGGGGTTATTAAACTAAGTATCTGTTTGGGATGTTGTCGAATCCTCAACAATTTTATCAGGTCTAAAGTTGTACTTTACGTGGAAAAGTTCATTGAGAAATTCCGAGTTTTTGTACACATTGATAATCTTTTCCCACGCTTCTTCTATCTTTTGCTCAAGTGGAGCTTGGTCTAGTGTTATAAAGTCATGTGCCAATTCGTTCCTTATGGTATATATCTCGTGTAGGGAATTATATTGATCACCAACATCGTCCCTTAAAATTTCTATGGCTCGACGGAAAGACCTAAAGCTATCTTCCCGTCCGCAGCACTCACACTTTTGCCTCACTTGAGACTCTTTTCTCAACGACCTGTCCACGATTAGACCTTCTATCAACGATGTATGTATAAAAACGTTTTTGTATCTTGTCTTAAGTCTCTTGTTGGTGAACTGACAATAAACATAGTCGCGATTTGATAAATCTCTCTTTTCCCTCTCTCTTAAACAGTCAATCATAGTTGATGATATTAGAACTTGTTCATGATTTCAGATTGGCCGATGTCCTATTTTTGTCGGAGTTTTCGACTGTAGGTTATTTGTGTTTTTCGGGGTGGTCTTTTAGGTCTTGACTTGATGTCTCTCTCAGTTGCCGTACTTCTGCTGTAAGTTTATCAACTTGTTTTTTGAGATTCTCTATGTCTGTTTGGGAAACACTTGATGATATAGTAGAAACCGTAGGAATAGGGCTATAAATACTATCGCTAAAGGTGGTAAGAAGGCTACTTGGAACAGTAAAAACACTGCTTGGGACAGACAAGTTAGGTCTTGAAATAAAATCGTAAATACTGTCACCAGTCTTTGGTGGATACAAGCCCTCTAGAGCTGGGGATTGAAACTCCTTATATTTTTTCTCTTGTTCTTTTGTGTATTTTCCACCGAACTCTTTTTTCAACATATCTACCGGATCCTTATACACAACGACCTTCTTAACAAAGGGCTTCAGCTCATTTTCAATTTCAGCGTACAGCTTGCCTTCTTCGGAAAAGTAATCTTGATCTGTAGCACAAAATATAAATGTGCGACTTTTCGGTTTACCGTCTCTCCTTAAAAAGGATAAAAGAGCCTCAAATGCTATACAATCCTGGTCTTTCGTATGAGCGTTTTCACTTTTCTTTGCCGTGAAGGGATATTTTTTAAGCAGAGATCGTTTCATGCCAGCAATTATTAAGCTGTCCGTGAGTTTAACTTCTTTAGTATTCTTGTTTTTGAATATCTCCTCCATGAGTCGTTTTGACTTTTTATATCCCATAGTAATACCTGTTTGACTTGTTTTCTCAGCTGCCGCTATTGCCTTTTCCGCTATCTTATCCTTGTCGTTTTGGGATCCAGTTTTTCCTTTTTGCAACATACCCTCGACCAATTTTTTTGAATCCTCACAGATTGTACCTAGTTTATAAAGAGTCTCAACTTTTATGTTTTCAGGTACAACTAAAGTCACTTCTCCCTTTTTTAACTTTTCTAATATCTGATCTAACACCTTAATATCAGAGCCAATGATCTCTTTAACGGCGCAGTCAACGAAGATATTAGTGTCTATGAATACCAATTTTTGTTTTGTCATAATTTTATTCTAAACCATTTTATCTACTGTGGTCACTCGATGTTTCCGACTTTAATTGCAAAACCAGGATTCGAACCCAATTTTACTCTTCAAAATTCTCAAAAGCGAGCGGGTGTTAATCCCAAGTGGGAGCGTAGTGCCAAGATATTTCTTTTTCTTGTACAACTTCGAATAAACGAGTCTTCTCTGTGATATAGCTGTCATCCATATCTTTGCTGTATTTCTTCCAGTAGAGTTTTCTAATCGGAAAATCTAATTCGTCTTCTTTGTATTCTTTGACTGACCCTTCGATGATGTAAGTCGTCCTACCACCGAAACATAAAGCTATTTTATTGTTGTGTTTTATATTTCTGTATTTAACTGTTGTGATATCTGTTTCAAAATAAATCTTGCCTTCGTGCATCACAAACCAGATTGGAGCAATGTGCGGCGTGCCATCTGGTCTTGAGGTCGCTATATATATTATTTCTTCTTTCTCAAGGAGTTTTTCTTTTTCCTTTTTGTTGAGCGGCATATCAAAATCTTATCACAAACGCCTATTCAGAAGTTAGAAACGAAGAAACCGCCTTATCCATTAGGGACAAGTATTTCAGACTATCCAAACGACTATTATTCCGATAACCTCCTAAAATTTGATGTTGAGAAGGCTGACTATTATTAGCACTGCCCCAGCGCCCAAAAGACATCCAGCCATTTTCCCTATTGATGAGCCAAGCATTGTTCTCTCTTCGGAGATTTCCTTTTCCCTTAATCTTTCTGCCATATGACCCTCAAAGACTCCAGCAATTCCATCGGTTATGGCATTACCCACTGCTCCACCAATAATTGCTCCAGCTACTCCGGCTATTGCTCCACCTATAACTGCTAAAATAGCCAGGACGCCGTTATCAATTAAACCAAATATAATATCTGGCCATACGTTTTTTATTGTAATTTTAAATAGCAATAAAGAGCCTATACATAGCCATCCAAGGGCAAATATTACCCACCCAATCAGCTGTGTTTTATAAATAAAATAAGCGCTAACCGAAAATATAATAACGCTAAGCGTAAGGACTTTGACCATCACCATACCCAATCTTTTATTCATTTGCTTATTATACCAGACTGTCTTGTCGGGGACTGGAGATTTTTGTATAAAAACAAAGAGGTTATAGACCGAGCGAGAAAACAACCGATATTGGCAAAAGCGCTACAGCAATTTGGATTGCGAGAATTATAAGCGTTTCCTTTCGTGCACTTGAGAACCATTTGAATGCGAAAAACCCGAGCATAAACGGTTCAAGCGCGAGCCACAACTGAAAAAGATGCGCGCCAGTCCCCTCGTCTTCCTGCCTGACAATTCCGAACATAGAAATGTAAGTAACAAGATATACAAAAAAGATGAGTGGAAGCACTATCGGAATCCACGCACTAGGTTTTTTGATAAGTGATTTCATCTTTAGTATCTATCTCAATAATAAAACCCCTATAGTCGCTAGCATCGCTGCCACAGATTTTTTTATAAGATTCTCTCGCTCGCCCAAAAATATGGCAGCCAATAAGACTGTTAATACCACTACCGATTGACTGATAGAACCCAATTGAGCAGCATCACCCCCTTTCTGATAGGCAAGATAAACAGTGACGGCTGAGATTGAATAGAAGATAGAGAACGTGGTCATTTTTAGAAGCACTGATGGTCTCAAGAAAAGTTTTAAGTTCTTAACAAGGCTCGGTCTTATAAGCAAAATCAATAAACCGGGAAGGAAAAAGGCCAGTGATGTATAAGAAAGCGCATTCGCACTTTGTAATATAAACGCATCGTTCGTAAAGGCCACTCCATATACAGCAGCTCCAGCTAATGCGTATAAGTCTCCCCTACTAAATAATGTGCCCGTCTTGGGCTTTATGGAAACCAGGATAACCCCAACTAAGGTTAAAGTAACACCAACGGCTTTTAGTAAAGTAAAAGATTCTCCGAGAAAAATAATGGCCGTGATGATGACCCAAAGAGCGCTCGAAGATGTAAGGATTGTCACCCTAGACGCTTCTGTTGTTTTATAGGCCTTGAACAACAACATTGTCCCCGCCGCGTAAAGCACTCCCGTAAGGGCGAAATTTAATGGAAACTCTCTTATAGGAGGCGCCACAAAGTCATACGCAAAAGCAAATAGGCCTACTAAAAGCGCACACAGTATTTGAAAGACAAAAGAATATGCCATCACGTCGCTCTTCTCGTCTTTCATAAGCACTCTTCTAAGAAGATTCGATACGGACAGCATAACTACGCTGATTATGGATAAGACAAGCCAGTTCATGTGCGTTTGAGTCTAATTTTACGTTTTCCAACACCCAAATGCGAGCGGGCCCCTAGCTACTTAACTTAAGCGAAACCAATTTTGATGTTCCGTCTGCGGACATTGTTACACCATACAGTGCTTGTGCTGCTTCCATTGTCGCGCGGTTGTGAGTGACTATCACGAATTGCGTCTCTTTTGCGAAATCCGCAAGTGCGTCGCCAAATCGCTTGGCGTTTTTCTCATCGAGCGCCGCGTCAATTTCATCGAGCACCAGGAACGGCGGCGGGCTTACAGAAATTAGCGCAAATAGCACTGCGATTGATACCAAGCTTCTCTCCCCTCCCGAGAGAACATCAAGCCCTTTAACTTTTTTCTTTGGCAGTGAGATTTCTATATCAACTCCCAATACATTTCTCTCTTCCTCTTGTGTTTCTTCTTCGAAGTCTTCTGATGTTTTTCTTACCTCAATCTCAGTCTCACCCTCCTCTCCGGCTTCTTCTGTTTTGCCTCCTCTCTGCTTCATGTTCTTTGCCACAAGTTTTGCCTTTCCGCCTCCGAACATTACCCCGATGAGTTTTCCGAACTCCTCGTTTATGGCCTTCATCGCGGAATTAAATTCTGTCGTGATTTTCTCCTCGAGTTCTTTAATAAGCAGAGTGAGATCGCTTATCGCTTTTTCTAAATCTTCGACTTGCTTTGATAGAAATTCGTGCCTTTCCTCCGTCTCTTTGGCTTCTTTTATGATTGTCTCGTCAATTTCACCTATTGAAGCAATTTCCTGACGCAGTCTGAACATTTTGCCCATTGCGGTATCTTCATCCACTAAATGGTCGCCTGATATATTGTTTTTCGCTATTGATGCTTCGAGTGATGTTATACTCCTACCAATTTGCCCAAGTTCCTCTTTTAGTGCCTCGAGTCTTAAATCTACTCGCTCTCTTTCTAGCGCAACTTTGTTTTTGCTCGATGTTAGTTCTTCGTGCAGTTTTCTTGCCGATTCAACTTTTTCATAGGCGTCCCTGAATGTCTTATTGAATCCCTCGAGCGTTTTTTGATATTCCCCTTCTTCTTTGTTTAGTTTTTCGAGCTTCAATTCAAACTCCTTCAAATCTTCTGAAAGTTTTTTGTGGGCTTCTTTTATGCTTGGCTTGTCGTTTTCTTCTTCGCTTCTTTTGAACATTCCATCAATAATCTCAAGCACTCTTTTGGCTTTGCCTCGCAATGTCTCGATGTCATTTTCTTCGAGCAGTTCTTTGGTAATATTTTTTATCTCCCTAAGAGCGCTTTTAATATCAACGGAGTCGTTTAGTGATTCTGCGGACTGGAATTCCAATCTCGCCTCTAGCCTGCCGAGTTCCCTGCCAAGCTCAGATTTCTTGGAATGAATCTCTTGTTTCTCTTTCTGAATTGATTTTAGTCTCTCCGTAGCTTCGGGTTCGCTTTTGCCTACTTTCTCGAATTGTTCCTCGATTTTTTTGAATTCCGGTTCCTCTTTGTTAATTTTCTCGTTAACCCCCTTTTCTTCTTTTTCTAACCTTATAGATTCGTTTTTTAAACGCGCGAGTCTTGCGCCATAAACTGCATCTTCGAGCGCAAACAGTTCCTCCGAAATTTTTTCTCTGCTTTCGTATCTCGTTGATTGTCTTCTTAAAAGTCTAAGATGCGGTTTTAATTCTTCGATCATCGCGTGGACTTTTTCCAAATTAAAACTCGTATTCTTGAGCTTTCGCTCGGCGTCTGCTTTCTTTAACTGATATTCCCTTAGCCCGAGCATCTCCTCTATCATCTCGCGACGATCTGTCGGGCTCGCGGCTATAAATATGTCGCTTTGGCCCTGATTTACAACTGTTAACCCCCTCGCCCCGAGTCGCACTCGTGCCAGAAAATCTATAACATCCTTTAACCTAACCTCCGAATTGTTGATAAAGAATTGCGATATACCGTCTCTCGAAACTTTTCTTGAGATAGAAACTTCTTTGAAATCGACGGGGAAAAACCCAGAGGAATTGTCGAAATAGAGAGTCGCCTGGGCTTGCCCCATTCGCGGACGTTTCTCCGTACCGGCGAATATTAAGTCTTCGCCCTTCGCTCCGCGGAGATTCCTGGCGTCACGTTCACCCAAAAGCCAGCGAATGCCGTCTGTAATGTTCGATTTCCCCGAACCATTCGGCCCTACTATCGCTGTTATGTTGTGATTTAGATCGAGTACTGTTTTATCTGCAAAAGATTTCAGTCCCTGAAGCTCTAGCCGTTTAAGAAGCATCGTTTCTTAGTCATCGATTTTTCCTTTATTATATCAGTATATCATGTACACGATAGGCATCGACGAAGTTGGACGAGGAGCTCTGGCAGGACCCGTTGTAGTTGCCGCCGTGGCGCTTCCCAAAGGATTTTACCCGCGACAAGTGGGCTTGCCGCCCCTAAGAGACTCCAAACGGCTAAGCCACCGCCAGAGAGTTATATGGTTTGATTATCTAAAAGCACAGCCAGAAGTCTTTTATGCTTCGGCGCGCGTATACCAAAGTCAGATTGATAGAAAAAACATTGCGCGGGCTGCTAATATCGCTGCATCTAGAGCTCTCGACAGAATGCTTGAGTATTTCCCGATTGATGAGTTTTCGATTTTTCTCGATGGAAGTCTTTACTTGGGGAGCACGCGCCACAAGGACCTTCGAGCTAGAACCGTTATAAGGGGCGACGAGAAGTTTATTTCGATAAGGCTAGCCTCGATTGTGGCGAAAGTCACGAGGGACGCATATATGACAAGGCTCAACGAAAGGTACCCAGCATACGAATTTCCTCAACACAAGGGATATGGAACGGAGCTTCACCGCGCCATGATTAGGAAGCACGGTCCGAGCAACGCTCACAGGTTGACTTATATTAAGAATTAGGTGAGAATGTGCTACATTAAAAGCACAAGATAAGAGAAATGGGAGGAGTACCTAAACAGCGTCATTCAAAGTCAAAGGCTGGGAGGCGTCGAAGCCACCAGGCATTAAAGCCTGTAAAGCTTGCGACCTGCCCGAACTGTAAAGCCCCTAAGCTTCCACACCGAGCGTGTAAGAACTGCGGATACTATGGCGGCAAGAAATCTAGCTAGGGGGATAGTTTTACAGTCCCTTTTTGAGTGGGATTTTTACGGCAAAAAAACAGATCTTCTTGGTATTGTTAAACGGAATATTGAAGAATTCGCTCCGGGATTTAGCGAGATTGATTTTGCATTGAAACTGGCTGAGGCAGTAGAGAAAAACATCGCAAAACTCGATGAAGTAATAGCTGTCTCCGCACCAGAATGGCCGGTTGAGAAATTACCGATTGTGGATAGAAACGTTTTGCGCATAGGTCTCGAGGAACTTCTCCACTCCAACAGAAAAGAAGTTCCGCCGAGAGTGGCGATAAACGAAGCGATTGAAGTTGCTAAAACCTACGGCGGACTTAACTCTGGAAGATTTATAAACGGCGTTATGGGCACGGTTTACAGAGAGATTGGCGAACCCGACAAGAAAGATATCATCGATTCTAGAACCGACGACAAAGCAATCCCAGAAAAGAAACCAAGCGTGAAGAAGGATACTAAAAAGGAGAAGGCGGAATGAACAAGCTAAAAGCGCTCCAAAATAAAATTGACGTTGAATTTGAGAACATTAATCTTCTAAAAGAGGCGCTGACTCACCGTTCTTATCCAAATGAGAATAACAGTTGGCCGTATAGAAATAACGAACGATTAGAGTTTTTAGGAGACGCAGTTCTTGAGTTGACTGTAACTGATTATTTATTCAGCAACTTCGCGGGAAAAGAGGAAGGCGAGCTTACGATATATCGCGCGGCGATTGTGAACACAAAAAGTTTGTTTAGCACTGCTGGCGAGATGGGGCTTGATGAGGAAATTTTGATGTCGAGGGGAGAGAAAAAAGACTTTGCCGGGAAAGCCCGCGAGAGCATATCAGCGAATGCGGTTGAGGCGCTTATAGGTGCTGTGTATCTCGACCAGGGATATAAAACCGCGAGGGATTTTATAATAAAGCACGTCATCGAGCCGCGACTCGATGAGATAAAAGAAAGAGGAGGAAAAGATGCTAAAAGCCTTGTGCAGGAGCACGCACAAAGTGAATACAAGCTAACTCCTACTTACAAGATTCTAGACGAATCGGGGCCTGCGCACCAACGCGAATTTAAAGTGGGGTTGTTTTTCGATGACACCCTGAAAGCCCAGGGAGTCGGGAAATCAAAGCAAGAAGCCGAGACTAAAGCCGCTGAGAATTTTCTCGAGGAACGCTAATTATTCTATTTCCGCGACTATTGCCATATGGTCGCTTAGTCCGTCAACAAGCCTCACGTTTTCTGTACGCACGTCATCTGTGGTGAATAAACCATCAACCACCAACTGCAAATCCCCTTTTCTGTGGAACTTCTTGTCGATGCTCGTCTTATAATGGAGCGGGATATTATCTTTAAAATTCTTACTAAGTAGAGTAAATATTTCTCCTCCGCGCGGCGCGTTGAAGTCGCCACATAATATAAGTCTGTCTTTTCCCTTGACCAGATCGAGTAGGACTTTTATGTCTTCCCTCTGCCTATCGCTCGACTCTGCATTGCCTGTCCATGTGAAGTGAGTTGTACCAACATTGTAATCGTTTTCTCCGAACCTAACTCGTACGGACACTAACGGCCTCGCTTCTTCGTCGAAAGGCTTGGCGTCGAGGTCTGCCACCGCGTCCGCACTCCCGTAATAATATTCAACAGACGTTTCTGCCTGTTGCTCCTTCGTAAAAAGTGCGGCGCCTGTTGGCTGAGAAGGACCACCCATAGTAGGGATGACGCGAACCATTGGAGCAAACACGCCTTTCATCTCAAGCTCTTTCTCAAATACAGCGTGATCACTCTCAAAGATTTCCTGAATGCAAAGCACATCTGGAGCTTCACGCTTGATAAACGGCAGAACGAGGTCGAGGTGTTTATCCCACTCTATGTTTATTGAGACTAGTTTAAACATGGTTTTAGTTTATCAGAATTGCTTTATTGGGGCACACAATTTTATGCTAAGATTTACTCGAAGAGAAAGCCCAAAATGTCCAAATTTGTCCATCTGCATACACACACTCACTACTCGCTCTTAGACGGCTTGTCTAAAATAGGGCCGCTTGTAGACCGCGCTAAAGAGCTTGGGATGGATGCTGTCGCAATAACGGACCACGGTAATCTTTACGGATCTGTAGAGTTTTACAAAAAAGCCAAGAAAGAAGGCATTAAGCCAATAATCGGAGTTGAGACTTACGTCGCGAAAGGCTCGCGACATTCAAAAAATCCAAAGACGGACTCGGTTCGCTATCACTTAACTCTCCTCGTGAAAAATGAGACTGGCTACGGAAACCTAGTCGAACTCATTACAAAATCGCACCTAGAAGGATTTTATTACAAGCCGCGAATAGACAAGGAATTGCTCGAGAGCCACAGCGAGGGGCTTGTGTGTTTGTCCGGATGTTTTTCGAGTGAGATTGGGAGACTCCTGCGTGCCGGAAAAATGAACGAGGCCGAAGATGTCGCCAGATATTATCACAGTATTTTCGGCGATGATTATTATCTGGAGATTCAACCACATGATAAAGAGACGCTCTGGCCCGGTTTAGTTGAACTCTCTAAGAAAACCGGAATTCCTCTTGTGGCGACACAGGACTCTCATTACTTAACGGTAGATGATGCACCGATCCACGATGTCCTTCTTGCAATTCAGACAAACAACCAAGTCTACGACGAGGACAGGCTGACATTTAAGGAGCACAACTCATCTTTTCGCTCACAAGAGGAGATGATTGAGATATTTAAGGATCTCCCAGAAGCTATCGAGAGCACAGTCAAAATCGCCGACAAGTGTAACTTTGAATTCGAATTGGGAAAAGTTCATCTTCCTGAATATCAGTTACCTAATGGAGAGAATAGCGATGATCATTTAGAGGCATTGGTGGAAGAGGGTGCTAAGAAACGTTACGGAAAAATCACAAAAGAAGTCAGAGGAAGAATTGATCATGAGCTAAACGTTATAAAGAAGACGGGATTCGCAGATTACTTCTTGATAGTTCAAGACTTTGTTAACTGGGCAAAAAACCACGGCATAGTTGTTGGTCCAGGCAGAGGATCGGCGGCGGGTAGTATAGTTTCGTATTCACTAAACATAACCGACGTCGATCCCTTAAAATACGATTTACTTTTTGAGCGATTCTTAAACCCTGAAAGAAACGAACCGCCTGACATAGACATAGACTTCGCTGATAATCGCCGTGATGAAGTTCTCGGGTATATTCGTGACAGATTCGGCGAGGATCACGTCGCCCAGATTATAACCTTCGGGACCATGGCGCCGCGTGCTGCCGTACGGGATGCAGGCCGTGCTATGGGGCTCCCGTACGCACTTTGCGACAGAATAGCAAAGCTAATACCCTTTATACCGAATCAAGGTAAAGAAACGCTCGACAAATATGTGGAGAAGACGCCGGAACTAAAACAGCTCTACATGAGCGATCCGCAAATTAAAGAATTGATTGATGTGGCTACACGCCTAGATGGAGTCGCGCGCCACGCGTCTGTTCATGCCGCGGGCGTTGTTGTATCAAAAGAGCCGTTGACGAAATACCTCGCGCTCCAGCGCGCGCCTCAGGATGAGAACATAACTATCACGCAATTGGACATGCACGGCGTTGAAGATTTGGGACTCCTTAAAATCGATCTTCTAGGCCTGCGTAATCTAACAATTATTGAGGAAGCAAGGCGCCTCATAAAAGAACTGCACGGCGAAGATATTGATGTATCTCATCTGCCGCCCGATGACAAAAAAACGTTCGCGCTTCTCCAGTCGGGTGAGACAACCGGTATTTTCCAATTTGAGTCGTCCGGCATGCGCAGATATATGAAGGATATTGTCCCGACTGAGTTAGAGGACCTAGTGGCACTCGTAGCTTTATATAGACCGGGGCCAATGGAGCTAATCCCCTCTTACATAAAGAGAAAGCACGGCAAAGAAGAAGTGACGTTTATACACCCAGGGCTTGAACCGATTTTCAAAGATACTTATGGAATCGGTGTTTACCAAGAGCAAATGATGAGAATAGCCACAGATCTCGCCGGCTATACAATGCCCGAGGCCGATACGTTAAGAAAAGCAATCGGTAAGAAAATAAGGAAGCTTCTTAACGAGCAGCAGGAGAAAATTGTCGGTGGACTTACTAAGAATGGGATAGACAAGAAAACTGCAGAGAAAATTTGGGAACTTTTCCCACCGTTTGCGAGATATGGTTTTAACCGCGCTCACGCAGTCTCATATGCCTTAATCGGCTATCAGACGGCATACCTCAAAGCACACTACCCCGTTGAATTTCTCACAGCTCTCCTGAACAACGCCGGAGCGGATGTAGAGAGAGTTGCGTTTTTCATCGCAGAAGCTAATAGGACAGGCATAGAGGTTCTCCCCCCAGATGTGAATAAAAGCTCGAGCAGATTTGTTCCGGATGAGAAAAACATCAGGTTTGGTCTCTCGGCCATAAAGAATGTAGGAGAGAAAATATCCGACTCAATAGTTGAGGAGAGGTTGAGAAACGGTCCATACGAATCTCTTACTGCGTTTGCTAAAAGGGCCAAACAGTATGGGTTAAATAAAAAAGTTCTCGAATCTCTTACAAAGAGCGGCGCGTTGGACTCTCTTCGCGTCGAACGGATGACTGTACTTCAAAACATTGATTTCATTCTAAAAGTTGCTGGCAACGGGAGTTCACCTCAAACAAGTTTATTTGGTGGTGAAAACAGTTTTGAGATAAAGCTGAAAGACGCTCCGAAACCCGCGACGAAAACAGAAAAGTTGGGCTGGGAAAAGGAGCTGATGGGTCTTTACGTTACCGATCACCCCATAAAGGGCTACCTCGAGAAACACGGCGGGAAGGACATAAAACCAATAAGCGAGACCTATAAAGAACGAGACAATAGGAGTGTGAACGTCTGCGGGGTTATATCTAGCATCCAGCGCATCCAGACTAAAACTGGCGCTCCAATGCTTTTTGTCAAACTCGAGGACTTAAATGATAATATAGAGATACTGGTTTTCGCTGAAACCTTGTCAAAATACGCGAACGTCTGGGTTGAAAATACTGCCGTGCTCGTGAACGGCAAAGTATCGAAACGGAATGGAGAAACGAAGCTTATATGCCAAAAGATTCAAGCGATAGAAATATAGATAACGTCAGACATTCCCTGGCGCATCTTCTTGCAGCCGCGGTTTTAAAGAGATTCCCCAAAGCAAAGTTGGGTATAGGCCCAACGATAGAGAATGGGTTCTATTATGATTTTGAAGTACCGCGCGGTTTCGCTCCTGAAGATATCAAGGAGTTTGAGAAGACTATCAAACAATTAATAAAGAGCGGACTTCCATTCAAAGGTAAAAAGATAACTCCGGCCGAAGGGCGCAAATTGTTCAAAGATCAACCATTCAAGCTCGAGCTTATCAAGGATTTTGTTAAGGAGAAGAAACAACTTACTGCTTATTCTACTGGCGATGTGTTTGTAGATCTTTGTAAGGGAGGCCACGCAAAAAACACAAAGGAAATTAATCCAGACGCCTTCAAGCTTGTTTCGACAGCCGGCGCTTATTGGAAAGGAGACGAAAAAAATCCACAGCTTCAGAGAATATACGGAGTGGCATTCAATACAAAGAAAGAATTTGACCACTATCTCTGGCAACAAGAAGAGGCTAGAAAGAGGGATCACAGGAAGTTGGGGCAGGAGTTAGACTTGTTCACTTTCTCAGATCTTGTGGGTCCGGGGTTAGCGCTATTCACTCCGAAAGGGACAACGTTGAGAGATCTTCTTGATGATTTTGTCTGGTCTCTGCGAAAGAAATACGGTTATCAAAAAGTTGATATACCCCACATAACCAAAAAAGAGCTTTATGAAACAAGCGGACACTGGAGCAAGTTCAAAAACGAGCTGTTTAGAATAGGTACGCGCGAGGGTCACGAGTTTGCCTTGAAGCCGATGAACTGCCCACATCATATACAGATTTTTGCCCGCAAAAGATGGAGTTTTAGAGATTTACCGCAACGATATGCATCCACCACTAAGATTTACCGCGATGAACAGGCCGGAGAGTTGTTGGGGTTGGTTCGAGTTCGTTCCATAACTCAGGATGACGCACACGTATTCTGCAATATGGACCAGGTGGAGACTGAAGTAAAAAATATTTGGGAGATAATCAGCGAGTTTTATGGAGCCTTTGGCCTGCCCTTAAAACTGCGATTGTCACTGCGCGATCCCAAACAGCCAGATAAATATTTGGGCGATGCGCAGGTGTGGAAAGGTGCCGAAGCAAGCTTACGCATTGTTGCTGATAGAAAAGTAGGTAAGAACAAATATCATATTGCTTTGGGCGAAGCGGCTTTCTATGGCCCAAAGCTCGATTTCATGGCGATAGATTCTCTTGGACGCGAGTGGCAAGTCGCAACGATCCAGCTAGATTTAAATATGCCCAAGCGTTTTAATCTCACTTTTACTAAAGACGATGGCAAACAAGGTCAAATCTTTATAATCCATGCCGCAATTATGGGTTCGATCGAGCGCTTTCTGGCAGTTTTGATAGAACACTACGCCGGCGCATTCCCGGTATGGCTCTCCCCTGTTCAAGTGCAAGTAATTGCAGTTGGTAACAGATTCCAAAGCTATGCAGAAAAAGTTGCCGATGGACTAAAGGCTGCCGGAGTTCGCGTAGAACTAACTGAAGCAAATGAGACCTTGGGCAAAAGAATCCGCGAAGGAGAAACGCAAAAAATTCCCTATCTTTTGATAGTAGGAGAAAAGGAAAAGAAGACGGCTACTGTCGCCGTTCGCAAGCGCGGCAAAGGTAATATTGGAGTAACTAAGCTTTCCTCATTCGTTAAGTCTCTTCAGACGGAGATTACCAAGCGTAAATAGTCTAAGGTGGCATGATTACTCAAAACAAAAAAACGGCCACCAAGCCGAAAATACTAACCGTTGTAGGACCGACCTCTTCTGGTAAATCTGAACTTGCGGTTCAGCTGGCGTTAAATTTTAAGGGAGAGGTTATCTCCGCCGATTCTAGACAAGTGTATAAAGGTTTAAATATTAGTTCGAGCAAGGTGTCAGGCAAATGGGAGCGCCGTGGAAGAAGAAGGTTTTTTGTATATAAGGGCGTCCTGCATCACATGATTGACCTAGTTTCTCCGAGGAAGCAATACACTGCCGGGCAGTACAAGAAGAGAGCAAAAAGATCAATTGACGATATTTTTGGGAGAGGCAGATTGCCTATAATCGCAGGAGGAACTGGTTTTTATATCGACGCACTAGTGCACGACTTGGAGCTTCCAAAGGTGAAGCCTAATAAGAGACTTAGAAAGGAACTAGAGAAACTTACCACTGATCAACTCGTCCATCGTCTGAGAGCCCTAGACCCTAGAAGAGCAAAAGAGATAGATATAAAGAACAGAAGAAGATTAGTGCGCGCAATTGAGGTTGTGGTTATGACAAACAGTCAGGTTAAGCCACTAGAGCACAGCCACGACGACGATCCATATGACGTTTTAATTATCGGCATAAAACTGCACGAGGATGAACTTAAGAGAAGAATAAGCGAAGTTGTTGAAAATAGGATTAGGGACGGTGTTGTGGATGAGGTGCGGCGCACGCACAAGAGAGGAGTTAGCTGGAATAGGATTCACAACTTGGGACTCGAATATAGATGCATTGCAGACCATTTAAACGGCAAGCTGACGCTTGATGAGATGGAGGCATTAATGAAAAAGGAGTATTGGAACTACGCAAAGCGCCAAGTGACCTGGTTTAAACGCGACCCTAATATTATTTGGCTAGATACTCCAGAAAAAGCTTTTCCAATAGTTCAGGATTTCCTCGGCCGCGAAGCTTACCCATTGCCTGGCCAATCAGAAACTTAACTGCAGTCCCTTTCCCGTTCTTATAGTCTTCAACTGCTTTTTTGTTTTCAGAGATAGTTTTTTTGACGGCTTCAATTACCTCGCTGTCGTCTTCGATGCGCCCAAGACTTTTATCCTTTATAAAAGAATGCGGGTCAACGCCAGTTTCAAACATTGCGCGAAGAATGTCCTTGGCAACTCGGGAAGAAACTTCTCCGTCTTCAATAAGCGCTACGAGCTCAGCCATGTCTTCTGCTTTTATTTTTAAACCCTCAATTGCCGTACGCTTTTCATTTAGCAATCCCATTAAATCACTCGTCAAATAATTTACGAGGAGCTGCGTGCTTTTCTCCGTGACTCTCTCCATTGTGGACAGTTCCGAATAAACTTCCTCAAAGTATTCTGAAAGTCGCATATTACTGACCAGAACCTCGACTTGATCTCCGCGCATTCCAAATTCCTTAACAAATCTTTGTCTTTTGTCGGCTGGGAGTTCCGGCACAGAAATTCTGATTTTTTCCAGGTCGATGCCCTCGCTCACATCAAAATCTACCGGCGGGAGATCTGGCTCCGGCATATAGCGATAATCGTTTGCCTCTTCCTTTAGTCTTTGGGAGAACGTCTCGCTTTTTTTATCATCCCACCCACGAGTCTCCTGGACTACCTTGCCTCCGCCATCGAGGACGTTTATTTGGCGTTTGACTTCGTAGCCGATCGCGCTTGCCACGGCCTTGAACGAATTGATATTTTTCAGCTCAACTTTTGTGCCGAGTTCCTTAGCGCCATCTTTAGCGACAGAGACGTTTGCTTCGACACGCATCTGTCCCTTTTCCATATCCGCGTCAGAGGCTCCAAGATATCGAAGAATCAGTTGAAACTCTTTCGCAAACTCGAGCGCTTTATCCGCAGTTTCTATTACTGGTTCGGTAACGAGCTCCATGAGGGGCAGTCCGGCGCGATTAAAGTCTATTTGGCTTCCCGATTTGTCGTGCGCGAGACGCGCCGTATCTTCTTCAAGATGCACTCTCGTGATTTCCACTCCGACGAGATTCCCTCCCTTCACGAACGGTTCCTCGTATTGAGAAATCTGATATCCCTTGGGTAAGTCGGGATAGAAATAGCTTTTTCTGTCGAAGTGCGCCTTCCCAGAAATTTCTCCACCAAGCGCCTGGCCAATTGCGACGAGGAGCTCAACTGCTCTTTTATTTATTGTCGGGAGTGTACCAGGGTGTGCAAGACAGATGGGGCAGATATTCTTGTTCGGGATTTTCTCGAGCGGATCGTTTTTACACCCGCAGAACATCTTCGTGTTTGTTTTTAGCTCGGCGTGTATTTCCAGACCAATTGTTGTTTTATATTTAGCCACTTCCTGAATTATATCTCAAACTGTCTACCCACAATGTTATCTGGGTGGTTCTTATTAAACAATCTCTCGCTTCCCTCCATGAGATATATATCTTTTATGCCAGCTTTGCTTATGGCATCCCAGCATGGCTCACAACACCACCAATGTCCCCAGAGATATAAATCTGCTCCAGGTGTATTATGCCCGTGAGCAACGGCATCTCTGATTGCACTCGGTTCACTATGGTTTTTGGGATCACATCCCGCACATAATTCATAACCCTGTCCAGTTAGCATATTTAGGGTAACGCGGACACAGCCTGCAATGTGCGCTGGATTATTACCTATAGAGCCGACGCCTATAATTTCTTCGCCCTGGACAATAACTACTCCGCCGGGCTGCGCCAAATTGCTACGGTATTTCTTAGCTAACTCTTTTGCGGCTAACATAAAGCGGTCATTTTCTCTGACGTACAGGATGGTACGACCTTCTGGGATATAGGGATACTCGATTTTTTCACTGGCCATATATGGGATATACTATCAGAATTGGGTTTCTATGACTAAGTACGACGAGATATATCAGTCCTTCCTTAAGGATATTATGGTAAGCGGCGTCGCTGAGGTGAACGCACGCACCGGTCACGAAACGAAAGCCATAGCCGGTGCGCATTTCTCAATAGATGTTGAGAAGGATGGATTCCCCATTCTCACTTTACGTAAAATTCCTGTAAAAATCTTCGTCGCAGAACAAGTATGGTTTATAAGCGGCAGTCGCAAGCCGGAAGATTTTCTTCGAGAATTCACGAAAATTTGGGATGACTTCACTAACCCAGGGGACGTTGTAACAGTCGCGTACGGTTACAGGTGGCGCAAACATTTCGGTAGGGATCAACTCGGAAAATTGATTGAGCTCTTAGAAAATGAGCCGAGTTCGCGACAGGGTGTTGTTATTACTTGGGATCCAGCGACAGACGGCTTGGGCGGGGCTGTCAAAAAGAATGTCCCATGCCCGTATACATTCACAGTCAACATTATGGGAGGGAGACTAAACTTACATAACATAGTTCGCTCCAATGATATGATATTGGGGTTTCCTCATGATGTTGCGGGCTTTGCGCTCTTGCAGGCGATACTCGCCCAGAGATTAGGCGTAGTGCCCGGGGTGTATAGTCACTCGATTTCAAACGCACATATCTACGACATCCACTACGAGGCCGCAGAAGAGTTGATTAAGAGACGAAGCGACCACAAGCCCGTTCATCTGCATTTGCCAAACGGCGCATTCGAGCGCGCGGAAGAGAAAGACCCCAAATTGGTTGAGGAAATAGTTGACGATATATCCGCTCAATACGAACCCCTCGAACCAATCAAGGGATTGAAAATTGTTCTATAATACGAGTATGGGTGTTTTAACACAGAGACAAATTTTGGAGAGGATAAGAGGCGGGGGGCTCTTTTTTAGACCTGGGCTCGATAAATTTCAGGTCCAAATGCACTCCGTCGATCTTAGGCTCGGTTTCACGTTTATGATTCCCAAAGTTTGGCATTCAAGCGAAAGAGGGCGAGAAGTTGTAACGCTTGACCCTTTACGCACCACTGGGGCACCTAACTTTGAAGTTGTTGAACTTGAGCAGGGGCAGTATTTTGATTTGCTTCCTCAAGAGTATGTATTGGTTTCCACTCTCGAGACAATCGGCATACCTAAGGATCTTATGGCGGTGTTATATCCGAGATCATCTATAAACAGAAAGGGGCTATCGATTGACCTAACGGGTATTATCGATGCCGGTTACGAGGGACAGCTAACGATGCCGATTAGAAATAATACTCGCGGACAAACAATTAGGCTCTACCCGGGTGAAAGATTTTGCCAACTGGTGTTTCAACCATTAGCTGAAGAAGTTGAGGTAATAAAAAGCCGACACCACAAAAGAGATATCGCTGATGGCCTGGCGCCAGAGAATGAGAATGAAGTTGACCTGATTATGAAGGGCGACATAAATAAACTTAAAGAGACTTACCCCGTTGGAGAAGAAAGTGCTGATTAGCGCGATTGCCGCAATCGGCAAAAACAACGTAATAGGCCAGAACAACGATTTGGTTTGGAAAATACCAGATGATTTGGCGCGGTTTAGGGAGATTACCAAGGGTCACCCCGTAATTATGGGACGCAGAACATTTGAATCTATAGGAAGGCCTCTTCCCGATAGAACAAACATCGTAATTTCGAGAGAAAAAGATTATGCCCCGGAAGGAGTGTCTGTTGTTTATTCCGTCGACGAAGCTATAGAGAAAGCGAAGAGTCTCGGGAATGACGAAATATTTGTGATAGGTGGCGGTGAGATATATAGGCAATTTATGCCGTATACAGATAAACTTTACTTAACAATAATAGACGCCGAAGCCGATGGCGATGTTTTTTTTCCTGATTATTCTGAATTTCAAAAAGAGACGTTCCGCGAGGAGCGGGACTACAGTGGTCTAAAGTACGCGTGGGTTAATTTAGAAAGAGATTAACGCTCAACGTCGATTCCCATAGAACGCGCCGTACCTTCAATAATTTTCATTGCGGCGTCGATGTCGTTCGCGTTTAGATCTTCCATTTTTCTCTCCGCGATAGCACGGACGTCTGCCTTTGTAATTTTCCCTACTTTGTCCTTATTGGGTACGCCGGACCCTTTTTCTATTCCCGCAGCTTTCCTCAAAAGATCAGAGGCCGGAGGAGTTTTTAGCTTAAAGATGAAGCTTCTGTCTTCATAAAGTGTAATCTCGGCCGGCACGATATCGCTTCCCATATCTTTTGTCGCTTCGTTGAATTGGCTAACGAATTCACCGATATTAACGCCGTGTGGGCCTAGCGCCGTGCCGACAGGTGGAGCCGGCGTTGCCTTGCCAGCTTGAATTTGAAGCTTAAGAATTGTTTTAATTTTTTTTGCCATTGTTTTGTCTAGATTTTCTTAACTTGTAATGAATCAAGCTCTACGGCTGTGTCGCGTCCGAATACCGGAACCATAACTTTAATCCTGCCCTTCGCTTTGTCAATCTCGGAAACTTTGCCATCGTAATCCCTGAAGGGACCGTCCGTAATTCTGACTGTTTCACCTACACTGATATCAATTTGGAACTCCGGCTCTGCGTCACCCATTCTCGACATCAGTGCTTCTACTTCTTCGTATGAGAGAGGGGTCGGGTCGGTAGCATCTGAGCCGACAAAACCTGTTACGCGCGGCGTATTTCTGACCACATACCACGAGTCCGGCTCCATAAGCATCTCAACAAGAACATAGCCTGGATAAATCTTCTCCTCTATGGTCACCCTTTTTCCGCTTCTTATCTTTATTTGTTTTTCTTTTGGAACAATGATCTTGAAAATCTTGTCGTTCATGGCGAGCGAGTCCACGCGTTGCTTAAGATAGCGCGCCACTGCGTCTTCATATCCAGAGTACGTGTGTACTGCGTACCAGTGTTTAACTTTCAGCTCCTGCTGTTCTGTGTTCTTCTTCGCCATATGCTTATGCAATTAGCTTCTCGATTATGCTCACAAACAGGAAATCCAGCGCTCCAAGAAACGCCGCTACAAGCATTGAAATTACGATTACTGTGACGGACATTTTGACCGTCTCCTTACGCCCTGGCCAATTTATCCTTTTAAACTCCTGCCGGAGCTCCCCGATGAACAATTTGAATTTGCCAAACATGTTTTTCTGTTATGGGATAATAGCCGATTGTAGGCCTATATTCAAGCTTGGATGATCAAACGTCAAGATTCTTCACTGATGCAGCGTGGACTTGGATAAATCGCTTTCTAGGCACTACGTCTTCTCCCATAAGAATATCGAACACTCTGTCTGCTTCTTTCGCATCATCTATGGTCACCTGCTGCATTGTCCTTTTGGCTGGATCAAGGGTTGTCTCCCACAACTGTTCTGCATCCATTTCTCCTAAACCTTTGTACCGTTGGATGTTGGGCGTGCCCTGGGTTTTCATCGATTTTAGGATTTTGTCACGTTCCGCATCATTGTAAGCATAGTGAGCTTCTTTTCCTTTCGTAATTTGGTAGAGCGGCGGCAATGCAATATAAAGATAGCCTCCTTCGATTACTTTCGGAAAATATCTGAAGAACAGCGTTAGAAGCAAAGTTCTTATGTGAGCTCCGTCTATGTCTGCGTCTGTCATGATAACAATCTTGTGGTATCTCAATTTGTTTAAATCAAAATCATCGGCAATCGCCGTTCCGAGGGCTACTACTAGCGAAACTATTTCCTTATTTGCGAGTATTTTATCGATACGTGCTTTTTCCGCATTCAATACTTTGCCACGGAGTGGAAGTATCGCTTGATTTCTTCTATCTCTGGCCTGTTTCGCGGAACCACCAGCAGAGTTACCCTCTACGATAAAAAGCTCGGCATCTTCGGGCTTAGTCCCAGATTGACAGTCAGCAAGCTTACCAGGCAACGTAAGACCGCTTAATGCCCCTTTTCGAAGAACTGTATCTTTAGCCGCTTTTGCCGCTACTCTAGCGCGAGCTGAGAGAAGTGATCTTTCCACAATCGCCCGAGCATCGCCAGGATGGGTTTCCATAAAATCCCGCAATGCATCCCCTACCACTATTTCAACGGCAGATCTTGCTTCGGGCGTCCCAAGTCTGGCTTTGGTTTGACCTTCGAACTGCGGCTCGCGGAGCTTGACCGAGACTATTGCCGTGAGTCCTTCGCGTACGTCCTCCCCCGATAATGCCTCGTCCCCCTTTCTAAATAAGTTATTTATTTTTGCATAATCATTCACCGTACGGGTTAAGGCGGACCTAAATCCAGTTAAGTGCATGCCACCATCTGTGGTGTTTATATTATTGGCAAAGCTCAACTCTACGGTCTCTGTTCCCTCGTTATAATTCAATGCAGTTTCGACATCTATCTCCTCGTGCTCCTTGTGAACATAGAATGTATTATCGTGTACCACCTCACTGCCATCGTGGTTTAGGTACTCTACGAAAGACTGCAGTCCTCCATCAAACCTATATGCATAGTACATCGGCACTTCACCCCTCTCATCTAGAAGTACTATCTGTAGCCCCTTTGATAGGTACGCTTGCTCTCTGAAGTGATCCAGAATTGTCTTGATATCAAATTCAGTTGTGGCAAAAACTTCTTTGTCTGGCGTAAAACTTATCTTTGTTCCTCCTCTATCGCACTGCCCTACTTTTTTAACTTTCGCAGTCGCCCTTCCCCTTTTGTATTCCTGCATATACAATCCTCCATCTCTGCAAACTTCGGCTTGCATCCATTCTGATAAGGCATTGACTACCGAGACACCGACTCCGTGCAATCCGCCCGAGACTTTGTACGATTCACCACCGAATTTACCTCCTGCGTGGAGGGTCGTCATAACCGTTTCGAGCGCGGACCTTTTTGTTTGCTTGTGAATGTCGACCGGAATACCACGCCCATTGTCCTCAACGCTTACGATGCCTCCCCTAAGAAGCTTTACTTCGATATTTGTAGCGAAGCCCGCCATTGCCTCGTCGATGGAATTGTCCACGACTTCCCATATAAGATGGTGAAGCCCAGACGGACCAGTAGAACCAATGTACATTCCGGGACGCTTCCTAACAGGCTCTAGACCCTCGAGGACATAGATGTCCTTAGCGGTGTAACCATTAGTCGCTCCTTCCTTCGCATTTTGCGCCACTCTTGTCTCTGGGGTTTTCTCTCGGGTTCTTACTTTTGCTCCGGCAGATTTTTCTTTCTCCTGCTTAGGACCATGCTTCAAAGTTACTTTTCTTGCAGATTTTAACGTTTTTTTTGCTTTCATAATAAAAATAGCGCCTTCGCTGACCTTAATAATTCTATCATTTTTCGCCTCCCGAAACAAGCTTACAAACAGCCGTTTTTTGGCTTAAATAAAGGGATAAATGAGTACCTAGTACCTAGTATTTAGTACATACAATTTGTGGAGAAGATTAGACGAAAGAGTATCACAGAATCCCACAGAATCTATCTGTTGTGTGTTACTTCTACATAGAGTGTAGCGAGCAATTTGTGACACCAAGCCTTGAAATGATAGGCTATATTTTTTAAACTGAAGCGGTTATGGAATTTGTTATACCCCGCGACGAAGAAAATAAATTGCTGTTCAAACTTAAGGAGCGCACGGACACCGAGGCTAAGCGCATGCAGAAATACTTTGAGATGCCAGATCTCTCACGTACCACCGGGAGCCCTCTCTTCGAGTTGGTTGAGCGGATAAAAGATGTTCCGGTTCAAAAAGATTTCGATGTAATCAATATTCCGGAGATTGTTCCAGCTAGCATAAGCTTCGACTTGTTTAACTTCGCGCCAGACCACCCAAATCGAAGCAAGTCAGACACATATTATGTTGACGACAAGAATATTTTAAGGACCCACGACACTGTATTTTGGTACTACTACCTAAACCTGCCGGAGATTAAAGCACGAATAGCAAATCACGAAAGTATTGGAACTCTCTGCTATGGCAAGGTATACCGCAAAGACGAGATAGACCGACACCACATGAACATCTTTCACCAGATGGGTGGTTGGTACTTAAAACCGGACAGCGAAGGAACCCTTGGGCTAGACGACCTCAAAAATGTGCTGTCCGAAATTGTTAAAACTGTGTTCGGCCAAGATACAATTTATCGCTTCAATGAGGATGTTTTCCCCTACACGGATCCATCTCTAGAAGTTGAGATACAAGTCGAGGGCGAGTGGGTGGAAGTTCTTGGCGGCGGCATGCCGAAAAAAGAGGTACTGGCTAACATGGGAGTCACAGGTTATAACGGCTGGGCCTATGGCTTCGGCTTGGAACGTCTTGCAATAATTAGCATGAGACTGCCGGATATTCGACTTCTTTGGTCAGATGACGAACGCGTCAAAAAACAATTGGTGCTCGGGAAGCCATTTGCCGAAGTGAGTAAATATCCACCGGTTGTACGAGACATCTCGTTTGTGGTTCAGAATAACTTTATACCGAATGATTACTTTGATTTGGTTCGAGACGTAGCCGGCGACCTGGCCGAGGAAGTAGAGTTAATAGACAAGTACGAGGACGAAGCAAAGTTTGGAAAGGACAAAGTTAGCTACGCATACAGGATAACTTATAGGAGTGTTGATGGAACTCTGACGAGCGAAGAAATCGACAAACTTCACAAATCGCTCGAGGAGAAGACCGCATCGGTGTTCGGCGCGACTGTCAGATAAAGAAAATATCCTATCCAAAAGAAGACACCCCGTCTTGGGGTGTTTTCTTTTTATGTTGCGGGGGCCGGAGTCGAACCGGCCGCATGAAGGTTATGAGCCTCCCTCACCCACCGGGGTGAATTCCCCGCGTCACGGAGGTTATTTTACTCTAGTACCCCCCATTGTCAAAAGAATTAATACTTTGGAACCATAGAAACGAAAGCGACCCCGACTTGAGCGGCGAGGCAGGGGCCGCCTTCGTCCGCTTCAAGCGGGGTCCTTGTGTGCTTTGCATCGCTCACACTTCTCCTGTGACATCGCAGCTCTCCAGATAGATCCCTGGCCGCTCGATTGGCTGCCTAATCCAGGGTATGAGTCCGTCCGGGTCACGCTCATCATCAATCCCGATAGCTTCAACGAAGATGTCGGGGGCAACCACAATGGGTTCCTCGACATCCTTGCGCCAGAGCACCGCGGTCTTCACTTCCGTGATTCCACGGTACGGCTTCCTGCCTCGTACTCTTCGCCAGAGATTCCGCCAGAATCCCTTGCGGAATTTCTTGAAGAGATACGCGGTGGCCGCCTGGAGTGTAAGGCCGGTGTCGGTCAGATCGTCAACGATGAGCATCCTTCCCGACGGAGGCTCCTTCGTGACGTACAGGCAGTGGTAGGCAATCGTCACGTCTGCTGCCTTGACACCGTGAGGCCAATGCGCAGCCCCGATGACCACGTATGGAAGCTTCATACGCTGGGAGATCCAAACCCCAGGTATGTCGCCGCCGCGCGTGATGTATGCCACGAAGTCGGGCTTGAAGCTTGACTCCATTACCATTTGGAGTAGCCTCTCATTCAGCTCGAGGTAGTCCAGCCAACCTACGTGCATCACTCTTCGTCTCATCTTCGCGCCCCCCTTCTTTTGGCATCCGGGATGTAGTCGTAGTAGATGTACCGGAATGTTCCAGCCGCGTAGGCCAGTGCCGGCACGAGGAAAACGGTTAGTGACGCCCAACCTGGAAGCTCGAACGGCAACATCGCCGAAGACAGGGTGTAGAACACGAATCCAGACAACGCCCCAACGCCGATGAGCCACTCGATCCCAAGAATCTCGAGGATTCTTATGTCACGAAGACGCCACCGACTGGCCAGGTAGTAGTTGAACGCGAACGTTGAGCCCGCGTATATAACCGAGGCGAGAAGTGTCGCGGCCAAGAGTGCACCAGCGACCTGCAAAACGTTAGACATTTCCCCTCTCTTTCATGCATCTGTAAAGGCAACGACTTAACAAGACGTTGCCAGATGGAATGTTATGTGTCAACCTTCTCTACTTAATCTCGTAGCGAAGGTTTACAGTAATAGTAATTTCTTGGCTACCTGGTTCTATTGTCGGTGAAGTTTTCACCATATCCGCACCTCCCATCCCTTCTCCGTAGTAATACGGAATCGGGCCACCGAAGTATTCATCAACCGAAAGCAATCTGCCGATTCTAAACCCGCCGGCCTTCGCAATCGTTTCCGCTTTTTCCCTAGCTTCTTCCATTGCCATTGCGCGTGCTTCGTTTTCGTACCCCACTTTATCATCTATCGTGAAGTAAAGTTGCGAAGTTGAGTTCGCTCCGTTCTCTACTACCCCCGCAAGGATGTCGCCAACTTTTGCGAAATCCCGAACTTTTACTTCTACACCCTGCTCAACTGTGTATCCAATAATTTCTGATGGCGGACAAACATCAGGTCTGGCTACACCCGTTACCCCAGCATATCCCCCACCAGCATCGACTCCTGTTTCATAGTAAAGCGGCACCGGTCCACAATAAGTCGAGCTATATCGCGGATACACATTGTAGCTCACGGTTTTTATGTCTTTCGACTCAACGCCGCTCGATTTTAGAAATTCGATGACTTTATTAGCTGTGTCTGTATTTCTGGTCTGTGTTACCGTGAGATCCATACCTCCTTCGTTCGTGACACTGAATGAAAACTGTGCGACGTCGGGAACTACTGTAACCTTACCTTCACCGCTAACAGAAAATGCTGGGGCGGAAAATGTCGTAGAGTCCGCGTACGACATCGTGTAATAAATGATCCCGAAGGCGCCGACCATCGAAAGAACGATGAGCGAAATGCTTAAATAATTTTTTATTGATTGTTCCATGTTTTGTATTATACTGCGGTCTGTTATTCTTATGCTATAGGATAACGATGTATTTACCCTGGCGTTACGCCGGCATAGCTCAGTGGTAGAGCGAGGGATTCATAAACCCTAGGTCGCAGGTCCAATTCCTGCTGTCGGCACAGAGATAATATGAAAATAGCCATCCTAGGATTCGGAATAGAGGGCAAGGGGACACTTAGATTTGTTAGGAATAAGTATCCAAAAGCCGAAATAACAATTCTAGATCAGAAGAAAGACAGGAATTATCTGAAAAATCTTGATGGTTTTGACATTATTTTCCGCACTCCGGGTATACCTTTTAATACTAAGGAGATACAAAGAGCTGCCAGAAGAGGCGTTAATGTAACAAGTGCGACGGATGTTTTCCTTACGGGGGCCAGGGGTACTGTAATAGGAGTAACAGGCACAAAGGGTAAAAGCACTGCCACGACACTCATATACGAAATACTAAAACGCGCTGGTAGGGATGTTTATATCGCGGGGAATATTGGTAAATCTACGCTGGACTTACTCCCCAAGCTTCGGAAGAATTCTATAGCAGTATTGGAGCTTTCGAGCTTCCAACTCCAGGGAGTTAAAAAGTCTCCGGATGTTGCGGTAATCCTCGATATATTCCCTGATCACATGGATCATCATAAGAGTTTTGCCGAGTATGTTAACGCAAAATCCGGAATTGTCAGATTCCAAGACTCAAACGATTTTGTTTTTTATGTCCCGACGAACAAAATCTCGACCGCGCTTGCAAAAATGAGTGCGGGGCAGAAAACCTCTGTATCTTTAGGAGATTTTCCGATGAATCTGAAAATTCTTGGTCAGCACAACAAACAAAATGCCGCAGTAGCAGCAGCAGTGGCGTCACGCTTTGGTGTGTCCCCTCTTATAAGCTTGGAGGTAATAAATAAATTCACTGGTCTCCCGTACAGACTGAGACTTACAAGAAACCTCGGGGGTGTCAGTTTTTACAACGATTCTGCTTCGACCAATCCCCAAACGACAGTCGCGGCGCTAAGGTCCTTTCCTGGAAAGTCGAAGATTTTAATAGCTGGCGGTAAAGATAAGAACTTGAATTTCAAAATTCTCCGAACCGCGGTGAATGAGGAAGATGTGAAGGCCATCGTCCTTTTTGGCGAGTGCAAATCAAAGATGAGAAAAGCCCTCGGAAGCACAACTCTAATTCACAGTTCGAGCAACTTAGAAAACGCTGTAAAAACTGCTTTTAGAAAGGCGAGGCCGAGCGATATTGTGATTTTCTCCCCGGGTGCAGCTAGCTTTGACATGTTCGAGAATTATCGTGAGCGCGGAGATGAGTTCGACAGGATTGTCAAAAAGCTGAAGGGTTAGTATACTCGGAGAAGTCTCTAGAACGTTGGACGCGTAGTGTGGCGCTTCGCTTGCACTACGAGTCCTCGCAAGAAATTTAACATACGAGCACATTAATTGCTCTGCTCGGACGCGTAGTGTAGCCCGGTTAACACGCCTCCCTGTCACGGAGGAGATCGCCGGTTCAAATCCGGTCGCGTCCGCAAAGAATACAAAAACACTCCATAACGGGAGTGTTTTTGTATTTTTGGCGACTGGATTTGGACAAAGAGTCGATTGATGTTCCTAAAACCAGATCGTAATCTCGAGCGCATCGTCGTTCTCTGGCAGACCCGATGGATTATCCTTCCGCAGAATCAACGCACCTCGACGCATAAATTCCGGGTCTCCTTCTTTGTAAGGACTTTCGAACTCCAGAGTTGCCACGAATGGAACAAAATCCTCTGTCATCCATTCACCCTCGGCTTGTGCGTAGTGCTCTCCGATAATTCGACCGTCCCAGTCAACTAGCACTACGGGAAAGGTTGCTTCAAAATACCAATATCCTCTCGCTTCTCCGCTTATCGTAAGCGGACTCGCTATAACTTCGTTCGGCCGCGGAGAGTCTAGGCGTATTAGGTTCGCCTTTTCAAGTTCATTCCCCACATCCTCGACAAAAGTCTGTCCGCCCGCTGTGCACTGTCTCGGGTAACTCTCCATAACTGGATTACCCGTATCCACACATTCCTTGAAATTCGTAACTATTATTTCTTCATCGGCTTTCTCCGCAAAATAAACCACCCAGGTGATGGTGAGAATAACAGCAACGGCTGTTATTCCTAAGACAGTCAGTGATTTTTTCATAGTTAGTATTGTAGTCTACAAGCCCAGTGTGCCGAAATCGTACGCACCGAGAAATTGAGAGACCACAACGGGCATAAACAAAAGTGGAAGTATAATAAGAACGAGAGTGATAATGAATGTCATCCTAAAATATTTTCTCGTCTTCTCAACTGATTTGAAAACTTCCTCGAGTTTCTTGTCGTTATCAAGTTTACTAAATTCCTCTAGTCGCATGTATTAATCATGTTATCACGGCCTAACCTCCTTTATGGTCAGCACCACAACATCCACAGAAGCAGAGCCTGGCTCAAGCTCGGAGTTAATGCAGGTGATACTGAAAGTTGTGATGCCTGTTATATCGAGTGTGATGTTAATCCCCTCTCCCGGCCCTTCCTGTGTGATTATTGCGTCATCTGCCCATTCAGTATCGTCAGGGTCTGAATTAGACGTACAGGTTACGGCTCCAGTACTGTCTGTCCCCCAGTCAAGAAGTGTCGTTCCTCCTCTGGCTACTACCTTTGGTGTTGCGGTAATCCAGACAACTGGAGTTTCTTCGTCTTCAGAGTCGTCGCATCCTAGACCTACGCATGGACCACAGCCGTCTCCGGTACATCCCCCGTTTCCACCTCCGCAGGTGTCTGTGAGAGCACAGTCTTCATCACATTGAGTGTCACTACCGTCTGTGGCTAGATCTCCATCGTTGTCAGATCCGTCAACGCACTCTGCATAGTTACAGTCTGCAGTACAGTTTGTGGTTCCGTCACAGGTTTCCCATGATTGGTTCACAGCGCCGTCTCCGCAGATTGGAGGTGAGGATTCTGTCTGACACGTTGAAGAGCAGCCGTCTCCATTTGTTGTGTTGCCGTCATCACAGGTTTCTGGTGATTCTACGATGCCGTTTGGACAAATCGGAGTGCGTTCTATCTGACACGTTGCTGAACAGCCGTCGCCGCTTGTTAGGTTACCGTCATCACACGTTTCACCAGACTCTACGATCCAATTACCGCATCCTGGTTCCTGATAGTGTGCGATGGCAGATTCCGTTAGGATTGCGTTATCAAGGTCTATTGACGAATCAGGGTTATCCGACGTATTGATGCCGTTCTTTAACCAGTAGTCGAATGTGTATTCTTTGCCGTTGAATGTGATGGAGTTGGGAGCGCTTATCGCGCAACCATTTTGGATGGTGCTTGCTGTTTTTCTAAATGTCGTTGTCCCTGATCCGAGACATGTGTTCAAGGAAATACCTGTACCTGACGACTCAAAGAGTCCTTCGACAGTTCCGTCAAGATGACGAACTTTGGCTCTCATCTCGAGAGTGTATGTTGTTGTCGGTTCTTCTGGCCCACCGCAGGAAACACCTTCGTCTGACTCAACTTTCTCATTAACTTTGTTTTCAAGAACCTGCCAGGCAGAGGTTTCAAACACATCGCCTCCTCCAGAGAGACCGTTGGTTGATTTGAATGAGGAGATGGCAGACGCAGTTTCAGAACCATAGTATCCGTCTGCTCCGTCCTCTGGGAGAGGATAGCCAAGATACATAAGAGAATTTTGAAGTTCTGTGACTGCGGTTCTATTGGGATTGTATTGAGGGTATCTGTTGAGAGTTGGGTATGAAGAATATTCTTCGCAGGTTTGGGTGGTGCCGCCCGTACCACCTGTGCCACCGCCAGGGCAAATTCTCCAGCTAGGTTGCACTGTGGGTTCTCCCGGATAATTTGTATAGGAGTCCTCGCACATATTAGAGGACACCATAACGCAGGTGGTCAGGGACTTAATCGGTGTCGCACATTCATCATCTCCTGCAATGTATCCTTCCTCATTCGCATTATCTGGGTTACATTGTTGCCCAGTGGTAACTCCACCAGCAATCCAACATGAGTCTGCGCAAGTTCCACCCGCCTCTACCGTCCTGGTTCGACATGTCCCAACTAATGGCCCCAGTATTGGTATGCAGTCTTCTGGAAGATAAGCTGGGTCGCAAATCTTTTCATAGTATTTGTCACAATATCTTTCCGTGGTCATGTAGGAATATTCACCGCTGCAAACTCTCAGGTTAGTTGGATCCGCAGCTCTGGCTATTGTACCGAAGCTATTGCTTGATATTTCACTAGTAATAAAGAAGGAACCGAGAATTAGTATTAAAACGGCAAGCGTCCCTACGAAAAAAGCTTTTTTTGTTGATGGATTGTGATAGATCATCTTCTGTCTTATTCCTGCATTGTGTCATTATATCATTAAAAGTGAGGCGCGCGGCAGGCG
>Ga0209342_10000334_pt1 | contig 52730 bp, 47 predicted proteins | sample RifCSP16_2_FD_184023 | JGI IMG/M metagenome (GOLD analysis project Ga0209342, IMG submission 184023) | Soil microbial communities from Rifle, Colorado - Rifle CSP2_sed 16_2 (SPAdes) (version 2) | ecosystem: Environmental > Terrestrial > Deep subsurface > Rock core/Sediment | place: Rifle... | reverse complement strand
GTGGAGGCGGCGCGGGAGGCGGGCATGACCGTGGTCGAGGTGGGCGCCCTCATCGCCTCCGCCCCCGACCGCGAGCGCTTTCTCTGTCTCGACCGGATCCACATGACCGAGCCCTACCACCTCCTCATGGCCCGGGAATGGCTGAAGCTCCTCGTGGGCGCCCGCGGGCCCAAGCTCGCGAGCTGAGCGTGGACATCGAGGTCTTCGCGACCAAGGCCGAGCTCGGTCGTGCGGCGGCGGAGCGCGCGGCGGCGGCTCTGCGCTCCGCGATCACCGGCGAGCGTCGCGCCCGCGCGATCGCGGCCACCGGGGCCTCTCAGTTCGAGTTCCTGGACGCCCTCACCGCGACCGACGGCGTCGACTGGAGCCGGGTCGAGTTCTTCCACCTCGACGAGTATGTGGGCCTCCCCGAGGCCCACCCCGCGAGCTTCCGGCGCTACCTCAAGAAGCGCATCGTCGCCCGGGTCCACCCGGGGGCCTTCCATTTCATCAAGGGAGAGGCGGCGGACCCGGCGGCGGAATGTCGGCGCGTCGGGGCGCTCCTCTCACGCGCCCCCGTCGATGTGGCCTTTGTCGGCATCGGGGAGAATGGGCACCTCGCCTTCAACGACCCGCCCGCCGACTTCGAGACCGAGGAGCCGTACCTCGTGGTCAGGCTCGACGAGGCCTGCCGCCGCCAGCAGCTCGGCGAGGGCTGGTTCACACGCCTGGAGGACGTGCCGGCGACGGCGATCTCGATGTCGGTGCGCCAGATCCTCAAGTCGCGCGAGATCCTCTGCGTCGTGCCCGACCGGCGGAAGGCGGAGGCGGTGCGCGCCTGCCTCGAGGGTGAGGTGAGCCCCCTGCGGCCGGCCTCGATCCTGCGCCGGCACCCGCGGACGACACTCTTCCTGGACCGGGAGTCGGCGTCGCTCCTGAAAGGGCGCGCCGTGGAAGGGGGCGGCGGTGGCTGAGCCTCTCGCCGGGCGCGTGGCGGTCGTGATCGGAGGGACCTCCGGCATCGGCCGGGTCCTGGCGCTCGGCCTCGCCGAAGCCGGCGCCGACGTCGTCCCCAGCTCCCGGCGCGCGGAGCGGGTGGAGGCGGCGGCGCGCGAGATCGAGGAGCGGGGCCGACGCTCCCTCCCCGTCGTCTCCGACGTGACCGACCGCCGCTCGCTGGAGGCGCTGCGCGACCGCGCCCTCGAGGCCTTCGGGCGGGTCGACATCCTCGTCTACTGCGCGGGCAAGACTCGCCGGGTGCCCACTCTGGAGATGACGGAAGCGGAGTGGCAGGACGTGATGGAGACCAACCTCACGGGCGCCTTCCGCGCAGGCCAGATCTTCGGCCGGCACATGGTCGAGCGCGGCTACGGCCGCATCATCAACATCGCCTCCGTGGCCTCGTCGGTGGCCCTCTACGAGGTCGCGGCCTACAACGCGAGCAAGGCCGCCCTCGTCGCCCTCACCCGCTCGCTGGCCGTGGAGTGGGCCCCCCACGGCGTGTGCGTGAACGCGATCGCCCCCGGCTTCTTCGTGACCGACCTCAACCGCCACATCCTGGAGGGGACTCCGCGGGGCGCCGAGATCCTCCTCCGCACGCCCATGAAGCGCTTCGGACGGCTCGAGGAGCTCAAGGGGGCGGCGGTCTTCCTCGCCTCGGAGGCGGCGAGCTTCGTCACCGGCGAGGTCCTGACCGTCGACGGCGGCTTCCTCGCCAGCGGCGTCAACCAGTGATCCCCGTTCTCCTCGTGCTGCTCGCCTCCGCCCCCGCGCCCGTCCGCGTTTGGGAGGACGTTCGTGTCATCCCCACCTACGAGGAGGGCCTCCCCGAGGTCAACCCGCCCTTCGACCTCTTCACGAGCGTCCGCTTCAACTACCCCTACACGATGCGACTCGCGCTCACCGACCGCCGCTCTCCCCGCGCCTGGCGCACGCTCAACCTCGAGAACGAGCACCTGCGCGTGGCGGTCGTGCCCGACCTCGGGGGCCGCCTCCTGAGCTGCGTCGACAAGTCGAACGGGAAGGAGATGTTCTACGCCAACCCCTCGATCAAGCTGGCGCAGGTCGCCTACCGCGGGGCGTGGGCGACCTTCGGGATCGAGTTCAACTTCCCCGTCTCCCACAACTGGGTGACGGTCTCCCCCGTCGACTTCGCGACCGTCCGCCATCCGGACGGGAGCGCCTCCGTCGTCGTGGGCAACGTCGACCTCGTCTACGGCATGCAGTGGCGGGTGGAGCTCCGGCTCCGCCCCGGCCGCGCCGTCCTCGAGCAGACCACCAGCCTCTACAACCGCCGCGACGTCCGTCACCGCTTCTACTGGTGGACGAACGCCGCCGTCGAGGCGTGGGACGACTCGCGCCTCATCTACCCGATGGAGTTCACCGCCACCCATGGCTTCACGCGCGTGGATTCGTGGCCCGTGACCCTCGACGGGGTGGACCTGAGCCTCCCGGGGAACCACCTCCATGGCCCGGTCTCTCTCTTCAGCCACGCGAGCCGCGAGCCCTTCATGGGGGTCTACCACCCGCGCACGCGCGCCGGCGTCGCGCACTACGCCCGCTTCGCGGACCTCCCCGCCAAGAAGGTCTGGAGCTGGGGGGCGGACGCGGACGGGATCGACTGGCGGCGCGCTCTCTCGGACAACATGAGCGCCGAGGTCGAGGTGCAGGCGGGCCTCTTCCGCAACCAGGAGACGTACGCCTTCCTCGAGCCGCAGGAGACGGTGCGCTTCCGGGAGTACTGGCTGCCGGTCCGGGAGATCGGGGGCTTCGCGCGGGTCACACCGGAGGCTGTCCTGCAGGTCGAGCGCGAGGGCGACGCGCTGCGGGTCGGCCTCAACGTGAGCGAGCGCGTGGAGACGGGACGCCTGCGCGTCCGGGACGGCGAGCGGATCGTGGCCGAGGAGGCCTTCTCGCTCGATCCCGCGGGGGTGTTCGCCCGCCTCGTGGCCCCGATCTCGACCGCTTCACGGCACACGGTGGAGATCCTGGGCGGCGACGGACGGCTCCTCGTCTCGCACACCGAGGGCGTCTACGACAACGGCCGGCGGGACGAGGTGGCGGTCGGTCCCCAGCCGAGGCGGAGACTGCCCCCGCGCGCGTCCTGGAGCGAAGGGGATTTCCTCGAGCAGGGCGACGGCGAGGAGCGCAACGGGAGGCTCCTCCTCGCCTGGGCGAGCTACGCGGAGGGCCGGCGGCGGTTCCCGGAGAGCTTCGATCTGGCGAAGGCGGCGGGCCGCCTGGCGGTGGCGCTCAAGCGCTTCGAGGAGGCGGAGGAGCGGCTGGCCGCGGCCCAGCAGCGGGTCTCGAACGACGCCGAGGTCCGCTACCACCGGGGCCTGGCCCTTGTCGCCCTGGACAAGGGCGGTCAGGCGCGCGGCCACTTCGAGGCGGCCGCTCGCGCCCGCACCATGCGTCCGGGCGCGCTGCGCCAGCTCGCGCAGCTCCTCGCCCGTGAGGGCGATCTCGAGGGCGCCTTGGCTCGGATCCGGGAGGCGCTCCGCGAGAGCCCGGATGCGGTGCGGGCGGGGGCGATGGAGGTCATCCTCCTGCGGTGGCTCGGCCGCGGTGAGGAGGCCCGGCGGCACCTCGAGCGGTGGCTTCGCGAGGACCCCACCTCCTCGACGCTGCGCTTCGAGGCACTCCGTCTGGGCGCTCCCGACGACGGCCTCTGGCGTCACCTCGCCGGAGACCCCCAGCGCGTGATCGACGTCGCCCTCGACTCCATGGGGCTCGGGGCGTGGGACGACGCGCTCGCGCTTCTCGAGCACGAGTACCCCACGGGCGAGGGCGTCTTCTCCGAGCCGGGGACCGCGCCACCCCAGCTCCATCCCGAGGTCGTCTACTACCGCGGCTACTGCCGGGAGCGGCTCGGAGCCTCAGGGCGAGGGGATTTCGAGGCCGCCTCGCGGTTGTCGACGCGCTACGTCTTCCCCCAGCGCGCGGAAACGCTTCCCGTCCTCCGCGCGGCGCTTCGGGTGAACCCCGACGACGCGACGGCGCGCTTCCTCCTCGGCTCGCTCTACCTGTCGGGGGGGATGGTCGACCGCGCCCTCGTGGAGTGGGAGCTCGTCCGGCGCCTCGCACCGAGGACGCCCGCCCTCCACCGCAACCTGGGCCTGACCTACCTGCTCGGAATGAGGGACCCGGAGAAGGCCCGCGAAGTCTTGAACGAGGGTCTCGTCGCCGACCCCACCAACGTCGAGGTGTACCAGGCGCTCGATCAGGCGCTCGGCCTTCTAGGCCGACCAGCCGAGGAACGCGTCCGCGCCCTGGAGCGCTTCCCGGACCCGACGTCGCTTCCCCCGGCCCTGGTCATGAAGCTCGCCCTCGCCCTCGTCGAGGTGGGGCGCTTCGATGAAGCGGAGCGGGTCTTCCACGGCCGTTTCTTCCCGCGGGAGGAGTTCGGAACCAATGTCCGGCAGGTCTATCTCGAGGTGAGGCTCCGGCAGGCGCTCGATCTCGCCCGCCGGGGCGACCGGCGGGCGGCTCTCGGAATCGTGAGGCGCCTCGGCGAGCCCGTCCGCGGCCTCGCCTTCACGCGCGACGGCCTCGACGCGTTCCTCGACGGGGCGCGGGCACAATACCTGATCGGCGAGGTCCACTCTCTCGGCGGCGATCCCGTCTCTGCACGCCGGCACTGGGAGAAGGCGGCGGCGGGCGGCGACCGCTACCCGTATCCCGACGTCGCGTTCGCGGACGCCGCCGCGCGACGGCTGGGGGCGAAGGCGGAAGACGGCCGCCCGGCACTCGAGGCGGCCCTTCGCAACTGGGACAACCGGCTGGAGGTGGGCACGAGCTTCCCCGGAGCGAACGCCGTGGGTCGGGGGCTTTTCCTGCGCGCGCTCGGGCGGGAGGAGGAGGCGCGGGCCCGTCTGCTTGAGGCGCTCTACCTCCCCGACGCGCTCATGTCCCACTACGTCAGCCGAACGGCACTACGGGAAGGAGACGGGCCATGACCCGCGCCCGGGCCGCGAGCGCGGCCGCCCTCTGTGTGCTCGCGGGCGGCCTGAGCGGGGGCCCCCGCGAGCGGTACGACATCCCCTACTCGATGGAGGTCGAGACACCGCACGTGCCCTGGGCGCGCCGGTTGCCGGGGGGCCCCGTGCGCGGTTACTTCATCCCCTCCGTCAGCCGCGGGCGGGACATGGTCGAGCTCATGCAGCGTCTGTCTCTCGCGCCGACCACCGTCACCATCGACCGCTCCTGGGACGTCAACTGCTGGGGGATCGGCGATTTCTACGGACACGAGTACCGCGGAGACCGCGACGACTTCGCGACCGTCTACTCCTACGTCGAGGAGGACCTCACGGGACGGGCGGAGTTCGAGGTGATGCTCGTCCCCGGGCTCAACGGCTGGTCGCGGATGACGCGGAAGACGCGCGACGCCATCAGGAGGCGGATCGAGGAGGGCGCGGGTCTGGTGCTGCTCCATCCCTTCGTGGGCGACGTGAAGGGACACCCCTTCAGGGGCGACGAGAGGGAGGGTGACACGCGGATCTGGGAGGTCTCGCCGCTCGTCGGCATCCCCGACGACTTCGTCAACGAGCGCGGCTACGCGGTCGTCAACGAGGCGGCGATCGCGAAGGCTCGGTGGGAGAAGGCGGGCCGTCACTTCATCACCGACGGGGTCGCCCTCGACCTCTTGCCCGAGGGACGCGTCGGTGACCGTGTCTACACCTACGAGCCGCGCGGCGAGGTGCTGATCCGCGCCGGAGGACACCCCGTGCTCGCGGTGAAGACCTACGGCAGGGGGCGGGTCGTCGCCTTCGCCTACGTCGAGGACGGCTTCCTGCCGGAGGCGGTCGACACGATCGACTCCCGTGTCTACTGGGACTACTGGGAATACCAGTACGCCCTCCTCGCCCGCTCGCTGCTGTGGGCGGCGAAGCGCGAGAGCGACCTCGCGATCGAATCGCTGCGTGCGGAGGCCGACGCCGGTCTCGAGATCGCCCTCCGGACACCGGCGCCGCGCGAGGTCGAGATCGCGGTGACGGGCCGGAGCGAGTTCGGTCCCGCCGTCCGCGCGCATCGCTCGCGCCATGCGCTCACCGCGGGGTCGAACGTGCTCGCCGTTCCCGCCTCTGAGCTGCGACCCCCGGAGGGCTTCGCGGGAGGCCGGCAGATCCTCGACGTGATCGTGCGCGACGCGGACGGGGCGACGCTCGAGTGGGGCTCGGCCACCTTCGAGGTGGCTAAGCGCGCCGCGGTCGCCGGGGTCCGGACCGGGACCGACGTCTACCGCCAGGGCGACACCGTGAGCATCGTCGCCCGGGCGGCGGGAGACCTCGCCGGGCTGCGCCTGCGCGTCGACGTCCGGGACGATCTCGAGCGCCTCGTCTTCCGCGAGGAGAAGCCCACGCGGGGGGAGACGTACTTCTTCGTCGATCTCCAGGAGTTCCTCGGGAGATACGCCCGCGTCACCGCGGAGCTGGTGGACGGGCACGGCGCGGTCGTCGACCAGCTCCGGGCCAAGCCCGTCCTGGTCGTGCCGCGCGAGCGACGCTCCCAGGACTACCGCGCGCTCATGTCCTTCGAGGACTCACCGGCGTATCTCGCGTCGCTGCGCAAGTCCCGCCAGCACGCCCTCGCCATCGACCCCGGCTTCACCTGGGGAGGGGAGGTCAACAACGACCTGCACCTGCCGCGGGGATACTTCGGCGTCTACTGGTACGACCGCGGTCCCACGACACCCGAGGGGATGGAGAAGGCGATCGCGGAGTACGAGAGGACCGGCGAATTCGAGGCCCTCGCCTACCTCACCAAGAAGGAGCTCTTCAAGAGGACGGGAGACAAGAAGTTCCTCGTCCGCACCCCGAGCCTCGACGACCCCGGGGTGCAGCGCCTCCTGCGTAGCCTCTCCCGGCGCCTGGCCGGCAACAAGGCTCGCTACAACCTCGACTACTACTTCGTCGGCGACGAGGGATCGCTGGGCGCCTACGCCGATCCCGTGGATTTCTGCTGGGGGCCGCACACACTCGCCCGCTTCCGGGAGTGGCTCAAGCGCCAGTACGGCTCGCTCGAAGCGCTGAACGAGGAGTGGGGCGCCGCGTTCGCGGACTGGGATGCCGTCATCCCTCTGACGACGGACGAGGCACGGGAGAGCGGCCGCTTCGCCCCCTGGGCCGACCACCGCTCCTACATGGAGGTCTCGTTCGCGAACGCGTACCGGACCGTGCGCGAAGGCGTCGTCGAAGGCGACCCCGAGGGGCACATCGCGGTCTCCGGCACGCAGGTCACGAACCCCTGGAACGGCTGCGACTGGTACCACCTCGATCAGGTGATCGACGACTTCCTGTCCTACAGCGGCGGCAACCAGTGGGACCTCCACCGGTCGTTCGCCAAGCCGGGTTCGGCGGTGGGCTTCTGGACCGGCTACGGCCGCCGCGGGGTCGCCGTGCAGCACGAGATCTGGACGGCGGCGCTCTCGAACGTCCTCCACCCCAACCTCTTCTGGAGCTACTCCGTCGTCAACCCCGACCTCACCTGGTCGAAGTCGGGGCGCGACATGGGCGAGGTCTTTGGCGCCCTGCGCTTCGAGGGGCTGGGACGGCTCCTAGCGGGGGCGGAGCGCCTGGGCGACGGCGTCGCGGTGCACTACTCGATGCCGTCTGTGCACGCGGCGGGGGTTTTCGGCCTCCATCCCGGACGCGGCGAGGGGGCCGAGGGAAGCCTTCCCGCCGATCGGGACGGATGGGTTCGCCTCCTGGGCGATCTCGGTCTCTCATTCGACTTCGTCGCTTCGGAGCAGGTGGAGCAGGACGCGCTGCGCACGGGGCGCTACCGCGTCTTCGTCATGCCGCTCTCACTTGCCGTCTCCGCGAAGGAGACCGCCGCCCTCCGCCGCTTCGCCGAGGACGGCGGCATCGTCGTCGCCGACGCCGCGGCCGGGCTCATGAGCGAGCACTGCGCGTGGCGGGGCTCAGGGATGCTGAACGACCTCTTCGGCATCGATGCGCCCCCGTCCGAGCGGCGGGACCCGCGCGCGCACACGTCGGGTCCGGTTTCCGTCACGAGCGAGGGCGCGTCGTGGGGGCTCCGGGCAGACGACCTCGCGGGCCTCGAGGCCCGCGAGGCGGACGTACGCGCCCGAGGGGGGGCGGCCCTCCTGAGGATCGGCCCCGCAGAGGCGGCCATCGTCCGCCGCGTCGGCAAGGGCTGGGCCGTCTACCTCAACCGGCTCCTCGACGGCTACGCGGACGAACGAAAGAAAGGATACGGTGGCGCGGCCGACCGCGCTCTCCTCGGACGACTCCTCGAGCACCTCGGCGTCGCCGCCCCGGTCCGGATCTCGACACCTGCCGGCTCCCCCGCCGAGCGCGTCCGTATCGCCCGATATCGCTTCGGCGAGGGCGAGGTCGTCGCCGCGCTCGTCGAGCCGGCGGACGTCACGTCGGTACAGGGCGCGGACGGCGTGACGGTCTACGAGGACGCGGGCCTGGGACCGGTCGCGCGCCACGACCTGGTCGTCCGCCTGCCACGTGTCTTCCACGTCGTGAACGCCCGCACCGGAGAGCCCTTCGGTCGGACCGACACCGTGAGGGCGTCGGTCCGTGCGGGCGACGCGCTCGTGCTCGGCCTGAGCCCGGAGCAGCGGGAGGTGCGCCTGAGCGGACCCACCGCGGCGGCGCGCGGCGAGCGCGTCGCCTTCACGCTCACGGCCTCCGGGAGGGGCCGGCAGCTCCTGCGATGCCACGTCTTCGGACCCGCAGGCGCCTTCCTCTACGAGTACGCCCGCAACGTCGTCCTCGAGGGCGGGACGGGGACGTTCGTCCTGCGCTCGGCCCTCAACGACCCCGCGGGCCTCTACCGGGTCGCGGCCACCGACGTCCTCACCGGCGCCCGTGCCGAGGCGAGGGTGAGCCTGGAGTAGGGGGCAGCCCCGCCCGGCGGTCTCAGGGCCGCGGCGCCAGAAGCCGTCCGCACATGCTGCAGCCCACGCAGGCCGCGCGCTAGACTTCAAGGTTGCTGGGGAGCGCGTTCGGACGGAGAGCGCGCCGCCAGCTCGACCTCGCTGACGCCCGGGCGTGGCCATGGCGTAGGAGCGGACGTCGATGCCCATTTCGCAATAGGTCGAGCAGTTCCCGCAGGAGATGCACATACCCTTCCTTCTTGCAGCGCACTTTGGCTGAGCTCGCGCCCGTGCGGCTGTGTGCGGGGCAGGTGCGGTCTGGTGCAGTTTGGTGTATCCTATGGGCATGCAAGCTGCAGACAAGTCACTGCGCCAGAGTGTGAGCCTGCCTGCTCGTGTGGCCCGCCGGGTCAAGGCCCTGGCCAAGAGAAGGAAGACAAGCGCCAACCGAGTGATCACCGAGCTGATCGAGTCTGGCCTAGAGGCACGGGAACAGGAGCGAAGACGGTTCTTTGAGCTTGCCGAACGACTCGCCAGCTCCAAAGAGCCAGAGGAGCAAAGGCAGCTCAAGAACGAGTTGGCCCGCTTGACCTTTGGTTCCTGATGCCGAGGATCCGGTGGACCGACCTGCCACCGGCACTCCGCGACCATCTCTTCGAACGACTCCGCGAGCGGAAAATCTCCGCGGAGGACCTCTACCGGCTCAAGCTGTGGCAAGAGTCCGACCCCGATGCACCGGACGGGGACTGGTACAAGGACTTCGGGTCGTTCAAGATCTGCGGTCGCGGCGAGTACCCGACAACCTTCCTGCTGCGAGGCCAGGTCGCCAAGGGGCAGAAGCTCTGAAGGCGGACTCTCGCTCTGTCGTTCCGAAGGCTACAAGGCGACCGCGTAGACCCGGATCGGCTCGCCGGCCTTGAAACGGACCGGCTTGTTCTCCAGCTTCAGCACCCCGCGGGGGCAGACGCGGGCGCACATGCCGCAGCCGACGCAGGCCGCGCGCTTCACGTCCTGGGTCGGCCATGGCGTAGGCGCGGACGTCGATACCCATTTCGGAGTAGGTCGAGCAGTTCCCGCAGGCGATGCACATGTCCTTCCCGACCGTGATGCGGAAGCGCCACGCCGACACCCCGCCCGCCCTCGCCAGCGACGCGCCCCAGCAGCCCCTCTGGTCGAGACGGGGGGCGAGGAATTCGGCCGCTCGGCGGCGCTGATCTACCCTGCCACGCGCAGGACGCGGAGCGCGAATGCCGCCTCATTCCACTCGGCCAGCACGGTCCCCGCGGGCCGGATCCCTAGGTACTCGGCCGGCTGCTTCGATGCCATGGGCACCACCTCCCTGAGGGGAAGGCCGGTGAACCGCACGGCGTTGCCGACGGCCACGTTCATGAGCAGCGCCGATCCGGCCAGGTTCAGCGCACCCGGGACCGCGACACGGCCCGTGGCGCTGAGCTCGACGCGCTGCTTCCCGAGCGTGTAGACGCCGGGCGGCATCCCGGCCGCCGCGATCGCGTCCGTCACGAGGATCGTCCGGGCGGGCGTCTTGGCCCGGATCATGGCCTTGACGGTGGCTGGCGGCAGGTGATGACCGTCGACGATGAAGCTGGCCCGGAGGCGATCCTCGGCCAGCTGCTCCCAGATGACGTTGGGGTGCCGCGGCAGCATCTGCGCGCAGCCGTTGCCCAGGTGCGTCGAGAGCGTGGCCCCCGCTCTCACCGCGTCCTGGATCTGCGGTCCGACCCCGGCGGTGTGGCCGATCGCGACCTTGACCCCGCTGGCCACCAGGTGCTCTATGACGCGCAGCGCCCCCGGTACTTCCGGGGCGAGCGTCACCAGCCGTATCCGGCCCTCGGCCGCGTCCTGGCGACGGCGGAAGTCGTCAACGTCAGCGTAGCGGACGTGCTCCCGTGAATGCGCACCGCGCGGGCCGTCGTCGGGCGAGATGTAGGGTCCCTCCATGTGGAGGCCGGCGATCGCCGGGTGCGAGACACGGACGAGTGTCCTCGCGCACGCGCGGAAGGCCTCCAGCGAGGACGTGACCAGCGTGGGCAGGAAGCGGGTCACGCCGGTCTTCTCGATCGCGCCCACGGCGTGGAGCACGCGCTCGGACGTGATGGCGGGATCGGAGAAGTCCACTCCCGCGAAGCCGTTCACCTGGAGGTCGACGAAGCCCTGTAGCTCCACCATACGCGGCTCAGCGGACTCGTCGCCCTGCGCCGAGCCACTCTCGCATGGCGACGAATCGGCAGAGGCGCGCTGACCTCCCTGCGCCAGCGCCGCGGCCGCCCCGGCCACCCCGGCGCTCAGGAACGCGCGGCGTCTCTTATCCGCCATGCTTCACTCGTTCCCGTGCCCCTGACCCGCCCGGCCCGGCCGAGGCGCCGCCTCAAAGGGCTCCGCCATCATGCCCGAATGCTCGCCAACCTAGGATCGGCTTATTGATGTAGCCATTTTCGTAGACTATAATATATATTAGTAGGTATACGGCATGGGATACACGACAGTCCGGATCAGTAGCCGCGCACACAAGGCCCTCAAGGAGCTGGCGACGAACGACGGGCGGCCCATGCAGGCGCTCCTTGACGAGGCGGTAGAAGCGCTGCGCCGCAAGCGCTTCCTCGAGCGGGTCAACGAGGCCTTCGGGGGCCTGAGGAAGGACGCGGCCGCCTGGTCGGCTCTGGAGGCCGAGCGAAAGGAATGGGACTCCACTCTCCTCGACGGGCTTTCCGTCCATGAGCGTGGCCCCGTGTACGGGGCGCGGCACGGAAAGGCTGCCCGCCGAGGCAAGCGATGACGCCGCCCGCGCGCGGCGACATCTGGCTGGCCAACCTCAGGCCGACGCGGGGACACGAGCAGGCGGGCCGCCGACCCGTCCTGATCGTTTCGGAGGACCTGTTCAATCAGGGACCCGCCGGGCTCGTGATTGTGCTGCCGGTGACTTCCACGATCCGATCGATCCCGGCGCACGTCCCGGTGGCGCCTCCCGAAGGGGGTCTTCGCCATCGCAGTGCCGTACTCTGCGAGGCCGTGCGTTCCATCTCCACGGAAAGGCTGATCGCGCGCTGGGGCGCGGTCAGCGCGCGGACCATGACCGAGGTCGAGGATCGGCTCCGGATCCTCCTTCGGCTGTGAGTTATCAGGCGCACCACTCGAGGGCGGCCGCCAGGTAGACCTCCGCCGTCCGCAGGACGGAAGCGACCTCGACGTACTCGTTGGCGTTGTGGCTCCCCGCCCCGCGCGGGCCGAAGAGGAGCGTCGGGATCCCGAACTGGCGTTGGACGAGGAAGGCGTCGCACGGCCACTCGGAAGCGGAGAGCGCGGCCCCTTCTCCGAGGACGCCTCTCGCCGCGCCGTGCAAGCAGCGCGTCCAGGGATGGTCGGCCGGGAGCTCGTGGCCGAGGAGCGGCGGGTCCACGAGCGGCCGGACCTCCACGGGGTGGCGCGAGAAGAAGGGATCGCGGGCGCAGAAGAGGCGCAGCGACTCCTCGATCTCGCCGACCAGCGCCGGCACGTCCTCGTGGGGGAGGAACTGGAAGTAGACGCGCAGGCGAGACGTGAGGGGGACGCTCCACGGGATGTCGGGATCGAAGCGGTTCGACTCGAGGGCGAGGACCTGGACCGGCGCCGGGTCCGCGAAGTCCCGGTAGGCCTCGCCGCGGTCGACGCGGCGCCGCCTCTCCACCCAGGAGTCGATCCAGCCGAGCAGCCTCCCGGTGGGGATCGCCGGGCTGACCACCTCTTCCTTCGAGAAGTACGCCATCGGATCGCCGGCGCGGCACACGAGGTCGAAGAAGTGGCCGCCCCGCGTGGCGCGGACGACCGCGTGGTTCGTCCCCTCGGCGATGGCGCAGGCGTCGGCGCGGTCGCCGCGCAGGCGTCCGGCGAGCGTCCCGCCGCCGCCGGCGAACTCCTCGTCGACGACCGACTCGCAGAGCAGGTCCCCGCCCAGACGCACCCCGGCCTTCTTCAGGGCGACCGCAACACCGAACTGCGCGGTGAGCCCGCCCTTCATGTCCCAGCTCCCCCGCCCGTGAAGGCGTCCCTTTCGGATGACCCCCGAGAAGGCGCCGTCGCGCCAGGGGTCGGGACGCGTGGGCACGGTGTCCATGTGCCCGGAGAGGAGCAGGCTGCGCCCGCGGCCGGTTCCGGGAAGGCGCGCGATCAGGTTGTGGCGGCCGGCGTAGCGGCGGTCGTGCCGCACCCAGGCGTGGCGCGACCGTTCCAGGAAGCCGACGTCGTACAGCTCGACGTCCAGCCGGTGCGGCTTGAGGAAGCGGCGCAGCATCTTCTGGGCGCCGGTCTCCTTGCCGTGGGGCGGGATGGCCACGGTGTCGACGCGCACCAGGGCCTGGAGCATCCGGATGAGCTCCCCCCGCAGCGGCCGCAGGAGCCGGCGCGCGTCGCGGACGGTGTCTTTCCCTGGCCTCACGCGCGCGCCTCCAGGACGAGCCGGCCGAGGGCGGACGGCAGCTCGACACGGTGCTCGCGGGCGAAGACGGCGAGGGCGTCGAGGCTCAGGCCCTCCGGGATCGTGTGCGGCGAGCCGACGCTGAAGGCAGCGGCGCACATGCCCAGCGTGAAGGCATCGCCGAAGGGAGCGCCCGCCGCGAGGCCGGTCAGGATCCCGCCGAGCAGCGCGTCCCCCGCCCCCGCCGTGCTCTTCACCGGCACACGCGCCGCCGGCCGACTCTCCAGGCGACCTTCGGCGAGGGCGAAGGCGCCGCGTCTGCCAGCGCTGACGACCACTTGCGGCGGCGTGCCCGAGCGGAGCGCCGCGCACGCCTCGAGGCAGGGCCGCGGGTCTGCGGGATCGAACCTCACCCCGCCGAGCGCCGACGCCTCGTCTTCGTTAAGAGCCAGGAGTTCGACGTGCGCGAGGAGACCCGAGGCCCTGACCGCCGCCGCCTCCGCGGAGGTGAGGGTGGCGGCGCGGAACGCACCGCGGCGGGTCGCCTCCTCGAGAAGACGTGCGCGCGCCACGAGCGGGACCTCCGGCGCGGCGAGGGCGATCGTTCCTTCGTCGAGGAGCGCCGCCGCCTCCTCGACGTCGGCCGCGGTCAGGGCCGAGGCCGCGGAGTCGGTGGTCGTGATGTTCCCGCCCGAGCCGTCGGGGTACTGGAAGCAGACGCTCTGGAGGGTCGGCCGCCCCGGCACCGCCCGCACGAAGCGAAGGTCCATGCCGGCCTCGCCCATCTCTCGGAGGAGGCGCTGGCCGGTCTCGTCGTCACCCACCTTCCCCACGGGGACGACGTGGAAAGGCAAGCCGCCGGGGCGGGCGCCGAGGAGCACCGCCGGGTAGTGGGCGATGATGTGCAGCTTGCAGTAGTCACGGACGTCGAGGAGCCGGCCCGGACGGCTCTCGTTGCGGCCGAGGTCGTGGTCACCCTCGAGGGAGAAGACGACCCCGGCTCCGATCCCCCCGACGCCGACGAGACGCCGAAAGCGGCTGCCCGGGCCCGGCTCTCTCACCGCAGCTCCCACTCGGGGTGCTCGCTGATCGGGTGCCGGGCGGTCTCGAACGTGGCCGTGATCAGCGCGTCCGGATGGCGCTGGAGAAGCGAGATCGGGTACTCGGGCGTCGGTTCCGAGAAGAGGGCCACCCGCAGCGCGGTCTGCTTCCAGGCCCCGGTGTCGCTGAAGACACGCACCTGACGCGCGGAGAGGCATTCGCGCATGCCCAGCGTCACCGAGAGCGGGGGGACGAACTGGTAGGCGGCGCCGAAGGTGCGGTGGGCCAGGGCCAGGACGGTGTCGAGGTTGTTCTCCTGAATGCGGATCGTCGAGGCGGCGAGCTCCTCCAGCGTCACGTGATGGAAGGGGTGGCGCCGCGCCTGGTTGTAGGCGACGTGTCCGTCCTGGCCCCACCCGCCCAGCGTGATGTCGACGGGGGCGGCGTCGATGGCGGCGCGGACTTGTTCGATCGTGGAGGGGAGGAGCCAGTGGCGCTGGGTTTCGGGTACGTTGAGACGCGCCTCGATGCCCCCGTAGAAGTGCCTCTCCATGTACGAGCGGAAGTTGTAGGGATGGCCGGCGGGCAGCGGCCGGCCCTGCCAGTCCAGGCATTCGTCCATGTGGAAGACGATCAGGCGGGCGAGGGAGACCCGCCGGGAGTTGACCTCCTCCGTCCACGGGGCGTACCAGGCGCTGGGGCCGCAGGGCACGATGGCCCGCGTCTCGAGGCCCTGGGCGTTGCGGGCGGCGATCGTGTCCACGAGCTCCCGCGCCATGACCCGGCCCATCTCCGCCGAATCCGCCACGAGCCGAAAGGGCACGCGCAGCTTCGGGTGTCCAAGAAGCTCGCGGGCCGGGATACGGCACCACTCGAGGAGGTCCTTCGGATGGACTCGATCGCTCATGCCCCTCAGAGCTCCAGCACCTCGTAGATCTCGGTGTAGGCGTCGAGGAGGTAGACGAAGGGCATCGTCAACCTCGATCGCGCGTGTCGAGCGCGCGGAAGAGCTCACGGATCTCCCCGATCCCCTTCACCGCGACGAGGAGGGAGACCAAGGTGAAGGCGCCGAAGGAAACCCAGAACACGATCTGCCAGAAGGTCTCCAGGCTCATGCGCGGGTCTCCCGATGGGATGGGTCGGGGCCGGGGACGACGAGCGAGCCGGCGATGAACCCGAGGGCGGCCAGGGCCCAGCTCAGGTTTCCGGCGGCGGCCACGCCGAGCCGGAGCGTAGGAAGCAGGTAGGCCAGCGAGGCCGTCGCCCCCAGCACGAACGAGAGGACGGCGCCGGTGCTCGAGGCCCTCCGCCAGTAGAGCCCGCCCACGATCGTGATCAGGGTCGGGGCCATGAAGAGGTTGGCCGTGACCTGGAGGTAGAAATAGGCGGGGCCCGGGACCTGGTAGACCAGGCTCCACACCGCGATGAACACGGTGAGGCCCACGACACTCGCCCGCGTGATCCAAAGCCGGGTCGCGCCGCTCAGCTCCCGCCGCAGGCTGGGGCCGACGACGTCCTGGGCGATGATGGCGCTCCAGCCGAGGAAGTAGCCGGCGTACGTCGAGAGCGACGCCGCCAGCATCCCCGCCAGGACCAGCCCCATGAGGCCGGTGGGCAGGGTCCGCGCGAGCATCCACGGCATCGCGACGATCGCCAGCTCCTGCCGTCGCGAGCGCGCGGCCTCGCCGTGGGCCGCCACCCCCGTCTCCCCTGCCATCGCCTCCAGCCGCTCGACCCGCGGCAGCACATCCTCGATCCGGCCCCGATCGACGAGCGGCTGGAAGTCCCGCCCCAGCTCCCGATCGAGGCGCTCCGCCTGAACCAGCGGTGCGTCGGCGGAGGCGGGGAGCGGCTGCGACCGGGCCGAGAAGAACGCGAGGGCGGCGATCCCCCACGTCATGGGGATCACGGCACGCCCGAGGAAGAGGACGCTCGTCAGTGTGAACATCCGTCTCCCCGTGGCGGCGTCTCGGGCCGAGAACGTTCTCATGGCGACCGACTGCCACACGGTCATGAGGGCCGTCCACAGCAGGAGCTGCCAGAAGACGAACGCGAGGCCGAGGTCCGGGTCGCGCAGAGGATCGAAGCCGCGCCCCCCCATCTGGTCGCGGACGGTGGCGGCCATCGCCGCCCAGCCGGTCTCGCGCAGGCAGACAAGCGTCACCACGATCGTCCCCGCCGCGAGGAGGACGTACTGGATGTAGTTCGTCACGACCAGCGACACCATGCCCCCGAGCGCGGTGTAGGCGAGGGCGACGAGAAGCAGCGCCGCCATCACCCAAGCCACGTGACGGGCCTCGAGACCGGTGATGATGGCGAGGAAGCGGGCCTCGATGAGGGGGAAGATCCCGAGGTTGAGCGAGCCGCCGACGGCCATCAGGACGCCCGCGAGCACGCGGATGCCGCGGGTGTAGCGGCGCTCGAGGTATTCAGGCACGGTCATGACGCCGGTCTCGCGCAGACGGGTGATGACGAAGCCACTTCGTCCCAGGCCGAGGCAGACGGCGAGTGTGATCAGGCCCACCACGAAGGCGGAGAAGCCGGCGAGGAAGCCGAACTGGGCCTGGTACATGTAGGTGATGATCCCGATCTCGGTCGAGACGAGCGAGGCCGTCCCCACGTAGAGCCCCATGCCGCGCTTCGCGACGAGAAAATCCTCGAGTGTGCCGACATACTTTCTGACGTACACCCCCGCGCCGAGCGTCACGGCCAGGGAAAGCGCGGCGATCGTCCAGTCGAGCGGGCCGAAGGAGGTCATCGGGGGTCGCTTCTTCCCTGCATGCGCGGGGTTTCCCGCCCGTCGTGGGAGGACGGGCGGATCTTACCACCGACCCCCACTCCCGTTCGCAAGGAAAGGCAAGCGCTCACAAACCAAACGAAAGCATTGACAAGTAGCCACAAGTCCTGTAAGCCACGTCCCGGAGGTGGGACATGCGCCGTCGTGATTTCGCCGGCATGGGGGCCGCGCTCGCCGCCGCCCTCGGCATCGCTCCGCGTCTGGGCGCCGACGTCCCCGATCACCTGTGGCAGGGTCACGACTTCGGCCCGGGGCCGGTCCCTTTCGACCGCCTCAACCAGGGTCCCTTCGGGATCGAGCAAGACGAGGGCTGGTACACGATCGAGACCACCACCGCCTCGAAGGAGCCCGTCCGCAACTTCGGCCTGGGCCTCGTGGGCTACACCTTCGAGGAGAGCGGCCCTGCCGTCGCCGTGCGCGAGGGCAGGGAGCGCCTCGAGGACGCGGTGGAGCGCCTGGCGAGCCTGCCCTTCGTCGACCTCCTCTACATCCGCTGCGACTGGCGCGACGTCCAGAGCCGGCCCGGTCGCCTTGACCTAAACCCCGTGTGGCCGGCGCCCCTCGACGCCGCGCGCCGCCACGGTTTGCGCGTCGGCGTCCGCGTCCAGCTCTCGAGCCCCAACTTCCAGCCCGAGCGGCTCGCGCTGCCCGACTTCCTGCAGGCGAAGGTTCCGCTCGTCGAGATCCGGCGGCCCTCGGCCGAGGGGCCCCGAAGGGTCGAGCCGCGCTATGACCACACGGAGTTCCAGCGCGCCTTCCGCGAGCTGAACGACCTCCTGGCCGCGGAGCTCGACGCGCATCCTCTCGTCGAGTTCATGGACCTGATGATGTACGGCTTCTGGGGCGAGGGGCACACGAGCGACTACAGGCAACCGTTGCCCGACTATCTGACCGCGGAGCGCACGTTCGTCGAGATGGCCCGGGCCCAGATCGAACGGTGGAAGCGCGTCCCGCTCGTGGTCAACACCCAGCCCGACATCAGCGCCGTGGGCAACCGCGAGGTCCAGGACCTGGCGGTGCGGGCGGGCTGCTGGCTGCGCTCGGACAGCATCATCCTCGACGAGCCGATCCAGATCGAGGCCCTCGCCAACCGCCCGCCCTGGCTCGCGGTGATCATGGAGGACGGCTATCACCGCCACTACGGGACGGACACGCCCCCCTTCACCGTCGACGGCGCGGGGGTCAACGTCATCGAGAAGACGATGCTCCATGCCCTCGACCTGGGAGCCAACTACTGGTCGCTGTGGACGGAGGCGGAGGCCCTCGCCCGCTACGACGAGCGCTATCCCGAAGGGTTCGCCACCCTCCGCCGCCGCCTCGGCTACCGCGTGCGGCCGTCCTGGATCTGGCAGCGCATGCGCTACGGCACGGCGGAGCTGGTCGTGGCATTCGCCAACGACGGCGTGGCCGGAGTGCCCGGGATCCTCCGCGTGCACGTCGAGGGCGAGGGCGGCTGGCGCGTGGGCGGGAGCCTCGACCCCGGCCATCCGCATGGCGGTCGCCTGCGCCAGGCCTCCTTCGTCCTGCCACCGGGAACGGATGGGAAGGAGGTTCGGCTCCGGGCCGGGATCGAGACCAAGGGCGGCGTGCGGCGCCCGGTGCGCTGGGCCTGCGCGCAGCCGCTGAATCCCGACGGCTCGCTGAGCGTTCGCCTCAAGCCCCACGACGACGCGGGCTGGCGAAAGGGGATCTGACGGTGCGGACGCGGCGAACGCCGATCCTGCTCGCGCTCCTGGCGACCCTTCCCGCTGCACCGCCGGCGGCGTCGGAGCCCCCTCCGCTCGAGGCGTTGACCGTGCTCGCGCCGCTTCCAGAAGGCCCGAGCATCACGCCCTATCTGCGCTTCCAGCTCGATCGCGCCTGGAGGCAGGACGCGGCCCGCCGGGAGGTCTTCGCACGGGCCCGAACCGAGGCCGAGATCGAACGGCTCAAGGCCGACCTGCGGCGCAAGGTCCTCGCCGCGCTGGGCGGTCTGCCCGCGGAGAAGACCCCCCTCGACCCCCGCGTGACGGGGACGATCGCGATGGACGGGTACCGGATCGAGAAGGTCGTCTTCGAGAGCCTGTCCGGCTTTCACGTGACGGCGCTTCTCTACGTGCCGGAGACGCCGGCGGAGCCCCGGCCCGCCGTCCTCGTCGCCTGCGGCCACTCCCCCCTCGGCAAGGCCTTCCAGAACTATCAGGAGGTCGCGGCGAGGCTCGCGAAGCGCGGCTACGTCGTCCTGTGCTGGGACCCGGTCGGTCAGGGCGAGCGGAGCCAGTTCTGGGACACGTCGCGGGGGCGCAGCCGCTACAACCTCGTCTGCGGGGAGCACGCCGTGCTCGGGAACCTCGCCACGCTGGTCGGGGCCAATCTTGCCCGCTGGATGGTCTGGGACGGCATCCGCGCCGTCGACTACCTTCTCACTCGGCCCGAGGTGGACCCCACGCGTCTGAGCATCACGGGGACGAGCGGCGGGGGCTTCCAGTCGACCTACATCGGAGGCCTCGACGAGCGCATCGGCGTCGTGGCCCCCTCGTGCTTCCCGACCGCGCTGCCCATGCGCATGGCCAACCGCATCTTCGAAGACCCCGACAGCGATCCCGAGCAGGACCCCTACGGTCTCGTGTCCGAGGGGATCGACCACGCCGGCCTGCTCCTCCTGACCTATCCCCGGCCCCTCCATGTCGCGGCGGCGGTGAAGGACTTCTTCCCCATCGAGGGCACGCGGGCGACGATGAGGGAGCTCGCGGCCTTCTACGGCCTCGCCGGGATCCCCGACCGTGTCGTCCTCAAGGAGGGCCATCACGGCCACAGCTACTCTCCGGAGAACCAGGAGTCGGCCTTCTTGTTCCTGGACCGCTTCAACCGGATGCCGCCGCGTCCCGGGCTCGAGGAGGTGCGGACCCTAGAGCCGGAGGCGCTGCGCTGCACGCCGTCGGGGCAGGTGCGGGTGGACCTTCCCGGCCGAGCGCTCACGGAGATCATCCGCGAGTACGCGCGCGACCATCGACCTCCGGAGCCGGTGAAGCTGGCCGACCTCTACTACGACCCCTCGTACCCCGGGATTCGCGAGTGGCCCGTGGTCCCCTTCGACGGCCGGCCGGCGCGCGACACGATCGCCTGGGAGGCTCTCGGCCGCAGCGACGGGCGCGGCTTCCGCATCCATCGCTACGCCCTGCATCACTCCGAGGGCCTGCAGATACCGCTCCTCCACATCACGCGGGGGGACCGCCTTCCCGTCTCGTTCCTGCTTCACTTCGGCTTCGAGGGAAAGGCGACTCCACGGGATTGGCCCGAGATCCAGGCCTACCTCGACCGGGGGCTCGATGTCGTCTCCTTCGATCCCCGTGGCCTCGGCGAGAACCGGATGCGGTTCAAGGCGGTCTCGATCGACGACCCCGACCTCGCGCCGAGGGACGAGGACGAGGCCTACCTGAGCCCGCTGTCGGGGGTGTTCGCGAACCACGCCTACAACGCGCTGCTGACAGGCCGGCCCTACCTGCTCGAGCTGATCGAGGACGCCGAGGTCGTCGCCCGCTTCGCCCGTGGGAGGCTCGGCGCGACGCGGCTCATGGTCACCGCCCGGGGCGAGGCGCGAGCGGCCGCGGCGGCGGTGGCGAGGGCCCTCCCTGGCGTCGATCTCGAGGCGCGGCCGAACGAGGGGCTCTTCGCGTGGTCGGAGGCGGTGGAGGAGATGCGCGAGATCTGGCCGATCCCCTACCTCCTCCCCGGTGGCGCGTACGTCGAGGACCTCGGTCTTACGCGGTGAATCTCTCCGGCCACGCGACCTGATCTTGACGCTCTCCCCGCAAGGGGCGTAGTGTCTCCAATCCATTCCGCATGAGGAGGAGCTGATGGGCAAACCGACAATGGACGAGCTGCGCGCGCGGACGCGCGGCCGAGTGATCACCCGCGACGATCCCGAGTACGAGCGCGCGCGCAAGGTCTACAACGCGATGATCGACCGGCGTCCCCGCGTCGTCGTCCAGTGCGTCGACGCCGCAGACGTCATCGCGACCGTCGATTTCGCCCGCGAGAACGGCCTCGACCTGTCGATTCGCGGCGGGTCGCACAGCGTGCCCGGCTTTGGCACGAACGACGAGGGCGTTGTCATCGACCTGGGGCCGATGAAGAGCGCCCGCGTGGATCCGCTCACGCAGACCGTGCGCGCCGACGGAGGCTGCACCTGGGGCGACTTCAACCACGCGACCTACCCGTTTGGCCTCGCCACGACCGGTGGCATCATCTCGACGACGGGCATAGCGGGTCTCACGCTCGGGGGCGGCATCGGCCACCTGGCGCGCGGGCTCGGACTGTCCCTGGACAACCTGCTGTCCGCCGACGTCGTCACCGCCGACGGCCGGTTCCTGGTCGCGAGCGACAAGCAGAACGACGACCTCTTCTGGGCGCTGCGGGGCGGCGGCGGCAACTTCGGCGTCGTCACCTCGTTCGAGTACCGGTTGCACCGCGTGAAGGACATCTTCGCCGGCGTGATCTTCTTCGAGCTGTCGGCCACCCGACAGATCCTCGAGTTCTATCGGGAGTACATCGCGAACGCGCCGGAGCAGATGGGGGCATTCTTCGCGTTTCAGATCGCGCCGCCGCTGCCGTTCATCCCGGAGAAGAGACACGGCGAGACCTTCTGCACCATCGTGGCGTGCTGGGCGGGACCGCTCGAGCAAGGGGAGAAGGCGCTTGAGCCGATCCGCAAGGCGGGGCCGGTCGCGGCCGAGCTAGTGACGCCGATGCCCTACCCTGCCCTCAACAGCGCCTTCGACGGCCTGGTCCCGCCGGGGCTCCAGCACTACTGGAAGGCGAGCTTCTCGTCGGACATCACCGACGGGGCGATCGCCGCGCACGTGGCGCACGGACCCAAAGTTCCGGTCGTGAACTCGACGATGCACATCTATCCCATCAACGGCGCGTGCAACCGCGTGCCCGCCGACGCCACGGCGTTCGCCTATCGCGATGCGCGGTTCGCGACGGTGATCGCCGGCATGTGGCCGGAGCCCGCCGACAACGTGAAGAACGTCAAGTGGGTCAAGGACTACTTTGGGGCGATCGCGCCTCACTCGGCGCCCGGCGGCTACATCAACTTCATGGCCGACGACGACCAGGGCCGGATCCGAGACAACTACAAGGGGAACTACGAACGGCTGGCATCAATCAAGAAGAAGTATGACGCGGGGAACCTGTTCCACATGAACCAGAACATCAAGCCTGCCTAGGCTCGCGGGTCGGGCGATGCGGCGCCCCGGTCCCGCCGGTCGGCTCTGACGCCTCCGGCCACCACAGGGGCGGCGGCCCTTTCTCCACCGGCCAGACCTAACGGGGTTCGATGTACAATGTACACATGAAGCGCTTGACCGTCGCCCAGGCCCGCCAGCGCCTCGCGGAGGCTCTCGACACCGCCGAGCGGGGCGAGGCGGTCGTCATCGAGAGGGGCGGCGTCCGATTCCGTCTGGAGGCGCTCCGCCCGCGCCGACGGGCGGGGCGGCGGCGGGCATTGATCGAGTTCATGGACCCGGCGGTCGAGGTCGGCCGCTGGTCCTGGACCTGGAAGGCGGGGACCCTGCGCTTCTCAGGCTCGAGGCAGCGGGGCTGACGCTCCTCGACACGAACGCGCTCCTCTGGCTCCACCGCGGGCATCGGCGGAGCCGGCCTCTCCTCCGCGCGGCCGGTCGGCTGTACGTCTCACCTGCCAGCTTGCTGGAGGTGCAGTTCCTCGTCGAGTCGGGGCGCGTCCGCCTGCGGACGCGGGCGACGGTGTCCGACCTGGCCGACGACGATCGGTTGCTGCTTGACGACCCGCCCGCGGCGGCCTGGTTCGCCCGGGCCCTGGAGATTGGCTGGACACGGGATCCGTTCGACCGGCTGCTGGTGGCCCACGCGACCCTGCGCGGTTGGAGGCTTGCGACGGGCGACGGTGAGCTGGTCGAGCGCCTGGGCCCTGCCCGCAGCCTAGCCCTGTAAGCGGCGCGCCCTCGGGGCTCCGCGTCCGAGGGCCCGGTCGAGCTTCGTGTCCCGAGCGCGGTACACACTTCCATCCACCCGGAACCGAGGAGGGCGACGATCTCGTAGGGTCCGAGGCGAGCCCCGGGCGACAGGCTCATGGTGAGAACCGCTCCCCGCACCGCAGGACGCGGTAGGCCTGGCCGAGCCGCTTCGCCTCCCCGACGAAATCGTCCGGGGAGGCGGTGTTGAACTCGAACATCTCGTAGTGGCAGGGGATCACGAGGCGCGTCCCGATGTCGCGGGCGAGCCGCGCCGCCTCCGGCCCCGAGAAGTTCCCGGGCACCCGGCGCTCGGGGGCGCGTCCGTTGATCGGGAGGAGCGCCACGTCCACCGCGAAGCGGAGAAGCCGCTGCACCTGGCCGTCGTAGCGGACGCAGTCGCCGGGATGGTAGAGAGTCCACCGGCCGAAGCGCACCACGTATCCGAGGTGGCGATGCCGGCCGCGCTCGTCCTGCTCGAGCGTCTCGTGGGCGGCGGGGACGGCGGCGATGCGGAAGGAGGCGATCTCGACCTCGTCCCCGTCGTCGAGGCCGACGGGCAGCGTGGGGTCCATGCCCAGGCGCTCCGCCACGAGCGAGCGGTTGGCCTCGGGGATGACGAGCGTCGCGCGCGGGCTCGCCGCCAGGAGCGGCCGGAGCGTCTCCGCGTCGAGGTGATCGGTGTGGGTGTGGCTGGAGGTCACGACATCGACGAAGTCGAGCCGCGCCGGATCGACGATCCGCGCCGTCATCCGGACATGAGGCTTGTCCGTCCCCGCGTACTTCTTCGTCAGCGAGTCCGAGAGGTAGGGGTCGAGGAGGAGATGCCGCTCCCCCCACTGGACGAGAAACCCGCTCTGGCCCAGCCACCAGAGGCGGAAGCCCTCTCGCCCGCGGGTGGCGGCGACGTGGGCGAGGAAGGCATCGTCCCTTGAGACAGGCTCGATCACGCGAGGCCCAGCTCGCGCCGCACGCGGTGGACGCCCTCGACCATGTTTCGGAGCTTCGCCCGCGCCGCCCAACGCGCGGTCTGGCTGAGACCGCAGTCGGGGGCGAAGGCGAGCCGCTCCGGGGGGGCATGCCGCAGGCACAGGCGCACGCGCCCGGCGACGTCGTCCGCCGTCTCGATGTAGTAGCTCTTGACGTCGATGACCCCGACCGCCACGTCCTTCGTGGCCGCGAGCTCGCGGATGCGCTCGATCTCGGCGAACTCCCGGCTCGCCATCTCCAGGTGGACCTCGTCGACGTCGACCCCGAGGAAGGCGGGGAACATCGGCGCGTAGCGGCGGGGGCCGGCGGCGCGTCCCCTGTAGTTGCCGAAGCAGAGGTGGGTGCCGAGACGGCAGCGGCCGCGGACAGGCGCGACCGTCCGGTTGAAGAGCGAGACGAGACGCGCGGTGTCCTCGCGGTGCGCGTAGCAGCTCATCGACGGCTCGTCCACGCAGACCTCGCGGCAGCCGGCGGAGACGAGCGCCACGAGCTCCCGCTGCACGATCGGCAGCAGGGCCTCGGTGAGGGCGTAGCGGTCGGGGTAGCGGTCGTTGGACAGCAGACGCCCGGCGAGGGTGTAGGGACCGGGCACGCTGGCCTTGAGGGCGGGGCCCGACGGCGCCAGACGGCGGAGCCGCTCGAACTCCCCCACGACGCCGAGGCCGCGCGGCGCCTGAAGCTCGCCCTCGACGCGGAAGCGGTCGCGCTGGTCGTGGCCCGGAGGGCCCAAGCGGCGCGGCGTTTCCTCCGCCACAATCCCGACGAGGTGGCCGTAGAAGGAGAGGTTGAAGTCGAGCCGGCTCTGTTCCCCGTCCGTGACCACGTCCAGTCCGGCATCGAGCTGGTCGTGGAGCGCGACCACGACCGCGTCCCGCTGCAGCTCGTCGCGGTCCGCGGGTCCCAGGCGATCGAGAGACGAGGTCGCCAGCTCGAGCCAGCCCGGAGGGGGATAGCTGCCGACGACGGTCGTCCGCAGGGGTCGCTCTCTCATGGCGTGCCGTCCTTGCCAAGCCCGGCGTAGAGACCGGCGAGCCTTCGGGCGTGCTCGTCGTACGCGGCCTCGAAGAGCGCCTCCGAGCGCTCCTTGCCGACGAGCGCGGCCGCGGTGAGGACCCGGGGCGGGTGGCCCATCTCCGTGAGCCGGGCCGCCACCTCCGCCTTGAGGGCGTTGACGAGGAGGCACCCGCCGACGGTGGAGCCCGGCGAGACGGGGGTGTCGAGGCCGGGCACGACGACCATGGCATCGCCCTCGGGCGCGCCGGTGTCGAGGACGAGGTCGGCCGTGTCCGCAAGTCGCAGGCCCCGGGGGTGACGACTCCTCGTCGCCTCGGCGTGGGCGCGGCTGAGGATGGCCACGACGCGGATCCCCCGGCGGCGGAAGCCCTCCGCCATCTCCACCGCCACCACGCCGGCGCCGCTCGAGGAGGCGACGAGGGCGGCGTCCTCCGGACGGAGATCGAAGTTGCGGAGGATGCGCTCGGCCAGGCCGGAGACGTTCTCGAGGAACATGGCTTGACGCTGGCCATTCGGTCCGACCACGGGGTTGTGGAAGGTCAGCGACAGCTCGACGATCGGGTTGAAGCCGGGAAAGGACCCGTAGCGCGGCCACATCTCCTCGATGAGCATCCGGCTGTGGCCGGCGCCGAAGAGGTGGACCATGCGCCCGCGGGCGATCGTCTCCGCGAACCAGGACGCGGCCTGCCGAATTGCAGGGAGCTGCGCGCTCACGGTGTCGACGAGGCCGCGCGCGCGCTCGAGGTAGAGGGCGCCCGGGCCCTCCCCCATCGCCGCGCGCGCCGCCCCGAGGGCGCCCGCCATCTCGCCGAGGGCGGCGGCCAGGACGCTCACGCGCCTTCCGCCCGGCCGCCACTCGGCCTCGCCCAGCACGCGCTCGAGGGGCTCGAAGAGGTCAGGCCCGGCGAGGGCGATGCCGCCCCCGAGGATGACGGCCTCGGGGTCGACCGCGTTCACGATGGAGGCGATCCCGCAGCCGAGCGCGCGGACCGAGCGCATCCAGATCTCGGTCGCCTCGCGGTCGCCGGCGCGGTGCGCCTCGACGAGCGCCCGCGTGTCGTGGAAGCGACCCCGCGAGCGCTCGGCGATCGAGCAGTTGCCGACCGCGTCCTCGAGGCTGCCCGGCATCCCGGTGATGTCCGGTCGCCCTTCGGGGTCGAGGGTGATGTGGCCCCAGTGCCCCGCGCGCCCGATGTGGCCCCGCAGGATCCGCCCCCCGCTCAGGATCGCCCCCCCGACACCGGTGCCGAGCGTGAGGAGCACGACGTCCCTCAGCCCGCGGGCGGCACCCTTCCAGGCCTCGCCCAGGAGCGCGGCGTGGGCATCGTTCATGACGAGGACCGGGGCGGGCGTGTCGAGGACATCGGCCCACACGAGGCCCTGGAGGCCGGCGAGCCGGCCCGGCATCCAGGCGATCGAGCGGCCATCGGCAGCGGCGAGACCGGGGGCGCCGATCCCGATCCAGGACGCCCGCTCGCCGCGGCGCCGCTCCAGCTCCCGGACCCGGTCGCGGACCCGTCCCGCGTCGACGGTATCGTCGGCGGCGCGGCTGCCGCCCTCCGCCCGGTCCAGCACCTCGCCGTCCTCGGAGACGGCCACGGCCTTGAAGTTCGTTCCCCCGAGGTCGACTCCGATCGCGTATCGCATCACTCGCCCTTGCCGACGACGTCGGTGATCGTCCAGCCCCCGTCCACCGCCAGGACCTGCCCGGTGACGAAGCGGGACTGGTCGGAGAGGAAGAACACCACGGCGGCGTCGAGGTCGGACGGACGGCCGGGCCGCCCTCCGTCGAGCGGCTGCTTCTTGCGCACGAACTCCAGGATTTGCGGGTCGCCCATGGCGCGGGCGCTCATCGAGGTGTCGATGAGACCGGGTGCGACGGCGTTGAAGCGGATCCCCCGCGGGGCGTAGTGCGCGGCGGCAGCGAGCGTGAGGCCGACGATCGCGGCCTTGGCCGCCGCGTAAGCGTGGGTCGAGAAGAAGCGCGGCGAGGGGGAGAACGCGGAGACGGAGCCCATGTTGAGCACGCTGCCCGGCGTCCCTTGTCGCAGGAGCTGCTCCACGGCGGCCCGGTTGGAGTGGAAGGTCGAGGTCAGGTTCAGCTGCAGCGTCTCCTCCCAGCCTCGATCCGACAGCTCGTGCAGCGGCCCGTCCCCCGCCGCCCTCCCGCTTCCCCCCGCAACGTGGAAGAGGCCGTGGAAGCCGCCCAGCTCCTCCACCGCCTGCCGCACCGCGCGGCGAGCGGTGTCGGGTTCGCGCGCGTCGGCCACGGTCACACGAGCCCCGGACCCCAGCTCGGCGTCGAGCCCCGGCGGCACGGAGAGGCCGACGGCCACGACCCTCGCCCCTGCCCGCAGGCAGGCGCGTGTGGCGGAGAGCCCGATCCCGCTCGTAGCCCCCACGATCACGACCACGCGCCCGTCGAGCTCACCCACGGTGGTGGATCCCCGGAACCGAAGACCGCACTGGCGGCGCATAGCTTAGCAGTCCTCGACCGGCTCCGCCGGCCGTTAGAATGGAGGCCCTCCGGAGGTCCAAGAAATGACACGCGCGATCGCCCTCGCCCTCTCGCTCGTCGCCCTCGGCCCCGCGGCGCACGCCGGGTCGCGCCCGTGGACGAGCGACGACGTCCTCGCGATGAAGCTGGTGAGCGACCCCCAGGTCTCGCCCGACGGGCGCTGGGTGGCGTACGTCGTGCAAGGCCTGAGCGAAGACAAGAGCGCATACCAGACCGACGTGTGGCTCGTCACCGCCGCCGGCGGCGAGGCGCGCCCGCTCACAACCTCCTCCGCGAACGACGACACGCCCCGCTGGTCGCCGGACGGGAGGTGGCTGGCCTTTCTATCCGAGCGGCCGCGACCGGGGGCGAAGGAGGAGAGCGAGGAAGGGCGGCGCCAGGTCTGGCTCATCCGGCCCGACGGCGGCGAGCCCGTGATGCTGACCAGCGCGGGCGGGGGTGTCTCCGCGCTCGAGTGGTCACCCGAGGGCAAAGCGATCGGGTACCTGGCGCGGGAGCCGAAGAGCGAGGAGCAAAAGGCGCGCGAGAGGGAGAAGGACGACGCATGGACGCCGTCCGAGCGCTACCCGTGGAGCCGGCTCTGGGTGATCGACGTGGCGAGCCGCGAGGCGCGCCAGCTCACGAGGGGCGAGCTCCACGTCTCCGGCTTCAGCTTCTCCGCCGACGGGCAGCGCATCGCCTTCGCCGGCCAGCCCACACCCCTCATCCCGGACGCATTCAGCTCCGACCTCTATGTCTTCCCGGCGGCGGGAGACGAGCCGAGACCCCTCGTCGCGCGCCTCGGCTCCGACGCCGACCCCGCATGGTCCCCGGACGGGAAGTGGATCGCGTTCTTGTCACAGGACGGAAAGGACCGCGACTGGTTCACGAACCGCTACGTCTGCGTCGTCTCCTCCGAGGGCGGCGCCCCCCGCAACCTCGGCTTCGACGTCGATCGCCTCGGGGGACCGGAGGCCCTGATGTGGAGTCCGGACAGCGTCTCGCTCGTCGTCGCTTCTCTCCGCAAGACGGCGGCTCACCTGTTCCGTGTAGCCCTCGACGGCAGGGCCGAGCCCATGACCACGGGCCCGGCGGTGACCACGGCGCCGTCGCTCGACGGGAAGGGCCGACTCCTCGCGTTCCTGCGCGAGGACTCGGAGAGCCCGCGCGAGGTGTGGGTCAAGGCGCTACCCGCAGGCGAGCCCAGGCCGCTCACGAACACGAACCCGCAGGTGAAGGAGCTCCTCTCCCTGAAGAAGGAGCTCGTGACCTGGAAGGGCGCCGAGGGATGGGAGATGGACGGGCTCCTCCTGTACCCGGCGGGCTACCAGCCCGGAACCCGGGTTCCGCTGGTCCTCAGCGTCCACGGCGGCCCCGCGGGCACGCACTCGAACACGTACCCCGCGACCTCACGCCTCTGGGGCTGGCCCCTCGTGGCCCAAGCCGGCTATGCGGTCTTCTTCCCCAACCCGCGGGGGAGCGGCGGCTACGGCGAGACGTTCCGCGCCGCGAACGTGCGCGACTGGGGCGGCAAGGACTACCAGGACCTGATGCTCGGGATCGACGCCCTGGTCCGCCGCGGGATCGCCGATCCCGAGCGGCTCGCCGTCACCGGCTGGTCTTACGGCGGCTTCATGACCTCGACGATCGTCACCAAGACCGACCGCTTCAAGGCCGCGATCGTGGGGGCGGCGGTGATCAACCTCACCTCATTCACCGGGACCACCGACATTCCCGACTTCGCGCGGTCGTACTTCGCGTCCTGGCCGTGGGAGGACCCGCAGGTCTACGTCCATCACTCGGCGCTCTTCCACGCCGGAAAGGTGAAGACCCCGAGCCTCGTCGTCCACGGTGACAAGGACGACCGCGTCCCGCCCTCGCAGGGCTGGGAGCTCTACACCGCGCTCAAGAAGGCGGGTGTCCCGACCGATCTCCTGATCCTCCCCCGACAGCCTCACGGCATACGCGAGCCGAAGCTCCTCCGCACCTGCCACAAGCGGTTTCTCGACTGGATCAACCGGTACACGCTGGGCCAGGCCGGCTCCTGAGGACGGAGGCGCCGTGAGCGAGGGACCGAAGCCGCCCGACGAGGTCGTGGACTTCTACGCCCTCGGCCTCGAGAAGGACAGGCTGGACGAGGACTTCTTCCCCCTCGAGCGCGCGCGGACACAGGAGCTGATCCTTCGGCACCTGCCGCCGCCGCCGGGGACGATCCTCGACGTGGGGGGCGCCGCGGGCGCCTACGCGCTCTGGCTCGCGGAAAGGGGCTACGCGGTGCACCTCGTCGATCCCGTCCCCCTCCACGTGCGGCAGGCCGAGGAGGCCTCGCGGGCGAGGTCGGCGGGCCGTCTCGCCAGCGCGCGCGTCGGCGACGCGCGCTCGCTGGGCTTCACCGACGCGAGCGCCGAAGCCGTCTTGCTGCTGGGGCCGCTGTACCACCTGATCGACCGCGCCGACCGCCTCAGGGCCCTGGCCGAGGCTCGACGCGTGCTGAAGCTCTCCGGCTTGGTCTTCGCCGCCGCCATCTCGCGCTTCGCATCGCTCGTCGACGGCCTGCGCGGTACACTCTTCGACGAGGAGGTCTTCGCGCGGATGGTCGAGCGGGATTTGACCGACGGCCAGCACCGGAACGACACCGGCAACCCCCGCTACTTCACGACGGCCTTCTTCCACCATCCGGACGAGCTCGCGACCGAGGTGCGGGGGGCCGGTTTCGCCCTCGAGGGGGTCTTCGCCATCGAGGGCCCGGGCGCTTTCGTTAGCGAGTTCCAGCGGCGGTGGAACGATCCCGGCCAGCGCCAGCGGCTGCTTGCCTTCCTGCGCCGCGTCGAACGGGAGCCGTCGCTCCTCGGCGTGAGCCCTCACCTGCTGGCCCTCGCGCGCCGGCCGTAGCACCTTGTGGTAGGTTGCTCCTTGGAGGCTCTCATGCACGCTGCCCGCTTGTCCCTCCTTCTCGGGACCCTCGGCGTCGGCGCGCCGGTAGGCGCCGCCGAAGGGACGCTGGTGGTCCTGAACAAGGCCGAGGCGACGGCCTCGCTCATCGACCTCGCGAGCGGCAAGGCGGTGGCGACGGTGCCGACGGGCGAGGGCCCGCACGAGGCGGCGGCCTCGCCGGACGGGAGGACGGTCCTGGCCGCGAACTACGGCTCCCGGGAGACCCCCGGCTCCAGCCTGACCGTGATCGACGTCCCCGGGGCCCGCGTCGTCCGGACGATCGACCTCGGCCCGGGTCGCCGCCCGCACGGCCTCGTCTGGCTCGACGGACGGCGGGTGGCCGTGACCGCGGAGGGGAGCAAGGCCCTGCTCGTCGTCGACGTCCAAGCCGGGGTGGTGGAAAGGGTGATCGAGACCGGTCAGGACGTGTCCCACATGGTGGCGGTCACGCCGGACCGAACCCGCGCGTTCGTCGCCAACATCGGCTCCGGCAACGTGACCGCCATCGACCTCGCCGCGGGCAAGGTGCTCGCTCAGATCCCGACCGGACGTGGCGCGGAGGGCATCGCGGTGACGCCGGACGGAAGGGAGGTCTGGGTGACCAACCGCGAGGCGGACACGGTCAGCGTGATCGACACCGCGGGACTGAAGGTCCTCGCCGACCTGACGTCGAAGTCGTTCCCGATTCGGGTTGCGCTCACCCCCGATGGCAAACGGGCTCTCGTGAGCAACGCCCGCTCCGGCGAGGTGGCGGTCTTCGACGCCGTCGAGCGGAGGGAGCTCGCGCGCATGAGCGCGAAGCTCGAGCCGCGCCCCGGCGAGCGGCTCCTCGCGTTCGCGGGCAGCGCGCCGATCGGGATCGTCCTCGACCCGAAGGGCGAGCGGGCCTTCGTCGCCCACGCCAACGCGGACGCGATCGCGGTCTTCGATCTGGCGAGCGGCCAGGTCGTCACGACCCTCAGCGCCGGTCGAGAACCGGACGGCATGGCCTACACACCGGTCTCGGTCGGGAAACCGTGACGGGGCGGCGAAGACGCGGAGGGCGGGGTGGACGCTGAAGACGTCCTCGACGGCCTCATCCGCGGCGCGCTGAGCGGCCGGCGGAAGCGATGGGGCCGGACAGGACGGGCACTCGGTCCGGGCGGATCGCTGATCAACGCCCGCACGCTCCTCACCGCCGCCGGCGTCGCCTGGGGCCTCTACGAGACGTGGCAGCGGGAGCAGGCGGCGTCCGCGGGCCCGGCACCCGGAGCGAGCGGTCCCGCCACCTCGCCGCCCACCCCGCCGGCCGCGACCGGAGGCGGGGACCGGAGCACGGAGGCGCTCGTCCGCCTCGTGCGCCTGATGATATCGGCGGCACGCGCCGACGGCGACCTCGGCCTCGAGGAGCGAGGCCGAATCCTCGAGCAGGCGCGGGCGGTGGGGGCGGAGGCCCTGGTGGCGCGCGAGCTGGAGATGCCGCGGTCGCTGGACGAGATCGTCGCCGGGGTGAGCGACCCCGCTCTCAGGGCCGATCTCTACACCCTCGCCTATTCCATCGTGCGCGCGGACGAATCGGTGAGCGGGGCCGAGCGCATCTACCTCGCCCAGCTCGCGCACCGCCTCGGTCTGGACGCCGCGACTGCGGCCCGGATCGAGGCCACGGCCGCGGCCCGCATCGACGCCGCGGGCGGCGCGCAGGCTTGAGGTGGGGGGTCGATGAGAAAGGCGGAGCAAGCCCCTGCCACAGCCTTTCCCTCCTCCTACGTGGGGAGGGAAAGGGTGGGGGGTCGATGAAGGAGGATCTATGTCCAACACCCCGCAGTGGTACATGGCCGTGGGCGGCCAGCAGGTCGGCCCCGTGACCGAGAGCGACATCATCAGCAACATCAAGAACGGGAGCATCGACGCGGCGACCCTCGTGTTCGTGGCCGGGATGCAGGACTGGACGCCGCTCAAGGACGTGGCGAAGTTCCAGGCCCACCTGCGTCCGACCGCGCTGCCGCCGGTGCCCGCCGCCCGCCGCGCGCACGAGATCGACTACCGGATCGAGGGAGAGGACCTGCAGTTCGTGGAGATCGAGCTCGACCCCGGCGAGAGCGTGGTCGCGGAGGCGGGGGGGCTGATGTACATGAGCGCCGGCATCCAGATGGAGACGATCTTCGGTGACGGCAGCGCGGCCAGCCAGGGAAAGGGGCTCATGGGCGCGCTGCTCGGCGCGGGGAAGCGCGTCTTGACCGGGGAGAGCCTCTTCATGACCGTCTTCACCGCCCAGGGCGGCGGGAGAGAGAAGGTCGCCTTCGCCGCGCCGTTCCCCGGGCGTATCCTGGCCATGGACCTCCCGACGCTCGGCGGTGAGCTGATCTGCCAGAAGGACTCGTTCCTCTGCGCCGCGCGCGGGGTCTCGATCGGCATCGCCTTCCAGAAGAAGATCGGCGTTGGCCTCTTCGGCGGCGAGGGTTTCATCATGCAGCGCCTGCAAGGCGACGGGCTCTGCTTCGTCCACGCTGGAGGGATGCTGACCGAGATGCAGCTCGCCCCCGGCGAGACCGTCCGCGTCGACACCGGCTGCCTGGTGGCGCTCCAGCCCTCCGTCAACTACGACATCCAGCTCGTCGGGAGCGTGAAGACCGCCCTCTTCGGCGGGGAGGGAATCTTCTTCGCGACCCTCACCGGGCCCGGCCACGTGTGGCTGCAGTCGCTGCCGCTCAGCCGCCTCGCCGACCGGATCTCGAAGGCGATCCCGGGGCTGGGCCGCAGCCGCAAGGGCGAGGGCTCCGTCCTCGATGCTTTCGGCATCGGCAACGTGATCGACGGGGACTAGACAACGGCTAGAGATGGCGCCCCGGCGCGGATCGGCCCGCACCCGTAGGAGTGCCAGCGCTTCGCGAGCCACGGCCCGCGGAGTGGGCGTGTGTCCTGCGGCGCTCAGCTTTCGACCGCGTCCTCCGCGGCGACCTTCGCGTAGAAGCGACCTGACTCCTTGACGATCCTCTCCTGCGTTGCGAAGTCCGTGTAGACGATCCCAAAGCGCTTCGTGTAGCCCTCGGCCCACTCGAAGTTGTCCATCAGGCTCCAGGCGTGGTACCCGCGCACGTCGGCCCCCGCGCCGATCGCCCGGTGCAGCGCGCCGAGATAGCCGCGGTGGAAGTCGATCCGGTGCGTGTCGTTCACCCTCCCCAAGGCGTCGGGTCCGTCGTTGTAGGCGCAGCCGTTCTCGGTGATCTCGATCGGCAGCCTGTACTTGTTCCAGGCCCAGACCACGACGTCGTGGAAGCCCTTCGGCCAGACCTCCCAGCCGAAGTCCGTCTTCGGACCCTCCTCGCCGCCGCGAGGCCTTCCGGGAAGCTCACCCCCTAGCGACGGCTCCGCCGCCGAGACGATCTGGCGGGCGTAGTGATTGATGCCGACGAAGTCGAACGCCGCCCGCGTCCGCTCGAGGTCGCCCGGCTGGATCCCGACGATCTGCGCCGGGTCGCTCTCCGGGAAGGCGTCGGGATAACGGCCGCGGAGCGCGGGATCAATGAACCAGTTGTTCCAGAAGAGCTGATGGCGTCGGGCGGCGTCCTGGTCCTTCTCCGACTTCGCCTCGGCCGGCTCGAAGGTGTTGAAGTTCCACGCACCGCCGATGCGTGCCTTCGGCATCGCCGCCCGCAGCGCCCGGAACGCCTCGCCCTGCGCGAGGTTGACGACGTGCGTGGCGCGCAGCATGGCCGGGAAGTCCTGCCTGCCCGGCGCGTGGATCCCGAGGCCGTAGCCGAGGACGGTGAAGACGTTCGGCTCGTTGAAGATCATCCAGTCGGAGACCCGGTCGCCGAGGGCCTTCGCCACGATCGCGGCGTACTCGGCGAAGCGTGCCGCCGTGTCGCGACTCGGCCAGCCGCCCGCGTCCTCGAGGGCCTACGGCAGGTCCCAATGGTAGAGCGTCGGGAAGGGCCGGATGCCCTCCCTGAGGAGCACGTCCACGAGGCGGCGGTAGAAGTCGAGGCCCTTCTCGTTCGCGGGACCCGAGCCCGTCGCCTGGATGCGCGGCCAGGCGATCGAGAAGCGGTAGCTCGTCATGCCGAGCGACCTCATAAGCTTCACGTCCTCGGGGAAGCGGTGGTAGTGGTCGCAGGCCACGTCGCCGATCGCGTTGTCCCTGATCTTGCCTGGCTGCCGGACGAAGCGGTCCCAAACCGATTCGCCCTTGCCGTCCGCGTTCCAGGCGCCCTCGATCTGATACGAGGCGGTCGCCGTGCCCCACTGGAAGCCCTTCGGGAAGGCGAGCTTCTTCGGCGCGGGGCCTGCATCTGCCCCCGCTCGGTTGCCGGAGGCCGCGCTCACCGCCCCCCGGCCGCCGGCCGCAAGGCGGCCTTCGAGCACCCCACCCCCCACCGCCGCGAGCGCTGTCCCCAGAAAGCCCCTCCGCCCCGTGCCTCTTGCGTGATCGTCCATGAGGTCCCTCCGTCCTGGCCGGTGACGCCAACCGCCCCCACCGAATGCGTCCGACGGGGTTAAGGATAGGGCACCCTGTCACGGCTCGAGCAGGGGATGGCGAGTGCCGGTGCTCGTGGGGCTGGGGGTGCGAAGCGCCGCCGACTACCGCTTCTGCTCGTCGTGCGTTTGTCGGCCGATCTGGCGGCCCGCACGGTTCAAGTCGCGGTTGAGGTCGGCTCGCTCCCGCGGGGTGAGCACGCCGTCCGCCCGGTAGCGCCGCTCCTCGCGACGGATGTGCCGCTGCTGCCTCTCGAGCCGAGCCGCCTCGACGCGCGTGAGCTCGCCCGAGCGGATGCCCTGCGCAATGCGAGCCTGCTGCCGGTGCTGACGGCCGTTGACGCCCGCCTGTGCGTCGGTCCCGAGTCCGAGAGCCCCCGCCATCGCCAGCGTCGATGCCAGAAGAACCCCGTGCCCTCTCATGATCTCCCTCCGTTTCCGAACGGGATGACCTGCCCCGTCTGGTGTATTGGACCGGACCGGAAGCCGCGGGTTGAATCGGCCCGCAGGAAGATATGAGCGGCGTCACGGGGTCCGGCGGTCCAGCGGTCCGACGCCCGGCGAGGTCCGCAGCGGGCTCTGACCCGGGTCTCCCGCCGGGCTATGATGTCGCCCACCGCCCTCGTGTCGATAAGGAGGAACCACATGCGCCCGATCCCGACGTGCCTCGCCGTCGCCGCCCTGACCCTGCCCCTCCCCGCCGGTCGCGCCCAGGACCGGGACTTCTCCAAGGTCGAGGTTACGGCCACCAAGCTGGCGGAGGGTGTCCATGTGCTGTTCGGCGCGGGCGGAAACATCGGGGTCTCCTCGGGCAAGGACGGCGTCTTCCTGATCGACGATCAGTACGCGCCCCTCACCCCCAAGGTCCGCGCGGCGGTGGCCCTGATCAGCGACAAGCCCATCCGCTTCGTGCTCAACACGCACTGGCACCCAGATCACAGCGGCGGCAACGAGAACCTGGGCGGGACGGGCGCGCTCATCGTGGCCCATGAGAACGTACGGAAGCGGATGAGCGTTGAGCAGTTCATCGAGGCCTTCTCCATGAAGGTGCCCGCTTCCCCGGAAGGGGCCCTGCCCGTGGTGACCTACACCGAGTCCGTGTCCTTCCACCTCAACGGCGACGAGATCGCGTGCGTCCACGTGCCTCCCGCCCACACCGACGGCGACTCCATAGTGCACTTCCGCAAGGCCAACGTGATCCACATGGGCGATCTGTTCTTCAACGGCCTCTACCCCTTCATCGACGCCGGCAGCGGAGGCTCGCTGGAAGGAGTGATCGCAGCCGCCGACCGCGTCCTGGCCGTGGCGGACGACTCGACGCAGCTCATCTCCGGCCACGGACCGATGGGGAAGAAGGCCGATCTCAAGGCGTTTCGCGACATGCTGGCCGGCGTTCGGGACAAGGTGAAGCCGCTGGTGGCGGCGGGGAAGACCCTGGCCGAGGTGCAGGCGGCCAAGCCCACCCAGGCTTTCGACGAGACCTGGGGCAAGGGGTTCCTGAAGCCCGAGCAGTTCGTGGCCGTGGCCTACGCGAGTCTGGGCGGCAAGAAGAAGTGACTGCGGCCGCTCCCTTCACACTGCCGAGTCTTCGGTCCCTTCGGGGCCTTGATCGCTCGGATGTGCGCGCAGCCCTGGCCGTCCATGGCCGTCTCCCTTTCGCTCGAGGTCGGAACGGTTCCATCCGGCGAGAGTCGCCGCCCGGTCGTATGTGGTCTCGAGAAAGGCGGTCAGGTCCATCGCGGGTGACGCCGCCGTCCGGACGGCTTCGTAGGGCAGGACGAACTCGTGCAAGTCAGTACTGTAGAACGCGGCCGCGGGACGTACGGACGCGTTCTTGAAACCGGCCGGTTCTGGCGCCGCGTACGCATAGAAGGCCGGCTCTTGAACCGCGCCGCCGCCCGGCCAGAACCCGTGACTGATGACCTCGTGCGAATAGGCTTCACGGGTAATCGAGTCGGCGCCGGGCCGCGCCGGCGCTCGGCGCCCGGAGAAGCGGGTCACCGCCAGATCGAAGCTCCCCCAGAAGAAGTGCACCGGGCTGCACTTTCCGACAAAGGCGCACCGGAATGTCTCGAACAGGGGCTTCATCGCGACGAGGGCCCGCCAGCAGGCGTTCGCCGCCGCAGGGTCGTACGACCGGTGCGTCGTGTCCGCTTCGAAGCGGATGGGATCCGGGACTTCGACCGGCATCGTCCAGATGCGGACGTCGACGCCAATGCGGCGGAGCGCCTCCATCGTCAGCCGGTAGAAGTCGGCCACCGTCCGCGGCTCGAGCGGGATCGTCTCCGTGACGCCGTCCGAACGCTGGAGCACGAGCCGATGGTCGACGAAGTCGAAGGTGATCGTCAGCGCGCCACGGCCCGTCGTCAACGACGGTGTCGCGAGGCCCCGTGACATCACCTGAAAGGCGATGTTCCAGAAGTGATTGCTCAGCGGCGTGAGGGCCAGACAGACCTTGCCCACGATCTGGGTCCACATGTGCAGCGTCGCGTACGTGTCCCGCCACGCGGCGAGCGGCAGGGCCGGCCATTCGTTGCCCATTGTCGAGACCTACGGCAGGACGGCGACGTCCCCGGGGTCTTCGCCCGGCGTCATGCGCCCCTGAGCCATTCGGCTCGCGACGTCGCTCGCCCTGCGCTGGACACTATCGCCTATGCGGGAAGAGCGTCAACAGAGCGAGGCCGACCGGTTTAGGGGGGCTCGGTGGTCGCGGCCCCGCGGGCGTCGGAAACCGGGTCAGCAGCTCGACGAGGTCGTCGCGGAGCGCGAGCAGGCACAGCCGGCTGAAGCGGTCTGCCTCCGACTCCGCCCCTCCGCGGAACTCGCTTACCGCCGTGTTCGTCTGGCCCCCGAGCCAGCGCACGAGCCAGTTCTCGCGGATCGCCAGGCGATAGCGGCGGACGAGGAGCGTGGGCCCGCTCGTTTGCCCCTCGAGGGCGTAGGACAGCGCAGAGCCATCGCCCTCGAAAGGATGGCGGAGCGGGCCGCGCATCAGCGGCTCCACGAGGAAGGGCAGCTGCCAGTCCGGCTCCTCGAGGAAGTGGGCGATGAGGGCCTTCTCGCCGGGCGTGCGAATCAGGCCAACGCGGGCCACCAGACCGCGCAGGCCGATGCGGAACGGGCCCATGCGCGTCGCGTAGTCGACGGAGACCCGCAGCTCGCCGGGGAGCCGGTCGGTTGCGGGCCCCTCGAGCGGGACGAGACTGCCCCCTCGGACGCGGAGGCGCAGTGTCCAGCGGTTGTCGGCGACCTCGACGAGCCACCACGCCCGCCCCGAGACGTCCTCCGCCCGCGCCCGCGCGCGGATCGGAGTCCCGTACTTCTCAAGGAACGAGGCGTAGCGGGGCGCCTCGGCGCGAATCCCGTCCGGGCGCAGCCGCAGGGCGAGCCGCACCGCGGTCGCGCCGTCCGCGTCGCGCCGAAGATCGAGCTCCTCGACAGCGACGAGGCGGGAGAACGCGGCCACGCTGCGAGGGAAGTCCTCCCTGGCCTGCGCCTGCGCCTCGGCGGCGGTCGTGGCCTCGGCGGCGCGGAAGAGCGCGGTGAGGGCGGCGGACAGATCCTCCGGACGCGCGGGCCCCACCGCGAGCTCCTCCACAACCGACCATGCGAAGCGGCCGGGCGCGGTGCGGCGCAGGCCCAGAAGGCCCCGGTAGTCGCCGGCCTCCCGCGGGGCGGCGGCGGAGGCCCGCAGCCCCAGGCGATAGACGCCGCCGGCCAAGCGGCCCTCGAACTCCACGCCGCGCTCGTCGCCCTGCCGTCGGGGCCAGACCGCGGGGTCGTCGAAGACGCGCGACGGCACCAGTGCGCTCCGGGCCAGCTTGGGGCGCAGGGCGTCGAAAGCGGGCTCGCGCGCGATGGGCCCGAACCGCGCGGCCAGGGCGCTCACGAGCGCGTCCGCCTGCACCGCCCCCTCGGGGCCGGGGCCCAGCGCGGCGGCGACGCCGCGGCAGCCGAGGAGGGCGGAGCCGAAGAGGGAGAGGATGACGGCCCCGGCGGGAACGCGCACGCGTCCATCCTGCCATGGCAGGACGGCCGGCCGGGAAGCCGCTAGAATCGCGGGCGAGGCGATGAGCGAGACCCTGAGCCCAGGCACGAGCCCCACCCTGCCTCGGCTGCTGAGGCCGGTCCTCGACGCCTACCGCCCCCATGCCGATCCTGCGATACGCCGCAACGCGCGCCTGCTCGCCGCGTTCCTCGCCGTGGCCACGGTCTTTTTCGGCACCCTGGACGCCTTCTACACGGTGACCATCCCGGGGTACTCGGCCCCCTGGTACGGCTACGCGTTCCTGCTGGCGGCGTGGGTCCTCAACCGCGCCGGCCGCTATACCGCCGCCGCGACGTTGACCCTGGCCATGTTCCCGCTCGTCACCGTGTCGCTGGTCTCGACGCGCGCCTCAGCCGACCCCACGACCACGCTGAGCTTCCTCGTGCTCGGGCTGATGCTCGCGAGCATCCTGCTCTCCGTTCGCGGCACCGCCGCCTTCGCCCTCGCCAGCCTGGGGGGCCTGCTGCTGCTGCCCCGGCTCGCCCCCGAGGCGGTGCCCTCGCTGCGTACGATCGTCGGGCCCATCTCGCTCACCGCGATCGCGGCGGTGCTCGCCCTGATCTTCATCGCCCACCGCGACGGGATCGAGCGCGAGCGGCAGGGGGAGCTGCGGGCGAGCGAGGAGCGGCTGCGTCTCGCCCTCGACGCCGCCCGCATGGGGACCTGGGGGTGGAACGTTCGGACGGCGGCGGTCCGATGGTCCGACGGCCTCGAGCGCATCTTCGGCCTCCCCGCGGGCGGCTTCGCGGGCACCTACGAGGCCTACCTGGACCTCGTCCACGCCGACGACCGCCCCGCCGTCGAGGAGGAGATCCGCAAGGCGCTCGCCGGCGGGACGGATCACATCGACGCGCGTCACCGCGTCGTCTGGGCGGACGGCACCGTGCGGTGGGTCGAGTGGCACGGGCGCGTCGACCGCGACTCCTCGGGACGCCCGGTACGGATGGCGGGGACCGCCTTCGACGTCACGGAGCAGAAGAATGCGGAGGAGGAGCGGGAGGCGCTGCTGCGCGAGCTCGAGGCCAAGCAGGCCGAGCTCGAGCGCTTCACCTACGCCGTATCCCACGACCTCAAGAGCCCCCTGATCACGATCCGCGGCCTCCTCGGCTTCGTGGAGCAGGACGCGGAGGCGGGGCGCACGGAGCGGCTGCGTGCGGACATCGGCCGCATCGCCACCGCCACCGACCGCATGCAGCTCCTTCTCGACGACCTCTTGCGGCTCTCTCGCATCGGGCGGCTCGAAAACCCCCCCGATCGCGTGGCCTTCGGCGAGGTCGTCCGGGAGGCGATGGCTTTCGTCCAGGGGCGGCTCGACGCGCGCGGCGTCGAGGTCGAGATCGCGGAGGACGTTCCCGAGGTCTACGCCGACCGTCAACGCCTGCTCGACGTAATGCAGAACCTCCTCGAGAACGCGGTCAAGTTCCTCGGGGACCAGCCCTCTCCGCGCATCCAGGTCTCCTGGCGGCGGGCGCCCGATGGCGGCCCGCCGGTGTTCTGCGTGCGCGACAACGGGATCGGCATCGAGCCCGCCTACCACGACAAGGTCTTCGGTGTCTTCGAGAAGCTCCACGCGGGCACGGAGGGCGCGGGCATGGGGCTCGCCATCGTGAAGCGGATCCTGGAGGCGCGCGGGGGTCGCATCTGGATCGAGTCCAGCGGGGAGGGCGCGGGCGCGACGATCTGCTTCACGCTGCCGGGCGAGCCGGCCGTCGCCGCCATCGCCGCCGCCGGGGGGAAGCGGTGAGCCCGACCGAGCGGCGCAAGAGCCCGCGCCTGAGTCTTGCCATCCCCGTGCGCGTCCAGGGCTTCCTCGCCGACGGCACGACGTGGGAGGAGTTCTCGACCACCGACGACGTCTCCCTCGGTGGGGTGTGCTTCCCCCTGTCGAGGCCGGTGGAGCTGGGCCAGGTCCTGCTGCTGAGCCTGGCCCTGCCCAAGCGCCTGCGCCAGTTCGACCTCCACGACGCGAGCTACCGCGTCTACTCGCTCATCCGCGGGATCCGGCATCGCCCCGACCAGCCGCGCGTCGGGGTCATGTTCTTCGGGAAGTTTCCCCCCCGCGGGTTCACGGAACGACCCTCGGCCCGCTACTTGCTCCCCTCCGACACCGCCGCCAGCGCCCCCGGCCCCGACACCGGCCGCTTCACGGCCGTCCCCTCCGAGGACGCCGCCCCGGCTGCTCCGGAGCCCGCGCCCCCGCCCCCCGAGCCCGCGGTGCCGCCGCCGCCTCGGCCCGCGACACCCGAGACCGATTTCGTCCCCGCGACCGCGACCGGGAAGGAGCGCCGCACCTTCCCCCGAGCGGACCTGTTCCTGAACTTCACGCTGCAGCAGGTGGACGAGTGGGGCACGGTCCTGCAGGAGGAGCTGGGGGTGGCCGACAACATCAGCCGCGGTGGGGCGCGGGTGATGACGACCCTCAGCTTCCGCCCCGGGGACGTGCTCCTGCTCCAGGAGGCGGGCGGAGGCTTCGCCACCCGGGCCGAAGTGTGCGGCGTCTCCGCCGGGCCGTCGGGCGCGCACCGGCTGCACCTGAAGTTCCTGGACCGGCAGGCCCCGGATCGGCTCCTCCGGCAGTAGCCCTCGTCACCCCGAGCGGCGGCTAGACCATCGCCTCTCGGCGCACACCCTCGCGGTGGGCGCGGAAGAACTCGACCAGGCGCGGGAGGTACTCGGCGAGGCGCGGACACTCGATCCCGAGCTGGCCGAGGTCGCGCGTCGCGTGCGTCGTGTCGTGGCGGGCGGGGTCGTCGAAGTAGTCGATGGCCTGCACGGGGATCCCGAGCAGGCGTTGGACGGGCCGGGGGGCGAGAATGGACTTGGCCACCGCCATCGGCACCGGCACGAAGACGAATCTCTTGCCCAGCGCCTCCGCGAACATCTCGGCGAGCTCCGGAGGGGAGTGCGGCTGGGGATCGCAGAGGTGGTAGGTCAGCCCGGCGCTGATCGGGCTCGTCGACAGCGCGGCGAGCGACTCGACCACGAAGTCCACGGGGACGATGTTGACGGTGCCGAACCCCAGGCCGACCCGGACGAAGACCCCGGGCGAGGGTAGCATCTCCATCAGCCGTAGCACGTGGTAGGGACCGTCGAACTTCGCCGTCTCGCCCGTCCTCGAGTCCCCGACGACGATCCCGGGCCGGTAGATCGTCCGCGGCACGCGGCTGCGGACCACCTCCACCTCGGCCTGGAACTTGGTCTCTTCGTAATGGTTCTTGAAGCCCTGCCCCACGTCGAGGTCGGTCTCGCGGAAGGCCCCGCGGGTGGTCCCGGAGACGTAGGCGGTCGAGACATAGTGCAGCCGCTCGAAGTGCGGGGCGCGCTCGAGCATCTCCAGGACGTTCTTGGTCCCTTCGACGTTGACCCGGCGGCCGACCTCGCGCGAAACGGCAAGGTCGTAGACCGCGGCGAGATGGTAGGCCTCGACGAGGCCCCGCGAGAGCTCGCGGGCGCGCCGGGCCTCGAGACCGAGGCTCCTCTCCGTGATGTCCCCCAAGGTGAAGGAGATCCGGCCCCGGGTGTGAGGGTGCCGGGCCTCGATCGCCTGGAGCGACGCCTTCGCCGTCTCCAGGAACTTCTCCTGGACCAGGCACTCGACCCGGGCGTGGGCCTTCCGTTCCAGGATCCGGGGCAGGAGTCGCTCGCCGATGAAGCCCGGGAAGCCGGTGAAGAGGATCATGCCGTCCTCCCTCGCGTGCCGGAGCGACAGCACTCCTCCGGGCAGGTGTCGGGGGCCGGGCCCCGCTGCCCGACGTAAAGGCGGGGGGCATGGCCCTGGCGTTCCTCCACCAGCTCCCGGATCATCGTCACGAAGCGCGGGTGGGTGCCGACCGTGGCCGCCCGCACCAGGTTGAGGCCGAGCGCGACCGCGCGTCCCTTCGCCTCGAAGTCGAGGTCGTAGAGGACCTCGATGTGGTCGGAGAGAAAGCCGATCGGCGCCACCACCACGTCGCGCACCCCCTCCGCCGCCAGCGCGTGAAGGTGATCCACGATGTCCGGCTCGAGCCAGGGGACGCCGGGCGGGCCGCTGCGGCTCTGGTAGACGAGCCGCCAATCACGCCGCCCCAGGCCCTCCGCCACGAGCCGCGCCGTCTCGCCGAGCTGCTCCTCGTACTCGCACTCCGCCGCCATCGCCCGCGGGATGCTGTGGGCGGTGAAGACGAGCCTCGCCGCCTCGCGCCTCCCCGGCGGGATCCGCTCGAGGGCGGCGGCGGCGAGCTCCACCTCCGGCTCGACGAAGCCCGGGTGGTTGTAGAAGGCCCGCAGCTTGTCCACGTGCGGCGCGCCTTCTCCGACCTCCGCCCGCGCCTGCGCGATGTCGTCCAGGTACTGGCGGCAGCCGGAGTATGAGGAGAAGGCGGATGTGACGAAGGCGAGCGCGCTCCGCACGCCGCCGGCGGCCATGGTCCGCATCGTGTCCGCGAGGTACGGGTGCCAGTTGCGGTTGCCCCAGTAGACGGGGAGGCCTGCCCCATGCCGGAGGAGCTCCTCGCGCACCGCGGCGGCGAGGGCGCGGCTCTGGGCGTTGATCGGGCTCACCCCGCCGAAGTGCGCGTAGTGCGAGGCGACCGCCCGCAGCCGCTCCGGGGGAACGTTACGCCCCCGGACCACGTTCTCGAGGAAGGGCATGACGTCGGCCATGCCTTCGGGGCCGCCGAACGAGACGACGAGGAGCGCATCCCAGGTGTCCGTCATGCGCCCATCCTACCCTGGGGGCGCATCCGGCCGCGCGACGTCACTACCGCGGCTGGTGCTTCCTCTGCGCGCGGTGGATCGTCCGCCACTCCTGCTTCTGCCGCCGCTGCAGCTCGAGATCCTCCCGGACCTCGAGCGAGCGCAGCTCCGCGCGGAGCTTGTGGTAGCTTGCCAGACGCTCCTCCGGCACCTCGCCCGCCTTCACCGCGGCGCGGACGGCACAGCCGGGCTCGGCGCCGTGGGAGCAGTCGCGGAAGCGGCAGGCGGCGGCGAGGCGCTCCAGCTCCCCGAACGCGGAGGCCAGCCCCTCCTCGCCGGCCCAGAGCTGGACCTCTCGCAGCCCCGGGGTGTCGATCAGCAGCGCGCCGCCCGGCAGCGGGACCAGCTCCCGGTGCGTGGTCGTGTGGCGCCCGCGCTGGTCGCTCGGGCGCACCTCGCGCGTCCGGAGCCGCTCCTCGCCGAGGAGACGGTTGACGAGGGTGGACTTGCCGACGCCCGAGGAGCCGAGGAGCGCCACCGTCCGGCCGCGGGTGAGCCAGGGCGCGAGGGCCCCGAGGCCGCGCCCCTCCTTCGCGGCGACGACGAGCACGGGGACTCCGGGGGCCGTGCGCTCGGCCTCCCGCCGGCGCGCCTCCACCTCCGGGCACAGATCGGCCTTGTTGAGGAGCACGACCGGCTCCACCCTGCTCTCCGAGGCCAGGATGAGCGCGCGCTCGAGCCGACGGAGGCTGAAGTCGCGATCGAGGCCCATGATTAGGAAGACGGTGTCGACGTTGGCGGCGAGCACCTGGGCGACCACCCGCTTCCCCGCCGCGCGACGGATAAAGGCCGTCCGCCGCGGGACCACGGCCCGTATGAGCGCGCGGCGCTCGCCCGCCCGCGGCCGGAGGGCGACCCAGTCCCCCACCGCGGGCAGATCCTCCCGTCCCCGGGTCGAGTGTCGGAGCTGGCCCGCCACCTCCGCCAGGAGCTCGCCGTCCGCGGTCGCGACGCGGAAGACGCGCGTGTGGCCCGCAGTGACGCGCCCCGGCACCAGCCCGGGCTTCGAAACGCGCGACCAGCCGTCCTCGAAGGTGGCGTCCCAGCCGAGGTCGGCGAGGCTCAAGACGGCGAACGCATCAGCCGCGCCGGCGGCGGAAGTCGGACATGAACTCAGCGAGGGCGCGCGCGGAGGCGACCGGACAGGCGTTGTAGATCGAAGCCCGCAGCCCTCCGACCGAGCGGTGGCCCTTGAGCCCCACGAAACCCGCCGAGGCCGCCTCCTCGAGGAAGGCCTTCTCGAGCCCCTCGTCGCGGAGGTGGAAGGTGACGTTCATCCGGGAGCGACTGTCCCTCTTCGCGTGGCCGCGGTAGAACCCCCCGCTCTCGTCGATCGCCCGGTAGAGGAGGGCGGCCTTCTCCTCGTTGTCGCGGGCGATCTCGCCCAGGCCACCGCGGTCGCGGAGCCAGCGCAGGACGAGCCCCGCCACGTAGACGCCGAAGGTGGGCGGGGTGTTGTAGAGCGAGCGGTGCTCGGCGAGGAGACGGTAGTCGAGGAGGGCGGGCAGCCCCCGCGGCGTCCGCTCCAGCAGGTCGCGGCGCACGATCACCAGCGTCACCCCCGCCGGCCCCAGGTTCTTCTGCGCCCCCGCGTAGACGAGCCCGTACCTCGAGACGTCGAGGGGACGGCTGAGCACGTCGGAGGAGGCATCGCAGACGAGAGGCACTCCCGGGGGCGGCTCGGGCTCGCGCGGCCACTGTGTCCCGTAGATCGTGTTGTTGGAGGTGAAGTGGAGGTAGGCGGCCTGTGGATCCCGGTCGAGCTCCTCGGGGGCCGGGATGCGGTCGAAGCCGCCCGCCTCGGTCGATCCCGCGACGCGCGCCGATCCGAGCTTTCCCGCCTCGAGGAGGGCCACCTTCGACCAGTGGCCGGTCACGACGTAGTCGGCGGAGGCGCCGGGGGGGCGGAGGTTCATCGGCACCATGGCAAACTGCAGGCTCGCGCCGCCCTGGAGGAAGAGGACGGCGTGCGCCGGGCCCAGGCCGACCAGCGCACGGAGATCCTCCTCGGCCTTCCCCAGGATCCCCTCGAAGGCGGCCCCGCGGTGGCTCATCTCCATCACCGACATGCCGGTGCCCGCCCAGTCGAGCAGCTCCGCCTGGACTTGCTCCAGGACGGGAAGGGGGAGCACCGCCGGCCCCGCCCCGAAGTTGTGGACCCTCAGCGTGCTCGTCACCATCGCCGACCCAATGCTAGCCTCACGCTCATCCTTTTTCCATGAAACCTTTTTACCTGCACGGTCGTCTCCACCCTCAAAGGGAGAAAGTCGCCGCGTCCGGGGGCACCCGGCGCCTGTCTTCCGGGGGTCGCTATGCAGGATCGTCACTCGGGCGGGCTGCAGCCCACCCTCAAGGAGCTGGTTGAATCCTACGAACGCCAGATCATCGAGGCTGCGCTGCGCGCCTCGAACGGCAACCAGCGCCGCGCCGCGCGCTCGCTCGGGGTGCTGCCCACCACTCTCCACGAGAAGATGAAGCGCCTGGGGCTGCTACGTCGCCCGGCGGTGGCGGAAGCCCCGCCCTCCGTCGAGGCCGCCGCCGCGAGCTAAGGACCGAGGCGCCCCTCGAAGAGCTGGCCCGCGGCGGCCAGCAGCAGCCGCGCGCCGGGCCGAACCGCCCCCGCACCGACCGGCAGCCGGAGCTCGACCGCGTCGTCGTGGACCGAGACGTTTCGTGGTGTGGCGCTGTCGTCCCCTCGCCACAAGCTTCTGTGGCGACCGTCCTCCGCCAGCCCGGCGAGAAAGACCGTCACCAGGGCCTGTGCCAGGAGGCCTTCGTCCGGGTCGGCGCCGAGGGCCAGGACTCCCACCTCGACACGGTAGTCGGCCCCGGAGCGCCGGTCGCTCACCCCCGTCGCCCACCCGGTGGTGCTGTCGGCGGCGTCGGCATCCACGTAGAGCGTGGCGCGCAGGCGGCCCGAGACCGGGGCCCCGCCGGGAAGGTAAAGCGCGTCGCGTACCGAGCGGTCGAAGGTCAGCCGGAGCACGAGGCCGGCCCCGTCGAGAGCAGCGTGGACCTCGCCCACCTGCGCCTCCACCCCCGTCCCCGGCTCGACACCGGTGACGATGACGGCCGGGCGCGCACCCCAGTAGAAGAGCGGGCGCCCCGGGGCCGGGGGGGCGACCGCGAGGGCGAGCAGGAGGGGGATCACGGGCGTGTCAGCTCCAATCGAGGGCGAACATCAGGAGCAGTGTGCGCTGGATCCTCGATGCCGTCGGTCGCAAGATGATTGAGTGCGGGGGCCGGACCGGCCCCGTCGCTAGACCCCTCAGGTCCCACCGTAGCCAATCGTCACCCGCCCGTCCTCGACGATGACCGGAACCTCGCGCCGCCCATCGGAGAACGAGAGCATGCCCTCGAGGTCGGGGGGCGACTTCTTGACGTTGCGGTAGTCCACAGCGTACCCCTTGGCGGCGTAGGCCTCACGGGCCTCCGTCGTGTAGGGTCAGGTGTCCTTCCCGAAGATCACGACCGTACCGCGGGCGCCCACAGGGCGATTATAGGCGGGGGAGAGTATGATCTCGGCATGAGGAACTTCGGCGGGATCCTTCTGCTTCTCGGAATCCTGGGCTTCTTCTACGCCTCGGCCCAGCTCGAGGGGCTCCAGCCCGTGCCGGCGGGGCTGAGCGTGGGCGAGGGGCTGCAGTACCCCGCCGGACGCTGGGAGATGACGCGCTACGTCTGCGCGGGGTTCGCCGGGTTCGGACTGCTCATGGCCCTGTTCCCCAAAGGGCGCTGAGCTCCCCGCCTCTCTCGAAAGGGGGTCGCGCGGCGCGCGACCCCCCGAGCCTCCTTACGAGGCGAGCTTGCGCTTTGCCTCCGGATAAGCCAGTGCGCGATCGAGCCCGTTGTTTGTGGACTCGATGACTCGCTTGTGGGCGGCCCGCGCCTTGTCCTTCTCCCCCGCCCTCTCGTAAGCCCGGGCGAGAAGCAGGGTCGAGAAGGGGTCCGTCTGGTCGGCCTGCTCGAGGTGCTCGATCGCGCTCTTCGTGTCGCCCACCTCGAGCTTGACGTAGCCGGCCAGGTAGTGCCAGGCGGGCCAGAACTGCTTCCCCTCTTCGCCGCCCGCCTCGATCATGGCCTTGACCCGCTCCGCCTCCGCCCAGGCCTTCTCGTGCTGGCCCATGCGCGCCAGAACACGGGCGCGGCCGTGAACAAGCCGGCCCTCCCAGATCTTCTTCTGGTCCTCGGGGAGCCCGCTGCCGGGGACGCTCTCGAAGCCCTTCTCATAGTCCTTCATCGCCTCCTCGAGGCGGCCGTTCTCCAGTTTGATGCGGGCCATCGAGTTCCAGATGAAGACCTCCGGGAAGCCCTGGTTCAGGCCCGCCTCGCGATACTCCCCGAGGAAGGTCCGGAGCGAATCGAGGGCGGCATCGACCTTGCCCTCGTAGAGGTACGAGAACGCGACCCCGTAGCGGACGGCGAACGGCGTCGATCCCTTGGGCAGCGCGGCCTGCACCTTCTCGAAGGTGGCGCGGGCGCGGGCGTATTCGCCCTTGAGCAGGTCCTCGTTGGCGAGGAAGGCGCGCACGCGCGGACTCGGGGGTCCGAGCCGCTCGCACCGCTCGAAGGCCGCCACGGCCTTGTCCGCCTGGCCCGTCCCCTGGTAGAGCTGACCCAGGATCACGTAGGCGAGCCGCTCCTCGGGGTAGTCCTTCGACAGGGCCTCCACCTTCGTGATCGCCTCCATCAGACGCGGGTCGGTCGCGGTCTGCAGGTTGCGCGTGGGGGCCATGGCCTCGATGAACCGCCGCTCGCCGTCGGAGGCCGTCTTGGCGAGCTCCACCGCCTTGTCCAGGATAGGCTGGCCCTCCGTCGGCGGCACCACGACCGAGAGGTAGTACTGCCCGAGGGCGAAGTTGGGATCGGCGGCGACCATCTTGCGCGCCAGCTCGACGCTCGGGGGTCCGAACTGGAAGCTCTCGATGCGCAGCTGCAGCTCCCGGAGCATGGTCTTCGCCTCCGGGGACTTCGTCGACAGCGTGAAACGCCTTCCTTCGCCGGCTGAGCCCGGGGAGGCCAGGGCGAAGACGGTGAGGAGCGCCCCGGCGAGGGGCAGACGGACACGACCTCTCATGACGCCCTCCGATCAGCCGTTTGAACGCACGACACTGCTTGACGCAAGAAAGCTTTCCCGGCTGTACGGATGCGGAGGGGGCGTTGTTCCGCCGTGCGCGGGGGTCAGGCCGCTCGCGGGCTCACCTTCCTGGTGATGAACATCGCGATCGACCCCAGCAGCCATCCGATGAGCGGGAAGGCGATCGCCCCCGCCACGAACACGTGGGCGGCGGCGTGGCCCCAGCTGATGCCGCCCCAGGGCGGGCTGAACTCGGGGGCGGTGAAGATGTTGCTCTGCCCGGTCAGGATCGCGAGCGCGATGCCGAGCGCCACCAGGACCTGGCTCACGATTCCCTGGATCAGACAGAGCGGAAGGAGCTGCTTGTAGCTCCCAAAGCCGCGGTTGTAGACGGCGACGCCGTAGTAGACGGCACCGAGGGCCAGCACTGCGGTCACGCTCACCCAGCGGGCGGCGGCGTCGTTGCCGGCGAGCGACAGCCCAAGGCGCACGGCCCAAATCACTCCGATCAGGATCAGGATCGCCTTCTGGAAGCGCATGTACTCGGAAAGGCTCTTGCCGAACATCGCTCGTCCTCCTTGCTCAGGAACCACTGCTCGACGCCGCCCAGCTCGTGACCGCCCCTCGCTCGGCGTCGTCCTTCAGTCGTCGCAGGATGCCGTCGAGATGGCTCCGCACGACGTCGGGGTTGTCAAACGGGAGCCTATCGTACATTCGCCCTCCCGGCACATGGCACGGCGTGCACCGGCGCTCGAGGATCGGGCGGACCGAGACGGCGAAGGTGTCGGCCCGGGCCTCCGACGAAGGGGCGGGGGGGCGTGGGTCCTCGGCGGTTGCCACGGGCGCGGGCGACGGACCCGGCGGCACGGAGCGCGTGGCCGGCTTCGACGCGCACCCGGAGAGAACGAGGGCGAGGGCAGCGACACCACCGCGGAGGGGCCAGCTCATGCGATCTTCCGTTCGGTCTTGGGCCCATTGTAGGCCATGCGGAGCGATACTCGGTGCTCGTGGACGACGTCGAGCGGACGCTCACCCCACCGCGCGGCTACGACCTCGACGCGACACTCCGCTTCGCGGGTCTCGGTTCGCTCGACCCGACGTGGCAGCGGAGGCCGGGCGCCATCCTCAAGGCGGGCCGGACCCCGGACGGACCGGTGACGTTGCTCCTCGCCCGCGAGCGGGACGGCGTGCGCGCCCGGGCCTTCGGGCCGGGGGCGCACTGGGCCATCGAGCGCGCGGACGCGCTGGCGGGGCTGCGCGACGACCCGGCGGCCTTCGCTCCTCGCGAGCCGCCCCGCCTGCGCGCGATCGCTCGGCGCCACCGCGGCGTGCACCTGCCGCGGAGCCCCTGGGTGTTCGAGGTGCTCACGGGCGTCATCCTGCAGCAGCGGATCACGTTTCGCGACGCCGCCCGCGCCCGTCGGATCCTGGTCCACCGGCTGGGGGCGGCCGCACCGGGACCGGGCGCCCTGCTCCTTCCCCTCGCGCCCCCGGACTGGCTGCGTCTCACCAGCGAGGACTTCCGCCGCGCCGGAATCGACGGCCAGCGGGCGCGCGCGCTCCGGGCGGCCGCGCGCCACGCCCGGCGGATCGACGCGGCGTTCGACCTCAACCCGGCCCGTGCCTGCGAGATCCTGGCCGCGGTCCCCGGCTGCGGACCCTGGACCGTCGAGATGACCATGGGCCTCGCGCTCGGCGATCCGGACGCGGTGCCGATCGGCGATCTGCACCTACCCTCGATCGTCGCCTGGGCCCTCGCCGGCGAGCTCCGGGGCGACGACCGCCGCATGGTCGAACTGCTGGAGCCCTTCCGCGGCCAGCCGGTTCGCGACCTTGACGACACCCGCCACGACCGGAGGGCGGATCCCGAGCGCGCGCAGCTCGAGCTCGACCTCGCCCGTGGCATCGAGCCCCTCGCCTTCCCGCCGCACTTCGAAGGGATAGGAGGTATAGGGATAAGGGATAGGGATAGGAGGAGGGATAGGGGGTTCCTTTTCGGGGTTTCCGGCGGGGCGCTCTCGCGGCGACCCGCTGAACGGCGGAGCTGATCCCCGGCGGGGGGTCCCGACGGCCGGACAAGCAACTGGCGCAGGGCCCGTGGGCGAGGTGGGCGCCCAAGCCTCGTGAGGGCTTGGGCACACGTCGCGAGCCGACACCTCTGCCTCCTCTCGGCGCCTCCCTACTCCGGAGGGGCGGATCTCAAACGGGGCAGGCGACCAGTTGCGGGGCGTGCGTGGGTGGACGAGAGACCTTCTCGCGCTTTCGGAGATGATCGAGGATGCGCTTGATCAAGGCGGGTTGCTCGTCCACGTAGCGCCGGCACAGGCCGAAGCTGTAGGGCGCCGCGTGCGGAGCGCCCAGGCTGCCGGCGATCGTGCGTACCGCGTCGATCGACTGCGGCGAGCCGGCCGCGAAGCTCCGATGCATCGAGTCGGCCCCCTCGGGTTCGACGCCGAAGACAAGCGTACGCGGTGACGCGAGTTTCACCGCGGCGGCGACACCGGCGCACAGCCGGCCGGCGCCGATCGGAACGATCACCGCGTCGAGGCCCTCGGCCTGCTCGACGAGCTCGAGACCGAGCGTCGCCGTGCCGAGCGCGGTCTTCGGGCCCTCGAAGGGATGGACGAACGTGCGGCTCTCGGTCGCTTCGATCTCCCGCACGCGCGCGAAGGCCTGGTGCACATCGGAGACCAGCTCCAGCGAGGCGCCCAGCTCGCGGCAGCCCTGGACCCGGAACGGGTTCGCCGACTTCGGCATCACGACCTTGGCGGTGGTCCCGAGCACGGCCGCGGCGTACGCCACCGCCATCGCGTGGTTTCCGGCGCTCACAGCCGTGACGCCCCGCGCCAGCGCCTCGGGGGACAGGTCCTGCATCACCGCGAGCGCCCCGCGCGGCTTGAAGCTGCCCGTGCGCTGGAACAGCTCCTCCTTGAGAAAGACGCGCGTCTCGGGCCCGACCACGCGGCTGAGCGCGCCGTCCTGCCAGAGCCGGACCGGAGTCGTCAGCACTCGCTCGGCCAGACGGGCGCGCGTCGCACGGATCGCCCCGAGCGTGGGCTCGAGAGGCAGCGGGGTTGTCATGGGGCTAACGCAGTCCCTCGACGGTGAGCAGCCGGGTTCGCGCGCGCCAGCAGTCGTAGGCGTAATGCCGGTTGTCCGCGGCAAGGCTCACAGTGACGACCTGCAACAATCCGTTCTTGTCGGCTGGGTCGATGGTCAGGATCGGCTTGCGGCTGCCGGTCGCGATCTCGACACGCTCGACGACCACCGGAAGCACGTCGTGCTTGATGGTCAGCAGCCCCTCCCCGTCGGGCGCCCATTGCATCGTCTCGTCCGCGGGCCCGATGCCCGGCACGACTCGAGGGTCGCCGCCCTTGACCGCGACGATGAGCGCTCGGCCAGCGGAGTCTCGGACCGACACGGACTGGCCGTCCGGGGACGCGAGCCCTCTGTCCGTACCCTCCGGCGTGACGGCCTTCGGTGCGCCCCCGTCGAAGGCCTGCACATAGCAGCGGCCCGCCCTGCCCTTCTCAGATCCGCAGACCAGTAGCTGCTGGCCATCGGGAAACCACTGGGCCCGGTCGTAGAGCTCGAGGCTGCCGCGGTCGAGCCGCCGTTCCTGGCCGGGGCCGACGGGATAGGCCACGAGGCTCTGGGGCGGGCCGAAGAGCAGCGCGAGCGCATACCGGCCGTCGGGGGACAGGTCCCTGGCGGCGCCGTCGCCGAGCCGGACCACGGGTGCGCCCGGCTTCTCCCTCAGGCAGACCGCGTACTGCAGTCCCGCGTACGACGATTCCTCCTCGAAGAGCACCATGCGGCCGTCCCGCGAGATCCTCGGGTTGACCGAGAAATCGAGCCACGACAGGTTCTCCTCGGCCTGCATTCCCACCGTCCGCCCCCAGACCTCGAAGCCGATCTGGTACGAGCTGA
>Ga0209342_10000332_pt1 | contig 52857 bp, 55 predicted proteins | sample RifCSP16_2_FD_184023 | JGI IMG/M metagenome (GOLD analysis project Ga0209342, IMG submission 184023) | Soil microbial communities from Rifle, Colorado - Rifle CSP2_sed 16_2 (SPAdes) (version 2) | ecosystem: Environmental > Terrestrial > Deep subsurface > Rock core/Sediment | place: Rifle... | reverse complement strand
GTGTAACGGGCTCTCCTTGTACGAATGCGGCTCAGCCTGGGGAAATAATCAAATACGACCCCAAATACTTAATTTCCCTCAATACACTCTTAGGTTCCCCAGGGGTTTCCTGGAAAGAAGTCGCGCCCTGACGCAAAGCGTCAGTCGAAAGTCAAAGTGGAGAGTGGAAAGTCAACAAATACACAAGCCAAAGGCGGAATTAAGAGCTATCAAGATTTACAGGTTTGGTAAAGGTCACACTCTCTAGCTTTAAAACTGAATAAATTTTCAAAAGTCAAGAAAAAAAGCTTTGCAGATTGGGAAATCTGGAGGCAGACAAGTGATCAATAATTGATATACAAAAATAGCTATCTGATACGTTTTGATACTAAAATCACATTTGATCTGTTTTGGCAATTGACAATAAATTCGGGCGGGTGGTTCAATGAGAAAAAGGGGAGGAGATTCAAATTATCCTATCATCAGCCCAGGCGGCACTGCGCAATCTAATTTTTTTGCTATCAGTTGTTTGCGTTTTCCAATCGGTCAACTTCTTATTTCTGATTTAGAGATGAAAAATATCTATTTGGCCGTTGTTATCGTAATCGCTATTGCTACAATTGCCGGAGGACTGGTGATATTTCTGATGAATCGCGCTTCAGAAACCGGAAGTATTAATCCTCCTGCGCCACAATCAACACAAACAGAGGAAGAAGCGACAGGTACACCAGAGAGTCCGGCCATTCTTAGGGATTTAGGCGCAACGCCCGAAGCCCTGCCGTAATCTTGTCTCTAAAAAACCCGATCTCTTGTGATTTTTTAAAACTTGAGTTATTATCACGCCAGATTTTGGAGTATTGCAAGGTGAGCGCTGTTGAAAAATTACGCTATGTATTAACTTATGGCGGAATTTCCGCATTCGTTATTTGGGCAAGTCCCAACGATAACCCAGATATAGATTCAATCAGACTAGGTTCAAACAACACTATTGGCCCGACACCGGATATGGTCATTGCAAGGGTTAATCCGGACGGGATCTTAGCACCTACACCAACACCCATTCCAACAATCGGAGCTGGGCCAGACGCAACACCTACACCAAATACAAACTCTGGTCCACGCTCTGGTGAAACGGGTACTCGACCGCCGACAGTCGCAAGAGGAGAAACTCCTGAAGGTGGTCCAACGCCGGAAATTATTGAGGGGTTAAATTATCAGTGGGCGAGTGAGATTTCAGCCCTTACTGATGAGTTCAGAGTCAAGAATGGGTTGCCGCCTTATCACCCTGACCTTCGCCTAAAAACCGCTGCCGAAAATTATGCAGAATTTTATTTTAAAAACGGAGACCCCGTCAATCTTGACCATTTCCTTTGCGATGATAACGGCGATTGTTCACCATGGGAAAGAGCGGCAAGAGAAGGCTACGGCGGAATACTGACACAAGTAACGGAGAATATGGCCAGCGGTTACAAGTCGGCCAGTGAGGCGTTTGCCGGTTGGTTAGGGAGTCTCGGCCACAGGGCCAATTTATTAAGCTCAAAATATCAAGATACTGGCGTCGCTTGCTGGTTAGGAATTCGATATTTAGAAAACCGGCCATATGAGTCAAGTCTCTGTCTTGCGTATTTTGGCGTAATTCCACCGGACCCCCCGCCTCCGGAGCCGCGGCCGACTGCAACACCAACGTCTACTACGATTCCTGAATCGACTCCGACCCCCACACCTCAACCAACACCCAGTCTGACTGCTGAACCTAGCCCCGCCCCGACCCCCACACCTTAACTGCCTATTTGACAATGATAGATCCCCAGATGTATAGTACGCGCCGATGGCTAAGGAACCAGAACCTAAACGAGGTCTCTCCCAGTCCGTAGTATCCAGGAGAAAGATACTTGCACTTTTCGGCTTGGCCGCAGCAGCCGGTGTTTCTGAAGCTGTACTTAATGCTTGTTCAGGAGGAGGAAAAAACGAGGTTGCCAAAACTTCGACACCTGTGCCTACAAAAGAATCTACTCCAACCCTTGTTCCAACCGCTGAACCAACTCCTACACCAAAGCCTGAACCCACACCAACACCTACTTCAGAAGTATGGACTGACGAAGACATTGCCGCAAAGCTCTTTTCGGTTAGAGATTCAGCCAATAGTGTTGCCGATGCCTACCCCAAATCGCAACTTCTGGGCGTGCTGAAGGCAGACACTCAGACTGCATTTGAAGCATTTAAGCAAGTACTCAAAACAAAGGATTATTCGTCTGCACTTGAGCCGCTCAACGGATTTGGTAATGTCGGTACCAATATTGGCCAGTTTATATGTTTTACGACCGATGGTAAAGGTGAACCAGAAGGCAAGGCCTGGGTAGATATTAAGGATTTTGTATTAAAAGTAGGCTTGCAATACGAAAAAGCAGGTTATCTTGAAGCAGGCATGACCGAAACTTTTAAAGAAGCATTCTTCACCTTCCCTGAGGTTTGCCCCAACCCGAATGGTTCCGCAATCCTCAATAATTAACAATACAAGCATTTTGGATTGTGCTCAATTGACTCTCAAATTCATCCCTATTACAATTGAGTTGAGAGCCGAAATTAATGCCTGCACTGCCCAAGATACCTAGGGGTTTTATTACCAACTTTCAGGGAGCTGTTCCTGATTTTGTTGAGCACACTCAGTTTATTTTTCTCTTAGTAGCATCAGCCTTAATTGTTTTAACAACCAGCATTTTTTTGATAGGTATTGGCGGATTTCATCGCCCGAAGCCCCAGCCATTTCCAAACGCAGAATTTACATTTTCGTCAACTTCCTGGGAAGCAAAGTATAACGACTATTTAGAAAAGGCCAGGACTGCAGGCGATCCAGGCCAGGCTGCAGTTTATTTTCAAAAGGCATTATTTACCCTGTCTGCTGATTATAACCGCGCCCCATCTAGCCAAAAAAGAGAATTTCTAATAAAATTGGCGGCCTTTATTAAAACCAACTATCCCGAATATAGCCAGTCTGTCGATTTCGAAATTCCCTGCCGGCAAACATCATGCGGTGCGGTATTTAGCTATTCAGAGGGTTTGGCACAAATAAAATCCGGGGTTGAGGCGGGCGAAAATTTAAATCCGCAGCTTAAAGAGGCAATTCTTATAAATTTAGAAAACGCGGCACTGGCTGCCGGGAAAGGGGACAATAAGCAGGAATTTACTGCCCTGACTTCTGTTTTTGGCACATTAAAAGGCGAATGGCAGCGCTCTCAAGACGAGAATATCAAAATTTTGGCCGAAAAAACTTTAGCTTTAATGAAAGAGGTAGACACGCAGTCTTATCAGGCGGGTCAGGAGGTAGAACTTTATAAATTGTAGGCACCATGAAACTGCAAATTAAAGTTGCTTTTGTTGTTTTATTTTTAGGTGCTTTGTGGGTATTCGGGTTTTCTTTCGCAAAAGAAGCATTTGCCGTCAATCAAACTTCCTTCAGTATGACTTTTGAAAATCAGGGCGACGCTCAATCATATATCGACTATGTTATTTTTGAAGACACATCCGGCCCTTTTGGTCAGTATAACCTGGGTGATTTAGTTTTGTATTACACGGGCAGTTCTCCAGATCTTGGTTTTGTTGAAGGTGTTTTTGTGCCAGGCGGTGATACCATAACCGTGACCCGAGGACCGAATTTAAATTACTTGCCTACATTTGGAGTTTACGTGTCATATTTACCCTGGAAATATGAGGGTGCGGATCCGCGTGATGTTGGATGTGAGGATCCGACTGCATCTTTAACTGCAAGAGGTATTACCGTAATTAGTGCCAATGATATTCATGCTGTAATGGGTACTTCAAGAAGTTATGCATGCTGGGTACCGACATCAGCCCCGCCCCCTTCTGGTAATCCTGGTGTTCCAGATCAACCAACTATATACAGCGTGGCTTCGCAAGCATGTTTACCCGCATCAGACAATTTGCCAGATCTTACTTTTACTTGGACTGGAGTCTCCGGGGCAACTGGTTACTATGTCTATATTTGGGATCCGGCCTATTTGATTACTAGTGGAATACGTGACGGGACAGACCCGCGGTGGACTCACGGGTCCCTGACAGCCGGAACTTCCTATAGGTGGTACGATCTGCCGAATTTTAGCGGCCTTTCATTTGCGATTAGGTCTAAAAATAGCGTAGGCATGTCCTCGGTTACTTTTTGGCAGAGTGATACAACTTTGAACTGTTCTCCGCCGGATTTGGATATCATGACGCTTAGAACTAAAGGTTCGTCTTCGAACGCAGCGGCTACCAAAAGCAGTTTTCTTACCGGTGAAACAGTTTACGTCGAGATAACAGTAAGAAACTGGGGTTCGGGCAGAAGTGCGGATAATTTCAATACAATTTACAGAATTGGTACCTTTTCAAGCTGTCTTCCGGAAGGCGCCCAGCAAAATTTTGCTACTGTGTCATTGGGACCCGGCGGCCAAATGACGCTCAACGGCAGTTTTCCCGTTCCTTCAAATTGGTCCGGAGTCTATACCATCAATGCCATGACGGATGTTTATTGTGATGTAGCCGAATCAAATGAAGGCAATAATCGTGCCAACGTAAATTTTACGGTGTTCCGGCCGGATCTGCGAATTGTAACTTTTCAAACTGTGGATGCTGCCCATACGAGAAAGAGCCTATTTACCTTTGGGGAATCCATTTATGTTCATATTCGTGTCGATAATTTTGGAGATGGTACTGCCGGCGCTTTTAATATTCCATTTAATACAACTGCAAGTTACAGAGATAATTGTACTTCCATTCCTGCTCCTTGGGAAGCACCTTGGACTAAAGGCTCGTTAGGCGCCTATGCATCGGCCGATTGGTATAGTACAAAACCCATTGTTGCATCCGCGGCCGGAACTTTTACGCTTTATGCAATGGCTGATGCCAACTGCCAAGTTATTGAATCAGATGAAACTAATAACAGAAAAACGACGAATTATAGGGTTGCTGGGCCCATTTCGGGCCCTTCAAATTTAACGGCAACAACTGCCTGTAACCAGTATAACCAACCCACAATTACATTTAACTGGACAGACGCAGTAAACGAAACCAAATATTGGCTGGATGTTCATACCCAGCAGTGGGCTAGCGATGCTGAGCCTTCGGGGTGGTATTACACCGTACAAGGTCAAGACGCGGTCACTTTTATCTGGAATAATTTGAATGCTATGGTTGATGGGAGTGGAGGAGGGTATCATCCGAAGCGTTCAACGACATATTGGTGGAGACTGCAGGCATCCAATATCGTAGAGTCCGGAGACCATATTTATCCTTCGGATATGACGGATCCGACACAGGGCGGCTCAATTACGACTCTGGATTGCGTGCCTAATCTGCAAATTACAATTGACAGTTTGCCTGACGGGGCGAAAGGCGCAGGCGGCAATGCGACCTTAACGGTTACCAATGTCGGCACTGGCTGGACTTATCCCTCCGGAGCAGATGGGAGTAAGGACTCGGACGGAGACGGATTTACCGATTCTGTCGAAATAATAACAGGAACAGGCACTGGAAAAAGGTGTGCGACAACTGCCACTCCAAATGACGAACCTCAGGACGGCTGGCCGGCTGATTTTAATGATGACCAAAAGGTTGATTCCACTGATATGGCGTTACTACAGGTTGCTATTGGGACAAACAACCCCAGGTATGATTTGAATGGCAGCGGAGGACTTATCAACATAAATGATTTTCTCACACTTGCGCCGAATCTTGGCAAAAACTGCACCGGGAAATTTGAAGTTGCCATGAACTTGGACGAAGCCGCAATCAGTGTTCCGATGGACTGCTCTGACCCCAAAAGCATAGTTGCCACTGCAGGGCCACTGGGGCCAGCCGGCAGCGGGCAGGAAAGTATAACTTTAACAATGCCCTTTACCTATCCTTCAGCAATTGGTGCCTACATGGCTTGGGCGCTTGCGGATTCTGCCTGCGGGGTTAGCGAGACCGATGAAGGGGACAATACTGCAACCAAAAACTATTTGGTTTGGGGCTATGACCTTTCTGCCACTTTTATGCCAGGCAGCTGGAATAAGCAGACATTCCAGCCTGGCGAAACAGCGACGGCGAACGTTAAGGTGGCAAGTCTACCCTCTGTATATTATACGGGTGCCAATCAATTAGGAATTTGGCCGAAAGGCCCCCCCACGGAATCAGCTTTACCAACTTGCAGTGCCCTTGGAGTCGGCGCATCAACGCCGCCGGATTTATCACCATTCACTAACCCCTTACCAGCACAGTTCACAGGAGGAACCTTCACAAAAACTTTTCAAATACAGACAGGCGCAGACGACGGTTCTCGGGGTCAAACCGGCTTTTACAACACTACAACAGATATTTCGGCCGGTAAGCCTTTTGACTCCGATGACGGCTATCGCAGCAGTTTTATGAGATTTACCAACGTTGTTCTTCCGAAAGGTGCCAGAATTAATTCCGCAAAATTGACATTTACCGCCCGTGATACCACTCCGGGCGGTAGCTTACTTGATTCAAAAGTTTCTGCTGCGGATGAGGATGATGCCCAACCCATTACCAGTATTGACGATTGGGACAGCAAACTGCATGGTGAAGCAATAGTCTGGGATTATTCTGGGGGCTGGACTGCCGGGTCTAATTACGAAATCCCTGATGTAAAGTCTGTAGTGCAGGGGGTTGTCAATAGGGAAGGCTGGGTTCCCGGCAATTCGCTGATGATATTTTGGGAAGATAGGGAGTCTTGGGTTGATTCTGGCCGAGTTGCCAGATCTTATGAGTTTGACCCTGTCTCTGCTCCTAAATTGACAGTTGAATACACGGTTACCTATAAAGAGCTTGTAGTTCCTATTAGCTTTAATGTCGGGGATGCTGAAGGGACATTTACTGCAAATGCCTATATTGTCCCGAACTGCAATATTGATGATGTTAACTGGTCAAATAACAGTACATCATCTGGCGGCAATATCAGCTTTACCTATACAGTCAAAGTTGAGGGCTGGTTCGAAACAACAGGCGGGGATGTAGGAAGCGGCGGTACAGCAAGAGTCAGTCTTAGTCCTTTGCCTGCAGGAAGAAACCAGTCTGACTATCTTTTAGTAGGGAAGACATTAGATCCAAGCGTAAGTTCAGCAAAATGGTCTATTAACGGCTATGAAAAGCCTTTGGTTGCGGCCGACCCTTATGTCTATATGGCGGAAAGGTTTAAAGATAATGCAATGTTAAATTCGGGGAAATGCAGTCTCGGTTCGTTAACCCCCGGTAGTAATATGAATTATTGTGCTGGGTTGGGTGCATCTGTTAGCGGAACTCCGCCAAGCGGAAACACTGTCTGGTTTATTAACGGCGATATGACTATTAACAACAACATAACTTTCAATCCTCTAACAGCTTCAACAGATACGATAATATTTATTGTTTCGGGTAAAGTTACCGTCAATACAATTGTTACGAGGATAGACGGGGTTTATATTGCCGGAGGAACTTTTCAGGATACAACAGACGGCATCAATATCAGCGGCAACCAGCTTGAGGTAAATGGTGCGGTATACGCAAAAACAATGAGTTTAGCGCGAAAACTGGGAGTTGGTGCAAGCTGTGTAACGGGCTCTCCTTGTACGAATGCGGCTCAGCCTGGGGAAATAATCAAATACGACCCCAAATACTTAATTTCCCTCAATACACTCTTAGGTTCCCCAGGGGTTTCCTGGAAAGAAGTCGCGCCGTAAGCCAGTGGCTTACGTAATTAACCTAATTAGTCTAATTTCTAAATAATGCCCAAAGTTTTAAATGACAAAAAATATGACCTTGAAGAACGAACGGCAAAGTTTGGCGAGGATGTGATTAGGTTTTGTAAAAAGATACCACGTGGCCTTATTACTAATCCATTGATTACTCAATTAACAAAATGCGGAACGAGTGTCGGCGCTAACTACTGTGAAGCTGATGATGCTGAAAGTAAGGCGGATTTTAACATAAAATCGGCATTTGTAAAAAAGAAAGTAGAGAATCCTAACACTTTGTAAGAATGATAGTAGTAGCTGTTCCCGAATTGAAGAAAGAAGCAAAAATTCTATGGCAAGAGGCAAAGGAATTGAACTTGATTTTTAACACAATTTACAAAAAGGTTAAATAATTTAGTCATTGTGATTTGATTAGATCAATTAGAAATTATTCTTTGATATCTTTAGGTATTATTTAGGTAAGTAAATTTGAAATTTGCCTCTTTACGGCACCGCCTGCCCGTTTTACAATGCCTCAGTGCAATTCGGGCTGTTTTCTTCCAAAAAACTGGCAATTGATTTAGGAACTTCCAATTCATATGTTTGGGCGCATGGCGAAGGGGTAGTCCTTTCGGAACCCTCGGTTGTGGCAGTCGACGGCATTTCCGGCAAAGTGGTGGCAGTTGGGGCTGAGGCGCATGAGATGCTGGGTAAAACCGCGGGAGGCGATTTAGTTGCCCAGAAACCCTTAAAAGAAGGCGTAGTTGCCGATTTTTTGGTAACTTGCGCGATGATCAGGTATTTTTTGGACAAAACTTTAAAATCTTCCCGTTTTATGCGGCCGGAGGTGATGATTTGCGTGCCTGCCGGCATTTCCCAGGTAGAAAGACGGGCAGTTTTGGAAGCAACATTATCTGCGGGCGCCAAAACGGCCTATTTAATCGAGCACACGCTGGCCGCGGCAATCGGCGCCAAATTGCCGATCGAGTCGGCAACAGGTTCGATGATTGTTGATATCGGGGGCGGGCAGATAGGCGCCGCCGTCATTTCTTTAGGCGGCATTGTTGCTTCGCAGACTGCAAAAGCCGGAGGCTCAAAGATAGACGAGGCTATAGCTACGCACGTTAGAAGAATTCACAATTTGATAATAGGAGAAAGAATGGCAGAAGAGGTCAAAATAGCCGTCGGCTCGGCCGTATCTCAGGCCTCGGCTAAAAAATTCATGGAAGTCAAAGGACGGGATGCAGTTTTAGGACTGCCAAAGACCGTTAAGGTTGATTCTGCAGAAATTGCCGAGGCAATTAAACCTGCCCTTTTGGGTATCATCGATTGCATTAAAGAGGTTTTGGAGCATACGCCGCCGGAGCTGGCCTCAGACATAATTGACCGCGGGATCGTGCTTTCGGGAGGCGGTGCTCAGCTTCGGAATCTAGACCGGCTGATTGCCGCCCAAACGGGCGTTTCGGCATTTCTGGCAGAAGACCCTACCAGATGCGCAATTTACGGCGCAGGCGTGGCTTTGGAGAACGTTGATAGGTGGAGAAGGATTGTTCAGGCAAGGTGAAATATTTACGCACAACTGATAATTTTCTTGTAAAATTAAAATTTCATGCTATAATTTGCGGTTATGAAAGAAACTATGTCAGGCAGGATAATTAAGCAAGCGGCATTACAAAGACATTTAAAAACTATGGTAGACCGTGCCTCTTCCTGTCGAAATCGAAATTTGGCTGATGATGCAATTGATATGCTCCTTAGGGATGATCCGCAATTAGACTATTCGATTGGACGGACTAATAATTTACATTCTCGAGAACTGGATAATGACCCCTTAGCGCCGTAGCTCCTCAATATATTAACTGCAATTTTAATTTTATATTCTAACTTGAGGCTATGATTTTGGCAAAAGTTAAAAGTATCAACAGTTGGAGTAGGATTTTATATCAATCTATCTCCGAATAAGTAAAAAGGTTAACTTTTTATATCAAGAATTTGCTAAAAACCTATCTAATTTACTCTTCGAGTGATCCCTCACCAACTGGTGAGGGAGAGCCGAGAAGTCTTTCGATCTCCTCGAGTCTGAGCATCCTCGGAGTCGAAGACCTGAGCTCAAGACCGAAGGGTTCTCGACAGGCTCGAACAATATGCGAAGCATGTTGTTCTCGTCCTGAGTTTGTCGAAGGGCTCGAACAATAAGATTTTGAATAAGCAATTTCATGTAAAATAGAAGTAGAACCAGTAATCATCTTTTGCTAGAGCCGGTTTCAAAGCTATGATTTTATTCTTCGAGCGAGCGTGGCGAGTCGAGAAGTTCTAGTTCTCGACAGGCTCGAACAATATGCGAAGCATGTTGTTCTCGTCCTGAGTTTGTCGAAGGGCTCGAACAATAAGATTTGAAACAGTATCTAATTTATGTTTTAAATATCAGAAAACGGTATTTTTAGGTATAATTCGATTCAAAACGAGGTTTGAAGCTGATTTTTATAAGAAGGCAAAAATGACAAGGCGCTTATTGCCCCTAAAAAGGCGCAAAATCGACATACTTGGGGTAGGTGTCGACGATTTTTCCCAAAAAGAAGCACTTGGTTTGATCTTGAACCTGGCCCGAGATCAGAAAAGTGCCCATTATGTTGTCACCGTCAACAGTGAATTCGTGATGCTGGCCAGGAATAACAAAGATTTTGCGGATATTTTGCAAAAAGCCGATTTAGCTTTACCGGACGGCTGGTGGCTGGCTAAGTCAAAGCTGATTTTGGGGGGCAGGGGAAGAGAAAGAATTGCAGGCGTGGATCTTTTAGAAAACCTGTGCAAAGAGGCAGACAAAAAGGCTATCACAGTAGGCTTTTTGGGTGGTTTTGGTAGTGTAGCACATAGGGTAGCCAAGCGCCAAAAATCCCGCTTTTTGAACCTAAAAATTGGCTATGCAGGCCCCGGAAATCCGGCTATAGGATATGATCCGAGGCTAAAAAATGCCTTAGACAAGGCTGGCAGAATTGATATTTTATTTGTGGCATACGGCATGGGTCAGCAGGAATTTTGGATTGCAAGGAACCTAAAAAAACTTAATGTCGGCGTCTTAATCGGTGTCGGTGGGGCATTTGACTATATTTCACGCGTGAAAAGAAGGGCTCCGGTATTACTTCAAAACACCGGGCTTGAATGGTTATGGCGCTTGATCTACGAACCGCAAAGAATTTGGCGGATGAGAGTTTTGCCGATTTTTTTACTTTTAGTGATTTTAAAATTTTTAAAACTCAAAATATCTTATAAGAGTTAATATCGGCAGGAACAAGTACTTTTTATAGTGTCTTCTTACTATAGGGAGATATATTCTGTTAATCTGTATCAAGGCTAAAAACTGGTAATTTTGACTGTTTTACTGGTAAATAAAATTTACTCAATTGCTGAAAAATCAAATATTTAACATTAGAAAATTTCAAACTTATAGCAAATTCAAATTGATATACTTTGATCTGTTTGGTAGAAGAAATGTACAGCCGTAGAATTATCAAATCAATTGGTTGGCCTATGACCAAATAAAATTAATTCTGCTAAACTTAAACTGTGGCCCGATCTAAACTCGAAGCCACGTAAGACGTGGCAAAATACGTTCCGGATGTTTCTACCAACCGCTGGGTGATTGTGGCAGAAGGCCGTTCGAAAAGGCCTTCTGAGGCAAAGCCCGAAAACGTCAATAAAATCTGCGTTTTTTGCCCCGGTTTTGAGAAAATTCCCGGTGAAGAACTCTACCGCATCGGTAGCGGTGCCCCGTACGAAAAAGGCTGGCAGGTTAGGGTAATTAAGAACAAATACCCGATTACCGACTTCCATGAGGTCATCATCCATTCACCCGATGATAAGCTTGATCTTTTTGATCTTCCCGCGAACCATGTTGAGCTTGTTATAAAAGCTTACCGCGACAGGTTTGTGGCAAACTCCCAAAACGGCCACGTAATTATCTTTAACAATGTGGGTGATATTGCCGGAGCTTCAATTAACCACCCCCATTCACAGCTTGTGGTTGTGCCAAAGCAAATAACCCTTGATTCGCTTTCTATCCAGCCTATTGAAAACGTGGTTTTGGAAAACGCAAATTTTGTGCTTTTTTGCCCGAATTTTTCCCAGTGGCCGTTTGAAGTTTGGATTGCCCCAAAAAAAACGGGCGAGTTTTTCGGGCAGATTGAAGAGGGTGCCATCTCGCATCTTGCGCAAATCCTGCAGGATGCCCTAAATCGCCTGCTTTTGCATCTTTCGGGCGAGCATCCGCACACTCATCCCGGCATGCCGATGGTGGCTTTTAAAGACGGCCCCGACTACAATTTTTACATCCATCACGGTAAGGATTGGTATTTAAGGATAATTCCGAGACTGGTACATAGAGCTGGGTTTGAGCTTGGGACTGGTCTCTCGGTAAACATTATTGACCCGCAAGATGCGGCAGATGTTCTTAGGGAAGAGACTCCAAAATAAAAAATAAAAGATTAAAGATAAAAAATTAAAAATGGTGATAACGAGAAGGCTAACATCTATTATTTTATATTTTTAATATTTAATCTTATTTATGAAAGTTAATGAGTCTATTTTCCGTGAATACGATATCAGAGGAATTGCAGGAGCTGATATCGACGAAAAGTTTGCATATGCTTTCGGACAGGCATTTGGTACATTTCTTACTCAAAAAGGCGTAAAAAAGGCTCTCGTGGGCTACGATGCACGCTCAACAAGCCCGTCCTACTTTGCGGAATCCGTCAGGGGTTTAATCTTAACTGGAGTCGATGTTGTAAAAATAGGGATGGTTACTTCGCCGATGATGTATTGGGCTCGCAAATTTTACGAAATAGACGGCGGTTTGGTTATTACCGCTAGTCACAACCCGCCGGAATTTAACGGTTTTAAGCCGGCATCTGGAGGCGGAGCGCTTTTTGGTAAGGCAATTCAGGATCTTAAAAACTTGATGATTGCTGAAAATTTCTCAAAAGGGGAGGGTAAGGTAAGTCAGAAAGATATAACAGATGATTATTTTTCTGATATTACCTCGCGCGTAAAATTATCAAAACCGCTTTCTGTTGTTGTCGACTGCGGAAACTCAACAGCCGGGCCGTTTGCGCCGGTGATTATTGAAAGAATAGGTGCAAAAGTCGAGAGGTTATTTTGCGATATTGACCCGAGTTTCCCAAATCATCCACCTGATCCGGTTGACCCTAGAGCGTATCCTCAGATCATCGAGAAAATTAAGAAATCTAAATTCGATCTGGGGCTTTTGTTTGACGGCGATGCGGACAGACTAGGTGTTGTTGATTCAGAGGGAAATATAATCCGCGGAGATCAAATCACGGCGCTATGCGCCCGTAAGATTCTCAAAGAAAAACCGGAATCCAAAATTCTGTTTGAAGTCCAGTGTTCCAAAAGCGCGACCGACGATGTGGAAGCGCACGGCGGCGAAGTTGTTCTGACGAAAGTGGGGCATTCGCTTATCGAGGATGCGCTGGTTCGCGAAAAAGGGGAGCTTGCCGGGGAGACTTCCGGTCATCTCTTCTTTGTTGACCGCTGGTATGGTTTTGACGATGCAATTTATGCAGCCTGCCGGCTTTTAGAATATGTTGCCGAATCCGGAAAATCCTTAAAAGAGCTTGTTGCATCCCTTCCCAAGTACGTTTCAACACCTCAAACCAGAATATTTGCGCCGGACGTACGTAAATTTGAAATAGTCGAGGAGCTCAAGAATTATTTTACAGATTTTTCCTCTCGTCATTCCCGCGAAGGCGGGAATCCAAAACTGCTTACAATCGACGGTGTCAGGCTCGAGTGGAACGATGGCTGGGCTGTAGTTCGGGCCTCCAACACCCAACCCCAGTTGACTTTAAGGGCAGAGGCAAATTCTAAAAAAAGGCTGGAGGAGATTAAAAGGATTGTCGAAGAGAGTTTAACGTCTTACGCTAAAGAAGGAATCAAAGTCGAGTGGGGGAAAGTACATTGAGGAACAATTGACACCTGACACTTGACAACTGACAAATGTTACGTAACTTTTTTTAAAAATGTCATCGGTTAAGTGTCAAATGTCAGCTGTTGAGTAAACTTATTACTTGGTCGTGGAGTAGGCCGTTGGTAAGTAAGCACGTTCCGGAATTTAAATTTTCATTTCCTGAAAAATCCGAATAACGTCCTCCTGCTTCTTTTACAATAAAAGCCGGGGCTACAAAATCATAAAGATTCCCGGTTTCCATACAAATATCAACTTTTCCCTTTAGAAGGAAGTTATGCCCAACAGAGTAACCATCTCCACCACTTGAACGGCAAGATTTAATAAGCCTTAAAAGCTGTTTTTCTTTGTTGATTTTGCTGAAGTGGCTCAGCGCTCCAGTTATGAGAAAAGCCTCTTCAAGCTTGGAGGTTTTGGAAACTTGTAATTTTTTTCCATTACGATATGAGCCGTCCCCTTTCCGTGCTTGGAAGAGTTCGTTAGTTGCGGGGAAAAAGGAAATACCCACCACAGGTTTAAAATTTTCTAAAACAGCGATCAAAATTGACCAATAAGGGTGGCCAATTGAGAAACGTTTGGTGCCATCAATAGGGTCGATGATCCATTGATAGCGGGCTTTGGGGTTGACGGGCGGAAGTTCTTCGCCGATGATGCCGTGATCCGGGAAATTTTTCGTAATTATTTTTCTGATTAATTTTTCAACTTCAATATCCGCTTTGGTGACAGGAGAGTTGTCGGGTTTGAAAGTGACTTTCGGTTGGGTTTTAAAATAACGGTAAGCTAAATCTCCGCCTTTTTTAGCAGCGTCAATGGCAACGTCTAACATTTGCTGGATTATAGCATTTTAAGCCGCGCTGCTGAGGTCATCTGCCAAACAGCTCAAACGCTGAGTGTTCTTATAATCTTCTTGATTTTTCGCTTGGTTTCTCAATTCTGTGACTTGATCTCGCAAAAAGGTGGCAACTTCAGAAAGATTATTGCCGCACATGATCAAGTCAAATGCCCGATTGTATTTAACTAATTCAGTCTCAATTGTTTTTGCAGTTTCTGGATCTTTCGCATTATCGGATTCTTCCTCGAGCTGTGAGACAGCATCCATTAGAAAATCTAATGCAGAGTCGCGTGGGGCAAGTCCAAATCTAACTTCTGGAGTAAACATATTTTCGAAATTATCGTTATTCGGCAGATTTTTTAGTTTGCGTTGCGCTCAACAACCAGAGGACGGCCTCTTTATTTAGGCCTGCAATCCTGAGTTTAATCGAAGGATGAGGACCGCAAGAAAGAGGCACCGGCATTGATCTTTTAATCCACAAAAACATTCAGGCGGCTTCGGAACTTGGGCTTGCTCCTAAAAGCCATAAAACTGCCTCTTTCTTATACCTTCGATCGCCGCGGGAGTTAATGCGGATTGCGGGCAGTTTGCCGCGCTTGCCCCATCGTTTGACTGTCAGTGGGGCAACACGCAGAATTTTGGCAACTTCGTTTACTGTTAAAAGGTCGGGCCAGTCATCTCCAAGAGCCATATTACTGATTGGAAAAGTGTCGTTCTACAAAAAAGTAGATGCTTTTCGGACTCGACTATATCAGGAGAATTAAAGACGGTCAAGTGGGGAAAATAGCTCAAAAGCGACGTGGTTGACAAGAGATTAAAAAACCTGTAAAAAGACTGTCAACTTGAAGGAGCGGGCAAAATCTCCTCATCAGGCTGAGACCACTGCTCCTCTTACCGAAAGATATTCTCCCCGCCCGGAATTTACAGAAGCGGTAAGAATTGCTGCTTTAGCCCTACAAATATCAGATAGGGATTTTTCTGCTTCACAAAAACCGAAGGTTAAAAATCATGGATTTTTCAGAAGCTTGGCAATAAGAGCGGCAATTATGGTTCCGGCGGTTGGCTATTTTGCTTGCGGCGGGGGTGGTAACGAAAAAGAGGAGATGACAGCCGCCTTTACGCCCGAGACAAACCCGACTCCAACACGCACGATCGAGCCAACTGAAACCCCAACACCAACACCGTTACCCGAACCGACCTCCACACCAACGCCGGAACCAACTCCTGTGCCTACCCCTAATCCGGCTAATCTGGCTGATTGCCGTCCGGAGGATTCTAAAGAAAAGGAAGAATTATATGCAGAGCCTGCCGTCGGTACAAGGAAGAGACCGTTGCCATATTTAGAATCTGAATATGATGGAAGAGCCGCTCGGAATACGAAGCTTTCGGTTGAATGTCAAAGGACTATAGGGGATATGGTTTGGTATAGGGTAAGTGATGCGGGAGAAAGTTTTTGGATACCGCAAATTTACACTAGTGATAATCCCGTACCGGTTGTTCCAAAAGAAGCGGTACCGCCTCCCGTGCAGCAACCGCCCGAAGTTAGACCGGGCGGTGGGAATAAAATCGTTCTGACTTTTGATGATTCAGGGCCGTTTGCCCAAGGAATCTTGGATGCGATGGCCCAATATGGGGCAAAAGGAATATTTTTCCCCAACGGTAATTGGGCAAATGCTAATCCGGCGTTGATTGAGCGGATGAAAAACGAGGGGCATCTGGTTTGCAACCACACTTATTCCCATGCCAATTTAACTACTCTTTCTTCCGACGGGGTTCGTTATGAAATTTCAAATGGTGCTGGAGTTGGCAGTTGTAATTTACTGCGGCCGCCTTATGGAGCTCACAATGCTTCTGTTGACGCCATTGCTGCTGGTCTCGGCTATCAAATATACATGTGGGATATCGATACCCGCGATTGGGCCCGCCGCTATGATTCGGGGGATCAGGAAATATTAAATATTGTCCTTTCCCAAGCCCGTCCCGGCGCGGTTGTTCTTATGCACATGCACGTTGATCAAACTTCAGAAGCCCTGCCCAAAATGCTTGAAGGATTGAAAGCAGCCGGCTACGAATTGAGCTGGTGAGTTTATTCCGAGCGAAACATCCTTTATTGGCCAAAATTTGCCAAAGAGCGTATAATCTGCGCCACATAATCGCACATTGATGAGAGAGCGCGAGAATTTAAATATCAACGCTTCTGCCTCGGAAAAAATCCACAAGATCGGTAGGTTTCAGAAAAAACTTGGTATAGGTGCAAGCGGAGTTTTAGCGTTTATGGCAATTATTACGTCTGCGTGCGGCGGTGATGATTCGGGTGATAAAGACCAAGATACGGCGACGCCATTTCGGTCCGGAGTTGAAAGAACTTTTACGCCAACTATTTCCCCAACCGAAGAAGCGACATTGACTGTTACTGCTTCGTCCACTCCAGAACCTACTCCAAAACCTTCTCCAAAACCAACAATCGTTTATGTTCCACCTTTGGTAACTCCGAGGCCGACTTTGCGGCCGACTCCAACACCGGCGCCGGTTATGATAAAACCGACTTTAGAACCCACCCCGATTCCAACCCTAAGACCGACACCCGTACCAACACCAATACCAACACCTAAACCAACCCCAACCCCTACACCGATTCCACTGGAAGTTTGCAATAGCGGTAAGTTTACTAATCTGGTTGACGGTCAGACAGTCAGTACCCGTGTTGATGTCAAAGCTCAGCTTGCTAATGAGGGGGATTTTAGTCAAGGATGTGAATTGCCTGAGGATGTTGGGGTGGACGTGGTATTAACTGATACTTATGGGCATGACTATCGCTGGGATCTGTATTGCGGATATACCTATCCTATATCACAACCAGACTGGGAATGTTTTAGAAACGGTGTAAAATTGGTGGATTTTGACGGAAGAGTTTGGGGGATGAAATTAAAAATTGGCGACCAAATTGTTCAGAGTATTTCTGTAGTAATAGATAATCCAATTTTTTAGCTTAGAAGGTTTAGATTTATGCCAGAGAGAGAACAATATAACAATCCTGATAACGATCAAGGTGTTGGCAGAACAAGTTTTCGCTTGATTGATCGTTTCAGGTCGGCAGGTCTCAGAGCAGCTTTACCACTTTCTGCAATTCTTTTAACAGTAACAGCTGCATGTGCAAAAGGTGAGAGTGACAAACCAAATGAAGTGATGGGATCCGAGAAATTTACTGATGATCTGCCAATGACACTTAGAGAAGTGTGTAAACTTTATGTTTCTTCGGCTAATCTGGGCCCCGATGAAGGTGAAGTTGAACGGAGGTTAGGTAATACAATGATAGGCTCTTTTTTGGATTCAAATTCACAGGATCCCGATGCTAGAGCATTATATTTATCTGGGCTAGGTTTTATGTTGAGTATTGAGACGGGAGAAGATTTCGATTTAGTTGAATCTTCATTCACATTAGCGATTGATAGAGGACTACCTGAAGTACAAGAAGAATTAGCCACCAGTGTAATAGAATCTTTGAGCAGATTAGAAGAAGGTGCTGATATTGAGAAAGAAGCAGCAGACATAGTGGATAAAACATTTGCTATAGTTGATGACCTTGATGCAAATGTTTGCCCGGAATAGTTTGAATTATTAATTGGGGGCAGTGGATATCCTAGCTGCACGACGGCCTGTCCGGTAACAAGGAGATTTAGATGCCAGAAAAAGAACCGCAAAATTCAGAACGAATAAATATTCACGAACAAGGTGGATTAACTCCAGCGCACCTGGGAGAAGTACACCATAATTTGCTCAATCGTCACATGGACAGAAGAACATTTTTGAAATATTCAGCTTTAGTTTCGGGGTCATTAGTTCTAGATGGGATGATAGGTGTATCTTGCAGCGAAGGTACTGAAGAAAAAGTAAATATTCCGGAAAATAATTACAAGTTATTATGGGGAAGAAATCTTGGCTTGTTTGAAGGAGTAGAACAGTATGAATATGGGTATTTTGTTAGACATTGGGGAGAAAAATCCTTAACGATAGATGATGGGGGCAACTTAAGAGTTGAAATAGCTGAGAAGTACAAAGTATTAACGCTCAGTGGAGGAACCGGACTTATTGTCTTCGAAAGTCCATTTACAAAAAAGCCTGATAAGGAGAGCCAACTTGCCCATAAAGTGAATTTTAAGACCGAACGTGCTGAAGATTGGAGCTATATTAATGATAACTACAGACTATTTGCTGTCGATGCAAAGACTGGCAATGAAACTTGGTCACAAGAAGGTTATTATAAAGCTTTCGAATTACCAGATAGCGGTATAGTAATAGGTCGAAGTACTACTAATAAGCAAGGTTTAGATTACGAGAATTATGCGGCATTTGATATGTTTAGCGGCGAAAAACTTTGGGAGCATAAGTTTCATCCGCAATCAAGTATTTACGAAGTCAGGGAAAGTCTGTATTGGATAGAATCTATAGGAGTATTCCCTGCTGATGAACCATATAAACTAAAGTTAACTAAAATAAATGCCAAATCAGGTGAGATTCATTGGAAAAGAAAGAACTTTGCTGATGGTTATTTAGGAGAGGGTGTAGATATTCACGGTGAATACGACCCCTTTTTGTTTTTGAGCACACCTTATGAACTTCATACCATTGATGCTTTAAACGGGCATGAAATCGGTAAGATGCAACTTATTCAACCTAAGATTGAGAATCAACCAGGGCCTGTTGAATCACGGGCTGGTGACAGGCTTGTTATTGGAATAAACTCTCACCTGTTTGAAGCCGATATTGTAACAGGAGCTTTGAGATTTCAGAAATATTTCGGAAATACTGATGGGAGGCCGTTTCCTGAAAGTCAAAGAACTCAAAGTCAGGGTCCTAGCTTTAGTGTTGCAAATGGATATGAGCACATTAACTGGATTGGAACATCAAACGAGCTAGTTTATGTTAGTACGATAAAACCTGGTTTTCTTTGGCACTTATACTGTTTTGATAGAGGCTCAAGCACCTAATGTTATGCCAGAAAGAGAATTACCACCAAAAGATTATTTTTCCAGAAACCGTTTAATAGACTTGGGATTAAGTGCCTTTGAGCAACGACAAGTTGATTTATCTCCGTCTTATGAAATGGATTTTAAAAGCGGGCGCTGGAGCAAAATTGCCAATGATATGAGAAATTATTCACTTAATGTCCAGCAAGCTCTGGCAAGGGATTTCTTTGGAAAAGAAGGAGCAAATTTCCCCAATGGGGAGGAGTTGGCCGACTTTTTAGTTAGGATTAATAATATCAAATGGTTTGGCCGTCCGGACAGGTCTGAGGGTTCGTATATTGGAAAACTGCAGGAGAAAGTTGACAAGTTAACTTACGATTTGAACTTGGGTAGTAAACCGGTGCAAATAATCTGGGGTGACTGGGCAAGAACACATATTCCAGGCATTAATGAACTAATTGATGAGAAAATTGATGCCATGATGTATCCGGTAAAAGACGTCTTAAAATCGTCAGGCAGAGAACAAGCTGCCGGGGTAGCGATGAGTGCTGCAGAAGGTTGCGTAAATGTGGTAATACATACCGGCTGGGAATTAACTAGAGATTTAAGCGCACGTGCTTGGGGAGCGGCCAGAAGTATGGCGGCCAACGCCTCAATTTACGCAAAATTTGCAGTCGCCAATATTATTGCCCGCGATGTTCTGGTACCTAATAGGGGAAGAACCTCAGCTTTTCAAAAAAGCAATTCGGTTAAAGCAGCCTTTGACATATACGAAATGGGGGCAGTCCCAGTCGGGTTAGATAACGAACGATTTGTTGTATTTAGACCGTAATTTTAAATGTCGAAAAGAGAACCAGGTTTGAGATTTAAAGTTTTTTAAATTCGTCTTCTGTAAGTCCCATTTGGTTAATAACTTTCCTCAATGTTCCGGGTTTTATTTCTCTGTGATGGGGAATAACACATGTTTTTCTTCTTTTCTCATCCCACCAAATTTCGTGGCTTCCTGATGTTTTTCTGCGCAGAACAAAACCTGCTTTGCGTGCTTTTTTAATAACTTCTCGGTATAAAAATGGTTTCACGCAGAAGTCAAAACAGGAATTCTAAAAGTAGATTTATCAAAAAGAGTTGACTTTAAAGGAATTTTGAATCCTTCTTCTTTGTAAAGCTCAATAAGAGATGCTGCTACTGCTGTAATTTCATTAACTACCTCGTCAATTGAATCGCCCTGGGCATAGCAGTCAGACCAACCGTGTGTAGTTGCAACAAATCCCCCTGTTTTGTCTCCCTCAATTTTTATTGGAAGTTCGTATTCTAAAACCTTAAAAGTTGCAGCCTTTCTCATAACTACCAAATTATATTAAACACCTATCTTATTTGCAAACTGCCGGGATTTATTTCAACTCTACTTTTGCTTCCCGTAAAATCTTGCAGCTCACCTTTTCATCGAGTCAGACTCGATTCAGTATTATTCGTACACGGCTCACGGAACGATTAAACGGGACTGCTCAGGTCTCACTTAAGTTCTACCTTAGCTCCCGCGGCCTCTAATTTGGTTTTAGCCTCGTTGGCTGTCTCTTTTAGGCCCGCATCCGCCAGCTGGCGGAGAGGACCGCAAGGAAAATGCGAAATAAAAATTGAAGGATTATTTTAGCTCAACTTTAGCTCCTGCTGCTTCAAGCTTAGTTTTGGCTTCCTGAGCATTTTCCTTATTTACACCCTCCAAAACCTGTTTAGGTGCGGCGTCAACCAAATCTTTGGCTTCTTTTAGCCCAAGTGTCGGGACGAGTTCGCGGATTGCTTTAATTACCGAAATTTTATTTGCTCCTGATTCTGCGAGTATTACGTTAAATGTTGTTTGTTCGGATGTGCCCTCGTCTGCGTCTACTGGAACTCCGGCTCCGGCTGCGGCAACAGGGGCTGTTGCAGTTACGCCGAATTTTTCCTCCAAAGCTTTGACCAGTTCCGAAAGCTCCAGAACCGAAAGTTTTTCAATCTCCTCAATAATTTTTGCAAGCTTTGCCGAAACCTTAACCTGGATTTTCGGTGCTTTCTTCTTTTCCCCGCCTGCATCGCTATACGAAGCATTGCGGGCAGGTTCTTTTGCCGCTTCCTCTACTTTTTTCTCAGCTTTTTGAGCTTGTTGGGCTGATTCTTGAGCCTCTTCTTTGGCTTCTTCTGCCTTTTCCTCGGATTTCTCCGCAGCTTGCTGAGATTCCTGTGCTTTGTCGGCTGATTCTTCCGCTTTCTCGGCCGCAACTTGTGCGTCTTGATTTTGTTTATCTTCGTCTGCCATGTTAACTAGTTCACCTCCTTAATATTTGATAATTGGAAGTTCTCGACCAGCTCGAACAATATCTTTCGACCTTGTGGAGAAATTCCTCTAATTAGCTTTTGCTTTCTGATCCAAAACCGATATCAAATTTCTGATGTTTGCCGAAAGTACCCCGACAATTCCGTAGATTGGGGAAGATAGCGAACCGACGACTTTTGCCTGCAAAACTTCTTTGGGCAGGATTTTGGCCAGGTTTTCAACTGCCTCCATATCCAAAAAATCGCGGCCGAAAAACCCGAATTTAAACTTAGGAAAGTCAAGATTTTTGGCGGAGTCTGCCGCTTTTTTGATAGGAGCGATTTCGTCCTCGTATGCAAGTAAGGTTGCTGTCGGGCCTGCTAACTGGTTAGTAGTCACCGGTAAATGGTTTATAGACATAGCGCGCGAGATCAGGGTGTTTTTGGCGACTATCAGCTCGCCGCCGCCTTCTTTGACCTTTTCGCGAAGTTCGGAAATTTGTGAAGCGGAAAGGCCATGATAATTGGCAAAGACAATCGTTTTTGCCTTTTCTACCTTTTTGGCAATTTCTAAAACCTTTTCTTTTTTTAACTCGAGATTGGTTTTTTTAGGTTTGTCCATATTTCCAAAAAAAATGCGCTCCAAAGAGCGCAATTAAGAATCTAGAATCTAGTGTCCAGAATCTAGATGTTACTGTTTGCCTGCGTAGGAAATTAATCCCTCACAATATGGTGAGGGAACCTACGGTCTTCGGATTAGAGGAAATATAAGTGATCGCCAGTCAGTTTGTCAAGCCAAAAAAAGCCCCCAGCTCGTGGAGGCTTCTCGCTATATCTCTAAATAAAACAATTTTTTAAAATTTATTTTAAAAAATTATTCTGAATCTTCCTCGTCTTTCTTTTCTTCTTCTTCATCTCCGTTTTCGTCACCATCTCCGTCGATTTGATTTACAACATCATCCATTTAATTTATTCACCCCCCTTCGGGTTAGTGACCCTCAGGGCCAGAGGCCTTTTTGTCAATCCTCTCCGCGCCAACAGTTTTTTTGTTGAGCAGGGGATAGCTTGAAGATCAGTGCGAAAGTTATCAGAGTGGGTAATAGTTTGTCAAGAGAGAAAACAATAGGGCTATTTCGAGCGAAGCGCCACCACGGTTACTAGCAGTGGGTGAAGCCATAAACTTCCGAGGGCTAAAAGCCCTCGGTATTGTTGTTTAAGTTTACATGAGCGAGCAAAACCCTCGGAAGTATGTATTCGCTTTTCGCATTCATCCGTCGAGTCAAACTCGACGGTGTTCTGCGAGCGAATATAAATGAAACTGTGAAGCGAGAAAGAGAGAACCGCGGGCTATGCTCGTGGGGATCTATTTTACAGAAAAAGAGGCGATGTCCAGTCTTATCCCCGGTCCCATTGTGGAGGAAAGCGTTGCCTTTTTGATTTTTTGTGGGCCGATTGCCAAAATTAAGGCTTTTAAGTTTTCCTCCAACTCTTCTGATTGTGCCGAAAGCTTGCCCAGCTTTGTGTGAATTACCGGCGCCTGCGCCTCTGTTCTAAATACGAACCCTTTGTCTTTAGTCTTTAAAGCCGCGGAAATATCATCGGTTACGGTTTTGTTTTTGGGGTTGGGCATTAAGCCGGCCGGCCCCAAAATTTTGGCAATTTTGGTAATCTTGGGCATGAATTTGGGAGTTGAAACAACCGCGTCAAAATCGCGGCCGGGTTTTAATTGGCTGCTTTCAATTTCTGTGATTGTTTTTTCATCGCCCCAGATAACTTTGACACCCGCAACTTCCTGTTTCTTTTCGGCAAAAACCAGAAAGTGTTTTTCTTTGGTTTTAACGTTAGGCGGGTGGGGAAGGGAAACTGCGCCTTTTACGTTTTTGTCGGCAACAGTAAGGTGAAGTTCCACCGTCGGGTCGAATTTGGTAATTGAGGTTTGGGTAAGGAGCGCTATTGCTTCTTTGGCCTCATACTGTTTGCCTTTTTCTATTTTCGCTTTGGCGGCCAGATACTTGTGGCCTTTGTGGTGCAAAGAAGGTTTAGAAGATTTAGACGGCTGTGAAGGTTCGGAGGGTAGTGCTGGTTTAGATGGTTCAGAAGGTGTAGAAGGTTGAGATGGTACTTTCGATTCGGTGGTTTGAGCAATTTCAGTGCTTTCGGTGATTATAGTTTTTTCTTCCTCGTCCTTTGCTGTTTTTGTACCTTTCGGACCCTTTGAAACTTCTTTTTTAGGTTTTTTCCCCCCGCCTGCATCGCTATGCGAAGCATTGCGGGCAGGTTCCTTCAGCTTTGCTGCGCCGGTTAATTTTTCGGCATGTTTTCTGGAGGTTTTAATCTCCTTTTCTGTAGACGATAAATCGATAACCTTGATTCTTGTGGTTCCCATGTTAGTCGGTTACCTCCACTCCCATTGACCTTGCCGATCCTTCGACAATTCTCATGGCGGCGTCGATATCGCTTGCATTTAAATCGTCCATTTTTTCCTCAGCAATTTTTTTGACCTGACTCTTTGAAAGTTTGGCAACGGTTTGTTTGCCGGCTGTGGCGGCGCCCTTTTCCAGATTTAAAGTTTTTTTGATTAAAACGGCAACCGGTGGTTTTTTAACGATAAAAGAAAAAGTCCTGTCTTCATAAACCGTAATGACAACAGGAACCACAGTGCCGTTTAGGTCTTTTGTCCTTTCGTTAAAGGTTTTGACAAAGTCCATAATCGGCAGGCCGTGCTGGCCCAAAATCGGCCCAACAGGCGGCGCGGCGGTTGCCTGCCCGCCAGGCGCGTTTAGTTTGATCGTAGTCTTGATTTTTTTAGTTGCCATATTTTCCTAGTCCTCTGTTTTTAAAGCCTGAGCCGTCAGGCGATGGCAGCGGGCCTGCCCGCCGGGAGCATTTAGCTTGATCGTGGTTTTAACTTTTTTGGCCATGTGTCGATAGGTGAGTATACGTTAATTGATAGATAATTTTCAAGGTTTACTCTTCCAATTCCCTGTAAATTTTTTCGCAAAGGAGGGCGATTTGTTCGGTGGCATCGAGAGGCTGCGGGGTATCTGTCAGAAACACAAAGATGTATGTGCCTTTTTTGCCATAGACAATTCCCGCGTCGTTTCTGATTGTTTCCAATTCTCCCGTTTTGTGGGCGACTTTAACATCCTGCGGCAGATATTTGGGGATACGGTCGTTGACTTTTTGTGCCAAAAGGAGGTTTATCATTTCTTGAGAAGATTGTTCGTCAACCGTTTCTTTGTTGTAAATCTTTTCCAAAAGCGTACCGGTTGCTCTTGCAGTAATGTTTGGAGAATTTGCCCCGACTAAATTAATTTCGGCAAATCCCTGCTGTTCCATCAACTTGTCCATATTTGCCCAGCCAAGACGTTCTGCCAAAAGAAGTGCCGAGTAATTGTCGGAAATTGTGATCATTAAATTAAGCGCTCTTTCGACGGTATAAGAAATGGTACCGGTCTGATCCGGCGGTGGCGATACTTGATTTTGCATGCCGGAAATTTCCTGGTCAAGTGTGGTTTTGTCAGCATATAACACGTCATTTTTTTTCAGTTTGCTTGTCTCTATCGCATCGTAAGCTGCATACATGACGGCCAGTTTATAGACTGAGGCCGCGCCAAAAACCCGGGCGGAATTTAATTCATAAGTATTTTGGATTTTTAAATCTTTTATATAAATTGCCCATTTGCCCGGCTGATTTTGGGCGTTTGAAACAATCGCTTCGACTTTTTGGTTTTTTGTTTCTTTTACAACTTTTGGCGCCTGGCTAACTTGAACAGCAGGGGATGGTGTTTCGGAAGGGATATCGCTAGTTTTGATATTGACTAAAGTAAGGCTCAAAATGCCAAGAAATACAAAAAGCGCAAAAAGATAAACTATTTTTGCGGTTATGAATGAAGGGATTTTGAAAGGCACCAAGCTAGATTAACATTTTTTTGCAAGATGAGATAGCCAGATTTAGGCTTACGAGTTAGGGGTATCTTTTGGATGAAGAATATTAATGAGCTGAACGAATTCTTGAACTTGTTGAGGAGAAAAGCCATTTCTTAGCAAATCTTGAAGTTCAGTTTCATCGACATCTTCGCCGCTGTTTTTATCAAGCAATATTTTAATTTCGTTGTAAAAATGTTTTTCAGCCTGTGTTAGCTTATCAAAAAATGCTAGGTGTTGATCGCGTGTTTCTTTTATGAGTTTTGAGATGCCTTCATCATCTGATTCTTCAGATTCCAAACTTTGGATGAACGCTTCGGTAACAACATAACTTCGCAAAAGGGACAGAGCTCTATTTGATGGATGGCCGAATTCTTGCTGAGAAGTTGTCCGAACTAACCTATCTGTCATAGTTTTGCTACCTGAAGAAAGTCCAGCTCAACAGGAGTTTCGCGGCCGAAGATGGAAACCAAAACCTTAAGTTTGCCTTTGGCCTCGTCAATTTCAGAAATTGATCCCAAAAATTCGGCAAACGGGCCGTCGACAATTTTAACGGCTTCGCCTTCTGAAAATGTCGTCTTGAATTTAGGCGCCTCCATGGTCATGAACTTCTGGATTGAGGAAACTTCGGATTCGGGTAAGGGCGTGGGTTTATTGGACATTCCCACAAAACTGGTTATGCCGGGTGTGGTTCTGACTGCAAGCCAGGTAGCATCGTCCATAATCATCTTGATCAAAATGTAGCCTGGGAAAATCTTTTCGCGGACCGTATTTTTTTTGCCCTCTTTGATTTCGATTTTTTCCTGGGTGGGAACTAAAATATCCAGGATTTTGCCCTGCAGTCTTTGGGATTCAATTCTTTGATTCAGGGTTTGGGCAACTTTGGTTTCATGGCCAGAATAGGTGTGGACAACATACCAGCGGGTACCCTTGACGTCTTTTGCGGGGGAAGTTGGTTGGGGTTTTTGAGGCTGGTCTGTTTCAACGGGTTCCACCAGCTCGGAAGGTTGAGAAGAATCAGAAGATTGGTCCATCTGTTCTGCACTCTCTGCACCCTCTTTACCTTCAGTGTCTTTTAGGTCTTCCTGATCTTTGGGTTTTGAACTTTTTTTGTCTTTGGCCATTTTATTTGATAAATTTTTCAACTATAGCTGTAAAGAGCGCATCCATGCCGGCTATGTAGGCGCCGACTATAACCGAGACAATAACGACAAGCAAAGTAAGACGCAAGGTTTCTGCGCGCGTCGGCCAGACCACCTTGTCAAACTCGGATTTTGCTTCCGTAAGATAGGAAAATGGATTAAATGCCACGAAATTAATTCTCCCTTTTTCAGAAAGTTTTGATATGGTATCACGCAAAAGAAATTGAGGCAAGCACAAGGCATTGCGAGTGCTAAAATTAGCATGTTAGAATGAATGCCGCCTTCTGAATTTGGAAGGCATTTGTTAATCACAGTGAAGAAAGTTAAAAAAGTCGTAATCCCCGCCGCCGGCCCCCGCATAGAACTTTCTTCTCGCGAGGTCTACGTCCTCGACTCGAAGTGGCGTTTATGCGGGGCTGATCCAGCCTATTCTATTAAAATGTGTTTGAAGTCAAGTGATGGTTAATCAGATAAAGAAGGTCAGAAAGGTAGTTATTCCAGCGGCTGGGTACGGCACGCGATTTTTGCCGGCAACCAAAGCCCAGCCCAAAGAAATGCTTCCTGTTGTGGACAAGCCGATTATCCAGTATGTGGTTGAAGAAGCGGTTGAGGCAGGCATCACGCAGGTAATTCTGGTTACGGGTTCGCACAAACGGGCAATCGAGGACCATTTCGACAGGAACTTAGAGCTTGAGGCAAGGCTTGAAAAAGACGGCAAAGAAAAGGAACTTGCGGAAATCAGACGAATTTCCGATCTTGCGGATTTTGTTTACGTTAGGCAAAAAGAAGCTTTGGGCAACGGCCATGCGCTTTTGGTGGCCAAAGAGGTAGTCGGTGACGAGCCGGTTGTCATGCTCTGGGGCGACGATTTTATCACAGCCAATCCTTCCAGAACCCGGCAGATGATCGAAGCCTACGAAAAATACGGCACGTCTATTCTTTCGGCTGTAAGGACCAAAGACCCCGAAGACACCAAAAAATACGGCTACGTAGGCGGCAAAGAGGTAGAAGACGGAGTTTTTGAAGTTTCCGAATTTATCGAAAAACCGGGACCTCAAAAGGCGCCTTCTGACATGGCGATTGTCTCCGGATTTTTATTTACGCCGGATATTTTCGAAGCATTAGAGCGGGCGATTCCGGAAACTATCGATCGCGGGAAGGAACTTTATTATGTGGATGGCGTCAATAATTTAATGAAAGACGGCAAAAAAGTTCACGCGGTGGAAATTAAAAACAGCACTTATTACGACTGCGGCTCCAAAGTCGGGTATTTGAAAACCGTCGTTGATCATGGCCTTTCGCATCCTGATACCAATGGGGAGTTTAAGAAGTACCTCAAAGGATTGAAACTTTAACGAAGTTACTTTCGCATAAAATCCGCTCCGGCCGCCACAATAATCAAGACGATACCAAGCCAGGCGATACCTAAAGATGGTAATAATGCTACCAGTGTTATACCTAAACCCAGCCCAAACAAATTATGCATTAGAGCATGCGGCGTGAAGCACTCTTTTGTTTTTGCGTTCATGTTGTTTCCTCCTTTCTTTACAAAAAAAGATTAATTGATCCGCGTCTTTTTTACAAGTTTGGAATTTCTTGACATTTGACAATTGACAATTAACAATTGACCAGCGATGGTAAAGCATTTGGCGATTTTCAATGTTGGCGATGCCGCAAAGATTTTTTCGGGAAAGAGGAAAATCGAAGGCAGATTTTCGCAGATTAAAATTCCGCCTTTTGCCAAGGTTTCCAAAGGCGATATAGTTTTGGTCAAAGTCGGCGGCGAAAAAATAACAGGACAGTTTATTGTTGACAGGGTTTTGTATTTCGACCATCCGAGGCAGGAAGAGTTTAACCAGATCAAGAGGAAATACGGGAAAGATCTTTCGCTTTCTGCAACTTTCTGGCTTGATAAGGAAAAAGTAAATTACGTAACATTGATGTTTGTAAAATCGGTAACCAAGTTTATTGTTGCGCCTCAGATTAACAAAAAGGATTTAAGGCCTTGGGTTGTTTTGGAATGAAGTTTAGGGATTGTTGATGCAGTAGTTAAAGAAGTAATCCGGTGGCGGAGTATTTTTGCAATTAGCTGTCGGTTTGTAATAGATCCTTTCGTCGTCTTCGTTTTCAAGTTGTGCCCAAAGAATAGCCGATTGGCGATCGGTCGTCACCAAATAGCAGTAGATGTGCTTTTTGTTCTTGCATCCTTTTGGTGGGGGTGAAGGTTGAGGTGATTCTTCCGGCGGGGGCGGTTCAGTTATGTATTCGATGATGAGTTGGGGGCGGTATTGTGCGTTGGTTGAATTTGATGAATATGGTCTGAAAGTTTCCATAGTAAAGTTTACTGTAACTGCGGGTTTCTGATTATCCTCTTCACGATTTGTGCTTAACATTAGTGAAGTTAATCCTCCCGTTTGGATAGTAGCTAGGTCTGTTAATTCAATTTCAAAGCTATTGTTGACTGGTGGAAAAGCAGCGGCGCTAAAACTACCAACCAGTTGAGCCACTGGGGGATTTCCTCCCCAGTCGCCACCTTGAGTACTTCCCAAAGGAGGACATTCTAAGGAATTACTCCAGTTGAAACTTCGTACTTTTAAAGTGTAACTTGTGTCGTACATTTCTGCCTGCTTGGTTAACTTAAGACTCGCGTGGGTGATATTGGCATTTTGGGGGATACTGGAAGTATCGAAAGTTAGATAACTTCTACGTGAGAAATAAGAAGATCCATTGTTGACTTGCCCAATTAGCAAAAAATCTGGAGATGGCCACACTGAACATTCACCAGTATAGTCTGGAGGGTAATTATCACTGGGCCAAGAAGAGGAGGCATAAGTGATATAACCGTCAGTATTATTAGCCTCTACTGTTACTGATTGTGTTCCGGCAACTTGGGGTTTGATAGCGGTATCTGGAGTAGTTTGGTTGTTTACTTTCATATTAAATAAACTTGTCAAAGTGGAAATTATCCCTGCCTGATTTGGGTCTTGGGGGAGATTTTCAAGGCCGGGGATCCAGTTGGGGCCTTCGTCGGAGGCGAATTCTGTTTCTGTGGAAATTGCAAGGTCTGGAGGATAGGCCCCGTGGGTCACAAAATATTCGGAGATAGACGTGCTGAGCTGCGAATTGTCAGCAAGTCTTGTTGCGTCTCTAGCTTCCTGCAATCTTTTGTTTGGGTTGATGGCAATCATGACTGCAGCTGCCAGAATTCCTAAGATAGCAATTACGATCAGAAGTTCAATTAAAGTAAAGCCGGCTTTAACGTAATATTTAATCTTACCCACAATTTCAGTTTACACGAAAATAGCGAGGGGGGGGGAAGTCAGGGAAAAGATTTTAAAAAATAGACTCCCACGGCTTAAATGCCGCGGTTTTCTCTTCCTCGCTCAAGATTCGTTCCATCCCAACATAAATGCTGGTGATTTTCGCTCGGAATAAAAGATCAAAAATAGCGGTTATTTTCTCTCGATTTTGATTTTCGATTTTTCGATGCCGAGGGATTTAAGCTGATCTCTCTCTTTTTTATCTTTCACTATTATCCTGTCTGCCTGGCTGATCAAAAGTCTTGCGAAAAAATTCGGAACTGGAGGGTTTTTATATTTCTGCACCCAGAAAAATTTCCGGCCTAGGATTTTTAATAGCAATACCGCAGTCATCTGATTTATTTTCGGTCTGTTAAGCCAAACGAAGCCGATATTCTTGGAGGTTACAATTTTTTTGAATGTCTGACCAAAAGATGAGCGTGGAGGAATAGTTGAAACTTTAAATTTGAGGACAGATGCCCTTCTTGATTTTTTTACATAGGCCACTTACGATTTGCATTTTATTCCCCAAATTGAGGCTTTTACAAGAGGCAAAAAGAAGCTACACTAGAGTAAGAACCCATGCCTGCACAATCCCAAAGTCGCGATTACTTTAAAAATATAATCGCGGAAATTGTTAAAAAGCACGTCGTTTTATACGGTCCCCAAATCGCCATTTCAAAGGCAAGTGCGATAGAGGGTTTGGAAGTAACTTCTGAGGGGGAAGTAAAACGGGTTACGGGCGACAGTGAATACATTTTGCGTCAGCTTTTAGCCGGATACATGGATTTATCCACATACATCACCAGGACTGTCTTTTTGCAAATACTGGAAAATTACCCTGAAAATACCAGGAAGCACTTCGCCTTTTTGGAAAATAATCAAGATATGGAGAAATTTTGAAATGGAACCTATAGCAGTTGGCGTGTCGGCATTCATGGCGCTTTCGGCGTTTATATTTGGTGCAGGGTTTATCTTGGTAAGGCAAAAATACACAGGCGAAGTCGCGGCAAGCAAACAAAGAGAGGAAGAATTCAAAAGGAAAATGTATGAGGCCGAGGTCTTAAAAGAAATAGGCGACAGAATCGGCTATTCTCTGGATGCAGCCAAAATTGTTGAAATTATTTCAGGATCTTTAGGAAAACTCCTTCCACATTCTGCAATTTGCCATATGCTTTTTGACGAAAAAGAGGACAAAGTGAATTTTTCCTGCAGTGTCAATGAACCGGTAAGCCCTTTGTTTATCAAAGATGTGCGCGAAAAAATGATTATCTCCTCAAAGGAAATTTTGCAAAAGCCGATTATGGAATCAGAAATTTCGGAAAGCATAGCAGGAGCAGTCTTGGATGAGAAACTGCAGGGATTTGTAAGATCGTATTTCAATTTGCCGATTGTTATTTCAGGGAAATTAGTGGGTATGATAAACGTTTCCTCAACGAGGGCCGATTTATACGACCACGCAAACACGGAATTTCTCTTTACCATTGCCAAAAACGCGGCTTCTGCGGTTTCTAAACTTCAGGAAGTTCTGGAAAACGAGAAGAACAAACTGCTGCAGGCTGTAGATTCACTTTCTGAGGGGGTTATAATGGTCGACACTAAATACAAGCTGGTTCTGGTCAACAGAAAATTGAAGCAGCTGTTGGCATTGATGGATTCTCCTGCCCTTTTTGATATTGTCAATGCGCTTTCGGGTACTTTAGATCTGCGGTCTTTAGTTGACGAAGCAATTGCCCAGGATGATGATTTGCCGCCGCGTGAAATCGAAGTTAGGGATAAAGTTCTGCAGGTTTTGGCCTCAAAAGTTATTGATAAAAAAAGCCAAAAGGAAATCGGTGTAGTTGTTTTATTTCATGACATAACCGACGCTAAATCTTTGGAAAAACTTCGAAACGATTTTACTTCGATGATGGTCCATGAACTGAGAGCACCTTTAACCAGCATCAAATCCACTATCGAGCTTTTACAGGAAGGAATATACAAGAAAACGGCTACTGATTTGGATAAACAGCTATCTTCTGTGCAGTCGACAGCGCAGACAATGCTGGAGGTAGTAAACGATCTTTTGGACGTTGCCAAAATGGAAGCAGGTAAATTTGACGTGATTTCGGAAGCGGGGGACTTGAAAGACGCAATACGCGACCGTGCCGAAGCGTTCAAATCTTTGGCTGCCGCCAAGAATCTTAAAATCACTGTAGAAATTGCAGAGAATTTGCCAAAGGCATATTTTGACAAAGTCCGGATTAAGCAGGTCTTGAACAATCTTTTGTCAAACGCGGTCAAATTTTCAAATTCCGGAGAAATTAAAATTAAGGCTTCCCCCCAGCAGGATAAAAGTGCCCCGATGGACATCGTGGTGTCGGTTACCGATTTGGGCATTGGTATAGAGCCGGACGAAGGCGATAAATTGTTCTCAAGGTTCGGGCAGCTGGTCAGAGGTTCCAGATCTTTGGCTGCCAAAGGCTCGGGGCTTGGTCTTTATATTGCCAAAGGTATTGTTGAGGCAATGGGCGGCAGTATCTGGTATGAGTCGGAAGGCGCAGGCTACGGGTCAACATTTTATTTTACCGTTCCCGCCGCCGATTCCGTGCCTGATTATCGGGCAGCCGCCGCAGATCAGGTTGTCATCAACAAAATAGCCCGGGCATAAACTGCCGAGGGCTAAGAGTCCTCGGTGTTGTTCTTCAAGTTTACAAGAGCAAGCAGAAAACCTTCTTTGTTTCCATCACTCGGAAGTATGTAATCGCTTCTCGATTCATCCGCCGAGTCAGACTCGACGGTTTTCTGCGAGCGATTATAAAGCACGGTTGTGGCTTTTTTTAATTTCTGCTAAGCTAGAATAAAAGTATATGGCCAAAGTTATAATTGTAGAGGACGATTTAAAACTTGCCCAAAATTACCAGCAAAAACTGACGCAGGAAGGCTTTGAGGTCAAGATTACAGAAGATGCCGCGGCTGTTGAAACAATAAGGGCCGAGAAGCCGGATCTGGTGCTCTTGGATCTTTTAATGCCCAAAGTCCATGGGTTGACAATCCTGCGCGAACTTAAGATGGATGCCGAGCTTGAAACAATTCCTATTTTAATTTTGACGAATGTGGAAGGGGCCAACGAACTTTCCGAGGCAATTGCCTTCGGCGCCAGCGGTTACCTGGTGAAGGCGGATACTAATCTGGATATTCTGGTTTCAAAAGTCAAAGAAGCCATAAGCTCAAAGGCAATGGCAACCGGTCTCAAAAGCTAAATTTCTTCCAATTATTCTTCGATTTTTAATGCTATACTCCATTTTGTGAAGAGCCGTGATATTAAAATTAAAAACAGGAAAGGTAAAAAACTTTTCTGCCGGGTTGACGGCATAGATCCTCAAAGGCGATTGCCTGCAGTTTTAGTAGTTCATGGATTTAAAGGGGATTCAGCTCAAAGGCACATTGCCCAAGTTTCTGAATCCTTGGTGTCTTTGGGATTTCTGACCATACGGATTGATCTTACAAAAAATCCGGGGAAGTCCTATTTGGATTTTGCCGATGTTACATACGCGCAGGAATTTTTTGATTTGGAAGATGTTTTTGAATCTTTACTGCAAATGCCCGAAGTTGATCCGACAAGAATCGGAATTACAGGGCACAGTCTTGGGGGAATGCTTACTGCCCAGCTTGCATCAAAGCATAGAGCGGTTAAATCTCTGGCCATACTTTCCGGCGTTTATAATTATAGGTTTCTGGCAAAACATTTGTTCGCAAAACCGTTTGCTGAAGTTCTGGAAGATTTTAGGAAAAAGGGCCACTCTACAGTCTGGAGCATTCACCTTAATCGCGAGCTGCACGTTAAAAAAGGTTTTTACGAAGATGTTTTTTTAAGAACTGCTGATAAATTTGCCCAAAAAATTAAATGCCCAACCTTGATCATATCTTCGGGAAGCGACGAGTCGGTTGCTCAGAGCCATGCTGATAATTGGTTAAAAAATATCGGGTCACACAATAAAAAGATGGAGATTATTCCCGGCTCAGACCACAATTATTTAGGTGAAGCCCTTGATAAAGTTACACGGTTAGTGGCAGACTGGTTTGTGGAAACACTTTGAAAAATTTGACATTAATTTGTCACAAATCCTATAATTTTTCTTGAGAAGATTATGATCTTTGGGTTTATTTTTTATGATAACTGAAATAAAGGGGTCAGCCACAATTTTTCAAGAGAGATTATCCCGAGAAATTCGGTATTCGTACAATCCACATCTTTACGAATATCTTCAGCATGTCGATGATATGCTTCCCGGATTGCCAGCAGACGGTGTGAGTGTTTATGAAGTTCCCAGGTTGATTGGTTTTGCGTTTCACAGATCTGATTCTCAAGTGCTGAAGATTCTTCAACAAGCAAGGATTCATCATATAGTTAGAACCGAACCTTCTGGACAACCGTATGCCCACAGATATAAACGAGAGCATCTACTTGTTGCTGCAGCATTAGTCCAAATTAGGACACAAGGAGTTGTTTGGGACAACATGCCTTATGCTCTTTACCATTACTTATCTGATTCAGAGTTGAGGCAGGTGATTAACGAGCCTCACGAACCGTATGATCCAAGCAGAAAATGGAACAACTCTGAGGCGGAGAGGAGGCGTGTCCTTTTTGATATTGAGGACCAAGAATTGCTTATTAAACCAGGGAAAATTGATCTCTCGTCAGAAACAGTCCTTTCGGATATCCCGGCAGATTTTTTACAGCAGCCGGAACCTCTCGTAGCAAATAAAGAATCTTCCGTCCAAGAAGTTTCTTTACCAAAAAAGGAATCAATTCTTTTATCGCCCGAGCGTTTACTTTGGCTGCGGGTATTTCTGAACTTTGATTCCCCGATCAAGCCCTTTCAGATGGACACGATCAGCGCATCAAAACTTAGCCTGGGCGGATTTACACTCGAGGAAGCAGAAGCAGTCTTTAAAGAATTTAGTAGTCAAGGTAACTCAAACGGAAATATGGTCGACGATGATAAGACTTACTATGCTCTTAATAATGCAATTGGTGAGATTTTACGTACTCGGGAAATTAATCAGAAAAATACAGGCGCTATTTCCTAAATTTCAATGATCCCTTCCGATAATTTCCCCAAAACCCTAGTTTTTCCGCCTTTTATAGTTACCAAATCCTCGATTCTGACCCCGCCCCATTTTGGGAAGTAGAGACCCGGTTCGACGGAAAAAACCATGCCCTCTTTGAGAATTTCGTCTTCAGATTTTTTATCTTTGTGTCTGGGTCTAAGGTGCGGCGCTTCGTGGACTTCGAGGCCGATTCCATGGCCAAGGCCGTGCAGGAAATAATCATGCAGGTTTTGTTTTTTAAAAATATTGACAGTGTGGTCATGGATTCTATGAGCTTTGACACCATGGGCGATTTTTTTAATGGCTTCTTTTTGGGATTGTTGGACGAGGTCGTAAATGTTTTTAATATCGTCTGTGACTTTGCCGATGAGAACAGTCCTTGAAAGGTCGGCGCAGTAATCTTTGTACTTTGCACCGAAATCGAAAAGCAGGACTTCACCCGTTTTTATTTTTTTGCGGCCGGTTACATGATGGGGGACGGCAGCATTTTTACCCGATGCAATAATACTTTCAAAAGCAAGTCCTTCCCCTCCGAGATTTTTAATAATCTTTGCCAACTTTTCGGCAATTTCCGCCTCACGCTGGCCGGCTTTTATAGTTTTTACAATTTCCAAAAATGCTTTTTGGGAAACTTCCTGCGCTCTTTCAATTTTGTTAATTTCATCATCTCGCTTGACTGCGCGCATTTCCTCAATAAGATTTTTTTGGGCAATAAGCTTTTTGCCCTTAAGTTCTTTTTTGAAATGCCTAAATTCCGAAAACTTGAGGTCAGTTTCCTCAAATCCTACGGCTTTTGCTTTTAAAAGAAGCTGTTTAACAGCATCAAACATATGGTTTCTTTCATCTGCAATCTTGATTTTTAATTTGGCAGAGCTTAATTTCAAAGCTTCTACTTGATAAAGTTTGGGGCAGATTAAAGTAGTCATCTTTGTAGTAACAATTAAAATTGCTTCGCGTTCTGTAGGCGAAATTCCCCTGAAGTTCGTCAAATAAAAAATGTTAACCGGATTGGTAACAATAAATCCGTCTAGGTTTTTTGCCTTTAGATTTTTTCGAAAATTAATTAGACGATTCATGCAGGGCTTTTTCGGATTTATTTAATCTATGTGGCGTACAGTCTATTTGAGCTTTGCCTGCGTATTTATTTATTATGAACCATATTCCTTGTCTAGTGAGAGCAGTGACTTTAGTGGTTTTGCCAAGTGAATGCACATTAACAAATACCGGAAAGTCGGGTTTCTTGAGGTCTTGGCTTCTAAAGTTTAAGAGATAATCATTCAAGGCTTGGCTGGCAACCGCATCCAGATTTACAGTTTTGATTTTGCCGGTTTTTTTATCAGGCACGGAAATTTGTATTGTGGGATCTTGGACGTTGGCACTGGCTTTAACGTTTTGCATCTCAAGATTTTCTAAAGACTGCGCTGATATGCCTTTTAACAAAAGGTAAATTAAGACTTTGTCGCGAACGTGCGTAGTTACTTGGAGTAACTTTGTTACGTCTTCACGAGACATTGGTTCGTAATCAAAATTGCGCCTTGGGAGATTCGAACTTTCCTTCCTGAAGGACCTGATGGCCGGAAAAACGTCCTCCTTTATTGGGTAATCTGTACGTTTTCGAATATAGGAAATAAACCCATTTATAACTGATAATCTTCTGACTAGTGTACTGGACGAGTACCTATCCCCTTGGTCCTCAAAAAAATCGCGAATTATTGCGGGGGTAATTTGTGACCAGCTGTAAACGGCATGCTCGGAAAGAAAATTTGTGAGCTGGGTAATGTCCGCACCGTATGCAAGCTGGCTATTTTCTTGGGCAGTCTGATAACTTATAAATTTTTGTGCGGCTTCTTGCCATTGCCGGTTAAAGACAGTCTCTTGTTGCCCCTCTTGAGAATTTTTGATTCGTTCAGTCATGCCTAAAGCCGCGTCATTTTAACAAAAGATATGTTGCGATACAAATATTATTTTTTAAAATTTGCCCAGAGAGCCTCAAGGAGAATAAACTTAACTCATGAGACGTGAAGGCGGGGAGATGCCGCGACCTAAATGGTCTGAAAATACCAGAAGACAAGCCGAGGTAAATATTGGTTCGCCACTTAAAGATAAGCTATTAGTCACAGGCCAGGTTTTAGGGATTGGAACCCTTGTTGCGGCTGGGGGTTTTTACGCAGTCAAGCAAGGCGACACGGGAGGAGATCTTTTTAGCCAAGACGAGCCTGGAGTTGAAAGAGTAACAACCGGTCAGTTGTTTGCAGACGCGCAACTGGCAAGTGCCGATTCGCCTGCAAGTGTTGAGCAGGGAAAAGTCACTTATCAGGATAGGCTGGATCTGGCAGAAAAAGAAATGGGTAATCAAATCGATAATCCTGCAGCCAAAAAAAGGATTCAGCGCTGTTGGCCGTTAATTAAGAGTGCTGCAAATGGGGAAGGAGTTCCAGCTGATTTATTTTTAGGGCAAGCGATTACCGAAAGTAAATGCGATCCCAAGGCAGGTTCGAGAGCAGGCGCGGCTGGTATCCTTCAAACAATGCCATTTATTTATGAGGACGAAGAGTTTGGTTTTGACCCTTTTGATCCGAAAGAAAGCGTAGACAGGGCCTCGGAAATCTTAGCACAAGAGCACGATAAATTCGGTGATTGGAGTTTGGCTTTTTGGTCATGGCATATTGGTGCCCCTCGGGTTTACGAGGCTGTTAGAACATATGCTTATAATCTGGAAGATCGGATAATCCTTGAGGATATTGATGTGAAGCCCGAAAATGACACCCCAGAAGCCTACGAAAAAGCTACGTCAATTGCGACGGAGAGAATTTGGCGATATAAAGATTTTATTAAGGAGCATGAAATCACAGTCAGTAAACTTTATGAAAGCAGTCAGGTTAGGGCACTATACACCGGTGAAGAGTGGGATCGGACCTGGGATTATTGGGCGCGGATAGTCAAGTCTGCAGAAATAGTTGAATCACAGAGCCTCGCCGAAGTTATCCAGCAGCAATAAATCCCAGAAAGATTTTTCGCCTAAAACCGGCGATTGGTTGTCCAATAAATTCCGAAAAGAGTTGTTGCCTTCGGGCTTCTGCGGCATATCCTGCTCCTGCGGCAGGTTAAAATTCTGCTTTTCTAACTCCTTCCGAAACTTCTCTTGATACTTTGTCAAATCTTTGGCATCTTTCGGAATCTCAATAATCACCGGTTTGTCGTAATCAGAAAGTTTGGTTGAAATTTTCAAAGTGATTGGGATATTTGAAGTGGGCGCTAACTGGACACCCCGCGGGCGGGAGTAAAGATTCGAAGGGTTTTCTAAATCCATGCCAAAAAGCAGGGAAACTTGTGAAATTAGCGAGGTTTTTTTGTCGATTTCCAGGGCAATTTCTATATTTTTGATGTTGCGTGTAAACCTTTCAATTTCTTCTTTCTCAATGCTTTCTTCAAGATTTGTGTGTTTCTTTGGCTCCAAATTCTTGATTGTTTCAAAAAGCAGAGTGTTGATTTCGGCAATAGGCGGTTTGATTTTTAAGGTGTAGACATCTTTGTTTTCACCTTTTTCAAGTTTTGTCCATTCATAAGTCTTTTCGACAAAGGCCTCAAAAACCTCTTTGATTTTTTGGATTTGCGCCTCATCCTCGGCAGTCCTTTTTTGTTTATTCAGCTCTTCTACATGCAAAATGAACCATTGGTTTTTAACTTCATCCAATGGCAGAAACGAGCCGCCGGGAACTTCGGTTAGCTGGAAATATAAATTATCTTCGATTTGCCTGATTTCGCCAGCTGCTGAAATCTTGAGACCTTCCATCGCAACTTCACCGGAAATTTCAAGCCGGGTTTTGGAATAATTTTGGGTTTTAAAATCGGCAGGGCCCTTGACTGTAATTTTTGCATTTGAGACTGGAAAATTCTTGCTTTCGGTCGCAAACTCTACCTGTGTTTCCAAAGTCGCGGATTTTAAATTTGCCATTTTCCTTTCGGTTCTTCGCAGAATTAATCGTGTAGTTTTGGGAAGCGGGGTTATTAAAATAAACCTGTCAATTGCTCTTTGGACAATTTTTGGAGGAGTGATCAATTTATAGTTAGTGTAGGCAAGAATGAGGCTTCCTGCGGGGATTGCCAATAAGATGAGGATTAAGAGGACCGCCAGAATTTTGCCAAGGGGTGAATTGCCGCCCCCAAAATTCGGGGGCTTGATTTTTAACGACGAGGACGGACTTTGCTGAGGTAGGGTCGAGGCTAACGAGGACGGACCTCGTTCACCTTCCTCGGCCGAAAGTGGGGGAACAGTAGGCTGCTGATTGCCGTCTTTGCTTATTGGCTGATCAGGTACACTTTGCGAAGGGGCGGGACCGGAAGCAGGAAAAGGGGGAAGGGAATCCGCGCGGGATAACGGAGTATTGTTCATGTTTTCAGAAACCGTAGATTCTGGGGAAGGTTCGGGTTTATTTTGATCAGCCATTCTTTTTAAGCATAGCCGATTCTTTGATATAATAACAGCGCCTTTTGTGGTAGGGGATGGTGTTAAATAGGCGTGTGGTTCAATGGTAGAATTCTGGTCTCCACCCAGCCCTTCGCGAAGGGCTGGGTCCAAAACCTAAATTACGAATGTACTATGTATACCTTTTGCGCGATAACAAAGGTAAATTGTATATAGGTTACTCAAATAACCTAAAACGTCGAATCAGAGAACACGCTGATCGAAAGGTGTATACAACAAGTAGAATGTCAGGAGCAAAATTAATATACTATGAAGCTTATACTGATAAGGAATCGGCAAAGATAAGGGAAAGTAAACTTAAACAATTCGGCTCGTCTTATCATGGGTTGATAAAAAGATTAGGATCAAGATAATTAGGGGTGTCGTTCAGTGGTAGGACGGCGGTCTCCAAAACCGCTAACGGGGGTTCGATTCCCTCCACCCCTGCCGCGTCATATAAACTAAACGTGGGCTGTGTGAACAGACAAGTTATGCAAAATAAATCAATCTACATAATTATCGTTTTAACTTCGGTACTGATTATCGGAGCTGCCTTATACAAGCTTCAAAATCAAAAAACCAATATAATCAATAATCCTAACCAACAGAGTTCGGAATATAATGTGCAAATTGACCCTGCGAATTTTACATCCCAGATAAATAACAAGTATTTCACCTTAAAACCTGGTGCAAAATTCTCTTACGAAAATAAAACAATTGAAGGCCTGGAGCGAATTGAAATAGTAGTTACCAATGACACCAAAGATGTAATGGATGTAAAAACCATTGTTGTTTGGGACAGAGTCTGGTTAGACGATGAATTAATCGAGGATACAAGAGATTGGTACGCTCAGGATAAAGATGGCAATGTTTGGTATTTCGGAGAGGCCGTTGATAATTATGAGAATGGCAAGATTCTCGACCATAAAGGAGCTTGGGAGGCAGGAGTGAACGGGGCGAAGCCCGGGATAGTGATGAAGGGAAGTCCTAAGGTTGGCGATTCGTACCGCCAGGAATTTTATAAAGGAGAAGCCGAAGATATGGGTGATGTTGTTGCGCTTGATAAAAAAGTCTCCGTTCCCTTTGGGACATTTGAAAACTGCCTTCAGACAAGAGATTGGAGTACGCTTGATAATACACTCAATGAATATAAGTATTACTGTCCGGATGTTGGGTTTGTAACGATGGAAGAATCAGTCAGCGGTTCGGAGAAGATTGAGTTAGTGAATGTTAAATTTTGATTTCTTTGTACGCGGTGGTTTTTTAACACTGACGAGGACGGACCTCGTTTTATTGTGGTGATTCTATGCAGTAATTGTATTTAGTATCTGGAGGAGTTTGCGAGCAGGTTGCACTCGAGCCACCAAGAGCTTCCGGATCATTACTCTTTTCTAAAACTGCCCACAAAACGAATGATTTTTGATCGGCTGCCACTACATAATTGTAGATGTTAGAAGAAGAAGACGGCGGCGGAGCAGCCGTGACAGTGACAGTACAAGGAGTAGATGTTTGACTGTTGCTCGTGACAGTTATGCTGTACGTGCTGGCTGTTGAGTAAGTTACCGAGAAACCAGAGCCGCTGCCGGATGAGGGCGTGCCACCAGCAGCCGACCAGCTATAAGTTCCATCTCCGCCCGATGCAGAAAGGTTTGCGGCAACTCCGGTTTGGACCGATTGAGAAGCAGGGGAGCAAGCAGGAGCGGGCAGAGGCGGCGCACCGGTTGTAAATGAAAGAACAGTGCCGGTTCCGGTTCCTGTAGCATTACTGGCGATGGCGCAAAAGTAATAAGTTGTAGATGTTGCCAGACCGGAAATACTTTGTGCGTAAACGACAGAGCTTGTACCTGTGCCAAGACTCGTCCCGCCTGTTGAGGGCGCTCGCGTGCCAAAGGTATCGTTGCAAGTTCCAGGGTTTGTTGTACTGAACCTAAACCAACCTGTGGTTGATTGCCCGTTGGGGTTAGCTGATCCGTTAAGTGATGCTCCGGTTGAGGTCACACTGCTTGCTGCAGTGGTCGTAACCGCTGGGGAGCTTGCACCAGTCGTGTAATCGACATGCAGGAGGGGGGCGTTTGCAGGTTCTCCCTCGTAAGCTTCGGCGACCCTTGAACCTGAGCCTGTGATAATAATTACGATACTGTTGCCGCTTGCCCATCCAGGCCTGGATACTATTTGTTGGATAACAGAAGAAAGATTTGGAGTCTGGTGTTTTTCGCTTATGATGGTCCAAGCCGGTACGTTACTCCAGGCAACAGATGCGCTAGTTTTAGTGCGGCTTGTTATATTACTCGTGGCTGTCGAGAATGCAGCCGGACTATCATTAGCTTCACCCCAAACGGTGAGATTGGTGGCGCCGGAAGTTGTTTCGTCTGTTTCAAATTCAATATAGGCATTGGTTATCGTTGCGCCAGCCGGAATATTCACAAAAGTAAAGCGCATACCAACTTCCTGGTTGGAGCTTGCGGGATCCTGAGTTAGTTCCAAGTCGGAACTTGAGATATCGATAGCATTGGTATCCAGGCGCTGTTCCGCATCATCGGTTCCGGAGTTGACCCTGACATCAACTGAACCGGCGGCAGCAACCTGCGGTTGGGGTTGGCCCTCATTTAAACGCTGTTTTTTGAAAATGTTTGCTAGCATCGGAAATAGCCCTGCCTGATTGGGGTCTTTGGGAAGGCTTTTGATGTAATCGGGGACAAGGCCGGGAATCCAGTTGACACCTTCGGTTGAATCGGACATCAGATCCGCTCCGGGATCGGGGTATGCATCATGGTCCTGATAGTACATTAAAAGTACTGCTTTTAGCGCCTTTAATTCTTCTTTTCTTTGGGAATCACGGGCTTTTTGCCGAACATTGCCATAAGCCATGCTTGCAACAACCACTAAAATACCAATTATTGCAATTACAACCAAAAGCTCGATTATTGTAAAGCCTTTGGAGTGTGAAGTAGGTAGTTGGTAGTGGGTCGTTTTCCGTCTACGAACTATGAACCCTAAACTACGTGCTATTTTGGGCATCTAATTCTAGATTAAGGTAGCTAAGGGTTAAAATCAACTCAGTGCTTGATCCGGAAACCCCCGCTGTTTCACGATTGACGAACACTTGACGAACTATACACTTAAATGTATAGTTCAAATGTATGGAATACATCACAACAACCAATTTACGGAACAAATCTTCCCTGCTGGTTAGTCGCCTTTCCAAGGGGCAAACTGTCTCTTTAGTGCATAGATCCAAAATTATCGGAGAAATTAAACCAAAAAAAGAAGCTAAAGCTTTAACTGAGGCAGATATTAAACAGCTCAAAAAGTTGGCATCAGAGCTTAGCTTTCCCAAAATTTCTTATAAAGAGCGGGAAAGAAGATATAGAAAACACCTGATGGAAAAATATGGGCAAAGTCTTTCTTGATACCAATTGCTTTATCGATACTATTGTCCGAAAGCCCGAAATAAAGATTCTTGACTCCCTGAAAGATTATGTTGTTTATATCTCAACTTTGTCATTTCATATTTACTGCTACACTTACAAGATAAAAATGCCAGATAAAAAAGTGCTGGCTCAGAGAGGTAAATTCCAACTGACAGATTTTTCTGAGGATATATTAGATAGGGCTTTGAATGGGCCAACAGATGATCTTGAGGACAATGTCCAGCTGCATAGTGCCGCAGAAGCGGAGTGCGACCTGTTTCTGACAAATGACAAACGGCTTCTCGGTCTAAAGTTTTTCGGTAAAGCCCAAATCATTCAAAAGCTTGCCGGTTTTTAGCTTGGTCCTTTCCGCCTGCTAATCCTCGATGAGGAGACCTCCCCCGTTGGTTTAATAGTTTCATCTTCCAAGTAAATGTTTTAAAATTTAGGGAATTCGAATTTCAATCAAAAAAGTAAAAATTAGAAATTTGAAATTTTTCTGAAATATGGCCAAGAAAAAAAGAATACCGTTTTTAATGGCGTGCACGGTTTGCAAAAGCCGCAATTACACAACGCAAAGAAACCCGGAAAACACGCCGGAAAAGTTAGTTTTGAAAAAATACTGCAAGCGGTGTAGGCGGGTAACCGAACATAAGGAAGTCAAAATCTAGGGTCCATTGCCGACAATCCTAACCGTATCGCATCCTTTAAATGGATTTCCATCCACAGTTCTGCCTCTAATACAAATTTTATCAGGGTAAGATTCCGATGCAGATTGCAGAAGCAAGAGAAGATTTTTTTACGATAGAAAAGTGCGTGATATATTACCAGAATTGATATAATTCGGGTATGTGGGTAGTTGCAATTATTGGACTTTTTGGTTTTTGGGTACTTAGTGGTGTTAGTACTATTGCCGCAGGAGTATTTTTAGGAATTATGGCTGTTATTTTCGTATTATTGATGCTAAACCAAGAGAATGATCCACCAAATTAAATGATTGATCTTAAGTCAAAAACTAAATCCCAAAAAATTATAATAACTGTATGGTTAATTTTAGTGACATTGATATTGGTAAGCACTATTTTCTCTGACGACGTTGGTGTACCGGAATTAGGTTTAGGAATAGCTACTGTTATCTCCATTCCCGCATTTGTAATTTATAAAATGTGGGGTTAACCATAATGTTCAAAAGTTTTCCCAAAAAGATAAAGTATTTGACAATTTCCGGTCTTCTGGTTGGGATTGTCTTAATTATTGCCGGTGTTTACCTTTACTTCTTTCGGATTACTGAGCCTGTAGATACAAGTGTTTTTTATACGTAGAGTATTTATTTATCAAGATCAATTTTATAGTTGCATCTGTTACCAACATCCCCTGCACCATCCATATATCCATCTTTATATCCGTCATTTTTCCCTATAATTCCCATAAAACCCATTAAAACTAGTAACAATAACCCTCCTAATACTCCTAAGTGGAATTTAATAATAAGTACGAGCATTAACAATATAGCAAATGCCACCCAAACATAAATGGGTATACCTTCTTTTTCTTTAACTCTAAAATTCAAATCTTTGTGGACCTGATCGTAAAATTGTTGTTTCATTTAAGTCCTTTATCGTGCAAACAGCGTTGATAAGCTTTTTCCATAGTTTCGTTTTGTACTTCTATTTTCTTACTCCATTCTAATTGCTCAAATGAATCAGTAGTCCCAAGTAAGGCCGTGTTTTCTCTTGATATTTTCATACAACTACTTCTTATTGATGCAGGTCTAAGCTGAAACCAATAAAACCAAGCTATTACCAGAACAATAATTACAACAATTATTTTATTATCGTTAAGAATATTCTTAAGTTTTTTCATTTAAAATACTGCCATTTTCTAAAAATTGCCCACAAATATACTCCGTAAAATACGATATAGACTGGAATGAGAAGCAATAAATTCAATGGACGGAATAAATAAAGCATTAGAAAAACCTGAAGGATTGATGTTGTAATGTCAAAATAGACTACCCATTTTTTCCATAGCCATATGCCTATTAAAATAGGTATATAAATTGACCACATCACAATGTAATAAGGTGTATACCAGTTTGGGACATAAGCATTGAACTCTATTGCATCCTTAATGTGATTTCCTCTTAGAATATTAGTGAAATCCCATACCTGAAAAATTGCGGATAGAACCAACATTATTGTTAGAACCTTACCTCTTTTTGGGTCAATTATTTTATTTAAGGGGAAGTTTTTAAAGAGGTTAGATTTCATTGCGATTGTTTTTTAAGTGCTTTATTTTGTGCTCGTTTTTCTAAAAAATCAAATGTATATCGAATAATAGGCCCACCTAAGGCAAGATCTAATGGACCTCTTCGTTTCCAATATCTTCTAATTTTTGTTACACTTTCTCGTTCTTTCATCTATGCACCCATATTAAACTCTTATTAAAAAAGTAGATCAAGTTTGGGTAAAAATCAGCGGTTATTGAGAAGGTTTGAAATCATTTAGTACAGGCAGATCTGTAATCGTTATAGTGTTGATTTATTGTACCCACTTGCTCTGGTGTTAAATCTTTTGGTGCGTACAAAGATTTTTGATAGTTAAGTTCTTGTTGATACAAGGCTGTCGCACTTTCCAAGCATTCCGCCCTACTCCGACCACAACCGCTAAGCACAAATGCAAAAAAGGGAATTATTAGTACCACAAAATATTTTTTCAGTTTTTCTTCCACGGCCGTATTTTACCACTTGAACAAAGTAAAAGCGTTCCTTATGAATCTGTAATTAATATCACTTTGTAGTTAGAGATTTAAATATTACAGTGAGTTAGGGTGTGGGGTGTTTTGGCAAGGGCCTGCAGCTGCCGATAACTTCTTGCATTCTGTACCTCTAGGGATTCGATTTCTAGTTCTTTGAATGATTACGGCGAAGAAGTAAATTTGTAAGTGCCTTTTTTAATTATCCAGCCCCCACCGGGACCTGAAGAAAAAGTTGCGGAAGCCAGGCCTTGATCGTAAGTTAGACTTGCTGAATTTTGAAGAGTTAATTTTTTTGCTGTAAGAGAAGTTACTTCTGCTGATTGTGAAAGGTCTGCTCCTCCTTGTAAGGCATAGAAAATAGCATTAGTGCCGCTCTGTGAGAGAGATATAGCTGAATCACTTGTAGAGTTTGTGACTAGGAGTATATATCCTTTTGGGTTTGCATTTGTTGGCCGAATTTGTCCACCTTGGGTTTGTGTTACTACCCCATCGACAATTAGATAGGTTCCATTTGAGCCAAACGAGTTATCTAATTTTAAAATAGTTCCACCCTGAGAAATTGTGAAATTTCCAGTTATGTAAATAGGGCCGCTCATTATTGTTACAGTTGCATTATTAGTTATGGATAAATTACCGTTATATCTTTCTGTTGTGAGTGGTTGGTTGTAGTCAAGAGTACAGGTAGGGGTGCAGTTTGTTATTCCACCTGCCTCTGCTTGTTGTTTTAACGTGTTAATATCGGGATTTTCTATAGTTGGCAGAGGTTGTTCTGGCGTATTTTCATGCTTACAAGGTAATTGCTCACAGTTGAACGTTGGGTCAGGCGATGAGATCGTTCCGTGGGCGTACCCTTCACCATTAATCGTGCTTGAGCCGGAGCCATTTATACTTCCGTTTGTATAAACTGTTCCATTTATCATGGAGGAATTTGCCATAGAGACTCCTCCTTCTCCAGTTTGTACCGCATAGCGGAAGGAGATTTGTTGGCTGTCTATTATTACATCCGCTTTGACTGTTCTTTTGGCACGCGGGGAAGATTGATTTGGGATGTAGCCGGTCGCTGTAATTGTCCTTAGATTTTGGGATTTGTTTTCAACCGTAATTACAACCTGACCAGTTGACAATGTTTGGGTGTCAGTACCCGCGCCATCTGCATCCGGGTAGGCGCCGGCAAGGTCATTAAGGCGCTGGGTTGCATAATCCAACCCTGCATCCGCTAAGTTAGTTGCCTGTTCTTTTAAAACAGAGTTTGAGCCGAAGCGGATGAAATCGGTAACTCGCGAAAAGAGGGAGGAAGCGATAATCAGAACAACCGCCAAAAAAACCAGGGCGATTATCATAACCTGGCCTTCCTTAAGCGGGTAGCTGGTAGTGGGTAGTAGGTAGTAGGGACTTTTTAACAGTTTTGATTTTTTATCTTTGATTTTTAATTTTGTAATCATTTATTCCTAAAAACCGCCGTTGATGTTTTTGTATCCGTCTGCGTCACATTATTGACTGTATTTTGGGTTGTTAAATTAATTGTAACCTGTGCTGCCTGTGATACGTCGGCATTATCGTAAGTGAATGTAAGGGTATTTATTTTGGAGGCAATAATTTTGTCGCTTGACGGCCTGGTGCTTCCCACAGCCGGTACAATTTTTTTCTTTAAAGTATCACTGACCTTTTTATAGACAATGTAATCATACTGCGGTGTCGGGTTGGGGTTTGGTTCGGTCGGATCATCCGAAGCATTAAGCGGCCAGATTTGCAAAACCAGAACATTTGAGTTGGTTGTTTCAGTGGGCGAACAGCAACTTGCGGCAACGCCCTGGCTTTCCCTGATCTGATTGGTTATTTCCTCCAAAGCGATTTTATTTTCCGAGGCAACTTCGATTCTGGTGTTTTGGCTGGAAAATAATTTGAAGTGCGAAAAATAAAGTGCGGCTATCAAAACGCCCAGAAACCCGACAATTGACATGGCGATTAAAAGCTCGACTAAGGATACGCCAGGGTAGCGGGTAGCGGGTAGTGGGTAGTGGGTTGGTTTTTTATGATTCATTCTTTTGACTATAAACTACATACTATGATCTACATACTGCTTTACAGTCCAATTTCGGAAATTAATGTTTCCAGTTTTATCTCCTGCGCGAGGCCTTTTTCAGTCCAGCTGATTGCAACTGTTATTTGTTTGATTTTAGGGTTGGCCGGAGAGCCGAAGTTGGCAACTGTTCTTCTTGCGGTTGAAGAAGGAAGTTTGGAAAGGTCTGCAGAGCAAGAAGCATCAATATCGTTAGTGCCGCTTGCCGGAAGCGAGGGAAAGGCTAGTTTTCTTAAGCGTTCTATTTCACAGCTGGCCATTTTGGTGGCGATCGTCTGCAGATTTGTCCTTCGGCTATGGATGTAGACAGTTGAGGTTGTAAGAAGGATGGCGATTAAGGCAATTATTAAAAATAAGGAAAGCAGGATTTCGACATAGGAAAAACCAGGGTAGTTGGTAGCGGGTAGTTGGTAGCGGGTAGTGATACTTTTTTTAATTCTATGAACTACGAACTCAAAACTATCAACTAATTTGGGCATTAATTACATTCTAACAGCCGGAAAAAATTGATGCGATAGGAGATAAAATACGTAGCTAATTTAAATCTGAGCCGACGATGGGAATCGAACCCATGACTTTTTCCTTACCAAGGAAACGCTCTACCACTGAGCCACGTCGGCATTGTGCTGGGAGCAGGATGTGTGATTTGTTTCACAATCACGTATTGCTTCATTAACTATTGAAGTCGCCGCTTCAATAGTATTTCGCAATATCGAACCTAAAGCTTCGATCCAATCTCCCACATAAATTTGCCACCGACAATCGGTACCAAATTTATGTGCTGGGAGCAGGATTCGAACCTGCGGAGCCCTTTCGGGCGACGGTTTTACAGACCGTTGCAATTGACCACTCTGCCATCCCAGCATTTATGAGCTGACTGTCGGATGTTTCGCTTGACGCGAAAGTATAGTGCACAAGTTTGCACTATAGACGAACCGACAACCTGCTGTCTAATTTTAAAATGCAGAGCCGAGAGTGGGATTCGAACCCACGGCCTATCGTTTACAAAACGATTGCTCTACCGCTGAGCTATCTCGGCATTTTAAAAATATCAGATTGCCAAAGGCAAGGCTGATACAAAACAGTTGCTCTACCGCTGAGCTAAGTCGGCATTTTAGCCTACCAATTTTACTGCAAATACAGCTTTCGGGCAATTGTTTTTGCTAAGGCTTGACTTTATCTTACAGAATCTCCTACAATTGCCCCCAGTTAATTAAATCAGCAGAACTTTTACTTATAGTAATTGACTTAATAATTTATGGAAGTTCTCTGATATTTTTACTAAACTAAATACTTATTTTGAAAATAATTTAGGGTAGTTTATTAAAAATGGACGAACAACAACAGCAGCAAGCAAGCCCTCCGCACCAGCCCACAACGTCTATTTACCAGGAGTCTTCTCAGGGCAAAAACGCCAAGTGGCTGTGGATTTTAATCATTTTGATTGTAATTGGCGCCGTTGCCTTTGCCATCTTTCGCGGAATCGGCCCGTTTTCCAAGCTTAAGTTCGGCGGGGCATCGGAAGAAACAATAGAATCACCGACACCCTTTGAATTTTCAAGCCCTTCACCCGAGGCATCGCCGGCAGGAGCAGTCGAAAGATCAGAGGCTTCTGTTAGAGTTTTAAACGGTTCCGGAGTAGCCGGAGCGGGTTCTTCCCTTAAAGATTTTCTGGAAGGTAAGGGCTGGACAGTTGAGGAACTCGGCAATGCCGATAGCTACGATTTTACAAATACCGTAATTCGCATCAAGGCAAGTTTTGCCAGTTTCCAGGATACTTTATTTGAAGATTTATCCAGCGATTATTCGGTTGAGGTATCCGACGAAAATCTGGAAGCTACTGATTCTGCAGACATCGAAGTTATTCTCGGCACGAAATAAGCGTTTTCAAAACCCGAACGCCAGTCCCGGAGCAAGTAAATTAAATAGGAAGGAAACAATCGGGAAAATTATCCTTCCCAAAACCCCTGTTAAAAGAAGCGCCAAAAGTATAAATATGCCGTATCTTTCGGTCTGGATGAAATCTCTATACCAGTCCTTCGGCAAAAGACCGCCCAAGACTTTGAATCCGTCCAAAGGCGAAACTGGAATGAGGTTAAATACACCCAAGATCAGATTTATCCAGATAACGACAGCAAGCGTTTGATAAATAGAGTGGATTTGCAAGCTTAAGTTTTCCGAAAGATAAGCTATTAAATAAGGAAGGGAAATTAGCGTGGCTAGCAAAAAATTAGAAAGTGCACCGGCAACAGAAATTAATGCCGAATCGCGTTTGACATTTCTTAAGTTGAAAGGGTCAAAGGGCGTTGGTTTGCCCCAGCCGATTCCGACAAGAAGAAGAGCCAGCGTGCCTATTGGATCAAGGTGAGCGGCGGGATTTAAAGTTAATCTTCCTGCGAGTTTGGCTGTGGGGTCTCCGAGTCTATAGGCAATTAAAGCATGGGCAAATTCGTGGATTGAAATTGCAAAAACAAGCCCTACAATAAAGGCCAGCGCAACGATAGGATCTCTTTGGAGAAGTTGTAGGATTAGCATGAGTTGGGTAACTGGGTCATTAGGTTGTCGGGCAATTGGGTATTATGCTATATTCTAGCATGATATAGCTTAACGCCAAAGGTAATTTTCAATTTTTAATTCTAAATTTTCATTGAATTTTCAATGTTTAAATATTTGAAAATTAAGACATTTAGATTTCATTAGAAATTTTAAATTTGAAATTAGAAATTGGAGCGAAGCGATGAGAGTTTGCGAAATTTGTGGCAAAAAATCTATAATCCAAAAATCCGGCGCTCACCATTACGGCGGGGGCTGGTCAATGAGGGCTGCCAAAAAGCGGGCTGTCTGGCAGGTCAATCTGCACTCGGTCAAAGTTACTTATAAAGGTGTCAGAAAAACAATGCGCCTCTGCACCAAATGTTTAAGGCGCGTCAAAAGCCAGATGCAGGCAAAAGAAATCAAGACTGTCAAAAAGGAAGAAACGTTGGAGCAGGTACCCCGACCTCTGTCGCTTTAGATTAACAAAAATCAGCTTTCGGTTTTTGGCTGGCTGGCGGCTTCGTGTCTTATCAAAGATGCTGAAAACAAAAGACCTTCTTCGGTTTGCTGAATTTTCAAATCCCCTCCGTGTTTTTCAAAAATTTCTCTGGCGATTGCAATTTCCAATCCGGTAAAGTCGGCAAGTTCAGCTAAATTCAAAAACTGGTTGAAAAACTTCTGAAACAAAAGATCCACCTTTTCCTGCGGCAGTTTGCTGTTTGATAAAACGTCCAGCCTGACAACATCAGCTGACGGTGAAATATCCAGAGTTAACGTACTGCCTTTTTCCGAAAGCGATAGGGCGGTTTTCAAAACATATGTGACCGCAACTTTCAATAAATTTTGACTGCCGAGAATAAATGCGGTTTGCACAAGTGCGTGTTTTTGCGGAGAAATAATCTTACCTCTGGGTCCCAAAGTATCTTGGGTGTTTTTCCCGAAACCTACGCTAACGTCTTTTCTGAAATTGGTTTTCTGGAGATTGTAAGCCTCATTTTCAACAATTTGGGAAAAATTTAAAAATTGGGAGAGGCCCTCGATGCCTGTTTCCAAACTCAATAAAAGGAGAAGGTCCCGGGCAACCGCGGCGATTTTGGCCTGATTTTCAGCAGCAAATTTCTGGGCAATTTTGTCATAATATGACCCAAGTGAAAGATCTTTTTGGGAAAAATCCTTGATAATCAAAAGCAGGCCGATTACTTCTCCTTCATGGTCGATAATCGGGGATATTTTCAAATTTACCCGCCACCAGCCGCCGCCTTTTTTGGAAACCTGAATTTCAGCGACTGAGGATTCGCTTTTGGTCTTGGCAGCAGACGCAAACGGCAGTTTGTCAAAAGAAAGATTATTGCCCAGATTGTCTTTAAATTTAAATACATTTTCAATCTTTTTACCTAAAAGTTCGCGCCTTGAAAAACTTAATTTTTCGCTTGCGGCATCATTTGAAAAGGAGATTATAAAATCGGGAGAAACTACAAAGGCGGCATCGGTAATATTGCGAAGTAGATTGGCTTCCTGTTTTTTGGAAGTTGTCAGCATCTGGGAAAGCTTTTGGGCCCACTGGCCCTGCTGCTGGTAAATTTTGGCAATATATTGGGAGAAAGGCAGAATTGCCATATAGGCTAAAAAATATAAAAAAACCACGCCCGGGCTTTCTTTAACAAAATCTAAGCTTGATATATCGCTGAATGTAAAATAGGCGACAAAGAAAAGTGTCAAAATTACATAGAAGACGGAGACTGTTGGGGTTATTAAAAAAGCCATGGCAATTGCAAATAGGTGGGTCAAAACCAGAAAAGGCGAAGAAATACCGCCGGTGGAAAAAACCAGAAGATAAACAAATAGGGAAAGCGGAATAAATTCGACAAAATAGGTAAGCCTTGGGGAATAGGTGCGGATTTTGGGTAAAATTACCCGGGTTGTGAAAATGATAAGGACAGTTGAAAAAGCCAATGCCTGAAGCAGGGCATCGATTGTCGTTGTGAATTTAACGACCGCTAAGGAAATTGCGCCGGTTGCCAAAATATAGGCAATTGACCCTAAAACAATTCTTTTCTGGTTTTCCACCTTACTTTGATTATATACATCTGGTTTACTGAAAGCCTATCGTTTTATTCCGAGCGAAAAAACTCCGGCTTTCAAACAGGAGTTGAAGCGAATCTTGAGCGAGGAAGAGAGGACCACGGTTTTCAGGCCGTGGAAATCTTTTCTTCGAGCGAGGCTGAAAAAGCCAAGTCGAGAAGTCTTTCGACAAGCTCGAATAATATGCAAAGCATGTTGTTCCCGTCCTGAGTTCATCGAAGGGCTCGAACAATAAGAGTTTTCAGTAAGCGCCTACTATCCTCCAACCAATTGACAAGTATCGGGGGGGGAGTAATACTGAAAGAAACAGTGA